>Ga0209777_10003207_pt1 | contig 20568 bp, 20 predicted proteins | sample FrelakmetHBP12HB_FD_187147 | JGI IMG/M metagenome (GOLD analysis project Ga0209777, IMG submission 187147) | Freshwater lake sediment microbial communities from the University of Notre Dame, USA, for methane emissions studies -HBP12 HB (SPAdes)... | ecosystem: Environmental > Aquatic >...
GGGCCGCCGCGAGCAACCGACGAACAATAACTCGTCTCGCAAAGGGACCGGTCAAGACGAAGACGGTCAAGAAGATCCACAAGGAGGAAAATCCGGCGTTGACGAACTCATAGGTACTCCAGGGCGATCGCGAGACGTCGCGGGGAAGATTGCTGGCGGCACAGGCGGATGGCCCGCGCTAGTTCCTGCCGGGCTTCTTCCATGCGGCCCATTCGGACAAGGGCGAGCCCGCGATCCATGCGGGCAGTGGATTCTACCTGATTGTCACCGATCTCCGCTGCCAGACGTGCCGCGACGGTGAGGTCTTCCTCAGCAACCGCCAGGCTGCCCTTCCAAAGACGCTGCAGCCCTAGGTTAAGGACAGCGAGTGTGTAACCGCGCATGAGACCAAGTTCCGCGAAGCTCTTCTTAGCTCTCAGCAAGTGCCGCTCTGCCATCTCCCATTGCGCTTCCACGCGGTCAACAAGACCCAGATTCAACAGCGCACCAGCGATTCCCTCCGTCCACTCGAGTCTCTCTGACTCCTCGAATGCCCATTGGTAGCGTTCCCTGGCTGTGCGGAGATTGTTGAGGCGGTAGTGGCAGATCCCAAGATCCATTTGGATCCTGATATCCGAAATGCGCGCAGGCGACTGCACCTGACTGTGATCATAGAGGTCTATACACCTCTGATATTCACCTGCGTCAATGAGAAGACCGATATCAAGTTGTTGAAGCTCGGCCTCCAACTCAGGATCCAGGACATCAGTAATCTTGGCACGAATAGCTGCCGCCTCTCGCTGCCTCCCTAATCGGCGAAGCACAACAGCAAGAAGTGTCATCCCCTGAGCGGAATCAACCTCCGCGGCTTGCCGTGCGTAGGTTTCTGCCTCACGATACGCTCCAGAGCACAGGTAGGCCTTTCCCAATGCTATCAGGTTTGTGATTGCAGTGCTGGAGAGCATGCCTGCCAAGGGAGTTTCCGCTTCCCGTGACCCCGGATCGTTTGCTCTATTCACAAGCCAATCCTGCCGCGAGTGATGCCAATACGAACAATCCGAACTCGAGAGCTTGCCTGAACTGCATCCCGCGGTTGAATCCAGCGAGACTCGCGCGACTCGACGGGGGATCCATCACGCGATTCTCGCGCACGGCTACGGGCGAATCCGAATTCGTAGCAGCAGATTTCAACTCCGGACTGGACGTCTGCCGATAGTCGTAAGGCTCATCCCCTCCCCCATTGTTCTGCAGCGGTTCATAACGCACAGGCGGCGCTTCTCTCGCGAAAGAACTCGTGGGGATCGCAGCCCAGAACCAGACGATGAGGGTCAGCAGAGGGAGTGCCGACCACAGCATACGCCTAGCAACAAAGCGGAAGGACTTCATCGAGTGCCTCCTGTCGGGGCCCGGATGGTCTGGGCGGTCCCGTCACGCATAGCCCCGATCCAGCATGACGAGTCTAAGAGGTGTTCCACTGATTAGGCAAGTTCTTTTATACTGGTGTAAGGTACTTCTTGCAGTCGTTTGATCGGCGTGATGTCGATCCGAGCATAAAGGCTTCTTCTGCCAACCCCCGGCTCCAGAGACAACGCATCCCAAAAAAGCAGCGACTCGCCCCCGAGCCATTCGGCCTCCGCCGGCGAGCGAGTTCGCTGTGTCTTTGCTCCTGTCTCTCCGCCTCTACCCCCATCTCGCGAAGAGAACAGACCGCTACACTAGAAAGGGCTGGTTACCAGCCGGCGCGTCCCAGCGCCAAGGCGAGGAACCAGAAAAACCCAGTCAGCAAACCTCCGAAGAACATCCTATTCACCCCCCTCCTGGTTGGAGACATCCGCCTCTGAATCGGGGTCTTCCAAACCCCACACCTCTGCATAAGCACCGGGCGTGCCAATACCGGACGTTCTTCACGCTTGCGACCAAGCCTATGAAATATCGAGTGGTTAGAGGACCCAGCAAAACGCAGGAAGGGAGGGGACAGTTCGAGCGAGCAGCCGAAGCGTCAATCGGACTTGACAGCGCACTTGAGGATCCCGCCTGAAGAACGGCTAACGGACTAATCCAACACGAAATGCGGGGACACGGTCGTGTGCATCCAATTATGTAAAGGATCGCTTCCTAGTTGACGTTCGGGGTCGGACCCCGCTTCCCCCGCTTACCGCTGGGCCGTTCCAAGCCATAGTGACGAATCCGATTGTGAAGGTGCTGCCGCGAGATTCCGAGGCTGCGCGCCGTGCGGCTCACATTCCAATCGTTCAGGTCCAGTACATCCAGCATGTGCTGGCGCTCGGCATCCTCCCGCGCCTCCCGGAGTCCGGCCGTGTCCGCCACAGCGCCAAGGGTCCGCAGCGAGTGTCGGCGATTGCCGGCGATCAGCGCGAGATCGTCGGCCTCGATCGGCTCTCCCGGCTTGTTGAACGCGCACGCGCCCTCGATCAGATTCCGAAGCTCGCGAACATTTCCCGGCCACTGCTGGCCGAGGAGGTAGTGCACTGCCGACTCGCTGAAACCGGAGTAGGGACGCTGCAGGGACTTCAGGTAGTGGCGCAGGAAGTCTTCGGCGAGAAGCAGGATATCCTCGACACGCTCCCGCAGCGGGGGAACGGAGAGTGTGATGACCTTCAGCCGATAGTACAAGTCCTCGCGGAACGTGCCCTTCGCGATCATTTCCTCGAGATTGCGATTCGTGGCGGATATGATCCGCACGTCCACCTTCCGCGTGAAGTTCTCTCCCACGCGGCGGATCTCGCCGCTCTCGAGCGCCCGCAGGAGCTTCGCCTGCAGTCCGGTGGGCATCTCCCCGATCTCGTCGAGCAGCAAGCTCCCGCCGCTCGCCGCCTCGAAGAGCCCCTGCTTGTCCTGCAGGGCCCCGGTGAACGACCCCTTCTTGTGGCCGAACATCTCGCTCTCGAGAAGCTCGCTCGGAAGGGCGCCGCAGTGGATCGCGAGATATGGTCCCGCGCTGCGGAGGCTGCCCGCATGGATCGCGCGCGCAACGAGGTCCTTTCCGGTGCCGGTTTCGCCCAGGATCAACACAGGCGAGTGGACCTCCTGGACCTGCGCGATCCTGCGGCGTAGCTGCTCGACTACACGACTGCGCCCGAGGATCATCCCCACCCCACGCGCTCCCGGCAGCGCGCGGCGCAGGTCCCGGTTCTCCCGCTCGAGTCCGGCGCGCGCCTCGATCAGCTCGCGATGAAGTCGCGCGTTCTCGAGCGCGATCGCCGCTTGCGCGGCAAACGCCTCGAGGATCTCCCGGTCCTCCTGGGCCAGTAGGTTCTCGGGGCGCCGGCTGTCGAGATAGAGGACGCCGACCGTCCCCGCCTGACTCGTGATCATCGGAACGCACACGATGATCGACAGCTGCAGCGCCTGAATGCTCTCCTGGGTGCGGAACTCCTCCCGCCGCATCGCATCGGAGACCCACTGGATCTTCTTCTCTTCGAACGCACGCTGCGCCAGACTCCGACTGACCTCACTCTCGGCGTTGCCGTCCAGGTGACCCAGAACCGCGTCAAAACCTCTTTCTACCGACAACCGCCCGTTCGGATCGGCGAGGAGGAGGAAGCCCCGATCGACGCCGCATAGCACCACCACTTCCTGGAGGACCGCACCGAGTAGCTCGTCCAGGTCGAGGATCGACGTCAACGAACGCGCGCAGGAGACGAGCCGGTTGTAGGCAGTCGTCCTTCTGCGGAGTCGCTCGATTTCCTCCTGTGCCTCCGCCTGCTGGGCGGCAAGCAGAGCGCGCTCTTTCTGGCTGACCCCGCGGTCGAGTCCGCGCAGCAGCTCTCGCGCGGCAGCGCCGGAAGCCTCGGATGCGCTGCTCTCGATCGGATCGATATTGCCGGCCGGATCGGGTTCTCGAACCATCAGAGGTAGACCTCCCGATCGGGATTCCCCTTCGGGGTTCCCGAACCGCTCCGCGATCCTCGAGACACGCAAGAGGAGACGCGGATCGAGAAGAACGACGTGACGTCCTGCAGTGCTTCGGTGTCGAACGTGTAGTTGAACAATACTTTCATCTCAGGATCACCCTCGTGGTCAGCGGGGTCATCCGGTCACTCGGGCGACTCCATCGAATGAGATAGACGCCGCCGGGAAGCGCCCGTCCTGCGGCGTCCCGGCCGTCCCAATGCAGCAGGGCCCCATCCGCATGCCATTCACGAAGTCTGCGGCCGGCCACGTCGAAGATCTCGACGATCCCGGTCTCCGGCCGTTCCCCCGCACCGGCAAGGCAGATGCGCACCGGCCCGTCGCTCGGATTCGGGCCGGCCATCAGACGCAGGATCCCCGAGATCGGAACATCCGTCGCGACATCGGAGGGGTTGCGCGTGTTGCGGAACAGGTACTCCCCGATCGTGTCGTCCCAGTTCGACAATAGGAGATCCACGTCGGCGCTGGACACGTACGTCGCCCGGACGCTCGAACCCGCCGCCGGCGCCCACGGCAGGATGACCCAAGCGTTGTCGCGGTTGAGATAGAGCGAGTGCACGTCGACCGGGACGCTGTCGACGCTCATCGTGAGTATGGACCGGACGGGCCGAACCGGAAAGTTGAACAGCTTCTTCGCGCCGTCTCCGGTCCAGTTCGCGATGAGGCCGCTCTGCAGCCCGTCATTGTCGACGTCTTCCCAAACCTCGTTCTCGATGACCGAACTCGTGTTGGACTCATAGGCGGGAGCCGCCGCGTAGGTGCCGCTGACGTTCTCGTAGATCTGGACGGGGCCCCACCAGCTGCCGGTCGACAGATCGAGATCGCCGTCCTCGTCGAGATCGACGAACGAGACGCTCGAGCCGTATCCGCCCCACGCGGATTGCCACGCCGGCGTGGTCGTGAGCATCCCGGTGCCGAGATTGTTATACAGCTTGAAATGGCCGGTCCCGCCAAGCTGGTTGTTGTCTGCGACTGCGAGGTCGATCCACCCATCACCGTCGTAGTCCCCAACGGCGCAGGTATTCGCATAGTCCGACGCGTCCGTCGAAGTCCATCTCGCGGTACGCTGCAGCGTTCCACCCTGGGAGAAATAGATGCGGCATGGTCCGGAAGACCCTGCGAATGCGAGATCGAGGTAGCCGTCGTTGTTGAAATCGGCCCACGTCACGTCGAGGGAGTACGCCGCGTCGTTCGACGTCCACGACGGGATCGTTTCGAGCATTCCATTGACGTCGCGATATACGCGACATCGCTCGGCGTGACTGTAGTAGTCGTCCCCCGTGGCGCAGGCGAGATCGGGACGGCCATCCATGTCGATGTCGCCAAAGGCCACGCTGAAGCAGTAGAAACTGTCGGCGGATTGCCACACGGGGTTCGGACTGAACGTCCCATTGCTGAGACCCTTGTACAGCTTCACGCGGCCGGGCGAGCCGAATCCGGACGGGCCGAGATAGACCGCGACGGCGAGATCCAGGATGCCGTCTCCATCCACGTCTGCCAGGTCGCAATGTCCCTGGTAGTCGATGTCCGAGGAAGTCCAGCTCGGATTCAGGTTGTACGTTCCGTCGCCGCGGTTCAACCAGACGGTCACATGTTGGCGACCCATGTCGTTTCCATTGGCGACGACGAAATCGACCAAACCATCGTGATTCAGATCCGCGACGGCGAGCCCTGTCCCGTAGCGGCCGCCGGGTGCGTTCTGCCAGTCCGGCGTGGGCGGCAAGAGATTCTGGATCGCGCCGGCGGCCGGCATTGTTGCGGGGATGCTGAGCAAGACAGCAAATAGAACCAACATGGCGCTCCGGCCGAGCATTTGAGGCGACCTCCAGGTCATATCTGCGCGTACTGGCTTGCCGTTCCACGGCATGCCGACGTCAACTTGCCGGTCATTGTAGCGCAAAATGAAGACTATGTCAAGGAATAGTTACAGCGTCGAAGCGGGAAATCCGGAACAGGCTCGAGCTCAGTCGACGAACCGGAAACGAACAATCGCAATCAGCGCGGAGATGCCGTCGCTCCAGCGGATCTTCTTCCCTTCCGAGTAGTCCCGGCCGAAGTAACTGATTGGAATCTCGTAAAAACGGGCGTGACGGCGGGCGAGTTTGGCGGTGATTTCCGGCTCGAAGCCGAACCGATCCGACCTCAGTCGGATCGACTGGAGGAGCTCCCGGCGGAAGCATTTGTAGCAGGTTTCCATGTCCGTGAGGTTGAGGTTGTTCAGGAGATTGGAAAGAAATGTTAGAGCCTGGTTCGCCACGAAATGCCAGAAGAGGTGGACGCGGTGCGGCCCCCCCAAGAACCGTGATCCATACACGACATCCGCGACTCCCTGGGCGATCGGATCCACCAGTCCGGGGATCTGCTGCGGATCGTACTCCAGGTCCGCGTCCTGGATCACGATGACGGAGCCCGTCGCGTCCGGGATCGCCGTACGGATCGCAGCCCCCTTCCCATGATTGACCGCATGGCGGCTCAACCGGATTCGCGGGTCGCTTATTCCCGCCAGAATCGCGGTCGTGCGGTCCGAGGAGGCGTCATCCACGATGAGGAGCTCGATGTCGAGCGGCACCGCAAGGACGCGACGAACGATCTCCTCGATCGTCCTCTCCTCGTTGTAGACCGGCATGATCACGGAGACTTTCATGTTCCTCACCTATTTCAGATCGACCCGCGGATGAAACGAACGAAGCGTATCAGCGGTCAACTCCCGACGCAAAGGCGTCCGTCGCTCGGTAGATCTCTTCGATGCGATTCACCATGGGAGCGATCTCATGTTCCTCCTCGATCCGGCGGCGCCCCTCGCCCGCCATCGCCATCCGCCGGGCCGGCGATTCGTGCAGCGAGATCAGCTCGCGGGCCCACTCGGCCGCGTCCAGGGCGAGGAGGACGCCCGCCGACTCTCCCCCACCGACGCCGCCAACCAACTCGACCAGGCTGGGCAGCGGGTTCGTGATCGGCAGGACGCCCACAGCCATCGCTTCCAGGACCGCAAGCGGTTGGCCCTCCCAGACGGACGGAATGCACAAGTAGTCGCACGCGGCGAGGAGTGCCGCCGGCCCGCATGTCTCTCCAAGCCAACGAACGCCGCGGACGCATCCGGCCTCGGTCAGCCGCCTTTCGAGATCACCTCGCAGCGGGCCGTCGCCGGCGATCGCAAGCGTCCACCGGCCGGGTGCGCGCCGTTCGAGCGTGAGCGCCACGTCCGCGAGAAAGAGAGGGTTCTTCTGGGCCGTGAGGCGCCCAAGGAACCCGAGCCGGATCGGGTCCGCCTCGGATCGTGGGGGTGAAGACCGCATCGGGACGTCCGGAACCGCCGGAGGGATCGGGATGCCGTTTGGCACGGCCGTGACTCGGTTCGGCTCGAGTCCCCCCGCAATCAGGCGCGCGCGATCGCTCTCGCATACGGTCAGCGTGTGGTGGGCCAGACGGCAGAGCCGGGCTTCGATCGCAGCACGCGGGTTGGGACCGAGGCCGTGGCGAGTCTCGACGATCCTGGGCACGCCGGCGATCCGCCCCGCGAGCGCGGCGGTCCTCCCGCTGTGCGCGTGCAACACGTCCGCCGCGAGGGATCGGGCGAGGCGCGCGAGGATGCGCAGATACGCCGGATCCGTCGCCCCGCGGCGGGCGACTCGATGAACCGTCACGCCGGCATCGAGGAACTCGGGCAGGATCGGGCCATCCTCGCTCACCGCGAGGTGAACGCTCCATCCGCGCTCGCGCAGGCCCTTCGCGAGCCAGAGAACGTGGCGTTCCGTCCCCGCGCGCCCTCCCCGGTGAAGCACGAAGAGAACCCGCGAAGGATCGGTCATTTGGTGAACGCGATCGGCCGGGGAACGAAGCAGAGGATGAAGATCACGAACGTCACGATCCCCAGGATGATCCGGCCCTTTGTGATGCGGCCGCTCGTGACGCGCGTTGCCGGATGGCGCACGCCGATCAGGAGCAGCAACCCGAACCAGACCAGCCATGTCAGATGGACGGTCGCGGCCAGAATCAGAAGCGCGACCATTCCCGCCCTTGAAACCCAGATCGTTCGACGTCCGAGAAGTCCGTACATCACGTGTCCGCCATCCAGCATCCCGATCGGGATCAGGTTGAGCGCGGTGACGAACAGCCCCGTCCAGCCGGCCAGTGCGACGGGATGCAGGAAGACCGCCTGCTTCGGGTCGACCGGACCAAGCGTGATTCGCTCGAGAATGCGGAAGATGATCGAATCGCCCAGAATGACCCCCGGACCCGCCGCCACCTCGGTCACGAGGTGCGAGTGCGCAAGTCCCCACCAGGCGGCGGGGATGGCGACGCAAAGCCCGGCCAGCGGCCCCGCGATCCCGATGTCGTAGAGAATCCGGCGGTCGCCCGTCCGCAGGCGCATCCGGATCACCGCACCGAGGGTCCCGAGGAGGGAGACCTGCGGCGGGAGCGGGACGAAGTACGGCAACGTCGACGGGACCTGATACCGCCGACACATCAGGTAATGCCCCATCTCGTGCACGAGGAGAATCCCGACGACGCACGCGCCGTAGAGGGGACCGTTCGCGAGTGTCGTCGTGACGAGGGTCAGGGCAAAAAGCACAAGGGGGACGGCGAGCTCACGCAGGCTCGGCCATCCCTTCGGCGATTCGACCGGATGTTCGGCAAGTGGCGTCAGATCGCGATACGGGTCGTGCGCCAGCTGCTCGCGGATGTCCAACGATCCTCCCTTCGGCCTTGCCGGCAGTATAGCAGCATCCCGAAAACAGGGCGTGGCGCGCGGATGGATCCGCCGGTATGCTTCTGCGGTCGATCGGAGGAAACGAATGGATGCCATCTCTGTAAGAGACGTCACGAAGAGCTTCTCGACGCAGCGCGCCGTCGACGAGATCTCTTTCGACGTGCCGGAAGGATCGATCTACGGCTTTCTCGGACCGAACGGTTCGGGAAAGACGACCACGATCCGGATGATCCTGAAGATCCTGATGCCCGACTCGGGCGAGATCCGCGTTCTGGGCAAGGATCTTGACGACAAGACCTCGAATCGGATCGGCTATCTCCCCGAAGAGCGGGGGCTCTACCGATCGATGCGCGTGGAAGATCAGCTCGTCTTCTTCGGCGCCCTGCACGGACTCTCGACGGCCGAGGCGAGGCGGCGCGCCCACGTCTGGCTCGAGCGGTTCGATGCGGGCGACTGGGCAATGCGCAAGATCCAGGAGCTGTCGAAGGGGATGCAGCAGAAGGTCCAGTTCATCGGGACGGTCATCCATGACCCCGATCTCGTGATCCTCGATGAGCCTTTCAGCGGCCTGGACCCGGTGAACACGCGCCTCCTGAAGGATGTGATGCTCGAGCTCCGCGCGCGCGGCTCCACCGTGATCTTCTCCACCCACCAGATGGAGCAGGTCGAGAAGAGCTGCGACCGAATCATGCTGATCCACAAGGGGCGCAAGCTCGTGGAGGGGCTCCTGTCGCGCATCCGGCAGGAACACGGCGGCGACGTCGTGCAGGTCGAGTACAGCGGGGAACTCCCCCGCGAGGCGGTGAAGGACCTGGTCGAGTCGATCAACGATCAAGGGCAGTATGCGGAGATCCGCCTGCGCCGTGAAGAGGACGCCCCGGCGCTCCTGCGACGACTCGTGGGCGCCTGCGACGTGCGGCGATTCCAGATCGCCGAAGCTTCGCTCGACGACATCTTCGTACGAGTCGTGGAGGCGGCGAAATGAACCGGATATGGACCATCGTTCGGCGCGAGTACCTCGAGCGCGTGCGACAGCGCTCGTTCATCCTCGGTACGGTGCTCGTACCCGTCTTCATGCTGGGGGTCACTTTCCTGCCGATCTGGATCGCATCGCGGACCGGCGGCCAGCCCGTGCACCTGGCGGTCGTCGACTGGACAGCATCGCTCAAAGGGAAACTCGAGCCCTCATTCAGCGATTCCCTCGCGGACGGGTCGCCCCGCTTCCGTTTCGATTACCAGACCATCCCGCCGGGGGCGGATCCGAAGACGCTCCTCGAGGGGCTCCAAAAAGACGTGCGCGCCGGCGATTACACCGGACTCCTCTGGATCCCGGCGGACGCTCTGACGGGTGGAACGGTCGAAATGTATGCGATGAACGCAGCGGATCCGGAGATCGGCGCACGGGTCGGCAACGCGGTCTCACGCGCGGCGATGACCACCCGTCTTGTGCAACATGGAGTCCCCGCGGCGGAGACGGAGGCGATCTCGAAGAACGTGCCGCTCAAGATCTTCAAGCTCACCAAGGAAGGGGTGCGTGAGGGAGGCTTCGAGAGCGATTTTGTGGGGATGCTGCTGTTCGCGATGATCCTCTACATGACGATCCTGTTGTACGGGGTTCAGGTCTCGCGGAGCATCCTCGAAGAGAAGAACTCCCGGATCGTGGAGATCCTTTTGAAGTCGGCGCGGCCGTTCCAGCTCATGCTGGGCAAGATCATCGGGATCGGGGCGGTCGGCGTGACGCAGTACGCGATCTGGGGCCTCGCGGCGACGGCCGGCGGGGCGTTCATCCGCGGGATGAGCCCGGCATTCGCGCAGGCGACATCCATTCCGCCGAGCATGTTCGTCTTCTTCGTCGTCTACTTCCTGCTCGGGTACTTCCTGTATGCGGCGATCTTCGCGGCGGTCGGCGCGATGGCGACGAGCGAGCAGGAAGCTCAACAGCTCCAGTGGCCGGTCACGATCCTGATCATCATCCCCATCATCCTCTTGACGATGGTGATGAGGAACCCGGACGGCCCGGTGGTCACCGTGCTGTCGCTGATTCCGTTCTTCAGCTCGGTCATGATGATGATGCGGATCAACCTGCACATGCCTCCGGCCTGGCAGATCGGGGCGTCCATGGTGATCCTTGTCGCTTCGATCCTCGGCATGGCCGCGCTTTCGGCCCGGATCTTCCGGGTCGGGATCCTCATGTACGGCAAGCGGCCGACCTTACCGGAACTGATGCGCTGGATCCGCGAAGCATGACGGGAAGGTGATGACCATGAAAGAGGAAGGGTTCGCGATCGTCTATCGAGCCTCGGGAATGGCCGAGGCGGAGGTCGTTCGGAGTTTCCTCGAGAGCGAGGGGATCCCCGTCGACCTCGAGTACGAGAGCGCCGGGAAAGTATACGGCCTGACGCTCGACGGTCTGGGGGAGGTCCGGGTCCGTGTCCCCGCGGATTGGGCCGACGAGGCGCGAGAGGCCCTCAAGCGCCACCCGGACAGCGGCTCCCTGGGACTCGTGTAGAGCGCACCACTCGGACGCCGCGCGCACGCGGCGTTGCGCGGAACGGAAGATCCCCCGCCCTCTCGAGCGGGGGATCTTCCTTCGGTGCGCCCGGCATGGGCCAGACCAGGCGGCCCTGCCTAGAGCCCTGTCAAGATCGTGGCCTCATGCGAGCGGACCGCGCGGCGACAGCGCGCTCTCGACGACTGCGATCGCCGTCACGTTGACGATGTCGATGTCCTCCGACTGCGGCTGAAGCAGATGGACCGGTTTCGACATCCCCATCAGGATCGGGCCGATCGTCTCGGCCCCGCCGAGGCGCGCGAGCAGCTTGTAGGAGATGTTCGCGCTGTCGAGATCGGGGAAGATGAGGACGTTCGCCTCCTGCCCCTTGATCTTGCTGAACGGGAAGTGGCGGTTAATGATGTCCGGCACGACGGCCGTGTCGGCCTGCATCTCGCCGTCCGCGATGAGGTCTGGTTCCCTCTCGCGCAGGATCTGCAGGGCCTTCTGAATCTTGACCGTCTGCGCGTCGTTGCTCGTCCCGAAGTTCGAGTAGGAGAGCATCGCCACGCGCGGCTCGATCCCGAAGTTGCGGGCGACCTCGGCCGCGAGGCGCGCGATCTCGGCCAGATCCTCGGCGCTGGGGTTGATGTTCACGACCGGGTCGGCAAAGAAGAAGACCTTGTTCCGAAGGGCGAGCACTTGCATCCCACTGACCCGCTTAACCCCCTCGCGCATCTGGATCACCTGAAGCGCCGGACGAATCGTGTCGGGATAGCGATGCGCGATTCCCGAAATCATTCCGTCGGCGTCCCCCATGTGGACCATCATCGCGGCGAAGACATTCGGGTTCTTCATCGCGTTGCGGGCGCCGTCCATCGTGATTCCCCTGCGCTGGCGGATGCGGAAGTACTCCTGCGTGTAGCTCTCGAGATGCTCGTCGTGCTCGACGTCGACGATCATCGTGTTGCCGAGCTCGAGACCGAGGTGCTCGAAGGCCGTGAGGATCCGATCCTTCTGGCCGAGGAGGATCGGTTGCGCGAGCCCCTCCTCCCGGATCATCACCGTGGCGCGGATGATCCGCTCGTTCTCCCCTTCCGCGTAGACGATCTTCTTCGGCGCACGGGCCGCTCGGTTCAGGACGCCGCGCATCAGCTGGCGGCTGCGGCCGAGGAAGGTTTCGAGATGGTACTTGTACTCGTCGAGGTCGACCTTCTTCGCGGCGACCCCCGACTCCATCGCGGCCTTCGCGACCGCGGAGGCTTCCCAGAGGAGGACGCGGTAGTCGAACGGCTTCGGAATCAGGTACTCGCGCCCGAAATGGAAGACCTGATCCTCGTAGGCACGGCTGACCTTGTCCGGGACGTCCTCCTTCGCGAGATCGGCGAGTGCGTGCGCGGCGGCGAGCTTCATCTCCTCGTTGATCGTGCTGGCGCGGACGTCGAGCGCGCCCCGGAAGATGAACGGGAAACCAAGGACGTTGTTGACCTGGTTCGGGTAGTCGCTCCGTCCGGTGGCCATCAGCACGTCTTTGCGCGCACCGACGGCGTCGGGATAGGTGATCTCGGGGTTCGGGTTCGCCATCGCGAATACGATCGGGTCGCGGGCCATGCTCTTCAGCCACTCGGGCTTGAGCAGGTTCGCTCCGGAAAGGCCGAGGAACAGGTCGGCGTCTTTGAGCGCGTCCTGCAGGGTCCGGGCCTTCGTCGCGACCGCGAACTCGGCCTTGTACGGGTTCATCCCCTCCTCGCGGCCCTTGTAGATCACCCCCTTGGTGTCGAGCATCGTGATGTTCTCCATCTTGACGCCGAGGGAGACGTAGAACTTCGCGCAGGCGATGCCGGAGGCCCCGGCGCCGCTGATGACGACGCGGATCTGGTCGAGCTTCTTCTTCGTGACCTCGACGGCGTTCAGGAGGGCCGCCCCGGAGATGATCGCCGTCCCGTGCTGGTCGTCGTGGAAGACCGGGATCTTCATCGTCTTCTTGAGGGTCTGCTCGATGTAGAAGCACTCGGGCGCCTTGATGTCTTCTAGATTGATCCCGCCGAAGGTTGGCTCGAGAAGCTGGCAGACCTTGATCACCTCGTCCGCATCGTGGGTCTCGACCTCGATGTCGAAGACATCGATGTCGGCAAATCTCTTGAAGAGGACCCCCTTCCCCTCCATGACCGGCTTGCCGGCCAGGGCCCCGATGTCACCCAGGCCAAGGACCGCCGTGCCGTTCGAGATGACCGCCACCAGGTTGCCGCGCGCCGTGTACTTGTATGCGTCCTCGGGATTCTTCGCGATCTCGAGGCAGGGCTCGGCCACCCCGGGGGTATACGCGAGGGAGAGATCGCGCTGGGTCGCGCAGGGCTTCGTCGAGACTACCTCGATCTTTCCCGGCCGGCCGATCGAATGGTACTGAAGGGCATCTTCTTTGAGACCCATGGGATGATCCTCCTTCGAACCTCATCGACGTCGGTGCCCCTGTCCGAGGTTTTGCGCTCTCCGGGCACGGCCAGGGGATTTCGAAACGAGGGCGGGACCGCAAACCCATCCACCACCGCCCCGCTCTATATAGCACCGGTTGCATAACCCTGGCAAGCGCCGGGGCCGGGTTTCGCAGCAAAGGCGCTAATGGTCTCCATCTCGTTGTTCCCCTTCGCAGCCCAATGGATATCCGGATATAGTTCGGGGTTAGGGCCTTGGAAGCGACACCCGCCCGGAACGTGCCGGAAACGGCGATTCCAGAGGAGTGAGGATGATGGAGACCGATGCGATCCTGAATGCCCTGAGGGAGGTGCGCTTCCCGGGGATCGACCGCGATATCGTGAGCCTCGGATACGTCAAGGAGGTCAGCGACGAGGGCGGCACGGCCGTCGTGACAATCGAGATGTCGACGAGCCTGCCGGAGGCGGGCGCTGACGTCGAGGAAAAGGCCCGCGCCGTACTGACGAAGCTCGGGGTTCCTTTCGACATCCGGATGCGAGTGCGGACGCCCCAGCCGCGGCCGGAGGCGCCGCCCGTGCAGGCGCGGCTCCTCGATTCGGTCCCGATCAAGATCGCGGTCGCGAGCGGCAAGGGCGGTGTCGGAAAATCGACAGTGGCCATCAACCTTGCGCTCGCGATCTCGCGCCTGGGGTCCAGAGTCGGACTGCTCGACTGCGACATCTACGGCCCGAGCATTCCCCTGATGATGGGCCTCGAGAACGAGCAACCGGCCGTTCGCAGCAACCGCCTCATCCCCATCGAGCGTTACGGCGTCCATTCGTTCTCGATCGGGTACCTCGTCGATCGGGACACGCCGGTGATCTGGCGCGGACCGATGGTCGGCAAGGCGCTCGATCAGCTGATGACCGACGTCGACTGGACCGGCACGGAAGTCATGGTGATGGACCTCCCTCCCGGGACCGGCGACGTGCAGATCTCTATCGCGCAGAAGACAGCGCTCACCGGCGCGGTGATCGTGACGACCCCGCAGGACGTCGCCCTGATCGACGCGGGCAAGGGCATCGCGATGTTCGAGAAGGTGCAGGTGCCGATACTCGGGATGATCGAGAACATGAGCTTCTTTCTCTGCCCACACTGTGGCGAGAAGACGGAGATCTTCCGCGCCGGCGGCGGACGACGCCAGGCCGAGCGGCACGGCGTCCCGCTCCTGGCGGAGATTCCGATCGATGCGCGGATCCCCGTGGGCGGGGATCTCGGCCGCCCGATCGTCGAGGAGGCCCCGGATTCGCCCGCGGGACGCGCGTTCCTGCAGGCCGCCGAGACGCTGTTGCGCTCGCTAGATTCCGGCCGGTAGGAGACATGGGGCCACGAGATCGAAGCACGGACGCCGCCCTGGATACGAGCGGGATTGCGGCGCACCCCTGGATCCTGTCCCTCGCCGAGCGGGTGCCCCCGTTGCGGTGGGATGATGTCTTCGCGTCCCCCGTCGAGTCGGTCGAGATCGAGATCGGCTCGGGAAAGGGAATGTTCCTCCGGCGCGAATCGGTGGCCTGCCCCGGGACCGGATTCCTCGGAATCGAGCGGGCGACGAAGTTCTTCGCGCTCGCCGCGGCACGCCTCGCTCGGGACGGGCGCCCGAATGCTCGCATCGTCCGGGCCGATGCGTTCGATCTCCTGGCGCGGTGGGTGCCCGTTGGGTCACTGGGTGCCATCCACGTCTATTTCCCGGACCCGTGGCCGAAGAAGCGGCATGCGAAGCGACGCCTTCTCCAGCCGGCGTTGTTCGATCTGTGCGCACGCGCGATCGCTCCGGGGGGAATCCTCGCCGTCGCAACCGACGTGGGCCCGTACTTCGCGGATGCGGACGCAGTCCTCGCGACCCACCCTTCCTTCGTCCCGATCGAATCGAGCGAGGCCGATCGAGAGCGGGTCGCGACGAACTATGCCGTCAAGTACGCTCGCGAGGGACGGACCCTTCACCTCGGCCGGTGGCGGCGGAACGCTTCCGCGCCGCCCTCGATTCCCCCTCCCCCGTCACGTCGTATGAATCAATCACTCCAAACATAGGAAGGACCGGCTGGAACTGGCATGCTACACTCCCCGCCCTAGGAGGAAGGGATGACCGAACGCGTAAGCTGGCATGACTACTTCATGGAGATCGCCCGCGTGATCGCGCAGAGGTCGACATGCGATCGCAAGAACGTCGGCGCGGTGATCGTCCGCGACCGGACGATCCTGTCCACAGGTTACAACGGGTCGATCCGCGGAATGCCCCACTGCGATAAAGTCGGCCACATGATGGACGGGGGCCACTGCGTCGCGACGATCCACGCCGAGACCAACGCGATCCTGCAGGCCGCGAAGAACGGGGTTCGGATCGAGGGGGCGGACATCTACACGACCGCGAGCCCGTGCTGGAACTGCTTCAAGATGGTCGCGAACTCCGGGATCCGAACGATCTACTACGGCGAGTTCTATGCGGACGAGAGGATCTTCCGCTATGCGGAGTTGGCTGGAATCCGCCTGATCGACCTCTCCACCCTTTCCGGTTCGGAGACCGGCACCGGATCAGGGTAGACTGGAGATGAGGCGGCGCACAGCCGATGGTACCGAGAGCAAGGATGCCCGGAAGGCGACGAGACCGGAACCGGCAAGTATAGGGAGGACAGAGTGGAAGAGCGGATTCGCCCCATGAGACTTGAGGAAGAGGAAGAACCCGAGGAGCGCCCGGCTGCCAAGGAAGAAGAGCCGAGGATTCTCGAGAAGTTCCTGAAGACCCGCACGATCCTCATCTCGGAGGAGATCACGAGCGAGGTCGCGAAGAGGGTCTATCAGAACCTGTTGCTCCTCGAGTCGGAGAACGCCGAGAAACCGATCACGATCATCATCAATTCCCCCGGAGGGGAGGCGGATTCCGGTTTCGGGATCTACGATATGCTCCGCTTCGTCCAGCCGCCGGTGCGTTGCATCGTCGCGGGACTGTGCGCGAGCGCCGCGGTCCTGATCTTCCTGGCGGCGGAGAAGGGGAACCGGCTGAGCCTCCCCCACGCCCGGTACCTGCTTCACCAGCCCTCTTCCGCGAGCTTCGGTCAGGCGTCGGACCTCGAGATCGCCGCGAACGAGATCATTCGACTCCGCGATCGCTACAACGAGATCGTCAGCGAGGCCACAGGCAAGGCGATTGACGTCGTCGCACGCGATGCGGACCGCGACTTCTGGATGGCGGCCCCGCAGGCGGTCGAATACGGCCTCGTGGATCGGATCATCACGAAGCGGACCGAAATCCCTTAGTTCGGTCGCAACAACGGTGAGACGCGCACCGATTCGGCCCGGCGCACCAGTCGCAACTGAAGAGCCCCGTCACGGAGACGTGACGGGGCTCGATTGTGAGATCGCTGCTTTGGATCTGATCCGTACCCCATGTCGACGTGTTCGTCGATCACGAGCACGAGCTATCGCGGCTCCGGCTTGAAGATCGCGAATGTAGCCCCAGCGCAATCCGCCGTGACGGAGAATCGTCCGATGCCCGGTATGTCCCTTGGAGCCATATAGACATTTCCGCCAAGCTCCTGCGTCATCGTGGTCAATGCATCGACGTCTGTGGCTTCGAAGTAGCAGAGCCAGGCGGGGGGACCCTGCGCGTCGGCCGGCATCTTCATCATGCCGCCGCAGTCTCTGCCCTCGTGCATGAAGATCCAATATGTGCCCATTGGTCCCATGTCCATCTCGCGGGTCGTCCAGCCGCAGACCTCCTTGTAGAAGCGCGCGGCCGCGGGCGGGTCGGTACTCAGAAGCTCGTTCCAGACAACCGTCCCCGGTCCGGACGGGATCTTCCAATCCACGGTCGATTCCGTCTCGCGTCCCTGGTACAGACAGAATGCCGCTCCCTGAGGATCCACGATCACGGCGAAGTGACCGACATTGGGGATTTCCGTGGGTGGATGGGCGACCCTGCCCCCCAGGTCGACGACGCGCGCCGCGACGGCTTTGATGTCCGCAACCGCGACGTAGCCGAGCCAGTGGGAAGGCATTGGCCGGCTTTTCTCGATGGGAACCATTCCCCCGAACTCCTTCGGTCCGTTGAGGAACATCGTGTACGGTCCCGGGGAACCTGGGGCGTCATCCTTTGCCGTCCAACCGAATAGCTTTGAGTAGAATCTTGCTGAAGCGATCGGGTCCGGGGTCATCAGGTCATACCAAACAAACTGTCCCAGATAGGGCTTGTTGTCTGCCATGGGCTTATCCTCCGTGAATTCGTCTATATGATAGTCGGCCTGTGACGAGAGTTAACCACAGCGGAGCTGTGGCGGTCACGCGAGAAAGCTGCATGCGATGTTGCGTGGAACGACCCCTCAGTCAAGTACTGAGGATCCGGAGGCGATCTTCTCTCGAAGTGGATCGCTTCTTCGTTTGAACTTGCGCGGAAAGCAAGGAAGACCGGGTGGCCCCCAGGGGCCCGGAATCTCACAACTCCCGGCGCGAGAAGAGGAGTGCCGCGGCCGCGGTGACCGCGAGCGTCGCGGCCGCCGCGGTCACGAGCGGCCAGGCGAGCGCGATGGGCTGACCGAACAGCAGCCGCGACAGCGCGAAGGTGAGCCCTGCGGGCGAAAACCGGGCTGCAGGTCCCCACATCGCGGCGATCGACAGGGCGAAGAAGGCGACGAGACCGAGCCCGGCGGCGGCGAGCGTCGGAGCGATCGACGACATCAGGGTCGCGATCGCGATGAGGAGCGCGGCGAACACGAGCCACACGATCGTCGGCATCCAGATGGCAGCCCATGGGGCCGAGCCGAAGACGAGCAGGGTGACAGCCTGGGTGACGAGCGTTCCCAGGACGACCTCGGCTACCACAAGGCCGAAGAAGACGACGACCTTGCACACGATGAAGTCGAACCTGGAGAGCGGCTTGGTCAGGACGAGTACGGCCGTGCCCTTCGAGACCTCTCCGGATACCGAGCCGGCCGCCGCGAGGATCATCACGAAGGCGCCGATCTGCGAGAGATTCTTGATCCACTGAACGTAGGCATCCCGCCAGCCGGGCACGGGAATCTGGAACACGAGGCCCGGCTGACTGGACTGCACCGAGCGCAGGAGCGCCGGGGTGAGCATGGCAAGGACCGGGCCGGTGAGCGCAAAGAACAGGAACACCCCTCCGAGGACCGGGAGCCTCCATGTGTGGAGGTGCTCGCTGACCTCCTTGCGCAGGAATCGCCCGGCGCCGCCCATTATCGTCCCGCTCCCACCAGCTCGACGAAGACCTCTTCCAGCGAGATCTCGCCACTCTCCAGCCTCTCGAGGCCGAGTCCCAGATCCGCGACGATGCGCGGCACCTCCCGCCGGGCGCGGGCGAGGTCGGTAACGACGGCCGACACCAGCCCGGGCTCGCTGGAGCTTGCTTCGACCTTCGTCACCCACGGGCGTCCCTTGAGCGCCGCGATGAGGGAGGCGGCGCCGGTGCCGCCTGCCGCACCGATTGCACTGCCGGCGCCCTCGGCGCCTCCTTCCACTCGCAGCTCGAGCCGGTGGGCCGCATAGCGCGCCTTGAGCGAATGGATGTCCGACTCGGCCACAACGCTGCCGTGGTCGAGGATCGCGACCTTGTCGCAGACCCGTTCCACATCGGCGAGGATGTGGGTCGAGAAGAAGACCGTCGTCCGCCCCGCGAGTGAGGCGATCATCTCCAGGACGTCCTTTCGCCCAAGCGGATCGAGGGCGCTCGTGGGCTCGTCGAGCATCAGGAGCCGGGGGGCGTTCACGAGGGCCTGGGCGATGCCGAGGCGCTGCCTCATGCCGCGCGAGTACCCGCCGATGCGCGAGTCGACCCTGGAAAGGCCGACGAGTTCCAGCAGCTTCGGGACCCGCTCCTCAAGCGCGGCGCGTTCGATCCCGAACAGGCCGCCGGCGAATTGCAGGAAGCCCTCGGCGCGCATCCACGGATAGAAGGCGGGGACATCCGGGAGGAAGCCGGTGAGCGACCGGGCTTGCGCGCTCCCGGGCGGATGCCCGAGCAGGCGCGCCTCCCCGCCATCCGCGCGCGCCAAGCCCGTCAGGATCCGGAGCATCGTCGTCTTCCCGGCGCCGTTCGGGCCGAGGAACCCGTAGACGCTTCCCTCGGGGACGGCGAGGTCGACGCGATTGAGCGCCGTCAGGTCGCCGAACCGCTTCGTCAGTCCGCGGACCTCGAGCGCGTTAGCCATGCGTGTCCTCGGGCGCCGTCATTCCCTGCCGCGCGGATCACGCTCCACGCGCGGGACGGGCGGCGGCTCGCTCGTGAACCTGTCCGGCGCGTTCGACGGGTCCCCTGCTGGTCGCCGCGACCCGTACAGAACGTCGACGGCCGACCTCCGCGACGTTTCATCCGCCGCCGTCCCGGTCGATATCGCCGGCGCGTGCTCGCGACCGAGCGCGAACCACAGGATCGGCCCGACCATCCCCCCGAGCAGGATGATGAGCGCCCATGCCCATCTGCGGCCCCCGATCGACACGCGTTCGCTTGGAGCGCGGGCAAGCCGGACGAGCGCGACGATCTGCAGGACGAGCTGCAGGAGGGCGAGCGCGACGACGGCTCCGATCAGCTTCGGGTTCATGTTCCTCTCTCTTACGATGTGGTGCGGCGACCGGCACGGCCGGTTTTCCCGGAAATGGAAGATCGCAGGTCAGGGATCGGCCGGCAAGGGTTGTTTCCCGGAGGGATCGGAGGGGAAAGCGACAACACTGACCGCCACGGGCCGTCCGGCATCATCCCAGCCGTCTCAAATCAAGGAATGAGATCCCGCCGGGCTCCCCTCCGATCGGATGACCGAGTTCAGAAACCGTCTAGCAGGGTGCTGAAAAGCCCTTTGATTCTGTGGTGAACATGATAAAAAGACGGCAGACGTCCTTCCCCCACCGATCCGTACCAAGGAGGGCTGCCGTGCGAGGCGACGAGAAGCGTCAGGGTGCAATGTGGAGCTACATCCCTTTGGAGCGGAGGATCCGCGAGGATCACCCCCTGCGCCCCGTACGCCGAATGGTGGATCGG
>Ga0209777_10003208_pt1 | contig 20564 bp, 16 predicted proteins | sample FrelakmetHBP12HB_FD_187147 | JGI IMG/M metagenome (GOLD analysis project Ga0209777, IMG submission 187147) | Freshwater lake sediment microbial communities from the University of Notre Dame, USA, for methane emissions studies -HBP12 HB (SPAdes)... | ecosystem: Environmental > Aquatic >...
TTTTTTCTTATAGAAATAAAAAATCTGCTCCGGTGTTGCAAACTCGAAAGGATATCCACCAACCAGGTCAACATAATCATGCCAGACTGACATACCCCTCTGTTTCTTTTTGTTTTTCCAGTCGTTACAAGGGAGTGGATTTTCTAATCTGAGCAATTTGCCTAAAGCTCTTTTTACTTCCAGGAGGAAAGCAATTACCGTCACCAGCAATAAGCGGATTATATGCGGAGAGTTGTTATATATCTTTTTTATCCTGAGCCATCTTCTGCTCACTCTGCCACTGTCATTGTAAATGGCAAGGTATAAGAACCCGCCTCGCTTAACTAACATATCAACATTATGCAGGGCCTTGTGCATATTGCCGGTGTGATGTAACACTCCCCAGCTATAAACGGCATCAAATTGCCCCATTGATTGAATATACGCCCCATTAAGTATATCCCCTTGTTCAATGTGCCAGCTGGTGTCATTTTGAAAAAATCTATTTTTAAGGTGCGTTGTGCAGGCAACGCTATCCGGATCAAAATCAAAACTATGTACCTGGGCCCCAAGCCGCCGCGCTGCAAGGCTGAACAGTCCACTGCCACAACCAACATCTATAAATAGTTTTCCATGCAAACTAACATCTTCAAGCATACTGGTTAATGATTTCATTGCTTCCTGAATGCGCAGTTCATCAATTTTCCTGGAAAAGTGTTGCCAGTTTTTACCAAAATCGAACCTGCGATTGGATAATTCAGGTTGTTTGTAATTCATAACCCTTTAAAAATGCTGTTTATTTTTTTATGATGCTGCGCACTTTATTATAGAGCCTAATAAGTTTGCCGAGGATTTCTAACAGTAAATAGCCCAATGTAATTTTTAATCACTTGTTCCAAGGTGTAGCATGCTCTTATATGTGCGAGGGCGTTTTGAGAGACCATTTTTTTCAGCTGTTGATCGGTGATCAGTCTATACAGAGCTGCTGCCAATGCATGTTCATTTCCTGGTGTAACCAGAAGGCCCCGCTCGCTTATCCAATATCCTTCAGGTTCCGGCGCATCCTGATCCGGCAGGCCCATTACATCCAGGATACCCCCCACCCGTGAGGCAATGACTGGAACACCGCATGCCATTGCTTCAAGAAGAACCAGGGGCATTCCTTCCGAGTATGAAGGCATAACTACTACCTGGGACTGCTGGTAATAGTCCACTACATTGGGCACGGAACCCGTAAAACTTATACAGTCTTTGAGGCCGTACTCACAAACCATGTTTTGGAGCATGGGCCTCAGTTCACCATCTCCAACGATAAAGACCTTGAAATGGCTTACCCGACCCTGCAGCTGGTTTATCGCTTTCAGCAGGGTATCAGGACCCTTCTCTCTGCTGAGTCGCCCGATATAGCTGATTATGGGGACTGATTCACTGTGTGCCGGAGAGCGGGGGTAAAATATAGTGGTGTCAACCGAGTTTGGAATTCGGTGAATTTTTCTGCGGGAAAATCCATTGCTCATAAGCTTTTGATCTATTTCGTTACTGATGGCAATAATGCCGTTAGCCCATTGTGCGCATCGCAGGATAAAATTTCGCAGCGTAAGCTGCGAAATACTCCCAAAATCTCCAATCTCTCCCGCACCTTCGAGACGAAAAAAAACCTTTTTACCGGTAACACGGCCAAACAGAATCGCTGGTGCAGTAAACAGATATAAGCCAAAACAGCAGAGAACATCGAAATGCTTCCGGTGCCTGAAAAGAAATATGAGAACAGAGATCATGTAGGTAATCTCATACAGGTGCCAGCCGCGGATTTTTCTATATACCGGAATATCATCAATAACCTCATAGGCAGGAAGAGCATCTCTATATTGAGTTAAAACTGAGACCGAGTACCCCTGCTCCTGCAATTTTTTTGACAGTTTCTGGCATTCCCGTTCTGCCCCGCCAACAAAGGGATAAAAAAGGCCAATAATCATCAAAATTTTTTTATGGTTTGAGTGCGGCATTGTGGTCATTACCTGAGGGAATGAGAACCATGTGCGCGTTAACCCCGGCAAACTTCATGCAGCACGTCTTCTGTCTGCTGCGCAACACGGTCCCAGTTATAGAAATTAATTACATCCTGACGGGCATGAGTTCCCAGCAATTTTCTCTTTTTTTCATTACCCTTGAGATCCCGGATGCTTTCGATGATACTCATCACATCCTGGCCAACCAGAACACCATTAACGCCATGCTTGATAACGGCAGAAAGCTGGCCCATGTCTGATGCAATAACGGGCTTCCCTGCCGCCATATAATCAAAAAGCTTTAACGAAGACCCATAGAAGCCATATTCAATCCAGTCATATGGTTTGTAAAGACACAGGCATAGGTCGGCACTGGCGAGATAGTGGGGAGCAGCCACATAGGGCACTTCCCTTAAAATAAGCAGGTTCTTCAAAACGGGAAAATCCCACAGACTGTCTCCGGCAACAAGGACAAATAAAATGTCTGGATCAATTGCCTGCATTTTCCTCGCGAGTTCAATAATTAATTCAACCCCCTGCCACGGGGTGCCAGCGTTACCCATCCAGAAAATTTTAAACTTATCCTTCAGATGGGCGAGTGCGGTTTCCTCCACTCGTGACTCATCGAACAGATACGGATCTGCACCGTTCGGGATATAATACGCTTTTTTAATATGTAAAAATTCCTGAATATAGTTTTTAAGAACTTCAGAGACGCCGATACCCGCATCTACAAGACGGGCAAGTGCTTTCCGCTTGCGGTTTTCACCGCGAATAATGGCATTGCAGTATGGTCCCGGTGATAAATTTGCCCGCACTTCTTCCACAGGGGCATTTATTTCCCATACAACCGGCAGAGAAAAAGGCCTGGTTAACTTCAGGAGGGTGGATTTTTCAAGAAAGGAATGAACCGGCCGCCCGGTAATGCGTATATAAAGGACATCAGCCTGCCGGGCAAGTTTTAGTGCACCGCTTTTGCTTCGCTCAAAATTTATGCAGTCCGGGTTATCATCACCCAGGCAGGAAAGGATCTGATGTCCCCTTTTCCTGAGTGCCTTAACCAGCTGATAGCCATGCACTGACCTGCTCGTGGTTAATGGATAATACGGAACGTAGAAAAAACCAATTTTCACAGACAGCGCTCTCCACAGGTGATTGGTTATGGGCTGCGGCTAGGTAACGACCTTCCACAGCAGCTGTTCCCAGTTTCTGCCCCACTTTTTTTTAAACAGCGCTCGGTTTTTTTCAAAATCAATCGCAATGAGGCCGCTTGCCCGCGTGGTTTCCTCATGGTGAATAACCACTGATTGAGGCTGATAAAAAACAACCTTTTCATTTTGCTTCAGGTGCACACACAAATCCACGTCTTCGCAGCCATACCAGTATCGCTCATCAAGCTGCGCATCTTCTCGTCTCACCAGCAGGCAGGCCCCGGTCAGCGCAGATACCGGGCCGGGGCAGTTGGCCTCTGGTATGGTATGCTCAATGCTGCCATTTCTGAATTTGTGTTTCTGGAATGATGTTTTAGCATCCCGTTCATAGCCGGCAAACTGAATAGTGCCATCCGGGAAAATCATTTTAGGCCCGACTGCACCTATCCGCTCATCACTCTCAATTAAACGGTATAATGGCGGGAGCCAGCCTTTTATTACTTCTATATCATTATTCATGAAGCATACATAATATCCTTTTGCCATGCGGACTGCTCTGTTGTTGGCGGCCGCAAAAGAGCCATTAGTGTCCAGGCGCATAAACGAGACCGGGAAAGATGTTACTTGCGCGAAATCATCTTTTCGGTACGGAGGGGCTGACCCATTATCCACAATAATTATTTCCTCTACCAGTTTCCTTTCAGTATGTTCCTCAATCCTCGTAATGCACCGTTTCAGACAACTGGTTAAATTATGGGAAACGATAATGATTGAAATCTTTTTATCCATACGTATCCAAGCGCGGGAATGTCTTGAAGCACTCTTATGCGGCTGTTACCTTTTTTATCAATCGATATACTGCATCCACGGTTATGGCTTCACGGCATCGCCAGTCATGACAATTTTCCCAGACCGTTTCGTTACCCTGGCAGGGAAAACAGGTTATTGGTGGTGTTATGACAAAGCTGTTCGGATTGTAGTACGGAGCACTTTTCTTTGGATTGGTTGCGGTAAAAATGGCAATCTGCTTTTTCCGCAGGGCAGCAGCAAGCTGCATGAGGCCGCTGTCATTTGACACAAAGAGCTCGCACTGCTGTATTAGCGCTGCAGTTTCCTGAATCGGCAAGGAGTTATACGCGGTGACGCGCGGGTGATGGATGATTTCATCTTCAGCGCCGCAGCAATAAAGGCTGAAGCCATCCTGCACTAATCGCTCTGCCAGTTCCGAATAGTGCGGCCATCGCTTGCGCTCCCACAGCTTTCGTTGTGAACAGCCTGCATGGAAGAGAATGCTCCGCGGTTGCAGATGAAACGGCCTGTCGGCGATGTGTAGCGCGGGCGGCTTGAATTGTGTGGCGCCAAGCTTTACTGCTGTCCGGCAGTAGAGTTCATACTCTGAGCCCCGGCTCCAGTCTGGTTTCAGCTTTATGATTTTCTTTGCATTGTCCACCCGGTGGTCCGATAAAAACGACTTGATGCAGACATCATAGAACGTTTCGTTATTTTGATAGGTGTTTTCATACATGGTTCTCACAAAGGGCGTTCCTTTCACTATCTCGCTGATGCCGCGGTAAGCCGTGCCGGAAAGAAACAGGTCAACAGTATGTCCTGCTTCATGCAGCGCCTGCACCGCAGTGAGCGCCTGCAGCAGGTTTCCCAGCCCGCACCCGTCTCCCAGGCAAAAGGCTATTTTCTGGTTTTTCTTAATGCGACGCAAAAGCATAGTGTTAAAAAACCTGCGTGTCCGATAACCCTTTTAAATGAGCTGCCCCAGACCTCATCTTTCAGTGTGTCGGGCTAAAAAAATTTCTGCCGTGCAGTATGTATTTTCTCAGAAACAGATTTCCCTAAAAATGATTTTAAGTATGGTATGGACAGCCGTAAAGGGATTTTAGGAAATGATGCACGAAATATCCGCCCCATGCACCGGCGAAAATTCCGCACATCTCCCTGGTGGTAATATTCCCATGCAAGCTGCAGGTACTGCGCTGCAAACGCTTTCTTTCTGCTATCCTTGAACTGCGGGTGGCTATCCCAGAAACGTTGATAAACTTCAAAGAGAGCCTTTTCTTTTGCAGCAAAGTCGTTCCCCTGAATAAATATTTTATTTAAAGGATAGTATTCAAGTGCCTTGTATATCAGTCTTTTAAAAGATTGCCCGTCTCCTGCACCATAATACTTCCATGCAAAATTGATACAGTGGTTGCTGTATATATAGTTTTTCCGCTCAATCGTCTGTTTTTCATTGCCTAGCGCCGGCCAATATTTATCGAGGATATAAAAGGTGTCTTTTTCCATTGCGAATAAATTTTTTTGCATGCTGTCGTGAATGGTTAATTTCACCAGGGGCGCGTCTACGTAGTCTATTTCATAGAACTGCGCAATGCGTATCCAGCAATCCCAGTCTGCACAAGGAGAAAGGTTTTCATCAAAATATCCGGCCTTGGAAAAAACATCTCGACGAACCATAGCAGCGGAAGCTGAGCCAACGATAAAATTGCTGCACACCAAATCATTAAAAATAGCCCCTTTCTTTTCCGGCCTTATTTCACCTATAAATTCTCCATCTTTTTTTGTTTTAATGGAACCGCAATAAACCAACCCCACTGCTGGTTTTTTCTCCATGAGATGCACCTGCAGTGAAAGTTTTTCTGGAAGCCACAGATCATCATCATCAACAAAAGCAATATACTGCCCTTGAGCTGCCTGTATGCCTGTATTTCTCGCAGAAGAGACGCCCCCGTTACTTTTTACGATATATTTAATTTTATCCCGGTAGGTTTCCAGGACATCTCTGGTATTGTCCGTGCTGCCATCATCAACCACAATAATTTCATTATTTTTATATGTTTGATTAAGCACGCTGTCTACGGTGGGTGCGATGAACTGTGCTCGATTGCAGGTAGGAATAATAATGCTTATTATGGGTTCATTTGGATAAGACATTGTATGGAAAATTTGAGCGTTAATGGTAATACGGCATGTTATTTATCGGTTTATTTTAAATAAGTTTAAAATCGTCATATATACGAGATGTTTCCAGATTCTCCACGAAAAAGGATTACACAAAAGGGCTTTTTGAGCAAGCATGAGAGCCGAGGAAATATCTGCCCTTCTATGCAAACCTTTGCTCGTCATGAAATAAAGCGGTGATAAAATGGTTCTTCGTGCATTAAAGCTCAATTCATTTTTCAAATCCCAAGGGCTTTCAGGATATTGCTGCAGACGATCCATCCCTGATGCCCGCCGCTCCTGTGCCAGCAGAATGGCAAAGGCTGCGTAAACAAACTGATTGTCTTTCTGTTTCAGGGAACTGAGCGACAGCGAGCGCGTATCACCTCGCCATTTATAAAGCGGAAGTCCAAGGTTGCCACAGTGGTATTTTTCGGCAATACGCAGCCACAAATCAAAATCCTGGGCAAATTTAAAAAAGTCCCGGTATGTTCCAACCGTTTTTATGCAGTCGCTTCTAAACATTGCTGCCCCGTGACAGAATTGGTTCTCAGTGAGCAGTGCGTTCTGTAATACCTCATTCTCAACCGGGGGCCGGCACAGGCTGACCTGTTTCCCCTCATGATCAATTACATAAAAATGAGAACTAATAAGGCCAACAGCCGGGCTGTCTTTCAGAAACGCAATCTGTCTTTCCAGCCTCTCCGGCAGCGAGATGTCGTCTGCATCCATTCTGGCAATATATGCACCACGTGCCATGGACAGCCCCTGATTGAGGGCCTTTGTTAAACCGGCATGCTGCTGATGTATTAAAACTATTCTCTTATCATGATATGCTTCCAGTATTTTTCTGGTGCCGTCTGTTGATCCATCATTGACAACGATAAATTCAAAATCACGATACGTCTGATCGAGGATGCTCTCCACCGCTTCGCCGAGAAACTGTTCCCCGTTGTATACGCTCATCAGCACTGATACGGAGGGCGGGTGTGAAGTGTTTTCAATCATCATGCCGGATACCTGTTAGTGTCTGGAATAATAATTACTGCGCGCGCTTCAGTCGGCTGCGGATCCACGATACCAGTCGTTTCAACAGTGGCGCTGCCGGGTCATAACCGAACGCCGGGTACTGGTCGAGCTGCCGCCGCCATCGTTCTTCATCGCGTTTGATGAGCCGCGCGTTCAGCTCCGCAATTGCGCGTGATGACAGCCTGCTGGGCTTCTTTTTCACAGCGGCACATGGCGCAGTATACAATTCAGACATGTGTGCGACAGTGTCTTTCCATTGCAGATGCTCAATGATGGTTTTTCTTCCTGCAACGCCGATCCGCCGGGCGAATTCCCGATCGTGATAGAAATGCTCTATTGCTGCAGCGATTTTATCAACCTCCCCGAATTGAACCATCACTCCATTGACCCCGTCATGTATAAAATCCAGTGCGGTTCCGACCGGCGTTGTAATAACCGGTACCCCGCAGCTCATAGCTTCCAGCAGCGGTACCGGCCCCCCCTCAACCCGTGCGGTTACCAGATAGGCATCAAGACTGTTATAAAAAACGGGCATCTGTGCCGGCGCTAAAAACGGGAAATAGTGAACCTGCACGCCAAGCTGTGAGAAATCCCTAACCAGCTCAGACCAGCCCGGTCCCGTCAAGACAAGCTCAACGGGTATCTTACGCCCGGAACCTGCTGCTGATACTGCGCTCCGGAAGGCATCTATGCCTTTGCGCCCGTCATGATCACTTGATGCCTTGGCAGAAAAACCAATGGTAAAGCCTTCCGGCGAAATCCCCAGCTCTTTTTTTGACCGCTTTTTATCACCGGAGGCAAACCGCTGGATATCAACCCCATTGTACACCAGAAAAATTTTTTCTGCGCTGACCCCTCTGGAAAGGAGTTCATCCCAGTACTTTTTGCATACCACCATAATCCGTGCAGCCTGCAGGCAGTCTGCTATTTGAGAAAATTCTACAATATGGTGGATAGATGAAATTACGAGTAGATCTGCGGGCTGTTCCCGGTCTATGATCGCCCTGACTGACTGAAAACCCCAGGAGGTGAGGCAGTGAACCACATCAACCTCCTGCAGCAGCGATGCAAACAGGCTTTGATTTTCATGAACTTCACTCAACGGGAAAAAAAGAAATTCATAGGCCCAGGAATTCCATCGCGCTATCTGCTGTGCCCATGTTCCCAGGACCCAGCAGATGGAATCCGGAATTAACATGACAAGCGGCTTGCCGGAATGCGTCTGTACATCTACCATTTATTTTCCGCTCCGTCAGGCATCCTTTTGCGCCAGCACATGATACCGGTTTGCAGCCACGGGAAACCGGGCCGCGAGCTTAAAGCCAGCTGCGGCCAGCATGCGGTCCACATGGGCCTGACTGAATAAGTACGGATGTTCATATGGCTTGGAGTGGGGCCAGATTGCCGGGCACCGGCTGAATTCGGGATCATCCGTATTGACCGTTTCCAGATACAGATAGCCGCCCCGGCACAGCATGGCATTAATTTTCTCAAGCTCCTGCTGCGGCTCATACAGGTGCTCTATCACATCGCGCATGAGAATAAGGTGAAAGCCCTGTTTACGAGCATGGTGCGGCAAATGGGTGACCGATTGATATACACTTATGGAAGGGTATAGGGCGGTTGCATACTGTATGAGATAGTCAGACAGTTCAACGCCGTATGCTTCAAAACCCCTGCAGGATGCGGCATATACAACGGCTCCATCGCCGCACCCGATATCAAGCAGCACTCCCTTTGAGATATACGGGGCCAGGAGATCAACAACATTCTGCGCAGCAATACGGTTTATGTCAACCCGCTCTGACAGGGTTTGCTCCCCGAACGCTTTGCGGCGTTCCCACCAGTAATATTTATCATATACACGGCTATAGACGGCTGTTTTTAAACGGGGGGTCACAAATACCAGGGCGCAGACCGGGCATTTCCTGTAGGTCAGCCCCGACAGGGTACATATAAAATCGCTGCAGGCCGATTGACAGAAGTAACAAGTGACTTCTTCAAGGTTCTCCGGCGTGGTCAGCTCTCCATTGAGCGCGGTTACTATTCGAGTGCACCTCCGCTGCTCATATCGACGAGGTATCAATCTGATTTTATTTAGTAATCGGTTTAATGGATTCAATGTTCCAGGTCGGCTATTTTGTATCATTATCACGCTGAAGGGAATGACCCCATCGCGGCTTGAGGTCTACAATGCCCGTAAATTTTTTACTGACATTTTCGATATGAATAGTTCTGAAACGCCGGGCATGCGCATAACATTTAAGCAGGTTCTTATCCCAAACACCAAAGTCAAGTACATACAGCCCCTCTTTCAGATTATATAATGGCAGCGTTACGCTGAGCTCATGGATGCCGGGAGAAAGGGTAAACAATTGAGAATCCCAGGAGGATGCTGAACCGGCAACATTTATATTTGCATTTGACCATAACCCATAGGATATCGAGACTTCGGGCAAAGCCGTTTTCGTGCATACAGTAGCTTTTATAGTCAGTTCCTCTTTGTTGCTTATTTTTGCTACTTCGTGCTGTGCAGAGTCCAGCAGGCTGATGTGCACTATATCCAGTATCTCGGTGCGGTATGATTCCTCTTCCCTGCCGTGCTTATGTGCTATGGTAAAATACTTGTTTATTACTTGCAGTGACTGTCCTTCCGTAAGCGCTTTGCCGTCATCCAGCAAAATAAGGCGATCAGCGACTCTTGTTATTTCCTCCAGGTTATGGGAAACGATAATCACTGAAACCTGCTGATCAACCATCTCTCCAATTTTGGACAGACATTTGTGGCGAAAATTCATATCGCCGACTGCCAGCACTTCATCCACCAGCAGGATATCAGGTTTGCAATATACCGCCACTGCAAAACCAAGTCTGACATACATGCCGCTTGAGTAATGCTTAACTGCGACATCAATAAAATCGCCGATATCTGCAAAGGCTAAGATCTCATCAAATTTTCTGTCAATTTCCGATTTGGTCATACCCAGAATAGCGCCATTAACATACACATTTTCTCTGCCGGTAAGCATCGGGTGAAAGCCGGCCCCCACCTCTATCAATGCCCCGACACGCCCGCATATGGTAATCCTGCCCCTGTCAGGCATAAAAATACCGTTGAGCATCTTCAGCAGCGTGCTTTTCCCCGAACCGTTCGGACCTATGAGCCCCAAGGTTTCTCCCCGTTCAAGGCTGAAGCTTACCCCGTTGACTGCCCAGAACTCATCCGGCCGAAGCCCGGCTGTGTCCTCAGCACGGCCGGCGATATTATGCAGGATATCCTGCACGCCATAGAGCATCGAACGCTTGAGCGATTTACAAAATTTTTTGGATATGTTGTCAACGGTTATAACTGCGGTACCCATCAGCGATTAAATTCTTTCGGCAATTTTGTGTTCTATTAAATGAAAAAGCCTCCACCCCACAAAAAACATCAGAACACTGAAGACAAAAGCATATAGATACGCTCCGCTGTTTGTTAAGAAGCCGCAGGCAGTGAGATCGTAACCCGCTATTAAAAAACCGCTGACAGGATTGATACAGTTTATCCAGAAGCTAAGCGGCCAGGTTGTGGGGGGCGGATACAGAATCGGGCTGGCAAACATTAAAACTGATAACAGTATGTTGAGCGCATTGCCTACATCTCTGATAATGGCATTAAACATCGCAAGTAATAAACCCAGGCCGAAAATTAAAAGCAGCATCGGCATGATGACCAGAGGAACCAGCAGGATGGTCAGCTTGGGGGTAAACCCTACCCAGAAAAATATTATGACCAGTAACGGTATGCGGATAATAAAATCAAAGACCGTCTGGCCAATGGCAGAAATTATCAAAACCTCTTTGGGGAAGTTTACCTTGGCAAGCAGTGATCCCGAGGATATCAGGCTATTTGCTGCAGACGTCAGACCCTGGGAAAAAAGCAGCCACACCATCTGCCCGAAAAAAACATAGGCCGGGTATGGCAGCGCGGTATCCCCGATGGGGAGGATATTTTTATTCTTTACCACAACGAAAATGCCCATGATAAATAATGGGGTAAGAAACGACCAGAAAACACCCAGGATGGATTGCCGATACCGGGCAGAAATATCCCGAACCATAAGCCGCCATATAAGCTCACGATATTCTACCAGCTCATGAACCATGTCTGCCCAGGCATGGATTCCCGTGCTTTTATGGCAGCTTGGTTCATATATTCGGATGAGATTTTTTTGTTCCATTACCGGTTTCTGCATAATGTATTATGTTAAAGATGCTTACCAGGAACTACAAAAGCTTTATATCACTCCAGCGATATAAAGAAATAAGCGGGATGTCTTCAAGTTTCAGAGAATATAATGGTCTGTTTTTATAATAAATATTCCAGTACAGTTCGTTAAAGGTCCCCTGGCGTGACAGGAGTATCAAGTACTGCGGTGTCTCCTGCGAAAACTTGAAATCAGCCCCTTTATTGGTAATGGTTACGACAATGTCGGGGGTGATAAATTTTATATCTTTTCTGATTTTTCCCTTGTCCTGTAAAAATTCAAAATAGGCCTGATTGCCGACCCACATGCTGACTGCAGCCCCCTGAGGTATATCTCTGTTTAATATCTTGAGAAACTTACCATTGACCACATCATACCAGTATGTGGTCTCCATGCCAAGGGCATAAGCGCCCCTGACTCCGCCGACAAGCTCATTGTAGTAACAGAGCTCATAGGGGTGGATGCGCATCGTTTGATATGCAGGGTAGAGGGTAAAAATAGCCAGTGCAGCCGGGATGAGAACTTTTTTTATTTTCATCGCGGCCATCATTCGTTCGGCGAGAAAATGAAACCCTGCGCCGGAAAAATAAGCCATGAAAGGAAATAGGTAAAAAAATTGCCGCGTGCCGTCATGCACCGGAGCATTGGGCAGCATCGTAATGAGGAGCGGAAACAGGCAGTTGATAAACATTAAATTATTAAATCGACGGTTAGCTGTATCGCGGTAAAGAGTCAGTAGCCCCAGAATAAAGGCAAAAACAGTAGTAACCGGGACGGTAATTGCGGTCATAACCCATGCATAGGTCCAGGGTGGGGAAAAGGAGTAGGTTTTGCCCAGGAAAAAGGTGGGGATCCGGATAGAATCTTCCCGTGACAGGCTGATCTGCACAAAGTTTATAATTTTTCCTATAGGGTCATGCCACCATCCCGGGTTTACCAGTAGGGCTATTAACAGAGCCAGCGGCAGTGCGATAACTAAATTGCTTAGGCCCCGCCGTTCTTTATATAAAAGAGCCCACAAAATGAGTGGCGCCGGGAGTAAAAGCCCGGTGAATTTTGTGGCAATGGCGCATCCCCACAGAATACCCAGCAGGATGATTCCCGAGCGTTGGGTTAGCCCTCTCCAAAATGCACAGCATGCCAGAAACCAGAAGGTGGTAAGCGGAATTTCTGTGGCTGCAATGTGAGCGTGCCCGAAAAATCGCGGCATAAATAACATGCAAAGACAGCTGCACACGCCGGCAGCGATACCATAGCGCTTATATAGAACAAAAAACAGGCTGAGCAGGAGCCCTGCGCAGAGCAGGGCAGATGAGAAACGGTAGGCAGCAAAGTCGCCGAGATACGGTTTGCAAAGGACCAGGGTTATGGCTGAAAGGATTTTATACAGTGGCGGGTGCGGGTTGTGGGAAATATCCCAGAGCCAGTACTGATCGGTAATGGAGGCTGAAAGAATGGCCCGGGGGTTACCATGAAAAAATGATTTAATAAGTGCCTGCGTCCACGTTATGATGAGCTCTGAGGATTGAAAATAATAGACTTCATCACACGTCCAGCCTATATCATCCGCAGTGGCAACAATAACGCAGATGACCATACAACTTGCTATTAGCGCACTAACGAATAATAAAAATGCCCGGGGTTTTCTTTTCTCTGGCTGCATGGAGTTTTATTCTGCTTTCACCAATGGTTACCCTGAGATCCCTTCGCGCTGGACCGGCAGCGGGCAGTTGCATTTTGCGGGACGCAGGCGGAACAGGGCTGCCAGAAGACCAACCAGGGTTAGTATACTAAGACCTGCTCCCCAGAAAAATGATTGCGGCCTAAAAGCAAAAGTAATCATACTGGTTCCCGTCTCCAGTAAAAGCCCGCGCAGGGTATAATCCACCCGGAGCACAGGCTTCTCTTTACCGTTTACATAAGCCTTCCACCCGGGGTAATAGTTATCTGCAAGCACAAGAAATCGTGCCTTATTTGATTGCGTTTTCAAGGATATGCTGTTGGGCCGGTAATTGGTAAAAGCAATAGACCCTAAAAAGGGCTCTGCGGCTGCACTCGCAGGCTCTGCAAGAAATTCTCCCTTGAGCTTTTCCAGTTCCGATTTTGACACATAAACCATTTTTGCCGGATCAAAGAGAGGGAGGTTCATACTCTCCAGAACTTTTTCCTCGCTGTCAACGGGCAGGAGTTTTTCTGCAAAAAATGCCCTTGGTAAATATCCCTGATTTTCATATACCTTTATTGTTCCGTCCTGAACAAGCTTAAAACGGGGGTTATCAAGATGCCCGGTACTCACGACATATTTTACATTCAGCAAATTTAAAATATTAATCGGCACCTGGTCGTCATTCCGTGACGTACCTTTCTTTTCAAAAAAATCCTGAACTGTCTTGAGCAACTGGAAATAAGCATTGTTGGGCATATCCGTATATTCATCACTTGAGGGAATATGGTAATACACATTTAAATTAGGCGTCAGCTCTTCCTGAAAAAACTTATATACTATGCTAAACGGCGCAAGGTAACTGTGCATAAAGCTTTGCTGATGGGTAATATAGGAAAGGGCAAAGATGCGAAACTGAGAAGAATCCTGCGTTAAAAAATTAATCGTGGGGTTCTTTTCTGTAAAAGCCGCTTCCGGAATATATGGTTCTTCTGGTTTGCAAACATATATGAGGTCCAAGAGAATAACTAATATGATAATATACTTGCTGGCCAACGGTCTTATTTTTCCTGTCAGGGTTGCTGCGATTATAATAAAAAAAGCCGCCGACAGTATTGTGGCAATGGAAAGCCCATTGTACATCATAAAAAATAAGAGCTTTTTTATTTTTTCAAAATATTCAGCCGTGGGGTATGCGCCGAGAAAATACTGATACAAACGGTCCTGCAACCATCCTCCCAGCAATAGCGCCGTAACTAAAATTAAAAGAAAGAGCGCCAAGCCTCTAACATATCCCCTTAAAGCAAGTCCTTCTTTTGTCATCGCAAAAAACTGTCCCGCACCCATACCTGCCATAATCGCCAGACAGAATGAACCGGGAAAGAGAAACTTCACTGGATACTGCAGCATGTTGAGCCCGGGAATCCACTGATAAATAAACTTAAAAAAGGGATTATAGTGACCAATGCTCAAAAACAGCGAGCAGAAAAGAAGGGCCATGAGGAAATAACGGAGTCTTTCCCTGCCATAGAAGATAAAAAATACCGCAAAGAGCAGAGGAAAAATTCCCATATAGAAAGTATCCAGCCACAGTTGCCCGAACCATCGTGTTTGAGGAACAATTGAGCCAAAAAGAAAGGGCATAAGAAGCTGCAGGAACTCCAGGGGATGATATGACCACTTGGTAACAGTCTCGAAGGTAAGGCCCTGATAGCGGGTTGAATTGATGGCAAGCTCAAGCATGGGAATAATCTGCACTGATGCCAGAAGAAACCCAAGACAAAGAGAGCAGAGCAGCTGGCACCATGGTTTAATCATAATCCCGCGCGGAGACGGCGCGCCTCTTATAAAAGGCCAAAACAGCGTATACAGAAATAAGCTCATAACCGTTGTCAGCACATAGAATGAAAGATCCCCGGCAAAGATTTGCAGGGCGATTCCGACAGCGGTGATGCCTGAATAGAAGTATACACCGGTTTTTAATGCCCGGTGATGAAACAACAGAATAACAGGAAGCCAGATAGCGGAAGTCAAAAAACACACATTGTCAAGAATCGAAACCAGATATCCCCCATATGAGAACACCATGCTTGCTACCAACGATGCGTATACCGTGGCTCTCCATTCCCTCATCAAGAGATACATGAAGAGGCTGCCGAGAAAATAGTGGCTGATGATAAAAAACTTGTACCCCAGCTGGAACGGCAGAAGATAAAATATCAGGCTGAGGGGATAGAAAACGCAGCTTTGCACATTGGCCTGGAAGGGAACGCCGCCGGCAAGATAGGGATTCCACAGCGGCAGCACACCCTGCTTAATACTTTCCGCTGAAAAAAAGTGCTTCGGATTGTAAAACATATATATATCCCGGGCAATAAAGGTGTTGCGCGAGAAAATAACCGGGGCAAAATAGAGAATGGCTATTATAAATAAAAGAACAACAATGAGCTTTTTGTTCATGGCATTGCCAGTTAAGAGAGTTTAACAGCAGATAAAAAACAGCTCCGAGCGCTCATGAAAGCCAGCTTTTAATCTTATAATACTTTGGTTTTGACCCAAACAGCATACAGCAACGGGAGCAGACCGGATATGCCCGGTCCTTTTTAAGTTTACAGCGCACCTCCCGGAAGGCTTTACTATTCCACAGGGATGAGAAGGACTGTCTTTTTACATTGCCAAGCGCCGGCAGGAAGCATAACGGGCTCAGGATGATATTGCCCTTCGGGGTAATGGAAATATTGCGCCAGGCTGCGCTACAGCGATCATAGGAAACAAACCGGCACGGCTCTTTATAGTAGAGCAATAACTCCTGCAGCGGGAGATCCGGCTCCTGGTGAATGCGCAGGCTCGTGCCGGCACATTTCTTTTTAATGTGTTGCAGCTGCCGGTAGACTGCTGCCATATCAATGGCTGAGCGGTCAACGCCTCCCGTATTTACCTCCGCAACTGAAGCCTGCCCGCCAAAAAGCTGTTTATGCTGGGTCACATGGGCAGCATCCTTAAACCACAGGTGATTAAACGTTATGCTTTCAACGGGAATCTTTTGTCCCATGAACCAGTCAACAAATGGCTCAAGCCTTTCGAAGTTATAGGATGATATGGTGCAGGTTATATTGATTAAGGGAAAAAGCTGCTTTTTTTCTTCTCGGGCATTGACTATAGCTCTTATGCCTTCTATTGCTCTATTAAATGTTCCTGTTACTCCTCTGATCCTGTCATGGGCCTCACCAATATCGTCAAGAGATACGGTCATATCAATCCCAAACGATGATTGGCAGAGCGCCACAAGCCTGCGGGCATAGCGAGACAGGAGTGTTCCGTTGGTCGTTATATGAAGAGAGAGTTTTTTCTCCACAATAGTCTCGATGATCTGCAGAATCTCCGGGTACATAAACGGTTCGGTACCAGTGAACAGGATGAGGGGTTTGGGGGAAAACCGTGACAAATCATTTATCAGAGTAAGCCAGTCATCAAGGCCCATCTCCTCTTCGCCGGCGCATATTGATTGCACTAAGGGGGAGGACCCGCCCTGCTCAGGGTCAGCATTTGACCTGCCAATATCGCACATGGAGCACTTGAGATTACATTTTTCTGTAAGGATGAGGCATACTGATTTGGGTGGAAAGCTGTAGCCGGAGGCAAATCTGTAGTCAAGGTTAAAAAAATCAAAGGCATGCATGAGTTTGCGGTATGAGGAAACCGCAAGCGTCGGGCTTGATATGGTTTTGTGTATGAGTTGAGGTATCTTCATGGGCAGAAAGGCGCTATGGTGAGGATAAACTGCTATATAAGGCACTATACTGTCCGACCATGCTCTGCAGGTCATATTTCTCGCAAACCATTTGTCGGGCACGCTGACCAAGCGCTGCTGCTTTTTCCGGCCTGGTGAGAAGTTGCGTGAGTGCATTCACCAGGTTGCCCTCATCGTCAGGTGCAACTAACAGCCCATTAACGCCATCTTCAATAAGATCTGTGTTTCCTTCAACCCTGGTTGCAATGACCGGAAGTCCGCATGCCATGGCCTCCAGAATCGAATTAGAAAGGCCCTCAGAGCGTGATGGCATGACAAAAATATCAGCACCATATAAAAACGGGAGTATATCTTCAACGGGGGGCAGGATGGTAACGGTGCTAAGCAAATTATGCTGACGCAGGAATTTCTGCAACGCAGAAAGCTGCGGACCAGCGCCAAGGATATAGAGCTTTGTCGGCTGTGGAAGGCTCAGCGCTGCATAGGCCCTGATTAGAAACGCGACCCCCTTTTCTGCTGCCAGTCTTCCCGTATAGAGAATCACTTTTTCTGTATCTATCCCGATCTTTTTTTTCCATAATTGTTTATTATCTGTCCCCCGGTATGTCGCGAGGTCAACGCCATTTGGAATTTTAACAATAGACGTATCAACATAGGCAATACTCTTGAGTTCCTGGTACATTTCGGTATTTAAAATAACAATCCGGGATGCGGATCGACAGAAGAAAAGGAACAACCTCCCCCATGGTGTTCTTTTATGCCTCATGATATCCCCGTCAATGCCGCTGCCTGAAAGATTGAGGATTGTCGGCTTTGACAGCAGTTTACCCATAACAATTGCGGCTGCGGAGCTGTACCCCACCTGGAAGGTATGGATTATTTTGATACGGGTTCTTTGTTTGTAAAGGTACCAGCATAGCGCCACGAGAAAAACAAAAGCACCGAGAACCTTAATGCGTGGAGAAGGGAGGCGGTACGCGGGCACGTTTTTCACCAGGTCTTTTTCAGGCCAAGCCGGGTAAAACCTGCTGGTTATTATTTCAATGCGCATCCCGTGCTCAATGAGGGCTGATGCAAGATTAAGGGTTTTCTTTTCAAGACCGCCTATGAATGGATGAAAATAACGGATAACAAAAACAATCGTCGGCTTTTCTTTAGTGCCTGAAGTCATATGCATTTTATATTATGCTTTATAGCGGGGTGCAAGTCCGTTAAGGCGTTTTATTGAAATGGTTAAACCCAGCAGTGACCAGAAGGTTGGCGAGACAGAGACAACGCTGAATATAAAAAAATCGTTGAGCAGGTAGCCGCAGACCGCCGCCAGGATACCGCAATATAGCAGCCGCCGGGATGCATCAGCTTCTGTTTTTAAAGTTCTAACCAGCCATACAAGAAAGGTTGTGATTATGGAAAGATAGGCCGTCAGCCCGAGCAACCCCTGGGCGATAGCAATGTCCAGGTAGTTATTATGTGCCCGGTCGAGGATGCCAGTATAATTGAATTGTTTAGCATATTCCAGATTAAATTTTTCCATGGCAACAGCATGGGTATCGAGCCCATAGCCGAGGAAAGGTCTGCGCTGTATCAGCAAGAGTGCCTTTTCCCAGAGATATAGTCGTCCTCCGATACCGCCCTTCTTGTAATCAAACGTGGTAATAATTTTTTCTGTTATCTTATGGTCATCTCTTCTGGCTTGTTGTGATGTTGAGATCGGCAGTTTGAATTCCACCAGGACAATAAACAGTAAAATTAATAAGCCTAAGGCAAAGAATTCTTTTATGGCAGCTCGTCTTGCTGTTCCCCGCAGCAGCATTCCCAGCAGCAGCAGACTCACAAAACAGCTGAACCAGCTTGCTCTGGTGAACGTGACGATAAGCGCAGCACAGGCAATAAGGCATCCGGTGGCACTGAGTAGCCGCCCGATACTGTTGTGCGCTCTAAAGTGATATACAATAAAAATCGGAATCATAAGAACCAAAAATTTTCCGAGAAAATTGGGGTTGCCAATGGTGCTTCCCGGACGATTTTCTATCGGCCTCATTAACGGAATGAAATGCTGGGTTGGATTATAGCCTGCATACTGGACTAAGGCATATAAAGACACTGCAAAAGCAGTAATGAGGAGCCCTCTCAGCAGATCATCCAATTGTGTCTCTGATTCTACTGCACATGAAAATATAAGGGTGAGGGCAATGTATGAAATGATGGTAAAGATACCTTCTTCTCTATAGCTATCACCCCATATGCTTATCTCCGGGGCAATGGAAAAGACGGTTGATAAAATACTTGCGGCACCGAAGACAACCAAAGGTATAAGCAACGGGTTTCCAGTAATGCGGGGCGCTTTATTGGAGCATGCAGACCGTATTAGCAGTGCTGAACTGAGAATTATTATAAGGCCATATAGGGAATCAATTTTGGGCTTATACCAGTAGTCCAAGGCAAACGGATTGATTATGAGTGGAACCCCCGCCAGGAGAAAAAAAAGACTGATGACAACAAGCCGGTCGAGCACAAGCTGAAAGTAGTTTTTATTCATGCGGTAATTTTTCCTCGAGGCTGGTTATATCCATTTTATTACATATAAAAAAGCAGAAGCCGAAATAAAACAGGCTTCTGCTTTTTATACCCTTTTTATGGGTGCATGAAAATCATGCTTTAATTATGTCGTGAATTTGTCTATGCCGGATGGTTTTACCTCAACTTTTGACCCGGTCAAATCTGCAGGAACACCATTACAAATGAACGTGATGATATAGTCAGCAGGCTGGCCTTGAGGATCTATTACAGGTGAATAGCTCATTGAAGCGTACCCCTGCTCGGTTATAACCGCTTTCAAGGTCGCTCCATTGCGATTGGTGATATTCCTGAGAGCATCCCAGTCAGCAGCAGCAATCTCAGCGGTTGAAGGGAAAAGGTTGTCTTTCTGGCTTGCAGCAAAGCCGGCAAGTGCGCCTCTTATTGATTCACCGGTACCAATACAAGATGCTATGCGGGATTTATCACGATATGCAATAAAGTTAGGTACTGCTATTGCGGCGAGAATACCAATAATAGCCACAACGATCATTAATTCAATCAGGGTAAAACCTTTTTCATTTCTAATTTTTGAAATCATATTTATTCCTCCTTAATCTTGTGAAAAATCAGTTATCAATTTATTTACAATGGACCTTTTGTGTTCAACAATTTTCTTTCCTTTCACCTCCTTTCGGTTCTTTTTTTTATAAAACAACTTTTAGTTTTCGATTTAAGTAGTCAGCAATCTTTGTGCCACAGGGGTATTTAAAAAATATCAAAGCTATTTCAAATAATTAAGATTATGCTGCTAAGAAGTGTAATTTTAAAGATGCTGGTTGTGACGTTTTTTGTCACTATTGGGGCCGATTTTTGTCATTCCCGACTATTTTCAAGCCCTGCGAGGGTTTTCTCGATGACTTCTTTATTCTTGTAATCCGGGTTGAGCCTAAGCACTTGATTGAAATGATAAATCGCTTTATCTTTTTCTGAAGGTATCAGGAGGTATGCTGTAGCAATATTGAAATGAGCATCTATATATGAAGGATTAAGGGTAAGGGCATTGCTGTATTCATCAATAGCCTCTTGTATTTTCCCCAGATTAAAAAGCGCTATCCCCAGATTTAAGTTCATCTCAGGAGAGCCCGGGTTGTGCGAAATTGCTTCTTTTAGAATGGGGAGTGCTTTTTCAAAAGCTTGAAGTTTAATATATAAGATCGCCACGTTATTGAGTGTTTCATAATTTAATGGATCCCGGGAAAGCAC
>Ga0209777_10003209_pt1 | contig 20562 bp, 13 predicted proteins | sample FrelakmetHBP12HB_FD_187147 | JGI IMG/M metagenome (GOLD analysis project Ga0209777, IMG submission 187147) | Freshwater lake sediment microbial communities from the University of Notre Dame, USA, for methane emissions studies -HBP12 HB (SPAdes)... | ecosystem: Environmental > Aquatic >...
AGGAAGAAGGAACTTCCTTTAAGGTGAAGAAAGGAATCCTTTGAGGGTTGTGTATTGGACTTGCAGAAAGGGAGCCTTTCATGGATAGCCGGTGGCAAGTCCCGGCACGCCGGGACGCCGCCACCGGATAAGGTCAACCTCGGAAGACCACGACCCTGTAGGGGTCGTATACTGCCGCCAAGTACAGCCAAAGGCAGCCTTGGGTAGTAGAATAGTGCAAACCAAAACCGCGACAGTTCAGCGTGTCGAGATCAAGACTCAGGGCCGGCTGCGGTCTCTGTTGAAGGATTACTATGTCGATCTCGATTCGGCGGGCCGGGTGGCCCAGGTTCAGCCGTATCGAACCTGGGGCCATGATTCGTTTTCTTGATTTACCATCGAATTGGGCAGTCAGCCGGTCCGATTCTGGAAAATGGTTCCTAAGAGCTAGAACCCAGTGCAAACCAAGACCGCGACAGTTCAACGTGTGGAGATCAAGACCCAGGCCCGGCTGCGCACTCTATTAAAGGATTATTACACTGGTCTCGATTCGGCGGCCGCGGACCCGGCACGAAAGGTCGCCTGGTGCACCTCCGTCGGCCCGTGCGAAATCCTGACCGCCTTCGGATTCGACCTCTTCTTTCCCGAAAATCACGGCGCCATGCTCGGAGCGAAGAAGCTCGGTCACCAATACGTTCCCCGGGCCGTCGGCGTCGGATACAGCGCCGAAACCTGCTCGTACATGAACAGCGACATCGGCGCTGCGCTTGCCGGTTACAGTCCGCTCCGCGAAGCCTACGGCATTGCCGGACCCCCCAAGCCCGACCTTTTGGTCTACAGCACCAATCAGTGCCGCGAGGTGCAGGATTGGTGGTATTTCTTCGGCAGGCGGCACGATGTCCCGGTCATGGGCCTAAACCCCCCGGTGCATCTGGGCGAAGTCACCGAAGACCATATGGCATTCGTGCGCGGCCGACTCGTTGCGCTGATTCAGCAGATCGAAACACGCTTTGACCTTCGGCTTAACTGGGATCGCCTGCGCGAGGTCGTCGCACTTTCCAGCCGAGCAAGCAGTCTCTGGCGCGAGGTATTGGAGACTGCCCGTTCGCGGCCGGCGCCCCTCACGTTCTTCGACGGCCTCATCCACATGGCCCCGGTCATCGTCATGCGCGGCTCGCAGCACGCCGTCGACTACTACCAGGAGCTTCTGTCTGAAATGCAGGAGCGCGTGCGAAAGGGCGTGGCCGCCGTTCCCGGCGAACGCTTCAGGGTCTATTGGGAGGGCATGCCCATCTGGCCGAAACTCCGCGAGCTCTCCGAAAAGTTCCTCGGCCTGCGCACGCTCATCGCCGCCAGCACCTATTGCAATTCCTGGGCCTTTGATGAGTACGACGGAGGCGATCCGCTAACGTGGATGGCCAGGACCGCCACAGCGATTTTCATAAACCGCGACGAATATACCAAGGAGGCTTTTCTGCTTGATATGTTCCGCAGCTTTGGAGTCGACGGAGCGATTTTCCACAACGCCCGCACCTGTCCCAACAACACTAATTCGCGCTTCGGAATGGCTCAGCGCTTGCGCGAGGGACACGACTTACCTGTACTGGTCATCGACGGTGACCTGTGCGACGTGCGCTTCTTCTCTACCGCCCAGACCATGACCAACATCGAGGCGTTCATCGAACAGCTTGAGGAGCGAAAGCGATGAGCAAACGCCTCTTCGTGGGGATCGACGCCGGATCGTCGGCCACCAAGTGTGTGGTGCTGGACGAGGCCGCGCGCTTAGTCGGCAAACACGTGACGGCTTCGGGATTCGACTTCGTAGAAGCCGCCGAGGCGGTTCTTTCACGATCCTTGTTCGAGGCGGAAAGTGTCCGCGAAGATGTGGCCCGCTGCGTGTCCACCGGCTACGGTCGCTCAAGAGTGTCTCTCGCCGACCGGCAAGTCACCGAGATCACTTGCCACGCCCGCGGCGCTCGCGAGTGGTATCCGCAGGTGCGCAGCGTCATCGACATCGGCGGACAGGACACCAAGGTGATCCACGTGCACACCGACGGACGCATGGCCGACTATCGCATGAACTCCAAATGCGCCGCGGGCACCGGAACCTTTCTTGAGTCCATCGCCTTGAAACTCGGCGTTCCCCTCCGCGAGATCGACGATCTGGCCATGAAATGCGCCACGGATACTGTCATCAACAGCTACTGCACGGTCTTCGCTGGAACCGAAGTGATCGAACGCGTTAAAGCCGGGCAACCTCGTGAGGACATCTGCATGGGTCTGTTCCGGTCCATCGCAGCACGCGTCTTGGAGATGCTCGCCTCGCGCAGCGGACCGATAGCGGTGACCGGGGGAGTGGTCGCGCACTGTCGGGCGATGGTCCGCGCGATTGAAGAGACGCTGGAAACAAAGGTACTGCTCCCACCGCTCCCACAGCACGCGGGAGCCTATGGGGCCGCGCTTTTAGCCCTCGGGGACTGCATGGGGAGTACGTGGGGCGGGCAGGTTGCCGGAAGGTCTGGAGCCTAGAGGATGGCCATTCGCAGCGGAGAACTCGGTGTTCACCCTCCAGGCGCTCTGGGAGTGGCGTTTTTCATCCATTCCGGCGCGGAACGCTTCATCGGCCGAGGGGGGGACGGCGTCACCCAGGGGCTGAAAGAACTTGGATCGTTGAAGCTGCTGGATGGAGGGCTGCTGCGCTCCGTTCCCCTGAAAGACCGCATTTTCGCCAATCTTCTCGAGGCTGATGCCCGCGACCGGATGCCGGAGTCGCTGTTTGTCTGTTGCAATCCAGACCAGCTCCGGGCCTGGACCGGAGAGGTAGTGCGGTTTCTAGAGAACTTGGCCGAGCGCGGCCGGTTGCGCTCTGTTGAGGATGTCCGCCGCAACGTGCCCATCATGCTGGTGCTTCCCAACGGGATTTTGGCGGATCAGACGGTGCAGACCTACGACGAGCAGCTTCACTCGGCCGTCCTCATGCAGCGCCTGCCCACAGTCACCGAAGAGATGATCCAGGCTTTGCTCGCCCGAGTCGTGCGGGGGATTTCGCTTCAGGCCGGTGGACGGCGCGGAGTCGGCGCCGATGCAGTGTACTTGCTGGAGCGGAAGGGATCGGTGGTCTTCGCGGGCGGCGGCGAACTGGAAGGCGATCGAGTCGAAGCCATCTTGAGCGCGCACGAATATCCGTTCACCCATCCGCGCGGCGTCCCGGGAACGCGAGTCGAGTTCGACAAGGCTATGATCTCCATAGTCCTAAACGTCGGCGGACTGATTCATACCGTCAAACCGGACGGCGACTTGATCGATCTGCGGATGGGCGACTTGTGCAAAGATCCCTCCAAGGCCGACTTCGTGCAGACGATCACGCGGGCGGTGTTCGACGTGGGCAAGGCGGTCGGCGCGTATCCGCCGGAATTGATTTATGACGAGGTGTGGTCCAAACACCGCACGACGATCCTCGCGCACGCCGATCATGTCACCAGTTCGCTCAAACAGTTCCGCGACGCGCTGGCCAACGGACTGCGCGACTTGGAATTGTTTTCCAATGAGGAGTGGCTGCTCACGCCGCTGGGCCGTTACGCGGCCACTGCGGGAATGAAGGAGGAAGTGGAATTATTTCGCGCGTTGCGGCGCCAGATTCAGGCGTCGATGGCGCGAGCGATCCAGTACCGCGATCGCGGTTCAAACGGTCATCAAGCCGGGGAATCCGCCATGAAATTGTGTGCACAACGTAACGTCACAGTCGAGTTGTTCGAGGCCGGTTCGGACAACGTCGTCGTCGTCGGCACGATGCTGGACAATGAGCATCTCATCAAACTTGATGTGAACATTTATCTGCCCGACGAACAGATCACCCGCAGCCGGCTGGATATGATCCGGGTGCCATTCCCGGTTTGCCGCGAGGTAGAGTCCGTCGCGGAACGGCTGGTCGGGCTGCGGATCGAGCGTGGAGTTCTCAATGAGATCGGGCACCGTATCGGAGGGCGAGTGGGGTGCTCGCATATCAAGGAACTAGCGACGAACATCGTCTATTTTGTGGCGTCTTACCTGGTGCGGCGGCGTGCCGGCGTGGAGCCGATGAGCGTAGACTTCGTCAACAAACCGGCGGAGGAACGGTTTACCCTTACGCGCGGACTGTTGCGCGACTCCTGTCTGGCCTATTGTCAAACCACTTCGAAGGACCTTGACGAAAAAATCGGAATCAAACGGATGGGAGAGGAGCACACTCACCCCCTTCCGCTGGGCGACTACGAGCCGTCGTTCGGCGTGTTGCTCAAGGATCGCGTGGGGCGCTGGGGGGAGAAGACCTATGTGCGCTATCGCCGCGACCACCAGAAGTGCTCATTGAGTTTCAAGGCGTTCGGGGACATGGTTTCTCGAATCGCCCGGCACCTGATCGAACTTGACGTGCGCCACGGCGACCGCATCGCCATGCTCTCCGAGAACCGCATGGAAATGTATGCTTTTGAGCTGGCAGTCATGTCCATTGGCGCGGTCACCGTGCCGATTTTCGCGGGGTATCCGGCGGCGCAAGTCGCCTACGTGCTTGGTCACTCTCGGCCCAGATTCGTTGTCGTTTCCGGCAAGCATCAACTGGACAAGATCGAGCGCGGGGCGTTTCCCTGGGTGCGCAGGTTTTATTGCATGGATTTCGACGCCGACTGCGGTGCGTGGGGGGCGGAGAGCTTCGCCGCGCTTACGAGCGAGGGCGGGGCGGGCATTGGACGGCTGGACGAGCGAATCGCCGCCGTTCGCCCTGATGATCTGTGCCTGGTGATGTACACTTCAGGGACAACTGGAACGCCCAAGGGTGTCAAGCTCTGTCACAGCAATCTGATCTCCCAGCAGAAGGCGCTATCCCTCATCTGGGATGTCGGCGAGAAAGACATCCTAATGAACTATCTGCCCTGGCACCATAGTTTCGGCGGATTGTTTGAGAGGTTTATGACTCTCTATCGCGGGTGCGAACTGTGTTTGGATGATTCTCGCGGCCGCGATATGGACAGGATGATCGAGAATTGGCGACTGTTCAATCCCACGATTTTCTGCAGCGTGCCTCGCATCCACGACGAGCTTATCACCCGATGTCGGGAACACCGCGAGATAGCGGATCTGGTATTCGGCGGGCGGCTGCGCTTCGTGTTCACCGCCGGGGCGCCGCTGCCGGCGCAGGTCGAGGCCGCCTATCGTGAACATGCGATTCCCGTGCTCGAAGGATGGGGACTGACGGAGACGTCGCCATGCGTCACGGTAACGACCAAGGACGCTGCATGGCGAAGCGGCTTTGTGGGGTTTCCAATGCCCGGAGTGCGCGTCCGCATCAGCAGCGATCACGAGATCCTGGTCAAGGGCCCTAACGTGATGGAAGGATACCTTGACGAAGAAGAGCCCACCATCCATGTCATCGACGACGACGGTTGGTTCCATAGCGGCGATGTGGGCGAATTTACAAGCGACGGGCTGCGCATTCTCGGCAGGAAAGACGGCGCATTCAAGCTTACCACAGGCGAAAAGGTTCATCCGCAGAGGGTTGAGAATGTCCTAGTAAACGAATCGCGCTACATCAGCCTGGCGCTTGCCGCGGGAAGCGGGAAAGACTACGTCGGGGCGCTCATCTATCCCGACCTGAGTCAACTCCGCGAGTGGCTTGAACAGCACGACATTAAGTCAGGGTCTCCGACCGATCATCCGGCAGTGCGCGAGCTTTTTGCCTCCGAGATTGCCCGCGTCAATCCCATGATCGACGTGAAATACCAGCGCGTTCGTCGGGCTGTGCTCGCCGATCGTGAACCATCACTAGTCAACGGCGAGCTGACCGCGACCGGCAAATTGGTGCGCAAGGTAGCCCTGCACAACCACCGGCACAACATTGAGGATCTATTCTCGCCCAGTCCGTCGGAAGAAGTCATTGTCGTACAGCAGCCGGAATTGCAGAGGGTGTAGGACCATGAATGAAAACAGTTTTCCACGCGCCGTGATCGCTGGCGCGGCGCGAACCCCGATAGGCGTGAAGTGCGGCACGCTGGCCGGCTTCGCCGCCGAGGACCTGGCCGTCCTGGCGTGCGAAGAGGCGATCCGCCGCAGCGGCATTGATCGGACGAAGATCGACGCCGCTATCGGCGCTAATGTATACCAGTACACCGCGCCGCGCATGCAGGATATTTATTTTCCACGCAACGTCGCTCTCCGCTGTGGGCTCACAACGCAGACACCGGGGCTGATGGTGCAGCGCATTTGCGGTTCCGGGTTGCAGGCCGTGATCAACGGCTTTCAGCAAATCGCGCTTCCGGAGTGTGTGGACGATGCGAAAGCGGTCCTCTGTTTCGGGGCCGAGACCATGTCGCGCACGCCGCGTATCCTGCGGGCCCCCAGACTCGCGGCGAACTTTTGGGAGTTCGCCGAGCGCGGCGAGATTGAGGACACGCTGCTGGTGGGTCTCAATCACGACTTGGCGAATACTACAATGATGCTCACCGCGGACGAGTACGGGTCAAGCGTGGGCGTTACGCGCCGCGATTGCGACGAATGGGCGGAAATATCGCACGGGCGGGCGCGAGCGGCGTATCGCACCAGCCACTTTAACGGCGGGGACGCCCTGAAGGGAATGTTTGCGATCGACGCCACCGACCGAACTGGAAGCCCCGTACACCTGGCCCGCGACGAGTGCGTGCGAAAGACCTCGCTGGAAGTTCTGGAGAAACTTCCCGGCCTGACTCCCAATAAGCTGGTTTCGCCGGGAAACGCAAGCGAGATCGGCGATGGCGCGGCTGCGGCGCTCGTGGTCGATCGAGAACATGCCGAGTCGCTGGGGCTTCCCACGCGGTTCGAGATCGCCGGTTACGGAGTGAGTGGCGTCGAACCGCGGGTCATGGGGCGCGGTCCCGTGCCCGCTGTTGAACAGGCGTTGAAGCGAGCGGGGCTCAAGCTGAAGGACATAGAGCTTTGGGAGATCAATGAGGCTTTTGCGGCGCAGGTCCTCGGCGTAATCAAGGAACTGAAGCTCGACCGCGAGATAGTGAACGTCAACGGCGGTGCGGTGGCGATCGGGCACCCACTGGCCGCCTCGGGCGCGAGACTGTTGGTTGATTTAATGTACGAGATGGAGCGCCGCGGGGTCCGCTATGGATGTGTCGCAGTGTGCATAGGAGGCGGCCAGGGCGTGGCCATGGTGATTCGGAACACGGAACGGACTTAGAAGGCATCCGAAAAGGCTGTTCCGGTAAGTCCGCGCGGACTCCCGGCGCGCCGGGATTGCATTCCGCCCGCGGCTCGCCTCGATAATCGAATAGGCACTTGGGGCCTCCAGCAGAATCCCGAGCAAGGGCAGGCTTAGACAGCGGCGCGACAATCATGGAGCGGTTTGGCAGGCAGTCTGCCCTCTCGATTGGGTTGGGATCTCATAGTATGCAGTTAATGGGAAAACGATGATGAAGCGTGCTTTTTCATTTGGAGACAGGTCCATTGAATCCGCGGTGCGGCGGGTCAATGAAATCCGCAGCATCGCCGTGATCGGCGCCGGCACGATGGGACAAGGCATCGCTAGTGATCTGCTCAGCAAGACTGATTGCAGTGTGGTCCTTCTTGACGTTCAGCCGCAGGCGTTGGAACGGGCCAAGGCAAAACTCTCCGAACAATGGCGGCGGCGCGTCCGTGAAGGCCGCCTGCGCGAAGAGGACGCCCGCGCACTGGAGGAGCGCACGACGTTTACCTCCGATTACGCAGAACTGAAACACGCTGACGTAATCTGGGAGGCCGCGACGGAGCGCCGTGAGATCAAGGCCAAGATTTTCGACGCCGTCGAGCGGATTGTCGATGCGGAGCGCGTCGCGGCCGTCTTTTCCAATACCTCATCGCATACGACCGAGGAACTGGCCGAACTGTTTCGGCTAGGGGCATTCCGCGAGAAGTTCCTCGCCGTCCACGGCTACTTTCCTTTCGACGCCAACCGGCTCATAGATGTGATGAAGGGCAAGTACGCCTCCAAGGAAACATTTGCATTAGGCATTGCATTCGCGGATCAGCTATTAGAGAAGACCGTTATCACCCTGCCCGTGGATCACCACGGATACATCACCGACCCAATTTTCCAGGCAATGGCGGCGATTGTCTCGTGGGACGTAATTGGTTCGCGCGATATCGTGCAACTTGGTGGAATATGGGAATTATTCACTGCCAATCCCTTTTCGGTACTCGATCAGACGGGGCACATGGCGTATACGGAATCGTGCAATCATTTCGGGCAGGCGCTTCCCCCCGCCGATCGCCTGCGCGGTCTGTACCAGCGAAATGGAAAGCTCTATCCGGAATGGATTGCGGTGCTGGAGAAGGACGCCCGCGCCGGCGCGAACTCGCCGTCGCACAAAGGATTCTACGCCTGGACCGACAATTCCCGGCAACCACAAGCGGTGCTTGACCCGGTGAGTGACCAATACGTGCCTATCACGGAGATTTCCCGCAAGGATTTCTGGTCACTATACGAGGCTGCGGAAATGGATCGCCGCGCGGGCAAAATCAAAAGCGCAGAGTCAATTGTCCATGTGGCCTGCGCCGGAGACGCTGGCGGAAAGGCTTTTCGGCGCTATGTGTTTCCAATCTGTCTATACGCATTGGATTTGATTCAGGATCGGATCGCCACTCCGGGGCAAATCAACATCGCCACCAGGGCCGGGCTGCGTTTCAAAGTCGGTTTGATCGAAACGATTGATGCCCTGATTGGGAGTCTAACGCTCGACGGATTGATCGAATTGGTTCGACGGGCTCAGGACGAAAACTCAGGCGATCCGCAAATGGCGGACCTGCTGGACATTGACGGCGCCGTCGGCCCACGAAAGGGGAAGCCTTCGCTTTTGCACGAAATGAAGCGCCGCAACCTCGCCCGTCTGCTCGAATATGGCAGGTGCTTCCACACTCCGGTCGCAGAGTTGGACATTGAGACCGGTGAATATCGCGGCAGTTATCTGGATATTAAGTTCCATGAACCCTCGTCTCGCGATCGGGTGGCGAGCATAGTATTCAATAATCCTCTGCGCGGAAATGTATGGAATCACGCGAACATAGATCAACTTGCACATGCGTGGGGCCGCGTGCTCCGCCTGCACCGCGACGGCAAGTGCGGGGCCGTGCTTTTTACTGCCGCCGGAGTAGGAATGCGGATGCTGGGGGCCGACGCCCGCGAATTCAACCGCGGCTGGTTCGAACCGGAGAAGGGCTACGTTCCCCTGAGCGAAGAAGAGGCCGCGGCCACGACGCGCCACGGAGTGAGTCTTTTTCGCTTGATCCAACGAAGCCCGGTGGCGACGATTGGAGTTTTCGGCGAGAAGTGGGGGGGGGGAGCGGAGTTTACCTATTTCCTGGATATGCGCTATGACGTGCGTGCGTTTGGGTTTGTGTTTGATACCCTTGAGCGCCGCTCACATTGGCAGCAGAAATACACATACAATCAGCCGGAGCTTGACTTTGCAATACTTCCCGGCTTCGCGGCGGTCGGCGAACTGCAACGGCTGGGGATGGGAGATTCGGCGATCTTTGAACTATTCGATCAAGGACTGACCGCGGATCGGGCTTATCAACTCGGATTGGCAAACGGCGTCTTTGATGACGAACTGGAGGCCCTGCGCCGCGGCTATGAGCGGGCGCGGAGCATGGCCAAGGATGCGCCCTACTCGCGGGCTCTGTTCAAGCGTGAACTGGCACGCGGGGCGGATGACGAAGCTCTCGCCGTGGAAACCGGCGAGGTGTTTAATCCTCGGAAAAACCCCTTCATCCGTACTGGGTTGCTTGCCCTGCTGGATCGCCGGGCCAAGGCCCCGCCTATGGATTACAACTGCGCAAATGTGCGTCTGCCCGGCTGGGAATACCCTGAGGAAAGCGGCGTTGCCGAAGGCGATGTGAAAGGGCGTCGAAACGACGGATCCTCCCGCAACGGAGGATCTCCATGACCGTCGAGGAAATCGTAGCGCATTGCCGCGAGCTTCTTGACCTGCTTCCCGCGCAGGCCCTGGAACGAGCGCGGCAACTGCACCCGCACATAGGCGGCTTCGGCGTATTTCCCGTCTATGCGCCGCTCGAGATCATTCACGCGGCCGGTCTGATGCCCGTGGGTTTGTTCGGCGCGGGCGGCAAGATCGAGTTGTCTCACGCGGAGTCGCGATTTCAGTCTTTCATTTGCTCCATTGCCAAGAGTACACTGGAACTGTTCCTGCGCCGCGACATGGATGCGTTCACCGGCGTCGTGTTTAGCTCGATCTGCGATGTGGCCCGCAACCTCGCCAGCATAGTGAAGCGGAATGCGCCCGGTTTATATGTCGAATACCTTCACCTTCCCCAAAACTTGTACAGCGCCGGCTCCGCGGCTTACACCCGCGCGGAGTTTGAACGATTCCGCACTAACTTGTCCAACCATCTTGGCCGCCAGATAACAGACGAGTCTATTAGTCGCAGTCTTGACCTTTACAACAAAGTGCGTCGCCTGACCAAGGCCCTTTATGACCTTCGCCGCAAACACGGCGGCGCGATCGCGTGTGCGGATCTCTACGCTGTCGTGCAAGCCGGTACGCGGATGATGCCCGAGGACTTCGCTCTGCTGCTTGAAGATCTCTTCCATCAGGTATCTTCGCGCAAGGTTCGCCCTCGCGACGGAGCAAAGGTGGTTTTAGAGGGCGCCTTTTGCGAACAACCGCCGCTTGGTCTCATCGAAGTAATCGAGGCCGCGGGTTGCATCATCAAGGATGACGACCTCGTAATCGGCTGGCGCCTGTTTCCGGAGGACGTCCCTCTCAATGGCGACCCTGTGGGGGCGCTGGCCGATGCTTATTTATCAAGCAATGTCTACACCTCCGTCCGCCACGATCGCGACCGACCCCGGACGGAAGGGTTGATGCGCCGCATTGCCTACGCCGGGGCTGAGGCCGTCGTGTTCGCTCCGGCCAAGTTCTGCGAGCCGGCGCTCCTCGACTATGTGCTTTTCCGTCTACGGCTCGAGGAGGCCAGTGTTCCTCATCTGAAGGTAGAGTTCGAGGAAAAGATGTGGACCTTTGAAAGTGTTCGCACTGAGGTCGAGACCTTCGCGGAATCCATGTTGTTTGACTAACAGTCCGCTTGTACGGCCGCATTGAATGAGTGAGGGAGTTGTTGATGCCGACGCCTGCACCACTGACCAGAGACTTTCGTGGAACCGTTCACGGTTTGTCGCGGGACATTATGACCGGATGGCTGACGCGGCTCAAGGAGGCGACCTCGAACGGGGCCCTGTCCGCGTACATCATGATCAGCGGCAACTGCGTTGAGATACTGCGCTGCTTTGACATTCTTCCGGTTTTTCCGGAGATCAATGCCCTGCAATTGGCCATCCGCAAGAACTCCCTGCCCTACATCATCAAAAGTGAAGAGATAGGCTATGCCTCGGACAACTGCGCGTATGTGAAGGCCGATGTTGGTTACACGCTCTGCGGCGGAGTAGGCGCAGGCGGCAATATGCCCAAGCCGACCATGATTGTGTGCAACTTCGTGGGGTGCAATGTCTATATTAAGTGGTTTGAACACTGCTCGAATATGTTCAAAGTCCCGATGGTCATGCTGGACATTCCTTTCTCGCGCGAGCAGTCGCCGAGCAAGGAGGATATTCGCTACGTCATAACCCAACTGCAAGAGCTAATTACCGCATGTGAAAACTTGACCGGCAAGAAATTCGACATTGATCGGCTGCGATCCATTCTGCGAGAATCCGCCCGTGCGGAGCGCGGCTGGACACGTTGCAAGCATTTGTGCAAGAACCGACCGGCGCCATTCGACGCTTATTTTGACAGCATCAATATGATGGGGCCCATCAACGCCCTGCGGGGTACGCGGGAGGCCGCCGACTTTTTCGACGCTGCGGTGGCCGAGTACGAGCGCATGGTGGCGGACGGCATCGGCGTTCTTGACGAAGAGCGGTTTCGGATCGTGATCGAGGGCCCTCCGCCGTATCCCGCGTATCGGAGCTTCAGGAATCTCTTTGAGACTTGGCGGGCAGTCGCGGTGCAAAGCACCTATTCCACAGTCGGCGGAACATGGGAGTTTGGATTCCAGCACGACCCGGACCGGCCGCTCGAGAGCATCGCCGAACAGATGATCCTCCACAACCTTTGCAACCGTACCATGCTCCAACGCTACCAGCAAATCCGCTCTTATATCGAGGATTGGAGCGCCGACGCTCTGGTAATTCACAGTATTAAGAGCTGTCGCCTTTTTTCCGCCGGCCAGGGGGATATGCGCGAGCACTTCACCAAGGATTTGGGCGTTCCCACTCTTATGGTGGAATCAGATTTGGAGGATCCTCGTTACTACGCGGAAGCCCAGATGAAGAACCGCATAGACGCATTCTTCGAGGCCCTGCAGTACAAACGCATTCGTAAGGAAAAGTCCGACGCGCAAAAGGCTGGAAGTTGATAGCATTGGGGTAATCCTATGGTATACGCTGCGGGAATAGACGTTGGAAGCACGCAAACCAAGGCCGTGTTGGTGGACACCGCCCGGGCAATTGTTGGACGTGCGCTCATAGATACGGGCGCAAATTTGAAACGCGCCGGTCAACGGGTTTTGGATGAGCTTGTCGCCGTAACCAAGATCGATGCTGCTAGTGTGAAGTTTGTCGTGGGCACCGGCTACGGCCGCTTCCGCATCGAGGCTGGCGACGCGCAAGTCACGGAGATTTCCTGCCACGCCCGCGGGGCGCACATGCTGTTTCCGGGCACGCGCACGGTGATCGACATGGGCGGCCAGGACACGAAGGCCATCAAGGTGAGCGCCGAAGGCGACGTGCTTGACTTTTGCATGAACGACAAGTGCGCCGCGGGCACGGGCCGGTTTCTCGCCGGCGCCGCCGATGTACTAGGGCTTTCGCTTGATGCCATAGGGGAGATCTCGCTGAAAGCCACAAAGCCGGTGCGCATGACCAGTGTCTGCACTGTGTTTGTGGAGTCCGACATCCTGAGTCATCTGGCGCAAAACAAGAGGGTCGAAGATATTCTCGCCGGAGTCCACGAGGCCATCTCGGCGCGCACCATAGGACTCGTTCGCCGCGTCGGAATGGAACAGGAGATTACTTTTACGGGAGGAGTGGCACGCAATATAGGAATGGTACGCGGGTTGGAAGCCAAGCTGGGCGCGCCGCTCAACACCAGCGCGGAGTCGCAATTCACGGGCGCGTTGGGTGCGGCCCTTTTTGCTTTGGACCACGTGCTTGCGGATCAGTGTGCCAAAGCACATGTTTCGCCCGAGCCCGCAGTCTGGGTGGATGAGTGAGAGGATTACCGGCTTAGAGCCCCTAACATGATGACAATTGTCGCACATGTGAATCCGCGCGGACTGAAGTCCGCGGCTCGTTTTGTTAGAAGCTCTTAGCGCCGGAGCGAGGGAGCAGAGTATGGCCTACATTGCCGGCGTGGATCTTGGCGCGGGGGCGACCAAGACAGTTATCATTGACGAGCGTCGCCGAATCCTGGGCAGGGGTATCGCCCGGACCCAGGCGGACTTCAACGCGGTCTCCAAGGCCTCACTGGCGGCGGCCTGCAATGAGTGCGGAATTGAAAGAGACCGAATTGACTATATCGCGGCGACCGGCCTTGGCCGTTACAGCCTCAGCGGCCGCGACATCCAGATCACTGACCTGACCTGCGGGGCTCGCGGTGCTCACGCTTTGTTTCCCGAGGCCGGGTTCGTTCTGGACATGGGGGCACAGTGCACCAGGGCCATCGCCCTGCGTGACGGCGGCAAGGTGAAGTCGTTCCGAACCAATGAGAAATGCGCCGCGGGCAGCGGCGGCTTTCTGGAGCGCGTCGCACGTTACCTCGAAGTGCCCTTAAACGAGCTCGGGAAAATCTCCCTGCAAGCGACTGATCCACAACCCATCAGCAGCGTCTGCGCCGTGCTCGCCGAATCCGAGATCATAAATCATGTGTCCGAGGGAAAAACCGTCGCCGACATCGTCCGCGGAGCTCATGAGTCGTTGGCCGGACGGGCGCTCAGTCAGCTCAAGCTCATAGGGTTCGTAGAGGGCGTGGTATTCATCGGCGGGGTCGCCGTGCAGGAAGGAATGGTCGAGGCCTGCCGGGCCTTGCTCGGACGAAATGTCTACCTGCCGGAATATCCCACGCACGTGGTAGCATACGGGGCGGCGATCCTGGGCCTTCAGCGCTATGAAAAACTCTTGACCCTCTCCGGGACATCCGCCAGTTGACTGTCAATGCAGGCCTTCTACTTTGACGCCGTGGACTCGACGAACGAAGTTGCCCGCCGCCTGCTCCGCGAAGGGCGGATCGGCGACTTCGCTTACATCGTCGCCCGTGAGCAGAGCGCCGGCCGGGGCAACCGCGGGCACACCTGGCTCTCCCCCGCGGACGCCGGAATCTACCTGACCGTCGTTTATCGTCCTGTTCAAACCGGCGGCGACTTACACCTATTCACGCGCGCGGCGGGCGTTGCCTGCGTCGAGACGCTTCTCGAATGGACAGGCGTCACTGTGCGTCTCAGACCGATAAACGATTTATACGTAAACGGGAGGAAACTCGGCGGCATTCTCACAGAGGCGGTTATAGACGGAGGCAGAGCGAGTGCCCTAATCATCGGCGTGGGAGTCAATCTACGTCGCGCTGAGCGTCCGCTTCCGGCGGATCACGTCCGGCCGGTCTGCCTGGAAGAACTGATGCCAGATGATGCGTTTGCCGCGCTGGACGCGCGGCGACTGACTGTGGCGCTTGCGCAGAAGATCAAGCACAGGATCGCCAATGTATCGTGTGAGGACGGACGGAAAATGGAAGAGGAATCGCGCAAATATTCTGCCACGGTTGATGCCTGCGGGTTAGAATCGACCCAGCAAGCTCCATCGGACCGAGACTAAAACGATGACGCAGGCGACTGCTGATCGCCGTGGACTTGAGAACCGCGAAGCATCGCCACACCTTGCACAGGTCGCTGCGGGCGTAGTCGGCGTGCTTGCGTCAATCACCGGCCTTTGGGTTGTTCAGCCTCTGCAATTCAATGTCGTCACCTACGAAGCAGTCAACTTGCCGGTGCACCAGTACCTTCCCTCTGATCTCTTTGCGGGGGCAATTCTGTTGGGAATCATCGCGGCGGCGATTGCGGGTTCGCCTCCGTCGACGAGCCGCCAAGTCTTCCGGCGCGCACTTTCAGTACTGAGTCCGATGATTCTCTGTGTCCCTCTGGCGTCCTACGCTTTTGTCAGTGGGACGCCCCCGTTCTTGACCGCGCTGCCGTTCATACTGGGTTGTGGGTGGGCTGCATTTTTGGCAGGACGGCGGTTAGACGTTTCGTCGCGCTCGAAGCCGTTCATTGCGGTATTATCGCTCGTGGCGCTCACCGCCCTGCTCACAGTCGTGCATACCCGAATTGAGATCAATTACTTCGACCATTTCATGTTCGGTCATGCCGATATTGGGCACTTTACGGAGGAGCTGAAGAACGCCCTCATTGGTCGCGGACTTCGCAGTGACAGCTTCGACAATACCCGCCTTGGCTGGCATTTTGTCCCATTGCAATATGTGCTCGTATTCGGATATCTGCTTTGGCCGTCGCCACGATATCTGATGATGCTCGGTCCCTTGGTTCTACACTTGGGAGCACTTCCTGCCTATTGGCTTGCTCGGCGCCGATCCGGATCCGTTTTAGTCGGCTGGCTATTCGGGCTGGCCTGGCTTGCTTTACCATCTCTGAGTCGGCTTGTCTATTCCAACACCTATGGCTTCGCGTGGCTGTATTGTTCCGTGCCGTTGCTTTGTGGTCTTCTTGCCGCGGCGTCCATGCAATACTGGAAACCCTGTTGGTTGTTGGTTGCGGTTCTTCTCCTCTGTCGGGAGACAAACGCGGCGGTTACATTGGGATTCGGTCTGTACCTGACCGCCTTTTCTCCACGGCGCAATGCCGGACTACTTATAGTCCTTGCTTCGATTCTGTATGGGATTCTCTGCGCTACGGTATTCATCCCACACTTTGCGGTCGCGGGTCGTTATGAGCGTCTTAACATGTTTGGCGAGCTGGGAGACTCGATGACTGCACTGGCGTTTTCTCCGTTCACGAGGCCGGGCCTTTTCTTTGGCCGCCTGGTGCGCCCACAGAGTTTGTACCTTATATTTCTCCTGTTGACGACGCTGTTTTTCCTTCCCCTTCGGGGGTGGCGGCTGGCCCTGGCAGCGGTTCCCACCGTCCTTGCTCATCTTTTGCTAGAAGGCACGGACTGGCTTAGTATCAAATTCTGGCACCATGCCATGGTTTTGCCGTTCCTGTTTTTCGCCGCGATTAGCATACTTCGAGTCTCGAGCACGAAGACTAAGTTGCGTGAAAACCGGAGTTTTGGTCTGGCTTTCGCCTTCCTTGTCTGTGCGGCACTGGGGCATTATTTCTTCGGCTTCTCGCCGCTAAGCAAGTCGTACGAGGTCTATGCAAGTGATTCCTTTTTGCAAAACCCTGATCCTCGTTTGGCGTTTACCCGCCGGATGCGCAATGAGATTCCTTTGACTCGCACCATTCTCGCCACAGAGCGCCTTGCCGCCCACTTTACCGACTACAGGCGCCTGTACACGGGTCGCCGCTTTCGCCAGGCCGATTTTGTGATTCTCGATCGCTCCGATGGCTGGGACAGTTCCGGCCTACCGGCACGCTGGCAGGAGTTTGCCGCCGATGCGAATTACCAGAAATACGCGGAGAACGGGCCGATCATTGTTTTCGAGCGCCGCGCGGATGCTCCGCCCGCGCCGCCGGACCCTTGAACTCAGTTTGAATCTGTGGGAGTATGGTATTAGCCCCGCGTCTGCTCGCGTTGGATCAGACAGGTCTGATGGTGGGAGATGGTTGCGGCGGACGAACGGTCAAAAGGTATTTGCGCGGGCATGAGCCTGCGGTTCGTTCTTAATCGGTGATACTGGGGAGCTTATAATGAACGTCCTCATCACGGGTTCCAGCGGACAAATCGGAACCAACCTGGGGCTGGCTTTGCTCGAACGCGGCGACACGGTGTTCGGTGTCGACAATCGCACGAATACGTGGACGGACCGCTTCGAAACCGTCGTGCTCGATCTTGTCCGCACGAAGCCCGATGCCTTGCCGGACGCGAAGCGATTCGACCTCGTCGTGCACCTGGCGGCCAACGCGAAGGTGTACGAGTTGGTGGAGCACCCGCACAAGGCCATGGACAACGTCTTGATGCTGTTCACGGCGCTTGAATACTGCCGGATCAACTCCCTGCCGCTGGTCTTCAGCAGTTCTCGCGAGGTCTACGGCGATATACACCGACATGTGACCGATGAGGACGCGGCCGATTTCGTCGTCGCGGAGAGCCCGTACAGCGCCAGCAAAATCGCGGGCGAAGCCTTCGTTTACTCATACGCGCAGTGTTACGATCTGCCGTTTCTGGTGTTCCGGTTCAGCAACGTCTACGGGCGCTACGACAACGACATCGAACGCCTGGAACGGGTGATTCCATTGTTTATCGAGCGGATCGATCGGGAACAGCCGATCACGGTCTATGGCAAGGAAAAAGTTCTCGATTTCACTTACGTTGACGACTGCATCGCCGGGGTGGTGTCGGGGATAGACGCGCTGGCGACCCGCCGCGTCGTGGGGCAGACCATCAATCTGGCGTACGGGCTGGGAAACTCGCTTGGCGACGTCGTCAATATCATCTCACTTGCCCTGCACAAGGAGGCGAAAGCGACATACCTGCCATCGCGCACTGGCGAGGTAACGCGGTACGTCGCAGACATCAGCAAGGCCCGGTCGTTGCTCGGGTACAACCCGCAAGTGCCGCTAAGCAGCGGGCTGATCCGCGCCGTGCAGTGGTGGAAGTCGACGCGTGCGAAATCCTGACCGCCGGTTCTGCGCGGAACCTGCGAGCCGATCAAAAAGAGGGGCGGAGTCGTCGGTTGACGACCCCGCCCCGTTTGTGCGCCGCATTACTTTATCCGGGCGGCGCTGCGGCACCGCCCGGTGAATCTACCTATCGGCACTTGCCGTTCGGGCGGCAGCGACCTGAACAGCACTGACTGTTACTCGTGCATGTGGCGCCGGTGGCCCCACAGCAGTTCGGATCGGTGCTCGACGTGCAGGTCGGGCCGCAGCAACCGTCGTTGAGTCCGCACGCTGGCCAGGTGTACACGCACCCCGTCGCGGGATTACAACTGTCCGTCGTGCAACTTACGCCGTCGCTGCAGACAATCGCCGTGTGCGCGCACCCGGTTACGGCGTTGCACGTATCCGTCGTGCAGGCGTTAGCATCGTCACAACTGATATTGGTGTGCGTGCACGTTCCGCCGCTGCAGACATCCGTCGTGCAGACGTTATTGTCGTTGCAGTCCGCGTTTGTTACGCAGTTCGACACCGGCTTGGCGAGGTTCAGGGAGTTGATCACGTCGATCCGCCCGTAACCGTACGAATTATCAAAACCCGCCGTACCCTTGTCGATCGCTCCACTGCGGATGTACCCCTGTACTTGCGCCGGCGTCAGCGAGGGGTTCTCGCTGAGAATCAGGGCCGCCAGACCGGCGACGTGCGGGGTCGCCTGGCTCGTTCCGCAGAAGCCGACCAGTCCGTTGCCCGCGGCGACGGTCGAGTCGTCTGAAAAGATGATGCAGCCCGGCGCGGCCACGTCGATCTTGCTGCTGCGGTTGCTGAAGCAACAACGTTGATCGACAGTCGGACTGTTATCTGTGCAAATCCCCCAATTAAACGATGTTTGGCTGGGGAAATCGCAGTTGGGATAGTTCTTGTCATAGGTCGCGGCGACTGCAATCACTTTGGAACCGCAGGCCGGCGTGCTCGTGGCGTTGATGAAACCGTCGTTGCCCGCCGCCGCCACCACGACGACTCCGGCGTTCACCGCGTTGTTGGCCGCTTGGGCCGCCGTGTCTGTATCGCAAGTGCCCGAGAATTGCCCGCCGCCCAGGCTCATACTGATGACGTCGGCCTGACCGCCGGGCAGCGTTGTGGATGCGCAGCGGTTAATGCCCGCGATGACGTTTGAAAACGAACCGCTGCCCGCCGAGTTAAGCACCTTGATGCCGATCAGTGTTGCCTGGGGGGCGACGCCCTGAGCATTTTGGGTGCCGAGGCAACTGCTGGTCGACACATTCGCCCCGCCGAGGGCGGTGCCGGACACGTGCGAGCCGTGACCGTTGTCGTCCTCCGGATTCGAATCGTTGTTGACGAAGTCCCATCCAGCGGCGGCGTCGATCCGCGTGGAATACATGATGGAATTCGAGTCGATTCCGGTGTCGATCACGCAAATACGCACGCCGGCGCCAGTGGCGCTCAGGCCCGCCGCGGTGATCTGCGTCTGCAAGCCGCGAACCAGCGGCACGCTGTCCATGATCATCGTATGGACTTCATAGTCGTCCTCAACCTTGACCACGCCGGGCAATCTGGCCAGGGCCGCGACGGCGGCGAGCGGAAGCTCGCGGATGTTGATTACGTTCGGAAGAATCTCGTATTCGTATTTGACGAACGCCCCGCGGGCCTGCGCGAAAGCCCGAACGCCGGGGCGATCCGCACGGTCCGTCGCAGGATCAATGTGCACCAGAACGCTGACGCGGTTGCTCTTCGCCGCGGGCGCCGCCCCGGCGCCACGAATCTGCAACTCGTTCCAAGTCTCGCGATCGCTGATCACCAGCGGCATTGTCGGTTCCGCCGCCTGTGAGAATTCTTCGGCGACAACGGCCTCATCCCCATCGCTCACCGGCTGGCGCGGATCGGCGCTCCATGCGACGGTCGCGGCCAATCCGGCGACCAGGAAGGCCGAGATGACGGCCATACGGAATCTGATAAGGACAGGGGACCATCTAGACTTTTCCATTCCTAAATCCTCCGCAATTGAAGTGAACTCCCTCCGGGCTCGGCGACCCCGCGCGCCATCAGACGCGCTGTGACCAAGGTCTTGCGCAGAACAAGCGACTTCTTCAAGTTCGCCAACACTGCCCTCCAGCCCGGCCCTAAGCAACGCGAAGCACGCCATGCTTGCGAAGCTCCGCGTGGAAAATGAAGGCTCATATTACGGATGGCGGGAAGCGGAGTCAACGAAAAAATTCGGGGCGGCAGCGAGAAGCTCTTTTGCAATCGCATACTTCGGCCAGACCCGGCACATGGAACGTGCAAAATTTGCAGTGGCATCCGGTGGATTCTAGATGGCGTGGCTTACGATTCGGCGATGAGATCGTCGATTTCAGCGGGCAGAGCCGTCAACCAGTTGATGTAATCGCGGCGCTCGGAGAATTGAAGGTCGCGGGCCGCCCGGCACTGAATCAGATTGTAATTTTCGGGCGGAGCATAGGACAGAACGGAGGCGATCATCTCCGTCAGAATCAGCATGAGCCGTTCAGTTCGCAGGGGGTCGTCGGCTGGAGGATGAGAATGGTGGTCGGCAATCAGAGACTTTAGGTCCGCGGGGAGCTTCCAGGCCTCGGCGATCAGCTCCCCAAACTCTTGATGTGACTGCCGACAAAGATACTCAAAGGTATCGAGATCCACCTGGTCGAATCCGCGCTTCTCCTCGGCGCGAAGAATCCGCAACACAATAACGCCGCCAATGTCGTGAAGCAGGCC
>Ga0209777_10003210_pt1 | contig 20553 bp, 25 predicted proteins | sample FrelakmetHBP12HB_FD_187147 | JGI IMG/M metagenome (GOLD analysis project Ga0209777, IMG submission 187147) | Freshwater lake sediment microbial communities from the University of Notre Dame, USA, for methane emissions studies -HBP12 HB (SPAdes)... | ecosystem: Environmental > Aquatic >...
CTGACGTCGCCGGGACTCGCCGCCGCCTGCTCCGGCGCCATGTACGCCGGCGTCCCGAGGGCCACCCCCACCGACGTCAGCCCCCTCTGCGACGCGTCGGCTGAGACGGAGAGGGCCTTCGCCACGCCGAAGTCCGCCACCACGGCCGAGCCGCCCGACAGCAGGACGTTGTCGGGTTTGATGTCGCGGTGCACCACGCCGTGCTGGTGCGCGTAGGCCAGCGCCCGGCAGATGTCGCGCAGGATGGACACGGACTCGGAGACCGGCAGCTCGCCGCGCCGCGACAGCACGTCGCGCAGCGATTCCCCCTCGACGAACGGCATCAGGTAGTACGGGAGCCCGTCGGCGTCGCCGGCGGCGAGGAGCGGGACGATGTGCGGATGCTGGAGGTGCGCGGCGACGGCGATCTCGCGCTTGAACCGCTCGACGCTGATCTCCGCGGCCAGCTCTTCCCGCAGGACCTTCACGACGACCTTGCGGCCGAGCGCCACCTCCTCGGCCACGAACACGCGGCTCATCCCGCCGCCGCCGAGCTCGCGCTCGATGCGGTGGGCGCTGCCGAGCGCCGCCTGGAGCCGCCCTAGCACATCCGTAGGGCCTCCTGCGCAGGAGTGTGGTGCCGTCGATTGGTGCTCGAAAGTGCGGCTAGAGTAAGGAGACTGCAAGGCGTTGCAATGACGACAGTTACAGTCGTCATTTCACGGCGGGGATGAAGCGCGAGACGTCAGCCGGTCGCCGACTCCCCGAGGGCCTCGAGGTCGGCGAGGTCCTTCAGGCGGCCGGCGGCACGCTTGTTCGCGACGAGTGCCTCGCGGCCGAGGAACGGCACCTGGCGCCCCGCCACTACCACCTCCAGGCGCCCAGCCCAAGCATCGCCGAACTCGGGCACTCCACTGATGCTGGTCAGTAAATCCACGCGCTGCGGAGGCACCCCGAGCTGGATCACCGTGTCGGGGCGTGACAGGTCGCTCCTGGTCACCCCGATGGTCCCCAGCGGGGCGCCGAAGGCGGCGAGGGCCGTCCAGACACGCTCCGCATTCGCGACGGAGGCGTCGATCCACACGTCGAGGTCTTGCGTGCCGCGCGGCACGCCGTGCACCGCCATCGCGTGAGCTCCGACGACGAGGAAGCGCGCCCGTGCGTCGAGCAGGGCGACGAGGAAGTCGGTCCAGTCGTCGGTCACGGGAGCCGGAGGACCACGCCCGGAAGGTCCTGGCGCGCGCGATTCGGGAATGGACGACCCGTCAGCGCCCACATCCGCTGCGAAAGCTCCCACACCATTGCGAGACGCTGCTCGGCGGTGGTCACCGCGACCAGGTCGTCCCGCGGCTCTTCACCGAGCTGGAAGACCCGCGTGAGCCACGCAGTCGCAGGCGGGCCAGCGAACGAGGGATCGCGATTCGTCATCGAGGGGAATCTACCCCCTCGCACGTTGGCCTCAAGCGTCATCGCGCCCTCGCCGTGGTCCCTGCACGTACGGAACGCGCCTGGGCTGCCTACCCATTCAGCGCTTTCCGCAGCGCCGCGTTCACCAGCTTCGGGTCCGCCCTGCCCTTCGACCGCTTCATCACCTGCCCCACCAGGAAGGCGAGGAGCTTCTGCTCGCCGCCCTTGCAGCGCGCCGCCTCGCCGGGGTGCGCCTCGAGCACCTCGCGCACCCAGCCGTCGATCTCGCCGGTGTCGGAGACCTGGAGGATGCCGAGCGGTCTGGCGAGGTTCGCGGCGATGGCCCGCGGGGCTCCCGCCGACAGCGACTCCACCAGCCGCTCCGGCCTCTCCGCCATCTCGTCCAGCAGCTGCCGGCCCCCCTGGCGGTTCAGGTCGCCGCTCTCGACCGACTGGCTGACGGCCGCGACCGCCGTGACGAACACCTCGGCGGACGAGACCCGCGTCAGCTTCGCGATCTCCGGTGCCGAGACCCGCTGGTAGACCGCCCGGAGCCGGTCCACCTCGTTCATCATCCACGTCGCGACCGACTTCGGCGACCCGCCCTTCGCCACCGCCATCTCGTACAGGTCCGCCTGCGCGCGCTCGGCGGCGAGCACCCCGGCCTCGTAGCCCGTCAGGCCGTACCGCGCCGCGAACCGCGCCCGCTTCGCCGCCGGCAGCTCGGGGAGCGACGCGCGGATCTCCGCGAGCCACGCCTCGCCCAGCACCAGCGGCGGGAGGTCGGGCTCGGGGAAATAGCGGTAGTCGTGGCTCTCCTCCTTCGAGCGCACCGGGCGCACCTCGCCCTTCAGCGCGTCGAAGGTCATCGTCCGCTGCTCGATCGTCCCGCCGCTCTCGTAGACTGCGACCTGCCGGTGGCGCTCGAAGCTCAGCGCCCGCTCGACGTTCGCGAAGGAGTTGAGGTTCTTGATCTCGCACCGCGTCCGCAGCTCGGCGCTCCCCGCGGGGCGCACCGAGACGTTCGCGTCCACGCGCAGGCTCCCCTCCTCCATCGAGCAGTCCGACACCTCGAGGTAGAGAAGCACCTGCTTCAGCGCGGTGAGGTACGCGCGCGCTTCGGCAGGAGACCGGAGGTCGGGCTCACCGACGATCTCGATGAGCGGCACGCCTGAGCGGTTGAAGTCCACCGCCGTCATCCCCGGCACCCGGTCGTGGAACGACTTCGCGGCGTCCTCCTCGACGTGGATGCGGGTGATGCCGACGGTGATCGCGCCCCGATCGGGCGACTCGACCTCCAGCCGCCCCAGCGTCGAGAGGGGCTCGGTGTGCTGCGAGATCTGGTAGCCCTTGGGCAGGTCGGGGTAGAAGTAGTTCTTCCGCGCGAAGATGCTCCGCGGGTGCACGGTGAGGCCGAGGCCGTACGCGGCGCGCGCCGCGAGCCGGAGGGCGTGCTCGTTCGGCACCGGGAGCGCGCCCGGCAGGCCGAGGCACACCGGGCAGACGTTGGTGTTCGGCGGGTCACCGAAGGTGGTCGAGCAGGCGCAGAACATCTTGCTTCGCGTGAGGAGTTGGACGTGGACCTCGAGCCCGATGACCGTCTCCCAGACGCTCATCGGACCTCCTCCGTCCCGCCCGCCACCCGCTCCAGCGCCTGCGCGATCCGGACGATTGCGGCCTCGCCCTCCATCGGCCCGATGAACTGGCCGCCGATGGGCAGGCCCTGGTCCCGCCCGATCGGCAGCGAGAGCGCCGGCACGCCCGCCAGGTTCGCCGTGCAGACGTAGATGTCCTGGAGGTACATCGCGACGGGGTCGGCGAGGTTCTCGCCCAGCTTGAACGCCGGCGTCGGCGTGGTCGGTGTGAAGAGCGCGTGGACGCCCGCGCCGAACACCGCGGCGAAGTCGGCGCGGATCCGTTCCCGCGCCCGATGCGCCTTGGCGTAGTAGGCGTCGTAGAAACCGGCGCTCAGCACGTAGGTGCCGAGGAGGATGCGGCGCCGCACCTCGGGGCCGAAGCCGCTCCCGCGCGTGGCGCGGTACAGCGAGCGCACGTCCGCCTCGTCCCCTGCCACGCGGTGCCCGTACCGCACGCCGTCGTACCGCGCCAGGTTCGACGAGGCCTCGGCGGGCGCGATGACGTAGTACGTGGGCACGGCGTACCGCGTGTGCGGGAGCGAGACGTCGCGCAGCTCGGCGCCGAGGTCGCGCAGCCGCTCGGTGGCCCGCCGCACCGCCGCGGCGACGCCGGGGTGCAGCCCCTCGCCGTAGTACTCGCGAGGGACGCCGATCACCGTGCCCGCGAGCGACGCGGGCGTGGGGCGCGGCGGCGGTACGGGATCCCGGTCGAGGGAGGTGGCGTCGAGAGGATCGCGCCCGCTGATCACGGAGAGCAGCCGCGCGGCGCCCGCCACGTCGCTCCCGAACGTCCCGATCTGGTCGAGCGAGGACCCGAAGGCGACCAGCCCGTAGCGGCTGATGCGGCCGTACGTCGGCTTGATCCCAACGACGCCGCAGAATGCGGCCGGCTGCCGCACCGATCCGCCGGTCTCCGAGCCGAGGGCCATCGACACGGCGCCCGCCGCCACGGCCGCCGCCGAGCCGCCGGACGAGCCCCCCGGCACCCGCGCGGGGTCGAGCGGGTTGAGGGTCGGCCCGTAGCACGAGAACTCGGTGGACGAGCCCATCGCGAACTCGTCGCAGTTGGTCTTCCCCGCGACCAGCCCTCCGGCCTCGCGCAGCCTCCGCACCGCCGTGGCCTCGAAGGGGGATCGCCACCCCTCGAGGATCCGCGAGGAGCAGGTGGTGTGGAACGTCAGGTCACAGATGTTGTCCTTGATGGCGACCGTCTCGCCGTCCAGCGCCGCGCCCGCGCCGGCGCCCTCTGTCCAACTTGGCGTCTTGGCGCCCGGCCCCTGCGCCCTCTTCGGCGTCCCCGTGTCTGGCCCCGCTGACCCGCCTGGCACCTTGGCATCCGGAACCTGCCGTTCCAGCTCCTGCTCCGACCAGTCCACGAAGGCGTGCGTGCCCCGCGCCTCCAGCGCCGCGATTGCTCGCGCGGTGCGCTCGGCGAGAGCGCGGCGGTCGCTCACGGCGCCTCCTCCCCTCCGCCCAGGGCGCCGAGGCGCGGCACGACGAAGAGGCCCTGCTGCATGGCGGAGCCAAACTCCTGCGGCGGGCGGTGGAGGGGATCAGCTCCCACCACGTCGGGCCGCAGGCGCGCCGCCCGCCCGTCGGCGGGCGCCGCGCTGCCGGTGTCGAGCGCCTCGAGCTGGCGCACGTAGTCGAGGATGCGCGTCAGCTGGCGCTCGAGTTCGGCCGCGGCCGCGTCGTCCACGGCGAGCTCCGCGAGCGCGGCGATGTGGCGGATGTCGTCCCTGGTGACCGCCATGCCTACTCCCACTCCCGTTCGAGCGCCGCGTAGGCGGCGAGGAGCTGCTTCTCGCCCACCCCTTCGTCGTCGAACTGCACCGCCACCTTCAGGTCGCGGCCCCGCCCCGCCACCTGCACGATCGTCCCCGCGCCGAACCGCCGGTGCCGCACCCGCTCCCCCGTCACGTAGCGCGGCGCATCGTCGTTCGTCTCGGCGGGCTCGTCGTGCTCCACCACCAGCGCCAGGGGCGCCATGCGGCGCATCGGTCGCCGGGGGAGCTCCCGCGCCACGCTCCACGACGGGCGCGTCACGCGCTCCTCCACCAGCGCCGGCGGCACATCCTGGAGGAAGCGCGACGGGAAGGCGCCCCGCAGGTCGCCGCCGCGGCGCCGCGCCGAGGCGTGGGACAGGAACAGCTTGTCCTTGGCGCGCGTCATCCCCACGTAGCAGAGGCGGCGCTCCTCCTCGACGCCCTCCGGCGTGTCGGCGCGCGAGAGGGGCACCAGCCCTTCCTCGAACCCCGCGATCGCCACCACCGGGAACTCGAGCCCCTTCGCCGCGTGGAGCGTCAGGAGGGTCACGCCCCCGTCGTCGGGCGCCGTGTCTTCGGGCGTGGTGAGCGCGGTCTGCTGGAGGAAGCGCTCAACCGGCGTGCCCGCCTCGTCGTCGGCGACGGCCCCGAGCTCCTCCGACCACGCCGCCGCGGCGTTCAGCAGCTCCGCCACGTTCTCCAGCCGCTCCGGCCCCGTCTCGTCCTCCTCGAGGAGGTGCGCCTCGAACCCGATGCGCGCGACGACCGCCCGCAGCGCCTCGGCCGGCTGCAGCGTGCGCACGTCGGCGGTGAGCGCCACGAGGAACGCCGCGAACTGCTCGAAGCTCTCCCGCGCCTTGGGCCGCAGGTCGCTGATCCGGTTGGCCGCCGCCGCCGTGCGGGCGAGGGACCAGCCCCACTGCCCCGCGGCCTTGCCGAGCGCCACGAGGCTCGTCTCGCCGATCCCGCGGCGCGGCACCGCCACGGCGCGGCGGAACGCCTCGTCGTCGTCCGGGTTCCCCACCAGCCGGAGGTAGGCCAGGAGGTCCTTCACCTCCCGCCGCTCGTAGAAGCTCACTGCGCCCACCACCCGGTACGGCACCGCCTGCCGGCGCAGCTCCTCCTCGAATGCGCGGGTCTGCGCGTTGGTGCGCAGCAGGACCGCCATCTCCGCGAAGGCGTGCCGCCCGTCGCGCGCGCGGGAGACGAACTCCCGCACCAGCCACTCCGCCTCGTCGCGGTCGTCGGAAGCCCGCACGACCGTGATCGGCTCGCCCCCCGGCCGCTGCGTCCACAGCGTCTTGCCGAGCCGCCCGGCGTTCGCGGCGATGACGCTGTTCGCCGCCTCGAGGATCGGCCGGGTGGAGCGGTAGTTCTCCTCCAGCCGCACCAGCCGCGCCGCCGGGAAGTCGCGCTGGAACTCGAGGATGTTCCGCAGGTCGGCGCCCCGCCATCCGTAGATGGACTGGTCGTCGTCGCCTACCACGAAGAGGTTCCCCTCCCCGCCGGCGAGGGCGCGGAGGAAGAGGTACTGCGCCCGGTTCGTATCCTGGTACTCGTCCACCAGCAGGAAGCGCAGGCGGTCCCGATACGCGGCGAGCCGCGCGGGATGTTCCTCGAAGAGCCGCAGGGGGTGCAGCAGCAGGTCGTCGAAGTCCATCGCGTTGGCGCGCCGCAGCGCCGCGACCGCCGCCGCGTAGACCCGGGCCACGTTGGCGTGGTAGGGGTCGCGGGCATCGGCGGCGTACGCCTCGGGGGCGAGCATCGTGTTCTTGGCGCGGGAGATCTCGTGCGCCACCATCCGCGCGCCGTAGAGCTTGGGCGGCAGGCCGAGATCCTCGACGACGCGCCGCACCAGCGCCTCGGCATCCTCCTCGTCGTAGATCGTGAACGCCTGCGTGAACCCGAGGTGAGGCGCCTCGCGGCGCAGCAGCCGGGCGCAGATGGCGTGGAAGGTGCCGATCCACAGGCCGTCGGGCTCCCGGCCGAGGAGCGTGGCCACGCGGAAGCGCATCTCGGCGGCCGCTTTGTTGGTGAAGGTGACGGCGAGGACGTGCCGCGGGTCCACGCCGTGCACCTCGAGCAGCCGCGCGACGCGCACCGTGAGCACGCGGGTCTTGCCCGATCCCGCCCCCGCCAGCACCAGCATCGGGCCGGCGACGTGCTCGACCGCTTCCCGCTGCGCGCTGTTCAGCGCCACCGGCACCGTCACGCGCGGGCCGTCTCGCGGGGGAGGCGCGCGGCGAAGGTCGCGCCGGCGTCCGTCCGCTCCAGTTCGAGCCGCCCGCCATGCCCTTCCTCGACGATGCGGCGCGCCAGGGCGAGGCCCATCCCCCAGCCACCGGATTTCGTCGTCGCCCCGGCGGCGAACAGCCGGTGGCGGATCTCCCGCGGCACCCCGGGGCCGTCGTCGGCGACCCGGAGCACGACGTCGTCGGGCTCGTCCGCAACGGTGAGCACGATCCGCCCCCCGCGGCCCGTGAGGGCGTCCACCGCGTTCTTCACCAGCGCCTCCAGCGCCCACTCCAGGAGAAGGGCGTCGCCCTGGACCACCGGCGCGGCGCTCGTGCTCCGCACCTCGATCGTCACGGCGTGCGAGAGCGTCGGGAGGCGCGGCCGGAAGTAGCCCGCCACCCCTTCCGCGAGGTCCGTGACGTCCACGGGGTCCCGCCGCGCGGGCTGGCCGATGCGCTCGAACCGCCGCGCCACCCGCTCGAGGCGGGCGTAGTCGTCGGCCAGGTGCTCGCCGATCCGGCGGGCCTCCGCGCCGTCCTGCGCGCGCAGCTGCTCGATCCACCCAGCGAGGGAGCTGAGCGGCGTCCCGAGCTGGTGCGCCGACTCCCGCGCCATGCTGGCGAACACCCGCGAGCGCTCGCCCCGCAGGGCGAAGCGGTAGGCGAGGTACCCCGCGCCGGCGACGCCGGCCAGGGCGAGCAGCTCCAGGATGAGGACGGTCCGGAAGTAGGCGGCCATCGGCGGCGAGCCGATGTGCACCATCCCGACCCCCGGCTGGTCCACGGGCGGATTGCTCTCGTCGAGGGCGGCGATGAAGCGCTGCAGGTCGGGGGAGTCGTACGCCATCGAGCGCGGGAGGTTGGCCGTGTCGCTTACGGCCCCGCGGATGTCGGTGACGACGAGGGGGATGCCGCCCGCCCGGATCTCACGGGCGAGGGCCAGGAGCGCGTCGGTGGCACCGCTCTCCCGAGGGTCGGCGAGGCCCGCGAACACCCGCGCGTACACCGCCGACGCCTGCCGCGCGTCCTCCGCGAGGTGCCGGGCGACGAGGACCGACGAGGCGATGCTGAGGCACGCGGTGAGGCCGACCAACGCCCACACCGCGCGAGGCGTCAGCCGGGCGCCCCACCGCCGCGGCTCACGCGCCGCCGGGGGCAAGCCGCTCCGCTCCCACGTACGGGTGCAGCACGGCGGGGAGCCGCACCCCGCCGTCGGGGTCCTGGTGCGCTTCGAGGAGGGCGATCAGCGTCCGCGGCAGCGCCAGCGCCGAGCCGTTGAGGGTGTGCACGAACTCGGGCTTCACGCCTTTGCCGGCGCGGAAGCGGGTGTTCATCCGCCGCGCCTGGAAGTCGCCATAGGTGCTGCAGCTCGATACCTCCAGCCACTTCCCCACGCCCGGCGCCCAGACCTCGAGGTCGTAGGTGCGCCGGTTGGCGAATCCGAGGTCCCCGGCGGCCAGCTTCACGACGCGGTACGCCAGCCCCAAGCGCTGCAGCACCGTCTCGGCGTGCTGCGTGAGCGTCTCGTGCGAGGCGTCGGACCGCTCGGGGGTCTCCAGCCAGACCACTTCGACCTTGTCGAACTGGTGGACCCGGATGAGCCCGCGGGTATCGGCCCCGTGGGCCCCGGCCTCGCGGCGGAAGCAGGGGGTGTAGGCGACGTAGCGCTTGGGCAGCTCGTCCGCTGCCAGGATCTCGCCGCGATGCAGGTTCGTGACCGGCACCTCGGCGGTCGGGATCAGGAAGAGGTCGTCGCTGGTGCGGTAAAGGTCGTCCTCGAACTTCGGCAGCTGCCCGGTACCCGTCATCGTCTCGCGCGTCACGATGAAGGGGGGCGACACCTCGACGTAGCCGTGCTCCCGGACGTGCAGGTCGAGCATGAACTGGATCAGCGCGCGCTCGAGCTTCGCGCCGCGCCCGATGTACAGCGGGAACCCGGAGCCGCTGAGCGCCGCCCCGCGCTCGAGATCGAGGAGCCCCAGCGTCTTCCCGATCTCCCAGTGCGGCTTGCGCCACCGCTCCGCGGGCACCGGCTGGCCCCAGCTCCGGACCACCGCGTTGGCCGAGGCATCACCGTCGGGCACGTCGTCGGCGGGAAGGTTCGGGACGAAGCGGAGGTCCTGCTCGAAGACGTCGTCCGCCGCCTTCGCCGCGGCCGCGGCCGCGTCGGCCGCGACGGAGACGGCGCCGAGCTCCGCGAGGAGCGCCGCGGGATCCTCCCCGCGCCGCTTCATCTCCCCCACGGCCCGGCTCTTCGCGTTCAACTCCGCCTTGCGGGCGTCCGCCTCGCCGATGGCCGCGCGGCGCCGGTCGGCGTGGTCCCGGAGCCGGGAGAGCAGCGCATCGAGATCGGCGCCCATCCGGCGGCGGCCCAGGCGCGCCGCGACGGCGGCGAACGCCTCGGCGTCCCGGAACCCCCTCGGGTCGAGCACGGTCAGCTTCCCGGGATACCCAGCTGGAGACCGCGATACCCGCAGTTCGGGTCGACGACCAAGCGCAGGATGATCTTCCGGAAGGTGCGGCTGATCACCAGCGGCTGGACCTTGGCGAAGATCCCGCTGGTGATGCCGAAATTGCACGTCTGCGTACGCGAGCGCACCGCCACCACGGTGGTCGTGTCGAGGTAGACCGGACTGTAGGAGTTGTAGCCGCTGCCGGGCGCCGACGTGAGGGCGTCGAACGTGCTGGAGACGGTGATCAGCCCGCCGTCCGCGCTGAGTCCCATTGCCCCGCGCGGCTCCAGCGCCGGCACGGTGTCCCCCGTCACGCTGTCTCGCACAAAGTCGAACACGAAGTCGAAGTCGGCGGTCCGGTCGGTCCGCGCCGGCACGGTGAGGACGACGTCGTAGGCGGACGGGAGCGCGATCGCCGTGCCCGTCACCGCCCAGAGCGTGACGGTGTCCTCCGCGACGGCGACGTTCGCCGGTGGGAGGAGATTGGCGTCGCCGCACGCCGCGGTGGTGGCGGCGACGGCGAGGAGGGCGAGCCCGGTACGGGGCAAGTACATATCGCAGAACATCGTGGAAGCAGCGAACAATAGACGCTCGGCGCTTGACACGCAACGCATCCGGCACGCCAACCGCTCATCGCATCGCGCGTTACGCCAAGCTGGTGTCCGTTTCGGTGTCCATTGGGCGTCGTTTCAGCCCGGCACGGCGGCGCGGGGCCGGGCTTCGAGCGCCGCGCGCATCTCGGTTTCGTCCGGCTTCTGATAGCACCGCACAATGACCTCCGGCCGCTTCCACCCTCCGAGCGCAGCCAAGTCCACGAGCGGGAGGTGACGGAGATCCGACGCGAACGCGCGCCGCAACGCATGGAAGCCACACCCGGCTTCCCGTGACACCGCAGCCCGGTCCTCCGCGCTCCGCCAATACCGCCGTAGGACCCCGACGTTAACGGGCTTCGTTGGCTCGGCCGGCGCGGGGAGTACCCATTCCGAAATCAGCAGCGCACTCCGGCGCCACGCCCGCAATTCGGTGACGGCGGCATCCGGCAACGGCGTCATGTGTTCGTGCCGTACCTTGTCGTTCTCAGCACGCCACCGCACTTCCCGCCGCTCTAGGTTCACGTCCTCCCATCGCAACTTGGCAATCGCGCCGATCCGATGTCCTGTCTCGCGCGCCAGCACCAGCGCCGTCCGGAACACGGGCGCCACGTCTCCGGCAACCGCCAAGAGCCGTTCGTACATTGCGGACGCCACGATCGGGCGGCGCGGGCTGGGGTTGCCCTTGATGCGGTAGCCGCCGGTCGGGTCCCGACTCACCAACCCGCCGAAGAGCCCCCACCGGCACACGGCCCGCAGAAAACACAGGTCGTACTCCACGACACGCTCGCCAATCACACGGCCGCCGGGCCCGCCCCGCCGTCGGCGCTCGACGGCATAGCGGGCCAAGTCCCGATGCGTCAGGGACACCACCGGGCGCGCCGGACCGATGATTTCAGCCAGTACCGCCGCCGCATGGCGGTCGTGCCGTCGCTTCGTCGGCCCTTTGTGCGGCGTCACTTCAACCTGGTACATCTCAAAGAGCGTCGCCAGCGAGAGCGTGTCGCCGTCGCGCGCATCGGGGCGTCGGAGACGCGCCGCCGCTTCGTCGGCTTGTCGCTTGCCGCGCTCGCGGTCGGCGTGCCCCAAGCACTTCCGCACCTTCCGGCCACCCTCGCGGGTTTCGAGGTACAGCAACCCGCTGACCGGATGCTCGAAGCACCGTACCCGATTCGCGCCGCGCTCGCCGGTCCGGTAACTCCAGGTCCCGTGCGCCATCGTCGCCGCTCCTATCCGTTGGCGACAGCGCGGAGAACCTGTCGAGCCGTGGCGCCCCCACTATTGAACGGCGGCCCCTTCTCTGGCAAGGACCGGCCGGGTTTGGACGGGAGATCGGCCCGGCGGTACCTCGGGGCGTGGGCCCTGCCGTGATCCGCTAGCCGACCGGCCTTCACCAGCCGGTGCAGGTGGTCGGCCGAGTACCCGGACACGTAGGCCGCTTCGCGTGCAGACAGCAACGCCTCGCCCCCGGCCCGCAGGGCAGCGTCCAACTCGGCGGCGTGCCGCTCCGCCATCCGAGCAAGGGAGTCCACGCCATCCCGGCGATACAGGCTCGCTTCGCCCCGCCAGCGGTCGGGAAGGTCGGTGGTCGGCACAAGTCGGAGGGGGCTACTCACGCCGTCACCCGCCGTTCACTGTCAACCGACTGGCGTTTATTCCAGCACGGCGTTTCATCGTTCGCGCAGCTCAAGAGAGTTTCGCCCCGGGTAACTAGCTTTAGGTTCCATCCTCTCCATCCTCTCCATCCGTCACAGGTTCGCGCACTATGAAAACCGCCCTCAAGGTGTGAGGGAGGACCGCCCTCACCGCGCCCTCCTCGAAGTGTCGGCGTTCCCGTGATCGTTCATAGGAGAACCGCCCTCACGGTGTGAGGGAGGTCCGTCCGCATCCTCCGCATCCTCCTCCGTGGAGTGCTGACCGCCCTCACTGTTGAGGGAGGTGATGTGTCGCGCTAGGAGGTCCGCGTAGTGGTAGCAGTCGTCGTCGTTGATCCTGCGGGCGTGAGGGTAAGGGATCGGTAGCTGGGGGAACCAGTGGTCGGTACTTCCGGACCTCCCGTCGGACTTGCTGAGAAGTCCCCACCGCTTGAGGTCTCTTCGCACCCTCTCGACGGTGGCCTGCGACATCGCCACGCGGTCGCCCAGTCCGTGGGCACTGATGAACGCTCCCTGGCTGTCGTTTGCGAGCACGCGGTGTTCCTCCCAGACGAGCTTGTGCCACGGCGTGAGGTCTCGGGCACGGCACGCCCTCACGATGCGCGTGCAGGAAAAGAACGGCTTTTCGTATCTCGCCCGGGGTGCTGTCCTCTTGCTCGTCACTTGGCGCGGGGGCTGATCCCCAACTGCCCGCATCTCCCGCGCTGCCTTCACCTCTACGGCGGCCCGCTGCGGTGCGGCAGAGAACAGGGCAAGCAAGCCATCGGTACGGGGAGTGGTGGCCGGGCCGCCATCGCCCTTCACGCCTGCCCGTGGGGTCCGCTTGCCGTTCGGCCCGCTGCCGCCCACGATGACAAACCCCGTGCCTGTGCAGAAACGGGGACTCGCGTCGGGCGACTCCGCCCACCATTGCTCAATCGTGTCCGGGTCACACGACGCCTCATTGGAGCCCTCGCCGGGCCGACGGACGAAACGGCCCCTCTTGGCGTTCCGGAGCGCCACCCGGAGCCGGGGATTGGGGGCCGCGCCCACCGCGCTAGCGTGGCTCATCGGCGCCCCCGTCGCTCTGGCCCTCGGGAGACGACAGCAGCGCCTTGGCCTGTCGCGCTGGCAGTGCCTTCATGCTCTCTGCCGTCAGCCGTTGGGCTGCGTGCAGGTGCAGTTCGCCGATAGTCGTGACCTGCTCCGGTCCCTTACCGGCGAAGTCGCCGTACACCTTCGGATGCAACTTCGCCGCGATCCAGCGGAGCGCGTCGAGCTTCACACGGTCGGCGTTCGCGGTTTGGGGGGTGACGGATTCGGCCAGTTCTCGGATTTCCCCGGCGAGAGCTTCCGCCTGTAACTCCCGCGCGCGCGCGTAGCGACTAAAGAGGGCGTCGTCGGCCTGTATGGCGCGCCACCAGTCGCCGCGATTGACCCCCACGGCGTCACACGCTTGCCGGACGCTCTTGCCGTCCGCGACGGATTCAAGGAGTTGATCGTAGCGATTGGCGAGGTCGGCCGGGCCGGGCTTCGGCGTGCGCTTGGCGGGCTTGGTCCCCCGCTTGCGCGGCCGGGTCATTCGTTCCTCCCGGCGTCCACGTCGGCCGCGTCGAGCCAGCCCCGCTTTACGGCGTCCGCTTCGAGAGTTCTTAGGCCAGCAACGAGGACCGGGAGATCGTCAACATGGAGGGTGATGCCCCGTTTGGTCGGGCGCCAAGTGCCCTCGGGGGTGAGCCACCAGGTCCGGAGGTTGAGGAAGGGATGCCCTTGAAGCGAGTCCAACCCGCCGCGCAACTCCTCATCCGGCCCTTTCGGGATGCGGACGGGACTCGCGTCGTCGGCGCTAGGAGGGAGTTCGCGGGGGCTCATCGTTACGCCTCCCGCTTCTTGGCGGGCAGCGCGGAGCCGCCCGCGCGGATCCAATCGTCAACGGCGTCGGGACTGAATCGGTAGCGGCCCCCGACACGCACAAACGGAATCAGGCCGCGACGCGCCAGGGCATAGACGCGGGGTACTGCGATCTTGAGGCGAGGTGCGATCTCTCGGGCAGACATGAGCGGAGCGAGCATAGTTCCCCCTAGTGCGGCGCGGCAAACCCGCGCCCGTGGCGTGTGGGACGGTCCTCGGGGGTTGCTTCGGCCTCGCTCTGTGGGCTACCTGGAGCCGCCATCAAGGGGCGGAGTCTGACCCAGACCCTAGAGGGGATGAGGTTTCCGAAGTGCGCCTTCCGACCGCGTTCAGGAGGTCGCGCGGACCTGCGCCGCGTCGGCGCCTCCTAGATTTCTCCGTCCGTAACCTCAGTGTGGCATTTTGCGACATTCTGACTGCGAAGTGTCTATTACACACTTCGTAGATGACTTTCTCACAACAACTTACCTGTTCCGTCTCAATATGTCGCATTCGGGCTGGTTTACGCAATAGCAGGACAGCACCAACAGACGGCGGGGCGAACGAGCACGCCAAGGGCGAGGGGGGGCGGAAGGTGACCGAGGGCCCCATGACGGGGGCTAGACGGCGGCCAAGGTCAGAGGAAAAGGGTCCCCGGTGCCCGTGTGGCGGGTGCCGCGAGAACGGCCCGGCCTCTTTCCGCTTGGGGGTGGCATCGAACCTCAGGCCGGAAATCGTCGTGAGGTTCCATCCCGGGTCCTGCCTTCCCGCTCGGGTGACGCGGGGGACGGCCGCACGTCTTGGGCGGCGAGGAGTGCCGGGCTGTCTGGACGGGCACGACAAGGGCGCCGATCCCCCGGAGAGGACCGGCGCCCGCGTGGCCGGGTGCTTGGTGCGTCAGGGCGTGGCGATGAGGCGCGCCAGCGTCGCTTGCCGCTCCGCCAACTGCCGATCAATCTCCGCCCGCTCCCTCAGCAGGTGCCCGATCTCCTCCCGCTCCTGCTCCGCTTCGGCGCTCTTGGTGGCCTTGGACATCGCAACCTCCTGATAAGGTAGGTGGACAACAAACGGTCGTTTCTTGTTCACGGACGCTCTAGGCGCCTCTCAGGACGCGATGGGAAGTCGGGAACCCCCGCACCACGTTGGCGACGGTGGACGCCCACCAGCGGGCGCCCCGCTTCGTCCGGACAGCATCAGCGTTGAGCTTGGCCGCGATGGCCCGGAAGCTCAGGCCCCGGCGCCAGAGGGCGAGGATGGCCCGGACCGTCTCTTGCTCGCCGGGGTCGGATTCCATCGCCTGCCCCGGCGCCGGGGTCCGGTAGCCGAGCGGCGTAGTGCCGAGCCGTTCCCCCTTGGACCGCTTGAAGGCCAGGGCGGCGGAAGTCCGCTCCCCGATCAACTCCCGCTCCATTTCGGCCAGCGCCCCCATGATGCGGAGGAAGAACCGCCCCGAGGCGCTGGACGTGTCCACCGTTTCATGCAACGAGTGAAGGGCTACGTCGTTCGCCTGAAACACGTCCTCGACCAAGTAGAGAAGGTCGCGGGTGCGCCGACTGAGGCGGTCGAGCTTGACCACGAGAACGGCCCCGATGTCGCCCGCCGCACACGCGGCAATGAGGCGTTGCATCCCAGGACGGCCCGCCAGGTCCTTGCCGCTCAGGCCCTCATCCCGAATTACGTCCACCAACGCAAGGTCCTTGGCGACAGCGTAGGCGCGAATCTTCGCCTCTTGCGCGTCGAGACTGACGCCCTCGCGCGCCTGTTCCTCAGTAGAGACGCGCACATAGCCGAGCGTGCGCGGGTTGGTCACAGCGGGTGTAGCGGTCATGGGGCTCCCTCCTGCCGGAGAGTATAGCACTTCTGCGCTAGTCCTGTCAAGCAGAGATGCGATAGCACTATTGCGCTAGTGGGCTTCCGCTGCCATCTTCGTATGCCGAGGCCGGGGCGTGCGCCCGATATCGGACAAACCGGACAGTCTGCGAGGAGAGATGCCGACGCGCTTCAAGTTGCGGGCCCTGCTTGCCCGCGCGGGAATGAGCCAGAGCGAGCTAGCGCGCCGCTCCGGCGTCAGCTTCGCCACGATCAACCGCCTCTGCAGGAACGCCACAGAGACAGTCGCTCTGGACTCGCTCGACCGAATCGCCGGGGCTCTGCGCGTGGAGCCGGGCGACCTACTCCAACGGGACAAGCAAGCCACTAGGAGGCCGCGATGATGCGCCTACGCTGGACACGAACCGTGCTGTGCGCGTTGGGTTTCGTGTGGGTGATGATGGCTTGGCATCTTCGAGAGCATCGGCAACTAGCGGAACGCGACCAGTTGATTGCGGAGATCTCCCGGCAGTGCGCCGAGGAAGCGGCTAGCGCCGACAAAACGAAACCGGCGCTCCCGCAGAAAGACTGTGAACTCATGGGTCGCATGGAACTAGTCGGTGGGGGAACTCGCGTAACGGGGTCAGTAGATGTGAGCGGGAGCGTTGACCTGACCCGGTAGCGGTGCGGGAGCGAACGCAGGTCCAGCTACGGGGACCGCTGGCGTCGTGGCGGCCCGGCCATCTGCGCCGCGAGCGCGGACTATAACATCTTACAGTCTATCGCCAGCGGGCCGGGTGGGCATCTTAGGGGCGCTAGCCACCCCAACCGAGGGTACCGCCATGGCCCCGAACGAGAAGACTTCCAAGCGGATCGCTCACATCGCCTCCGAAGTGCTGAGGAAGGGCACGGCTACCCCGGCGCAGGCGAGGGCGTTGGCCGGTGCGGCTCTGACACAGGCGCCGGACAAGCCGAAGAAGAAGCCGGGCAAGTAGTCACTTCTGGAGGCTCGACAATCCGCCGCACGGCGCCGCTCCGGCATCGGGCCGCACGAATCACGACCAGACGATTGAGGGAATGTTGGGGATGATGGACCCCAAGGCGCCGGTCGCGAACTAGGCGTGCGGCACAATTGAAGTTACCCAGGTTAGTCCCGGGTCCCGGCTGTCGCGAAAGAAGAAGATGCGCCATGCCGATGGGGTGTGGTTTTCCGCATACGCTACCCAGATGTCCCCGCCGTCTGGGGCTGCTCCCTTGAGAGCGTCATACTTGTGGGCGTGTAATCCGGGGTGGGCGGGGTTGTCCTTGAGGAATTTCAGCGCCTTCTGAACCTTCTTGAAGCGGCGCTGGTCGGTCCGCTGAAGCCATTCTCTTTGCTCAAGGGCTAGCGGTGTGAGTTTGAGGCGATGGCCGCCAGCGGGCGGAGCCACTAGTCAGTCTTGAGATCGTCGTCCGTCAGCTCCGTGCCTTCGCCCCGCGTCGCCTGTTCAATCCCGAGCCGGATGGAGGCGAGAATCATGGCTTCTCGCTCGTTCCACCGAATGCCAACCTCGGTCGTTCCCACATGCACTACTGGCGCTAGGCCAGCCGCAGTATGGACGACGGTCACCAGTCCTCCGATCTGCTAATGCCCAGTTGGGTGTAGAGCTGAGGATGGAGGGGGATGTCCGCACCCATCTGCTCTTCGAACTGCTTGAGTTGCCGCTTCAGTAGAATCGCCAACACCTTCGCATGCTCAAGGCTCATCCGTACATTGGCGACCCGGATCTGCGGGGCGCCAACCTGTCCGGCTTGCATGCCGAGCATGACCACCACTCCGAAGGGCCCCATCCCGATCTGTACGGAATCGGTGTAGAGATCGGGCACCTGATCTTCCATCGAGTTAACCTCTTGGTTCGGGGAGCGGGAAACCGTATCCCACATCACATTAGCTGTCAAGCCAGTACCCCTTAACGGTCCGCCATGTTCAAGTCTAGCCCCGTGTAACGATTGCCGCTTGCCCACACTGGCCCACGACCGCCCTGTAGCCGCCGACTACTGGGGGCACTATTGGGGGCGGTCGCGGCGGGATTGCGGCGACCGGGACGGCGCTGATACTGCCGACTGCGGCGCCGCGTCCGTCGTGCTGTCCGTCATCGTGTTCCCTGCCCCCGGCGGTTTGGTGTCCGTTCCGGTGTCCATTCGAGCCGATCTCGGCTGACTTCCGGCTTGCCGCGGCCCGGCGGGTTCCGCGCTATCTCGTGGGAATCCCGACGTTTAGCCGGAAGTCGCATTGTGCCCGGCCCGCTTGACACGCAACGCACCGCGTGCCTACGTTGCGCCAGTTTCCACCCGGGGAGCACCGTGCCGAGCATCCGCGACGTTGTCGAAGCCTTCGGCCGCCGCGAGGGCGTCGAGGCCGTGATCATCCTCGGGAGCGATGGGCTCCCCATCGACAGCCACACCCTGCCCGGCACCGATCCTGAGGCGCTCGCGGCGCTCATCCCCAGCGTGCTGCGCGCCTGCGACCAGCTCGGCTCCTCCGCCGGCGGGGGGGGCCTCGAGATGGGCGTCCTCGAGTACGGCAGCGGCGCGGCCGTGGTGGCCAACCTGTCCGCCGACGCCAAGCTCCTGGTCCTCGCCGCGGCACGGGCCAACATCGGCCCGCTCCTCTACGACCTCAAGCGCTACCGCGCGGAGATCGCCGGGCTGCTCTAGCGTGCCGACCGCACCCCACCACCTGCTGGTCATCGACGACGAGCCGTTCATCGGACGGATGATCGAGATGCAGTTCGGCCAGGGGCCGTTCCGCGTCTCGACGGCGCTCGACGGCCCGGCCGGGCTGGCGTTGCTGCGCGCGCACCCCGATATCGCCCTGGTGCTGGTGGACGTGAACCTCCCCGGCGGCATCTCCGGGCTCGACGTCATGGAAGACGCGCGACGGGAGCCGGCGCTCGAGCGCGTGCCCTTCGTCGTGCTCACGGCGACCGGGCAGCAAGCGCACCTGGACCGCGCCCGGGCCCTCGGCGCGGCGGCGATCGTGACCAAGCCCTTCTCCCCCCACAAGCTCTATCTGCAGGTCTGCGCCCTCGTGGGCGAGCCTGCTTCCGCGGAGGCGTAGGTGCGCTGGGCGGTGGTGCTCGCAGGCGGCGTCGGCTCGCGCTTCTGGCCCGTCTCGACCGCGGAGCGGCCGAAGCAGCTCCTCCCCCTCGCGGGCGATCGTCCGCTGGTGGCGGACGCCGTGGCGCGGGTGCTGCCCCTCGTCCCCGCCGATCGCGTCCTTGTGGTGACCTCGCGAGCCCTGGCGCCGGCTCTGGCCCGCGCCCTCCCCGAGCTGCCGCCGGCGAACATCCTCGCGGAGCCGCTCGCGGCGTCCACGGCCCCGGCCCTCGCATGGGCCACCGCGGTCGCGGGACAGCGGGATCCGGAGGCCGTCGTCCTCTCCTTGCACGCCGACTGGACGGTGACGGACCCCCGCGCGTTCCGCGCGGCGGCCGAGGCCGCCCTCGACCTCGCCGCCGGGCACGATGTCCTGGTCACGGTGGGGGCGCATCCCACCCGCCCCGAGATCGGCTACGGCTACGTCGTCCCTGGCGAGCCCCTGCCCGGGACGGGGGCGCGGCGGATTGCCCAGTTCGCGGAGAAGCCGACTCTGGAGCGCGCCCGCGCGCTGATCGCGGCGGGCGCCGCGTGGAACACCGGGCTGTTCGCCTGGACGGCGCGCCGCTTCCGCGCCGAGGTCGAGGCGCACACCCCCGAGCTCACCGGCGCCCTCGGCGCCCTGGACCGCGGCGACGTGGAGGGGTACTACCGCGCGGTGCAGCCGGTGAGCGTGGACGTCGGGCTGTTCGAGCGCACACGCCGCGGCGCGACGCTCGCCGCCGACTTCGGATGGGACGATGTCGGCTCGTGGGCGGCGCTGGCGCGGGTGCGCCCGGCGGATGCCGCCGGCAACGTGGCCTCCGGCGACGCCCACGCGGTGGACACGCGCGACTCGGTCCTGTGGTCCGACGAGGGCACCGTGGTCGCGTACGGGGTGGAGGGCCTCGTGATCGTGCGCACCGCCGGCATCACGCTCGTCACTACCACGGAGCGGGCCGCGGGGCTGAAGCGGCTCCTCGACGCGCTGCCGGCCACCCTGACGGGCGAGCGCGGCGTATGAGCGTCGCCGCCTACCTCTACGACGACCCGGCGCAGCGGGACGCCTTCCTGCCCTTCGCGCTCTCCCGCCCGCTCGGCGAGCTCCGCTACGGCGCCTTCCTGCTGCGGGAGCGCTGGGCCACCGTGCTCGGCGCCGGGATCGCGGGCCATCTGGCGGCGGCGCACCTGGCCGACTTCGCCGAGCCCGGATCGCCTCCGGTCGTGGACCGGCCGGGGGAACCCCACGTCGCGCGCCTCGTCCTGCTCTCGACGTTCGTCCCCGCGCCCGGCGCCGCCATCCCGGACGCCTCCGAGGCGGTCCGCTTCGTGGACCAGGCAGGCGCGCTCGTCGGCCTCGCGCTCCCGCGCCGGGTCGAGTGGGCCGGCTGGCGCTCGCCGGACGCGTGGCCGGCGGTGACTCTCCAGGGCAAGCGTCTCGCCGGCGTCTGGGACCTCGTCGGCGACCTGCCGGCGATCCTCGCCGCCGACCTCGCCGCGCTCCTGGCCGAGCATGGGGAGACCGCTATCCCGCGCGGCGTCACCGTGCTCGGCGACCCTTCGCTCGTGGCGGTCGGCGAGGCCGCGGTCGAACCGCAGGTGGTGCTCGACGTCCGCAAGGGGCCGATCGTCCTCGCGCCGGGCGTCGAGGTGTGCGCCTTCACCCGCCTCGCCGGCCCCCTCGCGGTTGCCCGCGACACGCGCCTCGTCGGCGGGCAGATCTCCGGCAGCGCCATCGGCCCGCGGTGCATCGTCCGCGGCGAGGTCTCGACCTCGGTGTTCCTCGGCTACGCCAACAAGTCGCACGACGGGTTCCTCGGCCATTCGGTCGTGGGCCGGTGGGCGAACCTCGGCGCCGGCACCATCACGTCGAACCTCAAGAACACCTACGGACCCGTGCGCGTGACGCTGCACGGAGTGCGGCACGAGACCGGGCTCACCTTTCTCGGCACCCTGTTCGGCGACCACGTGAAGACCGCGATCGGGACGATGCTCCCCACCGGCTGCGTGGTCGGCGTCGGCGCCAACCTCTTCGGG
>Ga0209777_10003211_pt1 | contig 20553 bp, 17 predicted proteins | sample FrelakmetHBP12HB_FD_187147 | JGI IMG/M metagenome (GOLD analysis project Ga0209777, IMG submission 187147) | Freshwater lake sediment microbial communities from the University of Notre Dame, USA, for methane emissions studies -HBP12 HB (SPAdes)... | ecosystem: Environmental > Aquatic >...
ACCGGCTTCTCCATAGCTGAAACTAACGTTCTGAAATGAGACCTGTCCCTTGAGCCGGCCCAGCTGGATGGCATGGGGTTTTTCGGTAACGTCCGATTTGGTGTCCAGGATTTCCAGGATACGCTGTCCGGCGGACATCGTTCGGGAGTAAAGGTTGACCATCATCCCCAACCGGCGAATAGGCATCACCAGCATGCCGATGTAAAGGATAAACTCGGTGACCTGCCCGATGGTCATCGTGCCCGCCACCACCTGGTGTCCGCCGTACCACAGAATAATAGCCGTCGGCACGGTAAAAAGCAGACCCATGGTTGGCGCGTTGATAGCCATCAGTCTGGCGGCATGTACCTGTTCGGTTGAAAGTACGGTTGCCTGCTCGGCAAACTTGCGGTTGTCTTCCTTTTCGTGTGAAAAAGCCTTGACCACGCTGATACCCGCGAGGCTTTCTTCCAGGGTGGTGCCCATGACACCCATTATCGCCTGTACCTTAAGCCAGATAGGGCGGATGGTCCGGCCGAAGTTTATCGCCAGCCATGCTACCGGAATGACAAATACCAGTGTCAACAGGGCCAGTTTCCAGTCCATCGCCAATAACAAATAAGCTACGGCGATAACCATGAGTATTACCTGCGCCATGCCCAGCAGTCCCATCGCGATAAACATGCGCACGGCTTCGATATCCACGGTAGCGCGGGACATCAGTTGCCCGGTCTGGCTGCGGTCGTGAAAAGAAAAACTGAGCCGCTGTATCCGTTCGTACAGGGCGTTCCTCATGATATAGGTCGTCTTTTGCGCCATGACTTCGTTCAGGAAACGCTGTCCGTAACCCGCCAGCCCCCTCAAAGCGCTGATAACAATGATAACCCCCGCCACCCACCAGATAAGGCTGTGCGCGTTGGACACCGTAAAAATGAGAAATTTATTGCCGCCGCTACCCAGCGCCGCATCGATACCGTCACCCAGTAAATTAGGGATAGCTATCCCGAAAGCGGTGCCGACCAGCAAACACAGGAAAGCGAGGGCCAGCATGTACCAGTATCCCCGCACAAACGCCAGTAATCTTAAAATGACTTTCATGAAAATCTGCCTGACATGCTGAAATTAATCCGATATAACGTGATATATATTATACTACGAAAACCATTGTTCAGTAAAGTTAGTTCGGTGCTCGGGCTGGCGCTATTCACATTAAATTTTCAGGTTTATGTCTCACGTTATACCTCACCCCTGTCTCCCCTCTCCAGCCCGTTCTAACGAGCAAACCGGAGAATTTATTAGCTGGAGAGGGGAGATTAATAGAGAAGGAGCTGCGCCCTTCAGGGAGAAAGGGGGAGAGTATTCAAAACCAATCAAATGCAAACGGAACTTCCGTATGATCACTATTATCCTCCACGCTCCTTTTCTCATCATTAATCCATATATGACCGCTGTTGAATTTCCTCCGGAATAAGCATTTATACCTAATATCTGAAGATATAAATAAGTAACAAGTCAGACTCTTTATCTTGTTTATGGATGTAATATTTAATGAAAATAACCGGTACCCCGCGGCGAACATTGAATAGAGGTAAGAGCCATCTTTTTATTATTGTGCTATAGTCCTTACCAAATGATACAATGTAATTAGGTAGGATAAATAAAGCTGCTGGCGGCAGGGGGATAGTTTATGGAAACGGAAATAAAAAATGAGTCGTTAGTAGACGAAATTTGCGCCATCCCCGGCGGCGAGGGCATCAAGGTATGCATGCAATGCGGCACCTGCACCGCCTCCTGCCCCAACGCCGATTTAATGGACCATGCGCCGTCAGAGCTTATTGCCATGATAAGGGCAGGTATGCGTGAAGAAGTATTATCCAGCAATGCCATGTGGCTCTGCCTGTCCTGCTATTTATGCGTGGTGCGCTGTCCCAGAGACATTAAAATAACCAGGCTGATGCACGTCCTGGAGAGCCTGGCTGCTAAAAGCGGTCTGGGCAGTAAGCGCACGACCACACCCGTCATCTACAAAGGTTTTAACACCTTTATCTATAACCGGGGAAGGATATCGGAACTCTGGTTGATGGTGCGTTATTATCTCCAGACCAACCCTTTTAAAGCTATCAAAATGCTTCCGGTAGCGCTCGGCTTGCTTACCCATAGCCGCCTAGCGCTTAAAATGGACAAAATGTCGCCGGAGGGGATTAAACAACTGAAAACTATTATCGATAAAGCTGAATCTTCAGGAGGTGCCTTGTGAAGCAGTACTCTTACTACCCGGGATGCGCCCTTTCTGCTGAAGGGTTCGGCAGGGCATTCGACTGGTCAACCAAGGCGGTTAATAAACTCCTGGATATAGAGTTTAAGGAGATAAAAGACTGGAATTGCTGCGGTTCCGTGCCGTATGACACCCTCCATGAACTGGCTTCTTTTTGTATCTGTGCCCGGAATCTGGCCCTGGCAGAAAAAATGGGGGGTGATGTGGTGGCGCCTTGCAGTTCATGTTATGTTTTCTTGAGCCGCACCAATACTTACCTCAAGCAGTATCCCGTGCTTAAGTCTCAAGTGGACGAGGCGCTGGCGGCCGGTGGCCTTGAATATCACGGCAACGTTAAAGTACGGAAGGTGCTGGATGTTTATGTCAACGATGTCGGTTATGATGCCATCGCGGCTAAAGTAAAAAAGAGCCTGAGCGGACTCAAGGTAGCCTGTTACTACGGTTGCCAGGAAGTGCGGCCGATATTTGGCCACGACCACCCGGAATATCCTAAGTATATGGACAAACTTGTAAATGCCCTCGGAGCTGAATCCGTGCCCTTCCCGATGAAGAGTCGCTGCTGCGGCGGGTCGCTGATAATATCCGAAGAAGCGGCGTCTCTGGACTTGATTAAAAAGCTCCTTGATTCTGCCATCAGCAACGGAGCGGATTGTATGGTGACCGGCTGCCCGCTGTGCCAGTTGAATGTGGATGCCTATCAAACGATGGTCAACAGTAAATATAAAACTAATTACCACCTTCCCGTTTTATTCTTCACCCAGTTAATGGGAGTCGCCTTCGGGTTTGAAGAAAAAGACCTGGGTTTAAAAACAAGTATTGTGCCGGCGGAAAAGGTGCTGGCTAAATATATTTAAGGAGCTGGCTATGGAACCGAAAATTGGTGTCTATATCTGCCACTGCGGTAGTAATATTGCTGGCATCGTAGACGTGGCAAAAGTCGCCGAGTATGCCCGTAGCCTGCCCAACGTAGCAGTGGCGCGCGACTATAAATACATGTGTTCCGACCCCGGCCAGAACCTTATCAAGGAAGATATTAAAACACTGGGACTGAACCGCGTCGTCGTCGCCTCCTGCTCGCCGCGCATGCACGAACCTACTTTCCGGCGCGCCTGCCAGGACGCCGGCCTTAACCAGTACCTTTTTGAAATGGCCAATATCCGGGAACACTGTTCCTGGGTGCATGTAGACCATGAGAAAGCGACGGAAAAAGCCAAAGCTCTGGTGAGCGCCGCCGTCAGGCGTGTCTATTACCAGGAGCCGCTGGAAAGTAAAGAGGTAGCCGTGAACCCCTGCACCCTGGTCATCGGCGGGGGCGTGGCTGGCATCCAGGCGGCTCTGGAGATTGCGAATTCCGGTCATAAGGTCTATCTCCTGGAAAAAGAAGCGAGCATCGGCGGTCACATGGCCATGTTCGATAAAACTTTCCCCACCCTGGACTGCGCTGCCTGCATACTGACGCCAAAAATGACCAGCGTCGGGCAGAACGGCAATATCGAGCTGCTGGCCTACAGCGAGCTGGTGGAAATTTCGGGCTATATCGGCAATTTCAAGGCTAAAATCAAAAAGAAATCCCGGTATATTGATGCAGTCAAATGCACCGGCTGCGGGCGTTGCTCGGAGCTTTGCCCCACCAGCCTCCCCAATGAGTTCGACTGCGGTCTTGGCAAGCGCAAGGCTATCTATATCCCCTCCCCCTACGCGGTGCCCAACAAGGCTGTTATCGACGGTAAAAACTGCCGCCACCTGAAAGGACTGGCCCAGGGCAAGGATATCTGCCGCCTGTGCCAGACCGGCATTGAGAAGAAAGGCCTCCCCGGCTGTGAGGCGGGGGCTATCGATTTCGAGCAAAAAGACGAAACGGTTGAGATTGAAATCGGCAATATTATCGTCGCCACCGGTTTCCAGCAGTTCGAACCGACTAAGATTTACCAGTTCGGCTATGGCCGCTATGATAACGTCTTTACCGGTTTGGAGTTTGAAAGGCTGACCAATGCCTCCGGTCCCACCGACGGCAAGGTCGTGCTCAAGGACGGTTCGTCTCCCAGGAGCGTAGCGATACTGCACTGCATCGGCAGCCGCGATACAAATTACCACAAATACTGCTCGCGGGTCTGCTGCATGTACTCGCTCAAGTTCGCCCACCTGCTGCGGGAAAAATTGCCCGAGGCTAAGGTCTACCAGCTATATATCGATATGCGCTGTGCCGGCTCCGGCTATGAAGAGTTTTACGAGCGTTTGCAGGAGGAAGGGGTCAACTTCGTCCGCGGCAAGGCTGCCGAAATTACCAATATCGCGGAAAAGCCCGAGGAAACGGGCAAACTGATAGTCATGGTTGAAGACACGCTGGTGCGGCGCAAGCGGCGGCTCCCCGTGGACATGGTCATTATGAGCTGCGCTTTGGAACCCCGCGCTGATACTGAACAGATGGCTAGAATCCTGTCCTTGAGCCGCAAAGCGGACGGCTTCTTCCTGGAAAAACACCCCAAGCTCGACCCCGTTGCCACCACCACGGACGGCATTTACATCGTCGGCTGCTGCCAGAGTCCCAAGGACATACCGGATACGGTAGCCCAGGCATCGGCAGCCGCCGCCCGGGTGCTGGCTATTATCAGTAAGGGCACAGTAGAGATAGAAGCCGCTATCGCGTCTATCGATGAAGAACATTGCGCTGGCTGTAAAATCTGTATCGATATGTGTCCCTATAAAGCCATCTCCTTTGACGAGGAAAAGAAGGTCTCCCGGATTAATGAAGCGCTCTGCAAGGGCTGCGGCACCTGTGTGGCGGCCTGTCCCAGCGGTGCTATCAAAGGCCGGCACTTTACCACCGAGGAAATCATGGCGGAAATCGAGGGGGTATTAGCATGAGCTTCGAGCCCAAGATTGTTGGTATCCTTTGTAACTGGTGCTCTTACACCGGCGCCGACCTCGCCGGCACCTCCCGGAAGAAATACGCCCCCAATGTACGCGTCGTCCGCGTCATGTGCTCCGGCCGGGTGGACCCCACTTTTGTGCTGAAAGCCTTCGCGCAAGGAGCTGACGGTGTCCTCATCTGCGGCTGCCACCCCGGCGACTGCCATTACCAGGACGGCAATAAAAAGACCGCCCGCCGTTTACCCCTTCTGAAAAAAATGCTCGCCCAGTTCGGCATTGAAGATGAAAGGGTGCGCCTGGAATGGGTATCGGCTTCGGAGGGCGACCGCTTTGCCGGCATCGTTAACGAGATGACGGAACAGGTAAGGAAGCTGGGGCCTTTTAACGGGAACGGAGGTAGCGATAATGGCTAAACCGAAACTGGCGCTATACTGGGCGGCCGGCTGCGGCGGCTGTGATGTAGCTGTCCTTGATACGAATGAAAAATTGCTGGATATCGCCAAGCTGTTCGATATCGTTTTATGGCCTATCGCCACAGATTTTAAATACCATGATGTCCGGGTGATGGCGGATAAAAGCATTGACTTATGTCTGTTTAACGGCTCTATCCGCAGCACCGAGCATGAAGAGATGGCCAGGCTTTTACGGGCTAAGTCCAAGGTGCTGATAGCTTTCGGCGCGTGCGCCTGCCACGGTGGCATTCCGGCTTTAGCCAACTTTTCCAACCGCGACGAGATATTACAGAAGGTCTACATGGATGAACCGTCTAACAGCAACGAGCAGAAGACCATGCCGCAGATCAAAACAAAAGTTGCCGAGGGCGAGCTGGAATTGCCCGAAATGTACGATACCGTCAAGACGCTGGCGCAGGTAGTGCCCGTGGAATACTTTGTCCCCGGCTGCCCCCCGCCCGTCGACCTGATATTAAAAGTGGTAGACCTGTACGCTGCGAAAAAACTGCCGCCTGTCGGCGCCACCGTTGCCTCCGATAAGACCTGCTGCGATGAGTGCGACCGTATTAAAGAGGAAAAGAAGGTCGCTAAATTTTACCGTCCCCATGAGATTATCACCGACCCCAAGAAATGCCTGCTGGAACAGGGGGTAATCTGCTGCGGTCCCGCCACGAGGGGCGGCTGCGGCATGACCTGCGTTAAAGTCAATATGCCCTGCCGCGGCTGTTTCGGGCCGCCGCCCGGCGTCGTTGACCAGGGAGCGAAGATGTTAAGCGCCATCGCTTCCATCTACCAGGGAGACAGTCCCGAAGAAATTGAAAAAATGTTAAAGGAAGTGGTCGACCCGGCAGGAACTTTTTACAGATTCGGGATGGCCGACTCCCTGTTAAAGAGAAAACGCCTAAATAAAATCTAGGGAGAGTATTTTAATTACCAACCGTCATTGCGAGCCATCCCCCTTCCCGTTGTCATTCTGAGCAAAGCGAAGAATCTCGGGGTGGGGAAATGGGGTATATTTCCTCTCCCTCGAGGGGAGAGGCTAGGTGAGGGTGAAATGAAGATTTATCCTCCTCAAGGGAGTGTGTAGTATGGCAAAAATCAGTATCGACCCCATTACCAGGCTGGAAGGGCACGGTAAGATAGAAATTTTTCTCAACGATGCCGGTGAAGTGGAAAATACCTATCTCCAGATACCGGAACTGCGCGGCTTCGAGAAATTCTGCGAGGGCCGTCCGGTAGAGGAACTGCCCCGTATCGTCACCCGCCTCTGCGGCGTCTGCCCGGAGGCGCATCACATTGCCTCGGTTAAAGCCACTGACGCCGTCTATCACGTCGATCCTCCGCCCGCGGCTAAAAAACTGCGGGAGCTATTCTATTGCGCCCATATGGCGCATTCGCATATCGCCCATTTTTACGCCCTCGCCGCCCCTGACTTCGTTCTCGGCCCGATGAGCGACCCTGCCCAGCGGAACATCCTTGGGTTGGTGGCGAAAGTGGGCCTTCAGATTGGCGGCGAAGTCATCAAGCACCGCGCTTATGCCCAGCATATCCAGGCCGTCATCGGCGGTAAAGCAACGCACCCCGTTTGTGGCATTCCCGGCGGCATGAGCAAGGCAATTACCGAGGAGGAACGTAAAGACTTCGAGGAAAAGGCTAAATCCCTGGTGGAATTTTCTAAATACAGCCTGAAACTTTTCAACGACCTTGTGTTGAGCAACAAAGAATATGTTAGCCTCATCACCGGCGATATCTATACCATGAAGAGCTACTATATGGGGCTGGTGGACGCTAACAATAAGGTAAACTTTTACGACGGCACCCTCCGCCTCGTCGACCCCGACGGCAAAGAGGTGGTTAAATTCAAAGCCTCGGAGTATCTCGATTATATCGCTGAGCACGTCGAGCCCTGGACTTATATGAAATTCCCCTTCCTGAAAAAAGTGGGCTGGAAGGGCTTTACCGAGGGGAAGGACAGCGGCGTTTACCGCGTCAGCCCGCTCGCCCGCCTTAATGCCGCCGATGGTATGGCGACGCCGCTGGCGCAAGAGGAATACGATAGGATGTATAAGACCCTCGGCGGCAAACCGGTGCATGCCACGCTCGCTTTTCACTGGGCCCGCCTGATTGAGCTCGTTTATGCCTCCGAGCGTCTTCTGGAGCTTTGCCGCGACAAAGAAATTACCAGTCCTAACGTCAGGACAATACCCACTGCCACCCCGGATGAAGGCGTGGGCGTCGTCGAAGCGCCGCGCGGCGTTCTCATCCACCACTATAAGACCGATAGCAAAGGCATGGTTAAAATGGTGAACATGATCGTGGCTACGGCGCATAACTATCCCGCCATGAATATGTCCATCAATAAGGCCGCCAAAGGCCTGATTAAAAAGGGGCAGCCGGCAACGGAAGGTTTGCTCAACATGGTGGAGATGGCTTTCCGCGCCTACGACCCCTGCATGGCCTGCGCTACGCATAATCTCCCCGGCCAGATGCCGCTGGAGGTAACTATCCGCAATAGCCGCGGAGAAATAGTCCAGCAACTAAGCCGATGAAAACGCTGGTGCTGGGACTCGGCAATCCCATCTTGAGCGATGACAGTGTCGGTTGCCGTGTGGCCGCGGCGCTGAAAGAAAGAATCAACTCTCCAGACATTGATATCCACGAAGCATCCGTCGCCGGACTGGACTTCCTCGACGTGCTGACGGGTTACGACCGCGTTATCATTATCGATGCTATCCAGACCAAAAAAGGCCAGCCGGGTAAAATCTACCGTCTGGGACCGGAAATACTGGCCGAAACCCGCCACGCCGGCACCCCCCATGATGTTAATCTGGCCACCGCTCTGGAACTGGGCAGAAAACTAAAGCTGCATCTACCGGAAATTATCTCCATCTTCGCTATTGAAGTGGAAGACGTGACTTCCTTCAGCGAAGACTGCACCCCCGCCGTAGCCAAGGCTATCCCGGAATGCGTGGAGATGGTGGTAGAGGAACTGCAAAAACCTACCTGATTTCCATTAGCTTGGTGAGTTTTGAATTTATATCCTGAGAAGGCTATCCTCATTCGGGCACTTAATTCCCTCGAAGAGGTTGGCGGACTAAGTTGACTTGTTCTTGAGATTCAATAGAATTATCCATCCTATAATCCAGAGAAGTATTGATATTTGGCGGGGATAACCAAACACGTTTGTTACAACAAGCGGTACTTTAATTATATATGAAAGAAAAATAGGAATATCAAAAATTAAGAAAGCCAAAAAGAACAATAGAAATGTGAAGCTGCGTTTCTTTTGCGCCAAAAACCAGCAAGAGCCAGCAATTATCAGGACATTAGCGAGTAGAAGCGAAGCATCAAGACGAAATGACGTAATGGCGTTATACATTACTTTTGCCCGGAGTGGATATATTGGCCCTGCGGGATTAATATGTGCTTTGCTTATGTACAAATTTACCAAATAAAAACTTACTATATTACTACAAATAGTGATAATGAATAATGTCCAATTCAAATGTTTCTGAAACCATCTCATATAATAACTCTTCTAGTTGGAATCCATCTTTTTAGATTAGTAATAGTCAAAAATACTAGATCCGTGCGGGTTTCCCCAAAGGGGGTGAGTATTTTACATTAACCAAATGTTAATAACACCTTAAACCCCCAAATCTTTAGCCACGTCTCCCAGCCCCAGCTCCACCAGTTTCTTCCGGGTCGGCTTGCCTGTTTTGGGGTCCCAGCCCATCGCTATAAAGTAGTCTGTTACCAGCGACTTTTCATCCACGGTGACGCCCGCCACCGGACCCGCCGGCTGCGGCGGTTTACCGAGCAGCCTCCCCGCCAGTTTATTTTGTGTCAGGCTTACACCCTCCCGCAGGTTAAAAGCCTGCCGCATGTTTTCTATTCTTTCTCCGGTTTTCACCAGTTCATCCGTGGTAACGTCCCAGCCGGAAACCATGCGCAGGAAGTTGGCGATGTCATTGACATCCGGCACGGCCATATTCACGAAAAGGCACATACCTACACACATCAGCGCATGCTGGAAATTGCTGCCTTTCTTGTGCGCTTCCCCCCGCCCCGTATACAGCTGGCGGTTAATCTCCGGGAGAAACCCCGGCGGATGGTGCTCTTCCGAGCCCTGGGTGTGGCGCGCCGGAGTGGCATTGGTGAGATATGTCGTCGCCATGGCTGATGTGGAAATCGGGTTATGTCCCGGCACTTCCTGCCCATGCACGTGCATGGCGTAATCGGCGGCTTTGCCGCCGATCTTGCGCGCGGCCACCTGCACGCCGTCCGCCAGAATATCGCCGAAGCCCTCCCGTTTGCCCATTTTCTCCGTTATCGCCACGAGCGCCCGGTGGTTCCCCCAGGTAAGCTCGATGCCGCCGGTATCTTTTTTGGTGATAATCCCTTTTTCGTAGCACTCCATCGCGAAAGCGATGGTGCTGCCCACGGAAATAGTATCGATGCCGTAGCGATTGCAGAGGTCGTTGGCCATAAGTATCGAATCGATGTTGGTGTTCAGGCAGTTGCTGCCGAGCATGACGATGGTCTCGTATTCGGGACGGTAGGAGCCGGAGGCGTACTTATATTCGCCGGTGCCTTCTTTCATGGTGGCTTCGCAGCCGACCGGGCAATGGTAGCAGGCGATGTGTTTCAGGCTGCGCTCGTCTACCGCCTCGGCGCCGATGCTGGTAGCGTCCGGGAAATCGGTGACCGCCACCCCGCCGTAGTTCTTCACCGGGGAGTCGCCGCCTTCAATGCTGGGAACGGTGGTGAAAGTCGTGCCGAATTTCCTCAGGACATTAACATGCCCGCCCAGCGTCGAAAGACATTTCTTTCTTAAGTCCTTAAGCCCCTGTTCATCGACTACCGGCACTTTCATTTTGCCCTTCACCACCACCGCTTTGAGATGCTTCGAACCCATCACCGCGCCGAGACCGGAGCGCGCGGCAACACTGCCCCTGGTATGGACGACGCCGGCCAGGAGCGCCAGCTTTTCTCCCCCCTGCCCGATGCAGGCTACCGCCGTGTCTTTGCCCAGCTCCGCCTGTATCAGGTCTTCCGTCTCGTAGGTGTCCTTGCCCCAGAGATGTGCGGCGTCTCTTAGCTCGGCTTTGCCGTTATCGATAAAGAGGTAAACCGGCTTGGGCGCGATGCCGGTGAAAAACACATCGTCATAACCGGAGAACTTTAAATATGCCCCGAAGTATCCCCCCGAATTAGCATCTCCCCAGCCGCCCGTCAGCGGCGATTTACCCACCACGGTAAACCTGGTGCCGGATATTGCCTGCGTGCCGGTGAAGGGGCCTGTGGTAAAGCCCAGGATATTATCCGGTCCCAGCGGGTCTGCTCCCGCTTTCATACGGCTGTAAATCAACCGCGCCCCGATGCCGTATCCCCCGATGAACTGCCGCGCCATCCCTTCATCGAGAGCTTCATCCTTTAGTTTGCCCTTAGTTAAATCCACCCAGAGTATTTTCCCAGCATATCCTCCGGCCATCTTTTTCTCCCTTATGATGTTATTTCCTCTTAATAAGGTTCAACAAGGTAACTATCCAGCATTATACAATATTTACCTGATATAAATAATCCATTTGGAAATTCATATAGCCGTAAAAAAACATTTTCTCCCGCTCATCCTGAGCTTGTCGAAGGGTGAGTACTCATGGTTCGACAGGCTCACCATGAGCGGCTGTGGTAAGACCTCCCACAGGTTTTATTGTCAACGGGCAGCATAATCGTATATATTGGAGGAGGTACACTTTTAGATAAGCGCTTTATGAAGAATATTCGATTCGGCCCTTACCTCTGGAGTTGCCTTGTGATGGTAGCGGCGCTGGCGCTTTCTCTCTGGGTTGCCCATTTCAACCAGCCGTCTTTAGCCTCCAGCGACCTGCCCAACCAGAGCACGCCGCTCTGGTTTATACTAACCTACTTTTTCGTCGCGGTCATAGTCATTGCCGTGGTCCTTTTTGTCATACCGTTGAGTAAGCTCAAGCTGGTTTTTCGCGTTATCTTTGCGGCCATGTTTGCCTGGGGGGTCTTTATCGTCACCTACTTCAAACTGCCCACCGCCGTAGCCTATTCCCTGGCGGCAGTCGCCGGCATTGCCTGGTTGTTCTGGGCCAGAATCTGGCTGCACGATATTCTGCTGCTCATCGCGCTGGCCGCTGCCGGTTCTATCTTCGGGTATCTTTTCTCTCCGCTTACTTTTATGATTTTTATGCTGGTCATCGCCGTTTATGATTTTCTGGCCGTACGTTTCGGCTTTATGGTCTGGATGGCTGACAAAATGTCCGAGTCCGCCTCCCTGCCGGCTTTTATTTTCCCTAAAAAACCCGGCGACATGGGGCTCAACCTCAAGGCGGTGCAGTTTAGCGAGCTTCGTAAAGAAGATTCCGCCAAACGCGAGCATACTATCCTGGGCGGCGGCGATATAGGCTTTCCCCTGATGCTGGCGGTGTCCGTCTATTACGCTTACGGCCTCTCGAACGCCATACTGGTGGGCGCTTTTTCTACTTTGGGGCTGATGGGCGCCTTCCTCATTCAGAGAATCTGGCTCAAGGGAAAACCCATGCCGGCTTTACCGCCCATCGCTGTCCTCTCGCTCATCGGTTATCTTATCGTGTTTTTCTTCTTAAAGTAATCCCTTGCCCATAGTTTCACTTACATTTGGTTGATTCAAGCTACTCTCCCCCTTATTCCCTTCATGTACTCCCTTCGGGGTATCGACGTCCCTCCTTTGTAAGGAGGGACAAGAGGGAGATTTTGTATCTCCTCGCCGCTCTTGTTTGACATTTCAAATTGAGCGGAGACATAATATAAAAACCCTTGATTTTCCGCCTATTTTAATTTCTATTAATGACACGTTTTCAAAAAACGAATTCTTAATAAAGGAGCGACTGATGAGTGCTAAAACGGCATCTGCAAAATCCGGTAAAGTTGAACTGGAAGTCTTAAATCCGCGCGGTAAGATAGAAGCCGTGCCGGCTTTCTCCCCTTCACCCCGCATCGCCGGAATTGACGGTAAGACTATCGGACTTTATTCCAATAGCAAACCCGGTATGGATAACTTCTATACCGTCTTCGAGGAGCTTCTCAAAAAAAAGTACCCCAATGTAAAAGTAAAGACTATGCGGGGCGCTTTCCTGATACGCGATGATGACGCACAGACCCTGGCGAATGAGGTGGACGCCTTTATCTACGGGGTGGGGGACTGAGGGTCCTGCACATATGTCGGCGTGGCCGGCACGGTGAAACTGGAAAAACTCGGTGTACCTGGTGTCTTTATGGTCTGCAATACCTTCGCTGATGACGCGAAATCGGCGGCGGCGGATAACGGTATGCCCGCGGTGCGTAGCCGTGAAATAAGCTCGGCGGAATTTTACAAGCTCCGCGGCGAAGTAAAAACGGTACGCCCGCTCGCCGAAGGTATCTTCGACGCTTTAACCAGCGCTTTAACCACCCCCTTAACCCCCCAAGAATCAAGCCTGGAGCAGGACAAAAAAGGCGGTGACGATACGCCCGCGGAAATAACCGTAAAAGCGGAGTCTTACCGGGTGGCTCTGGAGGATTTCAACCAGCTGTACCTGGACAACCGCTGGGGCGATGGACTGCCCCTTATTCCCCCCACCCCGGACGCCGTAAAATGGATGCTCTCCGGTACGAGCCGCAATCCCTACGAGGTGCTGGGCACGATTAATCCCAAGCACGGCATCGCCACCATTGAGAAGATAGCGATTAACGCAGTGATGGCCGGCGCCAAGCCTGAATACCTGCCGGTGATTATCGCCGCCATGGAAGCCCTGGCCGACGAGACTTTCGACGACCTTCATTTCCTGGCTTCGGCGGGTTCCTTCAACCTGCTGGTAGTGGTCAGCGGCCCTATCGCCGAGGAAATCGGTATGGAAGCCGGCATCGGCTTTATGGGCCACGGCTGGCGCGCCAACAATACCATCGGCCGGGCGATACGCCTAGCCACGCTCAACATCGGTCAAACCTGGCCCGGCATTAATGACATGGCGCTCACCGGACGTATTTCGCCGCATACCTTCATTACCTTCAGCGAAAATACAGAACTAAGTCCCTGGCAGCCCTACCACGCTTCCCGCGGCTTTAAAGCCGACGACAGCTGCGTGACGGTAAGCCCGACACATGGCGAAAGCCAGTTGAACCACTTCTACGGCGGCATGATCGGCACCTGGACCGCGCTGGGCGTGCTCGACCGCATGGTGGAAGACATTGTCCGGACTGATCGCCGCGGTCTTTTCATGTGGGGCACGAAGGGTATCGGTAAATACCCCGGTTCCGGCGGCGGCGCCTTGAACCATCTGATTGTCCTCTTCCCGGAATTGGCAGCCGAGTTTAAAAAGATGGGCTACGACCAGCCAAAACTCCAGGATGAGATTTACCAGCGCACCACCATCCCTTACGACGAGATGAACCATGCGGAAAGAAAAGCCATCCAGACGGCCATGGAGCTTGGCGTTATCCCCGCCGACCGCAAAGCGGTATTCCAGGCGGCGCTTAATCCGGGCGCTAAAGTCCCCGTTCTCATTTCGCCGGAGAACCTGCATTTATTCGTCGCCGGCGGCGTGCCGGGCTGCGCTTTCTCTTTCAACTATTACCGCGTGCCCCCGTATAACCAGACGTCCCTCATTACGCGTCTTATCACCGGGGCTACCCTTACCAAAGCCGGCACGACCGGTGTTAAAAGCGTTCCCTACGGAGCCTGATAAATAGCATCGAGAATTGTGTTCAGGAGCGGGATATGAGAAAAAAGTCGGTAGAACTAACGGTGCTGAACCCCCGCGGCATGGTGGAAGCCAAGTCCGCCTTCGCGCCGAACCCCCGGGTCAAAGATTTAGCCGGCAAGAGGGTCGGCCTCTACTCTAACGGGAAGCCGGGCATGGACAATTTTTACACCGTTTTCGAAGAGCTGCTGAAAAAGAAATATCCCACCGTCACCGTCAAGGTGCTCACCGGCTCTTTTGAAATTACGGATAAAGACGCTAAGGACTGGTCGCCGCAGATAGATACTTTCGTGTATGCGGTGGGGGACTGAGGGGCCTGTACATTTGTCGGCGTGGCCGGCACAGTTAAACTGGAAAAACTCGGTAAACCGGGCGTGTTCATCAACTGCGATACCTTCGATGACGACGCAAAATCGGCGGCCGCGGATAACGGCATGCCCACGGTGCGCCGTCGGATAGTAAAAAGCTCGGAGTTTTATAAATTGCGTGGCACGGTCAAGGATGTCAGACCCCTGGTGGAGAAAGTTTTCGACGACATAATCGCTGCGTTGACCGTACCCCTGACACCCGCAGAAGCTAATCCCCCCGGCGCCAAACAGGCAGACGATGGCCCAACGGAGATTACCGTTACCGGGGAGTCTTTCCCCGAAGCCATCGAGGAATTGAACACGCAGTTCCTGGAAAAACACTGGAGTGACGGCCTGCCGCTGGTTCCCCCCACCCCCGAACGCGTCCGGTGGATGCTTGCAGGAACTGCCCGCGCCCCCCACGAAGTAATCGGCAGGGTGAATCCCAAACAGGGACTTGCCACCATTGAAAAGATAGCGATAAACGCCGTCATGGCTGGGGCGAAACCGGAGTACCTGCCGGTTATTATCGCTGCCATGGAAGCCCTGACGGATGAATATTATGACGACCTTCATATCCTGGTTTCCGCCGGCTCTTTTTCCCTGATAATCGTCGTTGGCGGGCCTATTGCCGATGAAATCAATATGAACTCCGGCATCGGTTTCCTCGGTCACGGCTGGCGGGCTAACAACACGGTAGGCCGCGCTGTCCGGCTGTCGACCCTCAATATCGGCAAGATGTGGCCCGGCGCTAACGATATGGGCCTGACCGGGCGCGTGTCCCCGCACACTTTTTACACCTTCGCGGAAAACGCCAGGCAAAGTCCCTGGCCGCCGTACCATGCTTCCCGCGGCTTCAAAGCCACCGATAGCACCGTCACCGTGGCGACTATCGGCGGTTCATCGCCCATGCAGAACTTCTACGGCGGCATGATAGGGACATGGACGGCGCAGGGCGTTCTCGATAACATGGTCAACGACATTATCCGCACCGACCGCGGCCTATTCGGGTTATGGGGAGCTAAAGGGGTGGGACAGTACCCCGGTTCCGGCGTGGGCGCGCGCAGTCACCTGATTGTCCTCTTCCCGGAGCTTGCCGAGGAACTGAAGAAAATGGGTTTCGACCAGACAAGCCTGCAGGACGAAATCTATAAACGCACCTGCGTCCGCTACGAGGAGCTTAGCCCGGCGGACCGGCGGGGCATCCAAACAGGCATAGAAACAGGCGTAGTCCCCGCGGAACGTAAAGCTGTCTTCCAGGAAGCCCTGAAACCCGGTGGCATGGTGCCGGTGCTGATTACCCCGGAGAATCTGCATTTCTTCGTGGCGGGCGGCGCGCCCGGCTGCGCTTTTTCTTTCAGCTATTTCCGCTTGCCCCCGTACAACCGCATCGCCATCCTGACGAAACTGGTAACCGGGGCTACGTTAACAAAAGCCGGTTCTATTGAATAAAAAGTTAGTCCTTTAGCGGGTATTGAAATAGTTGCGGATACCTTCAATTTATAAAGTATTTAACTCAAAGCATTCCTCTCACTTGAGGGGAGAGGTTAGGTGAGGGTGAAAATATCTAAGGAGTTATTTCATGCCTGATTTTGACGCCGTTATCATCGGCGGGGGGCCGGCGGGGCTTACCGCCGGACTGTATCTATGCCGCGGTAACTGGCGCACCCTGCTACTGGAAAAAGAGACTCTCGGCGGCTATATCATGAACGTGGAATACATTGAAAACTACCCCGGCTTCCCGGAGGGCGTGGTCGGTTCCCAGCTCGGCATGGACATGAAAAACCAGGCCATCAAGTACGGACTCAAAACGGAGCGGAACGAGGTCATGGCGCTTGATGTCTCGCCGGGCAATAAAACGGTTTCCTGCATGGACGGCGCTTCTTATACCGCATCGGTGGTGATTATCGCCGGAGGCTCGGTGCCGAAAAAGCTGGGTGTCCCCGGCGAGGATAAACTGCGCGGCAGCGGCGTTATTAGCTGCGCCTTCTGCGACGGCAGCCAGTTCAACGGCCAGGTGGTGGCTGTGTGTGGCGGGGGTGATGCCGGCGTCACCGGGGCACTTTATTTGTCTAAAATAGCCTCGAAAGTCATCCTCATCGAGGCGATGCCCGCGCTCACGGCTACGGCGGTCTTAAGGGACAGGGTGAAAGACAACCCTAAAATCGAAGTCCGCTGCGGGACAAAGGTTACCGCAATCGTTGGCGAAAGTAAGGTAGAAGGTATCCAAATCGTTGGCACGGGCGAGCAAAAAGAAACTCTCAAGGTCGACGGCGTGCTGGTGCATGTCGGCCTCGACCCCGTTACCGATTACCTCGAAGGCGTGGTGCCGCTGGATAAACAGCGCCAGGTCGTTGTCAACAAATGGATGGAGACGGAGATTTCCGGTATCTTTGCCGCCGGTGATATCCGCAGCCAATCGCCCGGGCAGGTCTCCACCGCTGTTGGGGACGGCGCCGGCGCCGCCATGTCCGCCCAGCGGTATCTCCAGAACCTGAAGTAATCTTCAGGTTGTCATTGCGAGCCATCCCGACAATAGTCGGGAGGCGCGGCAATCTCCATTATCGGATTAAGGCATCCGCAGGGATTGCCACGTCACGGAGTTTATACTGAACGAAACGAATGTGCTCCTCGCAATGACAATTTCACGGTTGCCGTCTGGTCAAGTATTATCCCAACTTAAGATAAGGTAAAATAAGCTGATGGATGAAGACGTCTATTATCACAAGACGATCGCTTTCCGCGCCTGGAAACGAAACCTCCTTTTCCGCACGTCCCAGGAGCTTTTCAGCAGCCATGATATCGATACCGGCAGCAAATTCCTCCTGCGCACTTTAGTGGAAGCCGATTATCCCAAGTTCCAGCGTATCCTAGATGTAGGCTGCGGCTACGGCGCTTTAGGTCTAACGATTAAAAGCCTCTACCCTGATAGCGCCGCGCACCTTATCGACAGGGATGCATTAGCAGTGGAATATTCCCGGCAGAACGGGGAGATAAACGGACTAACCAACGTTGAAATCTACGGTAGCCTGGGTTATGACGATGTTCCAAGAAATGACTTCGACCTTATTGTATCCAACATCCCGGGTAAAGCCGGAGAATCCGTAATCGCTTACCTGCTGCAGGAGTCCCGATATTACCTGGTGACCACTGGCATTGTTGCTGTGGTGGTCGTTTCCCCTCTTGAAGAAATGGTGGCTAAAGTCCTGGCGGATACCCCCGGCGCGGAAATTATCCTCAAACGTAACCGTTCGGGGCACGCCGTCTTTCATTACCACTTTAACGGTGAAAATACCCCGCCAAAACCCGACCCCACCGCATTAGAACGGGGTGTTTACCACCGTCAAAAAGTCGTGATGCGCTTTGAAACACTGGCATATCCCATGCAGACCGCTTATGGCCTGCCGGAGTTCGACTCCCTTAGCTACGGCAGTGAAATGCTGGTCAACGCTTTGTTCGGTCTGCAAAACAGGAATTCCCACCGCGCGGTTGTCTTTAACCCCGGCCAGGGACACGTGCCAGTGGCTTTATGGAGGCTCATCCACCCCCAACATATCGCCCTGGTTGACAGGGATTTACTCGCTCTGCGGTATTCCCGCCTTAATCTTGTCGCAAACGATTGCCCCCCAGAATGTATTAACATTTCACACCAGGTCGGTATCGACATTAAATCTGAAGAACAGACCGACCTCTTTATCGGCGTATTGCGGGAAGAGGAAGGCAAAGACGCTACCTTCCTGACCCTCGACCAAATGACCACACAGCTTTCACCGCACGGCATGATAGTCCTGTCCGCCGGCTCGACGGCGATAACACGCCTTGTCACTTATGTGGAGTCGCAGGGTCTTTTCCGTATTAAGACACGGGAGCGGCGGCGGGGCTATAGTTTGCTGGCTCTGGAGCGGGCGTGACTTTAATAAAACAATGGCCTACAATTGAAATAGAAGTATCAAACTAGACCTGCATAAAATAATCGGAGGTATCAAATGAAAATTCTCGTATTATCCGGTAGCCGCAACCGTAAAGGCCAGACCGCCCGCGCTATCAAAGCTATTCAGAAAGGCGTAACCGAAGCTAAAGGCAAGACGGAAGTTATTTTCCTGACCGAGCTCAACCTCGAACGCTGCCGCCAGTGCGACCCCGATGGCTGGGGACTCTGTCGCAAAGAAGGCCGCTGTATTATCGAGGATGATTTAGCATCGATAGTAGATAAGGTGAAAGCGGCGGATGTAGTCGTTTTCGCCAACCCGGTCTATTTCGGCGACCTTTCGGAAAGCATGCGCACCTTCACCGACCGCTACCGCCGGACGCTCTTTAAGCCGGGCGCTGCTCCTCGTCCGGGTTTCCCCATGGGCGGAGGCACGCCGGCTATCGGCCTGTGCTATGCGGGCGGCAGCGGTAATGGCACCGTGTCCTGCGCCGCCACTCTGGAGCGCGTTTTGCAGACCTGCGGCTTTGACGTCGTCGATATGATTCCGGTACGACGCCAGAATATCGATGTCAAGATACCCATGCTGGAAATGGTTGGCAAATGGCTGGCAACCAAGCCTTCTTCCGGCCCCTGGCCTCCACCGCCACCGCCGAAAAAGTAAAAGGGTTCCGTCTATATTTGTTAGATAAGGTGCTCTCCTTTTTCGTCCGCCTCTTAAATAAAGTTAGTCATAACGCCTGATTCTTATCTGTTTGAGAGGGGGAGGAATTTTGCTGAAGGGCTAACACCACTGGGTAGTGCTCTTCTGAATTGTTCAAAGCGGGAGTGCGTAGCGAGAGGGGGCGCAGCCCCCTCTCAATTATTCTCCCCTCGCCAGCCAATCAATTCTCCGGTTTGCCCGCTGAAATAGGCTGGAGAGGGGTCAGGGGTGAGGTAAGCTAACATCCAAACACTAATGGTCTAGTAAATACTTGGTTGACACAATTTACCATCTAAGATAAAATATTCATGTTCGGAACAGGCCCTCGTCGAGGAGAGCCGGGCTTCAATAGCGCAGCGGAGTAACAACCCGTGGGACTGAGCGTCCTACGGGTTTTTTTATGTATTAATAAATGGCATAAACATGACAGAAAACTATGATTTAAACAAATTGAACCAGATTTCCGGTCTTTCGGAAATACAGGCAGCGGCGACGCTGAAATACGAGGGCTTTAACGAAATCCCGTCCGCGAAAAAGCGCAGCTTCTTCAAGATGGCTTACGATGTGATACGCGAACCGATGCTGCTGCTCCTTATCGCCGGCGGCATCATTTACATGGTGCTGGGAGATATCCGGGAAGCCCTGTTGCTGCTTTTCTTCGTCTTCGTCATCATCGGCATCACGCTTTACCAGGAACGTAAAACGGAGCGGACGCTCGAAGCCTTACGCGACCTTTCCAGTCCGCGGGCGATGGTGATAAGAGATTCCATCACCAAAAGAATTGCCGGGCGCGAAGTAGTCCGCGGGGATATTATCGTTTTATCCGAAGGCGACCGTGTGCCGGCTGACGGTATCGTGCTCGCCTGCAACAACCTTCTCATTGAAGAATCTCTGCTCACCGGCGAGTCCGTCCCCGTTCATAAGCTGGAATGTCCTGACGAGACTGCGCAGATGGAACGTCCCGGCGGCGAAAATTCGCCCTATATCTATTCGGGGACGCTGGTCGTCGGCGGGTTGGGGATAGCGCGTATCGCCGCTACTGGCGTGCACACCGAATTCGGCAGAATCGGCAAATCGCTGCAAACTATCGAAACAGAAGAAACCCTCCTCCAGAAAGAAACGGGACACCTGGTCCGCAATCTGGCGCTGATTGCCGTGGCGCTTTGCGTTTTAATGGCGATTGTCTATGGTCTTACTATCGGCAAATGGCTCGACGGTCTGCTGGCGAGCATCACCCTGGCCATGGCTATC
>Ga0209777_10003212_pt1 | contig 20552 bp, 15 predicted proteins | sample FrelakmetHBP12HB_FD_187147 | JGI IMG/M metagenome (GOLD analysis project Ga0209777, IMG submission 187147) | Freshwater lake sediment microbial communities from the University of Notre Dame, USA, for methane emissions studies -HBP12 HB (SPAdes)... | ecosystem: Environmental > Aquatic >...
TAGCGAATGAACTTTCGGTTCCGCTGCTGGGAGAAATTCCAATTAATCAAAACATACGGGAAGGCAGTGATAATGGTAAGCCGATCGTTTTTGATAAACCGGATTCCGAACAAACTAAAAAGATATTTGAGATTAGCAGGAATCTGGCGGCTGAAATAAGTAAAAATAATTTTTCTTCAGTATCACCAAAAATCGAGATTGAATTTTAAAGTTTAGATATAAGGAATACACAATGAATGACGTTATGTTTGAAAAAATTGAAAAAGCTTTACAAACGATAAGACCATACTTAAAAGCCGATGGCGGTGATGTTCAGCTTGTTAATGTTACACCGGAAGGAATTGTTGAAGTAAAACTCACCGGTGCATGCAGCGCTTGCCCGATGTCTCAAATGACTTTGCGAGCAGGTGTTGAACGGGCATTAATTAGAGAAGTGCCGGGAATAAAAAGAGTTGAAGCTGTCAACTGACAGCTTTTTTTCGCAATTAAAATTACGAGGGAAAACATGCGTAAGAAGATTATTGCCGGAAATTGGAAAATGAATTGCGATATCAACGGCGCAGTTATTTTGATCTCAGAAATTAAAAAAGAGTTGAGCAAAAAATCCATTGAAGCATTGGTTATTATCTGCCCGCCGTTTACAAACCTTGAAACTGTTTATACGTTAATTAAAGATTCGTCTATGAAACTTGGCGCGCAGAATATGTATTTCGAAGAAAGCGGTGCATTTACAGGCGAAATTTCTCCTGCGATGTTAAAAAGTGTCGGCTGTGAATTCGTAATTCTCGGTCATTCGGAACGAAGAACAATTTTCAATGAAAGTGATCAATTTATAAACAAAAAAATTAAAGCGGCAGTTAAACACGGATTGAAGCCAATCTTCTGCATAGGTGAAACTTTAGAAGAGAGAGAAAAAGGCATAACATTTAAAACCATCGAGCGACAGACAAGAAATGGTTTGGATGGTCTAAGTGAAAATGATTTAACAAATCTAATTATTGCTTATGAACCGGTTTGGGCAATCGGAACCGGAAGAAATGCAACTCCTCAACAAGCGGAAGAAATTCATCAATACATCCGTGAGTTAATCGCTAAAATGTATTCGCAAAATTTTGCTAATCAGTTAATAATTCAATACGGTGGAAGCGTTAAACCGGAAAACGCGAAAGAGCTACTTTCCCAAGCTGATATTGACGGAGCTTTAGTGGGCGGTGCATGCTTGAAAGCTGATTCATTCATAAAGATTATTGAAGCGGCGTAACCTTTTATAAATAATTAGTTTTTTCTTCGAAATTAACTCAAAGAAAACTCAAATTTTGTGCATTTATATTGATACCCCCCCCCTCGATTTCGTATATTTGTGCCGTTTATTTGAATAATTAATGGCATTATGGCAAAAATCCTAAACTATTTTTTCGTTCTTTTATTTTTATTTCAAAACTTACTATCCGCCCAGATAAAAGTTATCTCTCTTCCGCAAAATCAGAATGGAATTTTTGACCCGGTTTTCTTCGATAAGAATGAATTTCGAAATGTTGAGTTATTGATTTCAGACTGGCAAATTTATTACGAAAGCGACCCTCAGAATAAAGTTACACTTTCTGTTCCGGCAGTTTTTGAAGGAGAAGAATCTTTAGTATTCGAGAAGAAAATTAGTTTTAGTAGTGCACAAATCCAGAACTCTCAACTTGTTCTTGGATTTTTAGGACTCAATTATTCGGCAGAAATTTTTCTGAATGGGTATAACATCTACAAACATCCAGGCGGTTCTTATCCGTTTGAGATTGCGCTTCCAAATGATATCCTCAAAGAAAATTCAATCATTACCGTAAAAATTGACAACAGACTCGATTCTGAAAATTCTATTCCATCATTACAAAGATTTTTGTTTCCGAATCTGAATGGCGGAATTATAAGAGATGTCTATATAAAAACTATCCCGCCTTTCCACATCCGTTATAATTCATTCACATATTCTTTTGATAAGACGCTTACAAAAACGAATATATATTTCAAAGTTGGCATCGGCAAGACAGTATTCGGTAAAAATCATCAACCGTCGCAAGCAAAACAATTTCTTGTCAGAATTAATTTAACTCAGAATGGTTCCTTTACAAATCAATCAAAAAATGATTTTCTTCAAACTATTCCCGCTTCCAGCAATGATTTTGAAACGGATTGTAAGTTGGAATTTTCGAATCTGCAATTGTGGTCGCCTGAAACGCCAAATTATTATTCATGCGAAGTAAGTTTAATTCTCGACGGTCAGGTTGTTGACAAAACAATAAAACAAATTGCGCTCTTCGATGTTGAAAAAGATAAAGACATCATCGCGCTAAATGGAAATTCTTTTGCTCTGCAAGGCACTACATATTACTTAGATGAAACCTCACTACGAAGATTAAACGCTTACCAAAAAATCAAAGATGATCTCACTTTTATTAAGAATACAGGTTTCAACGCTGTACGGTTTGCAAAAAACTATCCGAATCCCTATGCAATAAAAATTTGTCAGGAACTTGGTTTATTTGCATTAATTGAATTACCGATCAACTCTATTCCGGAAGAAATTTTATCGCGCAATGATTTTCAACTTCGTGCGGTAAACTCAATAAAAGAATTAGCAAATGTTTATTCCGAATATGGCAATACATTATTATTGGGCGCAGGAAGTTCTTTCTTGCCTAATTCAGAGATAAATCAAAATTTTGTTTCGCGTTTATGCGATGCTGTTGAGAATAAAGGATTTTTAACCTATGCTTCTTTTTGCGGATTGCAAACCAAGCCGATAAATAAATTAGATTTTTACGGACTCGAAATTTATTCGTCACCAGTTGATGCTACAAAAGAACGAATTCAGAATGCAATTGACGCAATCGGCACACCATCAATTTTCATCAGTGAATTGACGTACCCAAATTATAGAGGAAATCTCAACGGATACTTGATAAAAAATTCATCGGATGCCCAGGCAAAATATTTCGAAGATATGATAAATCTTTTTCGTAAACTAAAAATCTCCGGTTTTTTTATCAACACACTGCTCGATTTTAAAGGTTCAACTGTTTCTTTGTACGGCGGATTTTCCGATAATGACATTTACAAATTCTGCATACTTGATTACTCTCGTAATGTAAATAGCATACCATATAAAGTCCTTAATTCAAAACTTACCGATAATTCAAAAGTAACAATTCCTATTGGCGTACCAAAAGATGACAGCCCGTTAAGTTTTAATTTGCTGCCGTTGTTCATCGCACTTGTAATGGCAGTGCTGTTTAATGTAAGGAAAAAATTCAGAGAAGATTGCACACGCGCTCTTCTTCGTCCTTATAATTTCTTTGCCGATGTACGCGATCATAGAATTATAGCAGGCGTTCATTCAATTTTCATGATGTTGATTCAAGCCAGCGCTGGTTCCCTTTTAATTACAATTTTACTTTTTTACTTAAAAGGAAATGTTCTTTTTGAAAAGCTGCTTCTTTCCTTCGGCAGCAGTACTTTAATAATGGTAATGAGTTTTCTTGCTTGGAATCCGCAAACATGTTTCCTTATTCTTTTTCCATTTTTTATAATTCATTTCATTGTAATAAGCTTTTTCGTGAAAATTGCTTCGTTCTTCATTAGAACAAAGGTAGAATCTCTAAACATTTATTATGCGGTTACTTGGGCATTTTTGCCATGGGTCCTGCTTCTGCCGTTTGAATTAATTCTTTACAAAGTTTTAGTGGTTGGTAGTTTCAACACACTGCTCATTATAACATTTATTATTTATTTCTTTTGGATTCTTCAACGCTTGCAGAAAGCCATCTATGTAATTTTCGATGTTCGTCCGGCTAAGGTTTATTTTTATTCTTTCTTGATTATCGTACTGATGGCCGGCGGTATTATTCTCAAATACCAGCTTACAAATTCAACTATTTACTACATTAGCAATGCTATTAAACAATACAGAGCAATGATTTTTTAGAGGTCTTAATTGTTTCTATCTAAACTAGAGCTTTTTGGATTCAAGTCTTTCGCTAACAAAACCATAATAAATTTTAACCGCGGGATTACTGGAATTGTAGGGCCAAACGGATGCGGTAAAACAAATATTGTTGATGCGATACGGTGGGTGTTGGGTGAACAAAAAACTACAACCCTCCGCAGCGATAAAATGGAAAACGTAATCTTCAACGGCACGCGCGAAAGAAAACCAATGGGAATGTCCGAAGTCTCACTTACTCTGGTAAATGATCTAGGCGTTCTGCCGACAGAATATTCAGAAGTTACAATCACTCGCAGAATTTTCCGCTCTGGTGAAAGCGAATACCTTCTCAATAAAAATATTTGCCGTCTCAAAGACATAACCAATCTATTTATGGATACTGGAATTGGCGCTAATGCATATTCTGTGATTGAGTTAAAGATGGTTGAGACAATTTTAAGCAGTAAAACTGAAGAGCGTAGAAAACTTTTTGAAGAAGCCGCCGGAGTTAATAAATACAAATTGCGCCGCCGTCTCTCGCTTAAAAAATTGGAAGATGTTAAAGGCGATCTTACACGAGTGAATGATATAGTCTCCGAGGTTGAAAAAACCGTCCGCTCTCTCGAACGCCAGGCAAAGCGCGCCGATCAGTATTCGCAGGTCCAATCAGTATTGAGAGATAAGGAAATTGATCTTGCAGAACGGGAATTTGCATCTCTGAGCGAAAAATTAAACGACTTAAAAAATGATATTTCGGGATCAACGGAAAAGAAAAATCAAATTGATCTTGATATAAGAAAAATTGAAAACGAATTAATAGAATATCGCAATAAAATTAACGCTGTTGATGCCGAACTTCAAGTTAAGCGAACCGAGCTTTCGCAAAACACAGAACTCCTTCATAACACACAAAAAAATATTTCTGTATCAGAAGAACGTCTTAAATCTCTTTTAGATAATCATGAACGTTTGCAGACAGAAAGAGCAGAATTCCAGAAACAATTAGAGGATACGGTTCTGTATATCGGACAATGCAACGATGAATTAAAAACACTCTCGCAAAATTTAGAAGAAGAATCTTCCGAGATTCTTCAAAACGAACAGACTATAGTTGATAAGAAAGAAGCACTTGAACAAAAACGCTTGCAGATCAAACAGTTTAACGAAGAAAAATTTAATCTGCTGCGAGAGATTTCCGAAAAGGAAAATTTCTCAGCAAATATTAAAAAAGAACTCGATAACCATAACACTAACATTGATAAGCTGAATCAGAAGATTCAAAAAATTACAAACACTATTGCCAAGACTGTCGGTTACATTGAAGAGCTGATTGTAGAAAAAACTAATGCCGAGAAAAAATTAAAAGATACCGGACTGTTGATCACACTGCGTCAGAAAGAAAAAGAAAGTTTAGAAGAAGAACTCAATTCACTTAAGCAAAAAGAAATTGAAGAAAAAACGCTACTGACCGGACTGAAAGAAAAAATCAGTTTGATGCAGACTTTAATTTCCAATCTTGAAGGAATATCGAAAGGCGCCAAAGTACTTTTAGAGAATAATGATTGGACAAAGAAAAACAAAAATATATTTGCCGATGTAGGCAATGCACAAGAGAAATACCGCTTTGCTTTAGAAGCTGCGCTTAAATCGGTTCTAAATAATTTGCTTATCGAAAATTTTGATGATCTGCAAAATGCTATTGATTACTTAAGAAAGAATGATCTTGGTAAAGCTTCTTTTTATCTTCTACGGTCAAACAGTCAAACCAAAAAATCTTTTTTCGATAAGCTTGCATTGTTAAATTTAATAAGAAAAGCAAAGAGACTTGCAAAGGAGACATCGTTCGATGGCTGGGCTAAAGATTTTGTAGAGACCGATAAATCCTGGCAGCCGTATTTTGAACAAGCACTTTCTAAAATAGGTGTGACCACCAATCTTAAATCCGCTCTCGAACTAAATAAAAAATATCCTGAATTTAACTTTACAACTTTGGACGGCGATTTAGTCCAGCAGAACGGTATTGTAGAAGCGGGATCTCTTCCTAAACAGGATGAAACAATTTTCGGACGCAGACAGCTACTTGAAAACTTAAAGAAAGAATATCCCAAGCATGAATCAAATCTTGCAAAATTGAGATCTTTGATTGCTGATACTGAAGGTAAAATCTCCCGGATTGATTTAAAAAATCTTAGCGATAGCGAAAAACTTATAGCCAATGATATTGCCAATATCGAAAAACAAATTTCTCAACTTGAGTTTGAAAAAAATAAAGCGAATGAGGAGATTGAATCTGCTCAAAAAGAAATTCATGAATTAGCGGATAAATCTAACGCGCTTTACACGCAAGAAGCATTAATTGAAAATGAGATCAGCTTACTTGAGGAAAAAAGAACCGCTTTAGAAAAAAATATTTCCGAACAGGAAACAGACACAAATAATTTTGAAACTGATTTCAACGTTTTCGTAGATCAGCAGAATGAAAGAAAGCTTGAACTGGAGCGGTTGAAAGGACAAATCAAAAATACCCTCAACGCAATTGCCCGTTCGGAATCAGATCAAACTACAATTACTAATGGTATCGAAAAACGAAAAATTGATCTTCAGTCAAACGAAGCTGAAACAGATTCACTCAAAGATGTAATCGTAATAGATAATATCCAACTTGAAACGATAAACTCGTTACGGCAGACTTTGCTTGCGGAAGAAAATCAAATCGTTAATAAACTGAAAGCTGTTAAAGATGAAGCCGCACAGTTTGAAAATCAGCTCAATACTTTGAGAGATGAGCGGCAATTAGTTTCCGATCAAGTCCATTCATTTGAAATAAAAGAGAACGAATACAACCTGCGCACGGAAAATTTGATTGCCCATATAAAAGAGAATTATTCAATCGAACTGATTCTTAAACAGTTTGAGGATTTGCACACATTTAATTTTGACGAAACAACCGAAGAGGTTCAGCGGCTAAAAGAAAAATTAAAAAACTTAGGCCCTGTGAACCTTCTTGCCTATTCCGAATACGAGGAAGAAAAAAAGCGTCTCGACTTTTTGCATAAACAAAGGGACGATTTAGTCGAGTCTGAAAAAGATTTAATAAAAACAATTCATGAGATCAACAATACTGCACAAAAACTTTTTCTGGATACTTTTGAAAAGATTCGTCAAAATTTCACTACAATCTTTCAAACACTATTTGATCCCGGCGATGAAGCAGATTTATATCTCGAAGAAGGCGTTGATCCTCTCGAAGGGAAAATTGAAATAATGGCGAAGCCAAAAGGCAAACGCCCTACTTCAATTGAACTTCTTTCCGGAGGAGAAAAAACTTTAACCGCGACAGCTCTCTTGTTTGCAATTTATCTTGTTAAACCAAGTCCATTTTGTATTCTTGATGAAGTTGACGCTCCGCTCGATGACGCAAACATTGACCGCTTTACAAAACTAATTAAAGAGTTTAGCGTCAAAACCCAATTCATAATTGTTACACATAACAAACGCACTATGGAATCTTCGGAGACTATGTATGGAATAACAATGCAGGAAGAAGGCATTACAAAATTAGTCGGCGTTAGTTTTGAGGAAATCCCGGCAAGCTATGAACCACAATAATAAATCGTTTAAAATATTTGTTGACTTCGACGGTACAATCTCAGAAAAAGATATTGGAAGAGAAATGTTCAGCCGTTTTGGGGATCCGGCTAAGGAAGAAGAATTAGTCCGGGGCTGGATGAATTACAGCATTAAGGCAACCGATGCATGGAAAGGTACTTGCGATACTGTGCTGAATTTTGATCATGATGTTTTCGATAAATTTTTGAAAAATATTAAAATAGATCCTGGATTTAGAAATTTTGTAACTCACTGCAATCAGAATAATTATGAATTAAAAATTCTTAGCGACGGCTTCGATTATTACATAAATAAATTTATGAAACAGGAAGGTTATGGCAATCTTGAAATCCTTTCAAACAAATTATCCTTTGGAAAGGGTAATGAATTGATGCCGAGTTTTCCATTTACTGATGAAGAATGTACTTATTGTGCAAATTGCAAACGAAATCATATTCTTAATTTCAGCAGTGAAGAAGACTACACGGTTTATGTCGGCGATGGCTTTACAGACTTTTGCCCGTCACAATTTTGCGATTTTATTTTTGCGAAAAATTCTTTACTGCGCTATTGTGAAATGAATAGAATTACTTTTTTTCCATATTCTACATTTAACGATGTAATAAAAAAATTGGACGAGCTAAAAGAAAAAAAACGTCTTCGAAAAAGACATCAAGCAGAACTAAAACGAAGAGAAGTATTTATTCAAGGATAATTGATGCAAAATTTCTCAGCTAAAATCTTTAAATACAGAAGCTACACACCTCTACCCTTTTTATTGCTGATGATAATTTTTCAAGAGGCAACAATCACAAGTATGGTGGTTGGATTTGTTATCGCACTCACCGGAGAGACAATTCGTTTGTGGGGCGTTAGCCACGCAGGAAGTGAAACGCGCACAACGGATGGTGTTGGCGGAACTTTTCTTGTTGTCTCCGGGGCGTTTGCTTATGTACGCAATCCGCTCTACGTCGGCAATATGCTTATGTATTTCGGAATTGGAATAATGTCCATGGCGCTTTTTCCTTACCTACAAATTATAGCGCTTGCATTTTTCTTTTGGCAATATTCAATCATCATACAAGAAGAAGAAGTGTTTCTGCGTTCAAAGTACGGCAAAAGCTACGATGACTACTGCGCTGCTGTTCCGAAATTAATTCCGGGTTTCAAAAAATATAAGAATCCTGGTTTGGAACAACCCGAGTATCAATTTCAAAAAGGTCTTCGCTCAGAAAAAAGAACATTCCAGGCATTTGGAATTATAATTGTGATAATAATAACCCGTTACATGCTGAGTATAAGTTGAATAAAAAATTAATGATAATCGCCGGTGAAGTTTCGGGTGATTTACACGGCACAAGTTTGATCAAAGAATTGAAAACTATTGATCCGTCAATTGAAATTTTTGGTATCGGCGGTGACAGAATGATTGCTGCAGGTATGCATGCACAATTTCATATTAAACAAATGGCGTTTCTTGGATTGATCGAAGTGCTTCGGCATCTTCCATTTATAGGTAAAGTTAGAAATGCGCTTCTTAAAAAAATTGCAGAAGAAAATATTGATACAATTGTCCTGATAGATTACCCGGGATTCAATTTGAATATGGCTAAGAAACTGCATTCTTCAGGTAAAAAAATTATCTATTATATATCTCCTCAGGTTTGGGCTTGGGGAAAAAGCAGGATTGATAAGATTAAAGAGATTGTTGATAAGATGATCGTTGTATTTCCGTTCGAAGAAAAACTGTATCGCAGTTACGGAGTAAATGTTGAGTATGTTGGTCATCCATTGGTAGAACAAATTGAGAATTATTCATTATTGAGTAAAGAAGAACTTTACAAAAGACTTAACCTTGAAAGTGGGAAAAATATTCTGCTAATACTTCCTGGAAGCAGAAAACATGAAATAAAAAAAATATTTCCTGCTTGTATTTCGGCTGCAGAAAAACTTTCCAAAGAATTTAATTTACAAACTGTCGTCGCATGTGCGGAAAACATTGATGAAAAAATTTTTGCCGGTTTAACAGCGGAATCAAATTATAAAATCTCAAAAGGATATACTTACGATCTGCTTAAGCATTCATGTTTCGGAATAATTAAATCCGGAACATCTACGCTCGAAGCCGGCCTTTATCAGCTTCCGTTCATTGTTGTCTACTCAGCAAATTGGCTTACGTACATTCTTGGCAGAATCGTAGTCCAAATAAACAACATAGCAATGGCAAATATTATACTTGACGAGAATGTCATAGATGAATTGATTCAATATAATGTAAATGCCGAGAATATTTATTCTAAGTGCTCCGCAATTTTAAGAGATGATCAGAAATATAATTCTATTAAACAAAAGCTTGGTTTGATAAAAGAAAAACTTGGCGGACCGGGCGCTTCTCATAAAGCCGCCGTATCAATCTATGCGTTGCTGAATGAAACTTAATCAAACTCAAAAAGACATTCTGCATTTTATTGGATTACGTGTTTCCAATTTTGTTTTAAATGTTCTTTTAAAAACTGTCCGTATTAAGATTATAAACGGTGAACAGGTTATAAAACTTCACAACGAAAAGAAAAATTTTGTTGTTTCATTCTGGCACGGCTCAATGCTTATCGGATGGTATTTACAACGCGAGAAAAATATTTCTGCACTCGTAAGTAAAAGTAAGGACGGCGATCTGCTTGCCAATATTCTTGAAAAATGGAATTACAAAGTTGTCCGCGGATCGAGTCACATCGGCGGTAAAGAAGCTCTTGAAATGATGCTTGAGCTGACAAAACAAAATTATTCTTTAGCCATTACACCGGATGGACCGACGGGACCAATTCATAAAATGAAAGCCGGCGCTGTTGTAACGGCAAAAAAATCTTACATCCCGTTATTTTTAATCGGTATTGGCATTAAGAAAAAATTTGTATTGAAAAGCTGGGATCAATTCGAGATTCCCAAACCATTTACAAAAGCTGTGGCTGTTTATTCCGACCCGCTTTATGTTGGTGCGGATTTAAGCTATGAAGAAACAAATCAAAAAATAATTGAGTGCGAAGCAATCTTAAACAAATTACAGAAGGATGCATTACAACTGTGTTGGAATTCATAAGAGTAATATTATCACCACTTGTATTTGTGTATTCAGCTATTGTGAATATCCGGAATTGGATGTTTGAAAAAAAGATTTTCAATGCAGGCAAAGTTAATGCAAAAATAATTTCCGTTGGTAATATTACGGTCGGAGGTTCCGGCAAAACGCCTGCAGTTATGACGATTGCATCAACCTTGAAAGCAAAAGGAAAAAAAGTGGGGGTATTAAGTCGCGGCTACGGAAGAAGTTCATTAGGATATATTTACGTGAGCGATGGAAATAAAATCAATTCCACTGTGGATGAATGCGGTGATGAAATGTTCTTTTTGTCCGAAGAACTAAAGGTGCCAACAGCAGTTGCAGAACGCCGCGTTAAAGGTGCACAGCAATTTATAAGAGATTCAAACGTAAACATAATTGTTTTGGATGATGCATTTCAGCACAGGTGGATTCATCGTGATATTGATGTTGTGATTTTTGACCAAAGTTTCTTGGAAAGAGCAGGTAAAATAGAACAAAAAATGCTTCCTTTTGGTTTTATGAGAGAGAAGTTTTCGTCACTCAATCGTGCGGATATAATTATCATCAACAGAAAATTCTCCGGGAAGACAGAGATACCTGTTAGACTAAAAAAATATTTTGAAAGGAGGCAAGTGTTTACTGGATATTACGCTGCTGAAGGAATTTATGATGTGAAGACACACAATTTTTTTGATACGAAAGATTTTCAAGGACAAAAAAGTTTAGTTGTTTGCGGAATTGCGCGTCCGCAGTCTTTTTTGGAAGCGCTCGAAAAAAATAAAATTGATATCACTAACAAAATGATTTTCCCGGATCATAAGAATTATTCACAAAAAGAAATACAAAATATCAGAAAGGAATTTTACGATACAAATTCTTATTCGGTGGTTACAACACAGAAAGATGCGGTCAAATTCACAAAGTATTCTAAGGAACTTGACGACATAGACATTTATTATTTGAAAATAGAACTTAAACTTGACGAGCAAGAAAAATTTAACGAATTGATTTTGAAATCTGTTAATTAAGAATAAAGTAGATCGGAGGAACCTTAATGGCTCAAGCAACACATAAGTACGTTTATTATTTCGGCGGAAAGCATGCTGAAGGTAAAACTGATATGAAAGAACTTCTCGGTGGTAAAGGCGCAAACCTTGCAGAAATGGTTAACATTGGATTACCCGTTCCTGCTGGCTTTACAATTACTACGGAAGTTTGCACCGCATATTACAAGAACAAAAAAAAATATCCTAAAGAACTTGAGAAACAAATTAAAGATGCCCTTACAGAAGTTGAAAAAGAGATGGGCGCAAAATTCGGCGACAAAATTAATCCACTGCTTGTCTCGGTTCGTTCGGGTGCGCGTGCATCAATGCCGGGAATGATGGAAACAATTTTAAACGTTGGTCTGAACAATGAAACACGCGAAGCTTTAATAGCAAAAACTAAAAATCCGCGGTTTGTTTACGATTCCCATCGCCGATTAATCCAGATGTATTCTGATGTTGTCATGGAAAAAGCAGCAGGTCTTGAACCTGAAGAAGGAAAAGGAGTCCGCCAACAACTCGAAGCAGAACTTAATAAAATGAAAGAAGCACGCGGCGCTAAGAGTGATACAGATTTGACCGCAGATGATTTGAAAGAGTTGATCGAAATTTACAAATCAAAAGTTAAACAGGTTCTTGGCAAACCGTTTCCGGAAGATCCTATGGCACAACTCTGGGGCGCTATTTCCGCAGTATTTCAAAGTTGGATGGGCAAACGCGCAATCTCTTACAGAAGAATTGAAAACATTCCCGATGATTGGGGAACTGCTGTAAATGTTCAATCAATGGTTTTTGGAAACATGGGCGATACATCAGCAACCGGAGTTGCATTCACACGTAATCCCGCTACAGGCGAAAATTATTTCTACGGCGAATGGTTACCAAATGCTCAAGGCGAAGATGTTGTTGCCGGTATTAGAACTCCGAACCCGATAAACGAAATTGGTAAGAGCGAACATACCGCTCACCTGCCCTCGCTTGAAACAGGAATGCCTCCGGCATACAAACAGCTTAATGCAATTCAACACAAACTTGAAAAACATTATCATGATATGCTGGATATTGAATTCACTATTCAAGAGACAAAACTTTATATGCTTCAATGCCGCGTTGGCAAAAGAAATGGTCCCGCCGCGGTAAAGATGGCAGTTGATATGTTTAAGGAAAAAATTATTACAAAAGAAGAAGCAGTTATGCGCGTTCAACCTTCCCAACTGGATGAACTTCTCCATCCAATTATTGATCCTGCTGTAGAAATTAAAACTAAAATAATTGTTAAAGGTTTACCGGCAGGACCCGGGAGTGCCGCGGGACAAGTTGTGTTCTCGGCTAATGATGCAGTTGCATGGGCAAAAAACGGAAAGAAAGTTATACTTGTTCGGGAAGAAACAAATCCAGAAGACATCGAAGGAATGCGCTCGGCACAAGCAATTCTCACAGGCCGGGGCGGAATGACTTCTCATGCTGCACTTGTTGCACGCGGCTGGGGTAAATGTTGTATTGTCGGTGCCGGCACTGTAAAAATAAATTTGCATGAAAAATATTTTACAGTTGGCGATGTAATCGTTAAAGAAGGCGAATGGCTGACACTCAACGGAAGCAAAGGCACAGTTTATTTAGGCCAGCTTCCAATGATAAAAGCGGCGGAAGAAAATCCTGACTTCCAGACGTTCATGAAAATTTGCGATGCTGTAAGGAAATTAAAAGTTAGAACAAACGCAGATACTCCTGAAGATGCAGCGCGCGCCCGTGCATTTGGTGCAGAAGGAATTGGTTTATTTAGAACCGAACATATGTTCTATGGAAAAAATTCTGAAGAACCGTTGTTCAAACTCCGCAAGATGATTGTTTCCAACAGCGAAACTGAAAGAAGAAATGCTTTGAACGAACTCTTCCCCTTTGTTAAGTCGGACATAAAAGGAACTCTTGAAGCGATGGATGGTTATCCGGTAACAATTAGAACTCTTGATCCGCCTTTACATGAGTTTGTCCCAAATCGTGAAGATGAAAGAATAAAGTTAGCAGGAAGTCTTGGTATTTCTTTAAATGAACTGAATGAACGCGCTGAAAAATTACACGAAAGCAATCCAATGATGGGACATCGCGGTGTTCGTCTTGGAATTACTTATCCGGAAATTACTGAGATGCAAGTTCGCGCAATCTTTGAATCTACGGTAGAATTAATGGCAGAAGGCAAAAAACCTTTCCCGGAAATAATGATTCCTGTTGTAAGCCACGCTAATGAACTCAAACATCAGTACGAAATTGTTGCTAGTGTATATAGCGAGGTTTGTGAAAAGTTTGGAGTGAAAAAAATTCCTCATCTTGTTGGAACAATGATAGAGATTCCGCGTGCATGCTTTACAGCAGATAAAATCGCCGAGTACGCACAATTCTTTTCATTCGGGACAAACGATCTAACTCAAATGGGTTTTGGATTTTCGCGCGATGATATCGGCGGTTTTTTACCGGATTATCTTGCTAAAAAAATTCTTCCGGTAGATCCTTTCCAGGCTATTGATCAAGAAGGAATCGGTCAATTTATGATTGCTGCAGTTACCAAAGGTCGTGCTATACGTAACGATTTGAAAATCGGCATCTGCGGCGAACATGGCGGTGAACCTTCATCAGTTGAATTCTGTCATAAAATTGGTCTTAACTATGTCAGTTGCTCACCATTCCGGGTTCCTATTGCACGGCTTGCAGCAGCACATGCAGTAGTTAAAGAAATGAATTCAACAAAACCGGTCGTGAAAAAAGTTGTCAAAAAGAAATTGAGGAATAATTCAAAAAGAAAAAAATAAATTGTCGTTCTAACTTCAAGTCGCAACAGAAGAATCTTTCTTCACAATAAATGTGTCTAATGCTGTGCGAGTTTAGAATATTTTAGAATGACAATCAAAATGAAAATCAACAGGAGAATAAATGAAGTTATCAGATTTCAAGTACAACTTACCAAAAACATCAATTGCCAAGCACCCAGTTAAACCCCGCGATAAATCAAACTTGATGGTTCTAAATCGTGCAACAGGCGAGATAGAACGCCACAAATTTATTGATATTGCCAACTACATCCAGAAAGGAGATGTTGTTGCTATTAACCAAACAAAAGTAATGCAAGCGCGTTTATTCGGAAAGAAAGAGAGAACAAATGCAAAGATTGAAGTCTTTGTTTTGCGTGAATTGAATAAAGAGGAAAACATTTGGGATGTTATTGTTGATCCGGCACGTAAAGTAAGAATAGGGAACAGAATTTATTTTAACGATAAACTCTGGTGCGAAGTTATTGATAATACAACTTCACGCGGACGTACAGTTCGTTTTAACGAAGACGCCGGCGATATCTTCAAAGCGATCGAAAAAATCGGGCATACTCCTCTGCCGCCTTACATCAAACGCGATGCGGTTCCATCCGACAAAGAATATTACCAAACTATTTTTGCAGAAATTGACGGCTCTGTTGCCGCACCTACTGCCGGATTGCATTTTACACCCACATTAGTTAAAAAAATAGAACGAATAGGAGCGAAAATTGTTCCGGTAATTCTTCATATTGGATTAGGTACTTTTCGTCCTGTTGAAGTAGAAGACCTAACAAAACACAGAATGGATTCAGAATTTTTTGAAATTCCAGAGGAGACAGCAAAAGTAATCAACAAAGCTCTTGAGGATAAAAAAAATATATTCGTCGTTGGCACAAGCACTTGCCGCGCTCTTGAGAGCAGCGTTACTGCTGATGGATTTGCAAAACCGAATGCCGGCTGGACAGATAAATTTATCTTTCCGCCATACGATTTCAAGGTTACGAAAAAACTTATTACAAATTTCCATCAACCGGAATCAACTTTGTTAATGCTGGCGGCCGCATTTGCCAATTATGATTTTATAATGAAAGCATACAAAAAAGCGTTGAAGGATGGCTACCGATTTTTAAGTTACGGCGACGCCATGCTTATTATATAATGAAAGTTTTTGCAATCATTCCATCTGGGGGTACTGGCAAAAGGATGAACCATCTTCTTCCGAAACAATATATTAAATTCAATGAAAAGGAACTGATTGCATATACACTCGAAATTTTTCAAAGATGTAAATTAATTGACGAAGTGATAATTGCATCCCAAAAAGATTTTTTTAACCTGCTAAAGGATATTAAAGAAAAATATTCCTTCACTAAACTTTTAAGGATAGTTGAAGGCGGTGAAGAAAGACAAAATTCGGTTTTCAACGCACTCAAATCAATTAAAGCAGAAAAAAATGATCTCGTAGTTGTGCACGATGCTGTGCGCCCTCTCCTACCGGAAAACATTCTTATACAGGCAATCGAAACAGCAAAAAATTTTGGAAGCGCTGTAGTGGCAATCAAAGCTAAAGATACTTTAATCAAAGGAAGCGATTCCGTTATTACATTTGTTGACCGGAAGGAAATTTTCTACGCTCAAACCCCACAAATATTTAGATATGAAATTCTTTTCGATGCAATGACAAAAGCTGAAAAGGAAAATTTCATTGGAACTGATGAATCAATGCTAGTTCAACGTGCGGGTTATAAAGTAAAAATAGTCGAAGGATCATCGCTGAATTTTAAAATCACAAATCAAGATGATATTAAGCTTTTTGAATTAATTTGCGGACGTTTTTGAAATGATATCTTCTCTTGTTTATAAAATACTTTTTCTCTAATTTTGTCAAAAATTTGGAAGGTTCTGAATGTTAAATCTTGTTTTTGTTGTTATTGCTTCATATTTGATCGGTTCCATACCATCAAGTATAATAGTTAGCAAATTAGTTCGTGGAATAGATATAAGAGAACACGGCAGCGGTAATGCAGGCGGCTCAAACGTTTTCAGAGTACTCGGATGGAAATACGGCTTGCTTGTAATTTTGCTCGATGCATTAAAAGGAGCAGTTGCTGTAATTGTTATTGCGCGCATGTATCTTGATCGTATCCCATTCAATAATATTACTCCGTTCGATGACTTTACGCTCGTTCAAATTATTTGTGGCATTTCTGCTGTCATCGGACATATCTGGACGGTGTTTGCAGGATTCCGCGGTGGTAAAGGAATTGCAACAGGCTTAGGTGTTTTAATCATAATCATTACTGTTGATATGACACTTGCGCTCGGCGTATTTTTTATTGTTGTGTTCATATCCCGTTACATATCGCTCGGTTCTTTAGCGGCAGCAGTTTCTGTTCCGTTAATTCTTGTAATTAGAGAAAATATTTTCGGCGTAAATATCCCCGGTTACAATACGGTACTGCCTTTCTGTATTGCAATCGCATTATTAGTTATTTATACACATAGAAAAAATATTGATCGTTTGATTAAAGGCAGTGAAAGTAAAATATCATTTGTAAAAAGAATTAAAAATAAATGAATATTTCCGTTCTCGGAGCCGGCGGCTGGGGAACAACCTTAGCTATCATTCTTCACTTCAATGGCCACGACGTTACGCTCTGGGAATATAAACGCCGCTACGCAAGGATTCTTAATCGCTCCCGCGAAAACAAGATATATCTTCCCGGAATAAAAATTCCAAAAGAAATTACAATTACTCATTCCCTTGGTGATAGTTGCGAAAACCAACACATGATTGTTCTAGCTGTCCCTTCGCAATTCATTCGTAGTGTATTAACCGAAATGAAACGATATGATTTTCATGACACAACATTTGTCAGCGTTGCTAAAGGAATTGAAAAAGATACATTACTTACGGTTTCTCAAATCATAAAGGATGAACTAAAGAATGTTTCTTCATCGAATATCGGCGTGCTCTCCGGTCCAAGCCATGCGGAAGAAGTCAGCAGAAAAATTCCTACTGCTGTCGTTGCCGCTTCCTTAGATCCATTTACAGCAAAGCACATTCAGTCGGCATTTATCACTTCATATTTTCGTATTTACTCTTCAACGGATATTCTTGGCGTTGAATATGGAGGCGCATTAAAAAATGTTATTGCGATTGGCGCAGGAATAATTGACGGCGCAAAGTTCGGCGATAATACTAAAGCTGCTATAATGACAAGAGGTATTGCTGAAATTTCCCGGTTGGGGATTGCTCTTGGTGCTCGCCCAGAAACATTTTCCGGTTTATCGGGAATGGGAGATCTAATTGTAACTTGTATGAGTAAACATAGCCGTAACCGTTTTGTTGGTGAACAAATCGGCAGAGGTAAAAAGTTGAAAGACATATTGAAAAAAATGCAGATGGTTGCCGAAGGTGTTGAAACGTGCCGTTCTGTTCATCAGCTTTCCAACAAACACAAAATTGAAACACCGATTGCAAAAGCTGTCTACAGGGTTTTATTTGAAGATCGAGACCCGGTTAAAGCTACCTACGAATTAATGACACGTGATATGAAAGCTGAAGATGAGTAATCAGCTTCCCACCTTCTATTTTTTTATTTATATTTCCCCAGCAACAAAATAAAATCAGCTAATTCATGCCCGACAAACTTTCTACATCTGTTCAATATCTAAAATCAGTTGGACCGAAACGGGCTGAGTCTTTTTCAAAAATCGGCATCAACACAATCCAAGATTTGCTTTTTTACTTTCCCTCCCGATACTTAGACCGATCAACAATCTTAAACAGTATTAAAGTCATTCAACATGTTGTTGATGGTTATGAAGGAGAAGTTACGATAATCGGCGAAGTCGTGGATTCAGAAATACACTACTATAATAGAAAGCAAATTTTCAAAGTCCGCATGAAAGATGCTGCCGGCATTTTTGAATGTGTGTGGTTTCAAGGCGCAAAATATTTTAAGGATGTATTTCATACTGGTGATCATTTTGCTGTTTCTGCTAAACCAGTTTTAACAAAGTATGGTCATTTACAGTTTGTTCATCCTGATTTTGACCGTTACGCCGAAAAGGAATCGAAAGAGTTTTTAAACACCGGAAAAATTATTCCGTTCTACCATATGCCGAAAGAATTACGGGAAGCAAATCTTGGCGATTTGAGTCTGCGTCGGATCATCCATCAAGCTGTAGAATTTTTTTCAAATGATATTACTGAAACTCTTCCCGATTATATTTTAAAAGAAAATAATCTAAACAGTATAACAGAAACCGTCCGCAGCATGCACTTCCCAAAAGATTACGACACCTTAGATATTGCAAAGCACCGTCTCAAATTCGAGGAGCTGTTTTATTTTGAATGTTTGGTCGCACTTCGAAAACATTTATTTAAAGAAAAGAAAAAGGAATTTTCTTTTAAAATAAAACCTGGACCATTAAAAAAATTTTTGAATTCACTTCCATTCGAGTTGACCAAAGCTCAATTAAAAGTTCTTAGCGAAATTAGAAGAGACTTAGAAAGTGATAAACCGATGAACCGTTTGCTTCAAGGAGATGTGGGAAGCGGAAAAACAATCGTTGCGTTAATCAGTATGCTTATGGTTGTTGAAAATAATTATCAGACAGTCTTGATGGCACCGACAGAAATTTTAGCTGACCAACATTTTAAAAGGATTTCCGAGATGGTTAAGTCCTTGGGAATTAAAGTTATAGAATTGATTGGCGGACAAAAAAAATCAGAAAGAGAAAAAGTTCTTCGCGAAATCTCTGAAGGAAAAGCTAATATTATAATCGGTACACACGCGCTTGTTGAAGAGAATGTAAAATTTAACAAGCTCGGACTTGTAGTGATAGATGAACAACATCGGTTCGGTGTTATGCCGCGTTCAACTCTTGTCGAGAAAGGATTACTGTCTGATGTTTTAATTATGACTGCTACGCCGATACCGCGAACACTTTCAATGACAATTTACGGTGATCTTGATGTGTCAGTTATTGATCAAATGCCGTTAAACAGAAAACCGATTAAAACATTTTTGCGCGGAGAAAATAAACTGCCAGAGATATATCAATTTATAATTGACAAAGCTGCAAACGGTTACCAAACATTTTTAGTTTATCCGCTTGTCGAAGAATCAGAAAAGATAGAATTGAAAGCCGCTGAAAGTTATTTTGAAAATTTGCAGAAAGATCATTTAAGGAATTTACGTTTGTGTTTGATTCACGGAAGAATGAAATGGCAGGATAAAGAAAAAATTATGTTTGATTTCGCAGCAAAAAAATATGACGTACTCGTTTCGACCACTGTTATTGAGGTCGGGATTGACATACCGGATGCAAACATAATTGTGATTAACGATGCGTTTCGTTTTGGATTATCGCAGCTTCATCAATTACGAGGCAGAGTCGGCAGAAGCGATAAGCAAGCCTATTGCATTCTTGTTACAAAGAATGAACTCGCAGTAAAATCAAATCAGTTGAACTTTAACTTCGATTATTTATCGCCGGTGCAGATTGAAAAAAATAAAACTATGATTCGTCTGAGCTCAATGGTTCGGAACACAAGCGGATTCGATTTAGCAGAGATAGATTTAAAATTACGCGGCCCTGGAAATATTTTCGGAATACAGCAAAGCGGATTACCGGAACTGAAGTATTCTAATTTAATCGAAGACACAACAATTTTATCAAATGCAAGAGAGGCGGCATTTAAAATAATTGAAAAAGATTTGCAGCTGACACAACCAAAAAATTATTTGATAAAAAAAATTCTTCAAGAAAAATTTTCTGAGAGCATTCATCTCGCGCACATCGCTTGACTTTTTAAAAAATATTTTTCTCAATCCAACTCGCGGATAAAGTTTTCTCTAATCATTAGTCGTGCCAACTTTTTTTTCTGACAAAAATTTTTCTGACAAATTCTTGCAAAAAATTTATAAATGGTTATATTTCTGTTAGAAAAATTTGAAAGGAAGCGGCATTAGTTCTTATCTACCAAATAAAAAATTAAAAATTGCTCTTAC
>Ga0209777_10003213_pt1 | contig 20551 bp, 15 predicted proteins | sample FrelakmetHBP12HB_FD_187147 | JGI IMG/M metagenome (GOLD analysis project Ga0209777, IMG submission 187147) | Freshwater lake sediment microbial communities from the University of Notre Dame, USA, for methane emissions studies -HBP12 HB (SPAdes)... | ecosystem: Environmental > Aquatic >...
CACAATATCTATGTTTTTGCCGATCTCAGCCATTCTTGAAGATATGTTTCACGTGAAACGCTGTCTATTTTCCTATGCAAAACCTTGAGAAGATCGAGTTTAGAATGTCCTCTGTGCTCGTGGCCCCTATGATCTCACCTAATGCATCAAGTCCAGCTCTTAGGTCAACAGCCACAAACTCCCCGCTCCCGCCAGACTCAATGGTCTCCAGCGCCAACCTCAGGCTCATTGCGGTTCTCTCCAAAGCGGAAAAATGACGGGCGTTTGTAATTGTTACACCGCTTTCGGACGCCGAAGGCAGATTTCGGAGTGCTTTTCGTACTAAGAGATCCTTTAGCGACTCTAGGCCTTGGTGTGTTTTTGCCGAGATCTCCACCACGTCGTGCCTTTTGGTAATGTTCTCAACTTCCAAGATGGGGTTCCTCTGTGAGCTCATCATGTCTATCTTGTTTAGAGCAAATATGCAACTAGCTCCCCTCTGCTCAACCGCGTTCGCAAGCCTGCGGATTGCAACCACCTCCTCAACCCCAACTTGACGAGTACCATCCAGCATCAACACTAGAATGTCGCAATTCGACAATTGTTCCTCTGCTCTGCGGACCCCCTCTCGCTCAATGAGATCCTTCGTGCTGCGGATTCCAGCCGTATCAATCAGATTGAACAGAAGCCCACCGAGGCTGATTGACTCCTCGATGATGTCTCTTGTTGTTCCGGGAATATCTGTCACGATCGCCCGGTCTTCTTGCAAAAGCGAGTTAAGAAGGCTTGATTTTCCAACGTTCGGGGCACCGGCGAGAGCAACCTTCACTCCATCTCTGTATGCTTTTCCGGTCGAGTACGTCAACAACAGATCGGTGATTTGAGAAATCGCCGACCTCAATTGCTCTGTGACTTTTGATTTCTCGGTGAACTCATATCCTTCTTCCGCGAAGTCCAGTTCGAGCTCCAAAAGACCGATGCTCTCAATGAGTTGTTTCTGCAGTCGTATGACTCGATCAGACAGAACACCGTTGAGTTGTGCTAATGAAGATCGGTGGGCCCGCTCTGATCGGGCGTGTATTAGATCCGCCACTGCTTCGGCCTGGGCTAGATCAATTCTTCCGTTCAGAAATGCTCTTTTTGTGAATTCTCCAGCCTGCGCAGCCCGGGCACCCAAACGAAGCGTGGCTTCGAGGATTCTCTTGGTCAGATATCGCCCGCCGTGACAGTTGAATTCAACCGTGTCTTCACCCGTATAGGAGTTCGGCCGTCGGAACACCAGAACCACAACGTTGTCTATAACCTCGTCATGTTCGTCGACAAATCTGCCATAGTGCGCTGTGTGTGATGACATTTTGTCAACAGTGATCGCCCCGCGAAAACCCTGAGCAGCAATATTCGTCGCGCCGTCTCCGCTGATTCGAATCACAGAAATCCCCCCCTCGCCTTCCGGGGTGGCAATTGCGGCAATGGTATCGCTTTCGTGGGCCAGTGACATATTCCTCTTCGCTGGTGGTTTCGTGAAGGAGTTGAATGTACAAATTCGCAGACCTATTTACAACCGGCGGGATAGAGACAAAGAGCCCCGCCTTTTCTAGGCGGGGCTCTTTTCCATTTCTTGGTTGGGCTTACCTCTTAAGCCGTGGCAGGTCTTTGGCTATCTTCCCAAAAATCCCTCCACTCTTTTTCTTCTTCGGCTCCACTTTTCGCAGCGGCTCACCCTCGCTTTGCCGATTAATCATCACTTGTTGGCCGATCGATAGAACGTTAAACACAAAGTAGTATAGGTTGAGTCCGGACGGGAAGCTGTTGAACAAAAGCGTCATCATCACCGGCATCATCCAGACCATAGCCTTCTGCCTCGGATCTTTTACACTCATCTTCTGTTGGATGAACATCGTCACGCCCATCAATAACGCCAGTCCGCTGATATCCCGAATAGCAAAAAATGGGATTTCAAACGGAAGTGTAAAAATCGTATCCGGTATCGACAAATCCGTGATCCACCAGACGAAGTTTCCCTGCCGCAGCTCAATCGTTGCGCGCAACACGTTGTAGAGCGCAATCATCACGGGAAACTGCAGCAGCAGCGGCAGACATCCGCCAGCCGGGTTCACACCGTATTCCTTGTACAGGTTCATCACCTGTTGGTTCATCTTCTGTGGATCGTCTTTGTACTTCGCCTTGATCTCATCCATCAACGGCTGCAACGCCTGCATCTTTTTCATCGACCGCATACTGCTGCGCGACAGTGGGTGCAACACAACTTTAATGATGAGCGAGAATAGAATAATCACCACGCCCCAGTTCGGCGCGATAAAGTGCAACGCGCTCAACAGCGGCAACATGACATACTCTGATATCGGTCGGATTAACCACGTCCAACCCAAGCCGACAATCCTGTCAAGTCCAACTCCATAGGATTTCAGCAGACTGATGTCTGCTGGTCCAAAGAAAATCCTGAACGAACCTCCTTCTTCCTGTCCTCCTTTAAACGGCATCTTCACTGCAATGCTGTACGCCTCTATTGCACCCTTGTCCGGTGCGGTTACTCGCGACCCCTCTAGGTACCCCCCATCACTCGTGCCTTCCTTTGGAATCATCGCAAACGCGAAGTACTTCGTTCGAGCAGCAACCCAATCAACAACCCCAGACACATTCTTCTGCGGTTTATTCTCTGTCGACGACGCATCAACTTCTGTTAGTTCTTTTCCAGCATAAGTGTACGCGGCCGCAAAACTTGACTCGTCAACGCTGTTGTGCTCCGCGTACCGTAGCCCGCTTTCCCATACCATTTGATACTCAAAGTTCGCTATCACGTCGCCCATCTTTGAAAACGCGATGTCGGTATTGAATCCGTACTCTCCGTTCTTGAACCTCAGCGTTTTGGTAATCCGGCCACCGTTTGTCGTCGGAAGAACAAAGCTCACATCAACTTCTTCGTTGCTCGTAATCACTCGGTTCACCGGGCCACTCGCACCCAGATCAAAATACAGGTCGTGTGTATTGATCAATCTACCATCGGCGGTTGCAAACAGCAGGCTGAGATCACCCCTTTTCTTGTAGTCTACCAGTTGAACCGGTTTCCCATCCCAGGTCTTGTACTTCTTCAATTCCCAGCGCTTCACGACGCCGCCCTTCGTTGAGATCTCGGCGATGAAGAGATCGGACTCGATGGTGATCACCTGCTCTTGGCCTTTGTCCCGACCGGCAAAAAATTTCCCGAGTGGATCAACAAGCTTCTCGGTTGGCACCTGGTTGGCAGGCTGAACAACGGCAGCCGCGGCGCGACGCGCGGAGTCCTGTTGTGCCATTTGCGTTGCCACGGCCTTTTGCTGCTCTGCCTGCTGGCCGGCCTTTGGTGAGCTCATCCACATCCACACCACAAGCAGGATAAAAATCAAAATGTAACCGAGTATCGATTGACGGTCCATGGTTGCTTCCTACATCAAGATTGGTTACGGTACCGGGTCGAAGCCGGCGTGTTTATGAAACGGATGACACCTCCCAAGGCGTTTCAGCGAGAGCCATGCGCCCGCCCAGACACCATGTTTGCTGATGGCTTCAGCTGCGTATTCAGAGCATGACGGATAAAAGCGACAGTGGTTGAACGGGAGAACGGGGGAGAGAAGGGTCTGATACAGTCGTATAAGAAGAATGAGTGGGTGTCTCATGGTTTTCCAACAAACTGAAGGTGCAGGTCCTTGAGCAGCGTAACGATGGATTGTTCTATTGGCGAGCGGGCGGTCGCATTGTGCACGGACCGGGGGTGTGCGGTGCAAAGAAAGACTACCATCACGGCTTCTTTCGTCTGTAACGGCCCTGTGGTGATGAGCGCTTTGTTCTTCCGATAAGATTCTCTCATCCAGCGCCGTGCGCGGTTTCGATCAGCAGCGTTTCGGACGCTCCTGCTAACCGAGAAGCCAACTCGCAGTGAGGCCTTCGGATGTGCGTCGCGTATGACAAAACAGCGAACGGTGCCGCACTGAAATGTTTGGCCCTCAGCGATGACGCGAGAAAAAACCCTGTAACCCCGAAGGATTTCTGATTTCTTGAGGGATAACCGCAACGGGCTCACCGTGGGCCGTCCAATCTATTTCTCGTCGCTCACCGTGAGGCGCCGCCGCCCTTTCGCTCTTCGCCGGGACAAAACTTTGCGCCCGTTCTTGGTTGCCATCCGCGCCCGAAAACCGTGCGCGTTTATTCGTTTCTTTCGATGCGGTTGATATGTCCTTTTCACTTCGGCACTCCGGCGTTTTGTTGTATACTATTCCAAAGCCATGCATAGTAAGCATTTTGCACCACAGATACAACCCATTCGCACCTCGATCGGCTCACTTGTGGGCGTTCTCTGTTGGTCTGTCTAGGCCTGATTCTTTTGGCTTTCATCGTTTTGTATTTTTTTCCCTTGCGCAATAGCTTCTCGCGCAGTATAATCAACTAGCGTGTTGATAACCGTGTGGGTGTTGACAATTTGTGGACAAGTTGCCCACCCTGACCGCAGCATCAATTATGGCCTATATCCGGGCCCACCTGAATTTCAACATGTGTGTTGAAAAGTATGTTCTTAACAACGGAATTGGTCGTGTTTTCAATTGGTTCCGTTCCTCAAATAATGTTAACAAGTCTAAAAGTGCTGTAACATTAATGTTGGTGGTTCTGTCGTGCCGTTGATTGTGTTGTTAGTTTGTTGTTAATAAGTACCAAAATTATTTACTAATATTTGCTTGAATTGCATAGGCTGTTCCATGGATATTCTCGAAAGCCGCAACAACTCTGTAATTGCTGACACTGGGGTACAGGAGGTGTGGCAGCGGTGCCTTGACAGAATTCAGAAACAGGTAACGAGCCTAGGTTTCAAGACCTGGTTCCAGCCTATCGTCGCTATGAAACTAGTGGAAAAGGACATTACAGTCCAGGTCCCTAGCCAGTTCTTTTATGACTGGGTCGATCAACACTATAATGCATTAATACGTGAGACGATTTCCACGGTACTGGGAGAGGGGGCGAAACTCTATTATTCGATCGCGTCTGAGGATGTCGACTCCGTTTTCCAGGTTGAGCAAGAGGTTCTCGAACAACCGGTAGTGGGCCGCGACGCATTGCCCACAGCACCCCAGCCACAACCGTTTTTCCCACCGCGTACGGCTTTCCGACAGTCCGACCAACCTATTGCTCAGAGCAACCTGAATCCCCGTTACACCTTCGAAAACTTTATCAAGGGAGACAGCAACCAGCTTGCGCGAGCGGCGGCTCTGGCTGTAGGTAACAACCCGGGGGGAACCTCTTTTAACCCCCTTGTTATCTATGGTGGTACCGGCCTTGGTAAGACCCACCTCATGCACGCCCTCGGCAATCATGCTATTGCGATAGGTAAGGCAAAGCGCGTTGTCTACGTTTCCAGCGAAAAATTCACCATAGAGTTTGTCGAGTCAATTCAATCCGACAGAGTCAACGAATTCTCATATTTCTATCGCAGTGTCGACCTCTTGATCGTTGACGATATTCAGTTTTTCTCCGGAAAAGAAAAAACTCAGGACAACTTCTTTCACACATTTAACACGCTCTACCAACTCGGCAAGCAGATTGTTCTTTCTTCGGACGTTCCTCCGAAGGAACTCAAGGGGCTGGACGACCGGCTGATTTCCCGTTTTCAGTCTGGTCTCACCGCCGACATTCAACCGCCCGATCTGGAGACCCGAATAGCTATTCTCCGTAAAAAGAGCGAAGACAACAGGTTTGAGCTTCCTCAAGATGTTGTCGACTTCATTGCTACAAACGTGACAAGCAATATTCGTGAACTTGAGGGGTGCTTGATCAGCCTGATTGCCCGAGCGTCACTCGACAATCGGGAAGTCAACGTCGATCTTGCCCGTGATGTTCTCCGGATGGTTGTAAACGAGTCAAAATCCCCAATAAATATTGATCAAATTCAACATATTGTCTGCGAGTTTTTCGATATACCCGAGGATCTTCTGCGGGCCAAGACTAGAAAACAAGAGGTTGTCAACGCGCGTCAAGTTGCTATGTACCTTTCCAAAGAGCTTACAAATTCCTCTCTCAAAACAATAGGTCTGCATTTTGGTGGAAGGGACCACAGTACGGTTATTCACTCCTGTCAGACAATCCACGACAGAATTACCAGCGATTCTGCCTTCAAGCAAAATGTCGACCAACTCCGTAGGCGCATAGAAGTTGGCGGTCGCTGACATACTACACTCCATCTTTACAAATTCGCCCGATGTTTTTCCCCTTGAACTCACTTTTCCTCAAAGAGCGTTTGTTAATAATCTGTTGAACATCGTGTGGAATGATGTTACTTCGCTGTTTGTTCTTCTTCTCAATTTGAACCAACGTGAGTTTTATGTCTACCCCTGTTGATAAACGTTACCATCATCAACAACCTACACACATGTGCGCATATGTAGATTGGCTACAATCTGTGATTGTGATACGAATATGTTTTCATGTCACTATTATTATTAACAGTTTCCACACCCTAACTAGTACAACTATTTCTATTTAAAAAGATAGTTAGTATATAAGATCAGCTTGACACCCCTCTCTTCAAAAAGGTTGTAAATGGGCTATTTTTTTACTATTTTTATGTATCAAAGCCCTTTTGTCCATCTCGACAGAATAAGGAGAATGGAATGAAATTCACGGTTTCGAGCAATGAGTTACAAAAGACCTTAGCAAAGGTCAGTGGTGTTGTTCCCTCGAAGTCAACTCTCCCCATCCTCGAAAATATTCTTTTCAAACTCACAAAGAATACCCTTCAACTTGCAGCGACCGATCTTGAGGTGTCAATGGCCGCATCGATTGATGTGAAGGGGAATGATGATGGATCAATTGCGGTACCGGCGAAACGTCTGATGGAGACAATAAGAGCACTGCCGGATATTCAGCTTCTTTTCAATGCTGATATTGCATCCAACAAGGTTCGGATGATCACCGACATGGGTGAATATGTGCTGATGGGAGAGTCGAGTGAAGAATTTCCGACCATACCACAAGTAAAGGGAGAAGAGAAAATTACACTCAGTGGGGAGATGCTGAAAAACATGATTCATCGTACACTCTTCGCAGTGAGCAGTGATGAACTCAGGCCCGCTATGACGGGTGTGCTTCTCCAGGTCAAGGATGGTGATCTTCGAGCTGTTGCCACTGACGGTCACCGACTTGTCCGTATTCAGTACACAGGATTGAAACAACCAAAGTTACAGTGGAATATTATTGTGCCCGCCAAGGCACTCAATTTGGTTTCCCGTTCAGTGGAGAACGAGACGAACACGGTTTCCGTCGACGGTACACATGTTCAATTTACATTCGGTACGACAACGTTGACGTCGCGCGTCATTGAAGAGAGTTATCCAAACTACGAGTCTGTCATTCCGCTGGATAATGATAAGACACTGGCCGTCGGAAGAGATCTCCTCTTGGCTGCCGTCCGCCGCGTCGCTCTTTACTCAAGTTCCACAACCCACCAGGTCCGATGCTCATTGCGCAAGAACGAGTTGAGGGTCATGGCGGAAGATATTGATTTCGGTGGTGAAGCAAAGGAAAAAGTGCCGTGCGACTATAGTGGAGAGGAATTGGAAATAGGATTCAACTCAACCTATTTGATAGATATTCTCTCGCATCTTGACGGCGAGGAAGCTGAATTCAAACTCGGAACATCTGTCCGCGCTGCGATCATTACACCCGCGCATCAGCGAGCGAACGAAGACGTTCTCATGCTTGTCATGCCCATGCGGTTGAACACGTAGACGCACGTGACTGTGTGACAGATTCTATGAAGGTAGCCCCATCTCGCATAACGGGAGCGGGGCTATCGCATTGTAAGCGCCAACAGACAACGTGAAGATCCGCGACATCCACGTACGCAAATTTCGCAATCACACGCAGAGCGATGCCGTTTTTGGGGAAGGCGTGAACGCGTTGCTCGGCCAAAACGGCGGGGGCAAGACAAATCTTCTTGAAGCTATCTCATACCTGTGTCTGACGAAAAGTTTCTTTGGCAGCACAGACGGTGTTGTGCTCCAAATCGGCGAAGAGCGGTTTGAAGTCTCTGGAGAACTCGAGGGGGACACGGGAATACGCTACCAAGTTGCCGTGAGTTATGAACACACGGAGAGAGAAAAAGAATTCTTTATCAACAAGACGCGGGCAGAGAAATTCTCAGACGTTGTAGGGCAGTTTCCAGTGGTCGTGCTTTCACCAGAGTCAGGGGCGATAACGACGGGTGGGCCAATGGACCGTCGGCGATTCCTAGATTTTGTCATCTCGCAATCCAGCAAGCTATACCTGGAAGACTTGCTGGAGTACAGGCGAGTGCTGAGGCAACGCAACAGAGTGTTGTTTGACAGCAAGGTATCGCGAACAGATGCTACCGAGCTGCTAGAACCATGGAACGAAGAATTGGTTGACCGCGGAGCTCGGATCGTGCACCGTCGGCACTTGTTTCTCGAAGAACTTCGGCCGTTAGTCGGAGAGTCTTACAGGTCTCTCGCGGGAAGAGTCGAAGAGCCGAGGATGACATACAAACCGTCGGTGGACACCGACAGGTCAATGTCGGAGGAAGAAATCAGGCAGGTGTTTACAAAAGAGCTGAAACGGAAAGCAGGCGAGGAAAAGAGATTCGGCATAACACTGGTAGGCCCGCACCGAGATGAGCTGACGCTTGAAATCAACAATCTGGGAGTTCGTTCTCATGCGTCGCAGGGACAACACAAGACACTTCTCATCGCTCTGAAGGTTGCGGAGTTTCTCTACCTGCAGAGTAAGCGTAACGAGAGGCCAATTCTCCTGCTGGACGATATTTTTACAGAACTCGATAAGCACAGGGCAGAGAGACTGCTCACACTGACGGGGTCGGTGGGTCAGGCGTTTATTACGACAACGAGTGACAGTGTTTTCCCGGCAGACTTCAACTGGGCGAACGCAAACAAGCGCTTCGTTGTTCACAGAGGAACAGTGGAACATGAAGGGGCGCGGGTCCTCACGCACTAAAACCATAGGCGACGCAATCGAGGAACTCGTTGGACAGCTTGGCATCAAGAAAAAGCTGCACGAACAGGATGCGTTCGTGGTTTGGGACGAAGCTGTTGGTGAGCGCATAGCCAAGGTGGCGACGCCAACGCGCATGCTGCGGGGAACGCTGATCATCAGCGTGAAGTCTGGTGCATGGCGCAACGAGCTGAACATGAGGAAGCAGGAGATCCTCCGGCGGATCAACGAACTCTTGGGTGACGAAATCGTGAAAGACATCAAATTTCGATAGGAAAATCGTATGGCGGTTGACAAGAAAAAGATGGCGGATGAGAAGAAAACAGCGAACGGAAAGGCCGCGAAACCGACGAAAATCGGAAACGGCGAGCGAGGCTATACAGCTGACGACATTACAGTTCTGAAGGGTCTGGAGGCGGTCAGGCTCCGGCCCGCGATGTACATTGGTGACACAAGCACACGCGGGTTACACCACCTCGTATATGAAGTGGTCGACAACTCCATCGACGAGGCGCTCGCCGGGTATTGCAAAAATGTGATCGTCACGATTAACCCCGAGGGAGCGGTCAGGGTTGAAGACGACGGCCGGGGCATACCGGCGGACATGCATCCGCAGGAAAAGCGTTCGGCGCTTGAAGTTGTTATGACGATGTTACATGCCGGTGGAAAATTTGATAAGAACACCTATAAGGTTTCAGGTGGCCTGCATGGCGTTGGCGTGTCGGTGGTGAACGCGTTGAGCGAATGGCTCGAGGTAGAAGTACGCCGAGATGGAAAGGTGTTCTTCCAGAAGTACAAAAAGGGAAACCCAACCGCACCCGTGAAGGTAATCGGAAAAGCAGACAAGGGGAAGACGGGAACAACGATTACCTTTCTTCCAGACAACACGATCTTCAAGAATCGGACGTTCAGGTTCGAGACGATCGCCGAGCGCCTGAGGGAGTTGGCGTTCTTGAACCCGGACGTTGTGCTGCGGATTGAAGATGCACGCTCGAAGAACGGTGACGAGGAGGTCTTCCACTTCGAAGGAGGCCTGCGACAGTTTGTGCAGTACATTGACTCGACGCGGCCCGCAATTACAAAGAAAGTATTCTATACCAAGGGTCAGGACAAAGACGAGAACGGGCGGAGCGTTGAGGTAGAGGTTGCGCTTCAGTACAACGACCAGTTCAGCGAAAACGTATTCAGCTACGTTAACAACATCAACACACACGAGGGCGGCACACACCTTGTTGGGTTCCGCACTGCTCTGACGCGAACACTCAACAACTTTGGATATAAAAACGGTCTCATCAAAGAGACGGGTGTTCAGCTTCTCGGCGACGATTTTCGGGAGGGCCTGACGGCGGTCATTAGCGTCAAGGTTCCGGAACCGCAGTTCGAGGGACAAACAAAGACGAAGCTTGGCAACGGCGAGGTGAAGAGCATCGTGGAGTCGGTGGTCGGGAGCCAACTACAAACGTGGCTTGAAGAGAATTCGCCGGACGCGAAACGGATCATCGATAAAACACTGCGAGCGGCCGAAGCGCGCGAAGCCGCGCGAAAGGCGAGAGACCTCACACGCCGGAAAAATGCGCTCGATGGCGGCGGGCTGCCCGGCAAACTGGCAGACTGTTCGATCAACGATCCGGAACATTGTGAGCTGTACTTGGTGGAGGGAGATTCTGCCGGTGGAAGCGCGAAGCAAGGGCGCGACCGGCGGTTTCAGGCAATCCTTCCGTTGAAGGGAAAGATCCTTAACGTGGAAAAAGCCAGGTTGCACAAGATTCTGGAAAACGAAGAAATTCGGGCGATTTTCACGGCTATCGGAGCAGGTGTCGGTGAGGAGTTCGATGCTACGAAGATACGGTATGGCAAGATCATCCTCATGTGCGACGCGGACGTTGACGGATCACACATTCGAACACTGCTCCTGACACTCTTCTTCCGTTACATGAAAGAACTCATCGAGCTAGGGCATGTGTATATTGCGCAGCCACCGCTGTACAAAGTCAAGAAGGGGAAGCAAGAATACTATGCGTTTGATGAAGATGAACGAGACGAGATTATCAAGAGGATCAAGAGCGAGAAGAAGACGACGAAGGTTCAGAAAGAGGAAGAAGAATTAACGACTGCAGTGACAGAGGAGGGCGCCGTAGTAAGCAGCGATGGTATTGTTATCTCGCGATTCAAGGGCCTCGGCGAGATGAATCCAGAACAACTGTGGGGAACGACCATGAATCCTGAATCCCGCACAGTTCTCCAGGTAACCATTGAAAACGCCGCGGACGCAGACCGCACGTTCTCAATCCTTATGGGGGACGAAGTTGAGCCAAGGCGGGAATTCATTGAAAAGAACGCGAAGTATGTGAGAAATCTGGACGTGTAGTGCGGACAAAACGCGGGTTGTAGAACAGTTTAACAGGAAGACGAATGGCGAATTCGAACGAGAAAATCGTACCGGTTGATATTGAAGAAGAAATGAAGGGCTCGTACATCGATTATTCGATGTCGGTCATTGTTGCGCGCGCGCTACCCGACGTGCGAGATGGCCTGAAACCAGTTCATCGGCGCGTGCTGTACGGAATGCAAGACCTTGGTTTGGCGAGCAACAGGGCGTACAAAAAAAGCGCACGCATTGTTGGAGAGGTACTTGGAAAGTACCATCCGCACGGCGATTCGGCTGTTTATGATAGCATGGTGCGCATGGTGCAGGACTTCTCGCTGCGGTATCCCCTTGTCGACGGACAGGGCAATTTTGGTTCGGTTGACGGCGACTCGCCTGCAGCGATGAGGTACACAGAGGCACGGCTCTCGAAAATTGCGGAAGAGATGCTAAAGGACCTCGAAAAGAACACAGCTGATTTTACACCGAACTTCGATGATACACTGAAAGAGCCATCGGTTCTACCGGCCCTGTTTCCGAACCTCCTCTGTAATGGAGCGAGCGGCATCGCCGTTGGCATGGCGACGAATATTCCCCCTCACAACCTGAACGAAGTCATAGACGCGTGTATCGGCTACATCAAGGACACGGAAATCACAAACGCGCAAATGATGAAGCATGTTCTTGCGCCGGACTTTCCAACCGGCGGTATTATCTATGGATACGAAGGTGTGAAGGAAGCGTACACAACCGGGCGGGGACGCATTCTGGTTCGGGCAAGGGCGAGCATTGAGACAGGCAAGGGGGATCGTCAACGGATCGTTGTTTCAGAGCTTCCCTACATGGTGAACAAGGCGAGCCTGATTGAAAAAATCGCTGATCTTGTAAGCGACAAGAAACTGGAAGACATTTCTGATATCCGCGATGAATCCGATCGCGATGGCATGCGGATGGTCATTGAACTCCGGCGCGATGCAAACGCAGAGGTTGTGTTGAACAACCTTTACAAGCACACGCAGATGCAGACCACGTTCGGCATCATCATGTTGTCGTTGGTGGAGGGTCGTCCGCGCATCCTGACCCTCAAGGAAATGATCCAGAAATTTGTCGAGCACAGGAATGAGGTTGTTGTTCGACGCTCGAAATATGAGCTGGACGAAGCCGAAAGAAGAGCCCACATCCTCGAGGGGTACATCATCGCCCTCGACAACATCGATGCTGTCATCAGACTTATCAAACAATCCAGGGACGTCGATGCGGCAAGACTTGGGTTGATGAAGAAGTTCAAACTCTCCGAGATCCAGGCGAAAGCAATCCTTGATATGCGGTTGCAGAAGCTCACAGGCCTGGAGCGCAAGAAAGTTGAGGAGGAATACCGGGACACAATCAAACTGATCGAGCGATTGAAAGCGATTTTGAAGAACAAGCAGCTGCAGATGAAGATCATCGAAGAAGAGCTGCTTGAACTGAAGAAGAAGTACGGTGATGAGCGCAGGACAGAAATCGTTTATAAGGCTGAAGAGTTCAGCATCGAAGATATGATCGCCGAGGAAGATGTGGTGATCACTATCAGCCACCAGGGATTCATCAAGCGGTTCCCGGTATCAGGCTACCGGCGGCAGTCTCGTGGCGGCAAGGGGGTAACGGGCGCCGCGACGAAAGAGGACGATTTCCTGGAGCACATGTTTGTGGCCAGTACGCACAACTACATTTTATTCTTTACCAACGCGGGGCGCTGTTACTGGCTTAAGGTGTTTGAAATTCCAGAAGCCGGCAGGATGGCGAAAGGAAAACCGATCAACGCACTGATCGGAAAAGCTGACGGCGAAACCATCAACGCATTTATCACCGCGAAAGAGTTCGATGACCAGCACTATGTCTTCATGGTGACAGGGCTCGGCCTTGTGAAGAAGGTGCTTCTGTCCGAATTTAGCAACCCACGGAAGAGTGGAATTACGGCGACGACATTGCGAAAGAACGACGTGCTAAAAGACGCCCGACTCACGGACGGAAAGCAGGACATCATCATCGGCACGCGCGACGGGATTTCGATCCGATTCCACGAAGACGAAGTGCGCCCGATGGGACGCAGCGCGGCCGGCGTGCGCGGCATCAGCCTTAGTAAAAAGGATAAAGTTGTGGGTGTCGTGAACCTTCGAAGGAAGGGGACAACAATCCTTGTTGCGACGGAAGGCGGCTACGGCAAACGCAGCGAAGAGCAGGAGTATCGGGTGAGCCACCGCGGCGGAAAGGGCATCATCACCGTCAAGACATCGGACAAGACAGGAATGATGGTCACAATCAAGGAGGCGCTCGATAGTGATGACGTTGTGGTTGTGACGACGAACGGCATGATTATTCGGCAGCATGCCTCGGACATCCGGGTGGCCGGTAGGAACACGCAAGGCGTTCGGCTGATTAAGCTGCACGAAGATGATGCCGTTGCGGACGTTGCAATCGTCATGGCAGAAGAGGAAGAAGAGAAGCGGTTGGCTGAAAAGGAAGCCGAAAAGAAAGAGACCGCGGCGAAAAACAGCAAGCAGATATCAGCAATTGAAACATCGGTGCCCAAGGAATCGAAGAAGGCAGAGCTCAAGCCGAAAGAGGAGAAGGGGCTGGAGAAGAAACAGAAGAGAAGTAAAAAGTAGAAGGCAGAAGACAGAAGACAGAAGGCAGAAGGGTGATGTGGCGAATCGGTGGCCTCGACAGATAACACGGCTGCCGGCAGAGCAGAACATCCCCTAGAAGCGACTCCACGAGATGCGGTCTCCCACCGAGATTTTTCGCTCGTCCGTGAAACCAGCGTTCACCTCAAGTACATATTTTGCCGGTTTCGTGGATTGGTACGACTCTTCCGAGTAGGGGGTGGTATATTTATGGATAGTAACAATTTCGTTGCGGGCATTCACAAAAACCATATCAAGAGACAAAATCGTATTCTTCATCCAAAACGAGCGCACTTCTTCGCTGTCAAACAGAAACAGCATCCCCTGATTATCAGCGAGAGTGTCGCGATACATCAATCCAAGCTGTCGCTGTGAGTCGTCTTGCGCAAGCTCAATATCGATGCCGGCGATGAAATCCTGCTTAGGCGTAAGAAAGCGCAGTTCCCCCTGCTTCTTAAACATGTAGGCTGTCGGTTGAGAGGGTTCGGTTCGTGGCGTGTAGGTGGATACGGCCTTTCCGCCCGGTTGAATGGTGAGAACAGCAACCAGGATGAGAATCAGGAAAATAGTGCCGACGATAGCGATTATGTTTCGCCTTCCCTTCATGCCCGTCGCTACAACGCGTGCCGGCTTCTGTTTCTTACTCATGAGTGGAGAACCTGGATCGTGTTTGGTGTCTTACGGTCTCTTGAAGAGACCCTTGACGGCATTTTGGAGCTGCTTTTTCTTTTCCTGTTCAATGCGGGCGTCAAGGTCCTTTTTCTTTCCGTCCAACAGCGCGAGGTTCTGATTCACGAGAGATTCATATCCCTTTAACTGCGATAAGGCCTCGTCCTTCTTCTGATTAAACATTTTCTCGAATTCGGCCCTCTTTTCAGCAATACGTTGATCAACCTTGGAGCGAATGTCGTTCTGAAGCTTTGCGAACTCGTCGCCGATAACCTTTTTTGTGCGAGCGCTCAACTGGTCGTCAAGATCAGTTGTAAGCGCAATGTCCAACGGGCCGGCAGTATTCCACAAGCGCAACCCGACGTTGAAGCCGGTGATTCCCGCGAGTACATCCCGCGTGATCCGTTCGATATCACCCTGCGGGCTTCGATCAAAAACAAGAGTAAGATCGCGGAACCCTAGCTTGATATTGGAGTCAAACTGATCTCCGGGCACCGTGACCGCGGCAGATGAATTGATGACCGCCTTGGTGATTCGAGATGGTACGAAATCGGCCTGACCAAACGTGATGTCGGTTATCGGGACGTTCGAAGCGGTGACTTTGTAGTTGTCAACGGGAGTATCGGGACGACGGTCAAACGAAGCGTCAAACGTGAAGTCGCTTCCACTGGCCCTGCCGCCGCTAAGCGAGACGGTCAACGGAAACCCTGTTATGCGCTGGTCGTTGGTGATGTTGCGGACTTCGCCTTTAGCATAGAAACAATCGGGATTCTGTGCTTTGTCCTCGCCCCCCGAGATGGCAATCTTCTTTATCCACAACTTCGGATACGCCCGGTCAACGGGGAAATGAATGTCCTGACCTTTGAAGCGTGGTGGCTTTTCGTCCTTGGGTTCGGATACGTACTTGGGGACTGTTCGGCGGGCAAGGTCGATCCACGAAAGGTAGGTGCTGACTTTCTGCAGAATCTCTCTACCAAGAAGAAGTTTTGTCAGCCCCTGCGTGCTCAGGTCGGGCACGCGCGCAAGACGGCGAACCATCTCATAGTCAGACCGAGCGTAACTGTCGATTGCATTGACCGACGTCGTCAGGCGGTCGAGCTGTGATGTGACCGCAGCGCGCCGGTTCTTGAATGTTTCGTTGATATCGTTGATGCCTTTGTAGGCGTTGTTCACATTGTTGAGCGCAGCGGTGATGTTCTGAACAGTCTTGAGTTCGTTGAGGTTGATCGCGTTGATGCTTGATTGCACATCCGCGAGACGCTGCTTTGACTTTTCGACATCGTTCAGCGTGGTTTGCCATTGCTGGCTTGCGTCGCGTACCTGCAGCTTCAAGCTATCAATATACTGGACGGTTCGGAGATTCTGCGTATTCAACAGGCTGTCAATCTTCAGCTCACTGCGGATTTTGTTAAGATCGAAGACGGGAGCCTTTTGTGCCTCGTTACCCAGCGCTGAAGTGAGCTCCGAAACAGCTGAGGTCTGGTTGGCCGGCGTTGGTGGTGGTTTCGGTAGCGAACCGTTGGTCGTCCGCTTGGTACCAAGGATAAGGTTGTCAACTTCCATCGTTTCGATAATGTATTTTCCCCTCAGCAGCTGCCAGAAGTCAAGCGAGAACCGAACCTTGCCAGTCTCGAAGATATTCTTCCACGGATCTTTTGGATTCGCGACCCGAAGTCTTGAGAACTGGATAGCAATCGGGGAAAGGGAAAGGTGAAGGTTGTCGATTTCAACTCTGGCGCCAACAATTGCCTCGCCGGCCGACTCGAGGCCGGACTCCGCCCACCCATCGATAAACAGGTAGAGGACAACGCAAAGCGCAACGATGGGGACGAGTACAAAGTAGACGAACTTCTTACGCATGGTCAGGATGTGATGTTTTTGATTCTATCGTACCATTTGACGAGCGTGCTTTTGCTGATGATCTGATAAATCTTCAATTGTTCCACCTTTGTATGCAGGTGGGTCCGGTACGCGAGGACAAAGTGACGCATTCCAAAGTAAACAGGAAGAAGTAACAAGAACCCAGCAACAAAACTCCCGAGAACCACCGTGTTGTTGAACCGGGTTAGGGGAGCAATCGGGGCATTGTAGAGTGACGTCCAGAACCCGTGCAGTGAGGAAGTGTCCACAAGCAAAAAATATCCTATCGCGTGGAGGAGCGGATCAATGATATATGAAAGGAGCGCGAAAAGGGTTACCGCCAAAAGAGCGGCGGACAGGTTTACATCGAAAACAAGGATGACCAACCAAAGCAACAAGCCCTGGAGTGTAAGGAATGGCATCAGTCCCACGATGGCGCCGAGGGCAAAGCCAGCGGCAATCTGACGCGGCGTTTGCCCGGAACGAAGGACCGAAATAAAACCCTTGATGATCTGGAGCCAAAACATGGTTCAAGCGCCTCTTTGTGGAAGATGTTCGACCCGAGAAGGAATCCCTTTGCTATAATATAGACAGAGAGATCCTCTCTATCAAGCGGGTAAGCGTGGAGGCGCAGGGGATTATGAGGATCGCAGGGCGCTGACGATGTTGAGGCGCGCCGCGCGGACAGAAGGAAGAAATCCGCCAATCAACCCCATGGCGACGGCAAAGAGAAGGGAAGAAAGTACGATTGATGGTGAGAGTGCAAACGAGAATGCCAGCTCGGAGAAGGACCCGAAGTTTAACGTGGATATCGAAAATAATTGCAGAAAGGAGGCGAAGAACAGTCCGACAAGACCACCGACCAGAGAAAGCACCAACGACTCAGTAAGAAAGGCCGCGAGTACGCTGCGTCGCCGAAAACCCAATGCCCGCAAGGTGCCAACCTCAATCGTTCGATTTGCCACGGCCGCGTACATCGTAATGGTTGCTCCAATGGTTGCCCCGGCGCTGAAAATCACCGTGACAAAAATGCCGAGAATTCTGATGAACCCAGCCATCAACTCCGATTGTTCTTCAAAAAACCGTCGTTCGATTTTTGGCTCAAACTGTTGTAATCGTTGATCCTTCTCGAATGCCGCAGCAAAATCGTGAAACGCCTCCCGCCGTTCAAGCCGAAGGGTAAGCGTAGAGAACGCGTTTCGATTGAATGCATCCAGCAGTTGATTTGAATCGCCCCACATCTCCGAATCAAATCCGCTTCCGTCCGAGTCAAAGGTCCCGACGACCGTCCAATTGTCTCCGGCGAAGCGCACCACGTCACCGATTTTTGCGCCCACAAAACGCGATTCAATAGCAGTGCCGGCGACAAGCTCCCGCGCGCCCGTATTGAACATTCGCCCCGCTTTAAGTTTCACCTGTGGTCTCAGAGTAAACGCTTGAGGAGAAACACCGCGAACGGTGACGTTGCTAACACCCCCCGCTCCGATCTTTTCCAGGTTGATAATCACAACCGGCTCGCCCGAGACAATGGGTCTTCCATCTGATGTCTTGGCGATATTAGGAAGAGTCATGATGATATCAGCCGTGACACGGTCGATGATGCTGGATATTTCTCCGTTTGCCGCTTTTCGCGCGATAATAACATTTTCATCTGACCCTGTCGCGACCAACGTCTTTTGCACTCCGTACGCCATCATCAGAACGGCGGCGAACACAAAGACAACAAGAGCGACGCCAAGCACGGTGATTCCCGTCGTCAACTTCCTGGTGCCCAGATTGCGAACGATATACTTGAATGGAATTTTCATACAACCATCTCTCGTCTGTGTGTGTACTGTTTATCCGATATGTCGGAGTCCGTCGACGATCTTGGTACCGAGCGCACGCTGAATTGGAAACAACGAAGCAAGAAGTCCAACCAGGAGGGCCGACGATGCTGCGAGGACAACCGTTATAGGCTCAATGTTGAAGACGGGGAAGAAACCCTTTGGTACGACTGCCGCAAAACCAGCGATGAAGGGGTATGTAACAAGGAGCCCCAGCGCGCTGCCAAGAAGGGAAATGAACAACGATTCACCGAGGATCAAGCCGACGAGGTGTCCCGCCGAGAACCCAAGCGTCTTAAACACAGCGTACTCGCGCGTTCGCTCGCGCGCGGACATGATCATCGTATTTCCAACAACCAGAAGGATGATGCCGATGATAACGAAGGAAATGAAGTTCATGGCAGTAATAATGGCGCCCGCCGAGGCAACAAAGCCCTGCTGAAACGCCCGCTCGGTTTCCGTCTTTGTCTCGGCGCGCGAATTTTTGAATAAGGCATCAACCTGGTCAGAAATCGTGCCGGCCTTTGCGGGGTCAGAGATGCGAATGACATACCAACCAACGTTTCCCGCCCGCCCGGGGTTATCCTGCCTCATGCGCTCATCAACGTACTGCCAGTGAAAGAACATCTGTGTTGCGTCGGTGCTTTTGTCGCGAGGCTGATAGATCCCCCGAACAACAAGATTCCATTTGCCTGGATAAATGTCGCCATCCATCTGCATCTCATCGCCAATTTTCAGCTTATAGCGCTGCGCGAGGTCGGAGCCAATGACGCAGGAGTTGCGCTCGCGCTTGAATGTCGTCAGCTGATCGGACGGGATGAGGAATTCCGGATAGAGATCAAAGTTGGTTTCAGCGTCGACGGCCATCCGCGCAAAAAACTGGTTCTTGTCAATATAAGTACCTCCAAACCAGTTTGCATATGTCACAGCATCAACACCGGGAATCTTGGTGATCTGGTCGCGGTACGAGTATGGAAGAGGGAAGATAAACGAGACCGCTTGGCGGGTGATCAGCCTGTTCGCAGCCGAAGCTTCAACGCCGGCAGACCAAGCCGTCACGACCGTCCTTAGGAGTCCAAACGCCATAACGGCGATGGCGATGCCGATGATCGTCAGAATGGTTCGGAGCTTATGCCGAAGAGCGTTTTTGAAAACAAGCTTGAAGACTTTCATTGATCAGCTCCGTTTGAATTCACCCTTGTCGAGGTGTCGGACCACCCTTGCCTTCTCAGCCGCCCGGGGGTCGTGGGTAACCATCACAATGGTTTTGTGAAACTCGGTATTGAGACGCTCGAGGAGCGTCAGAATTTCATCGGCTGAATTCTTGTCGAGATCTCCGGTGGGCTCGTCAGCAACCAGAATGGTCGGGTCGGTGGTGATGGCGCGCGCAATTGCGACACGCTGTTCCTGGCCACCAGAAAGTTGCTTTGGGTAGTGCTGCATCCGGTCCTGCAGGCCAACAACCGTCAGCGCCGTTTCAACATGTTGTCTTCGCTCTTTCTTCGAGAGGGACGTGAGAAGCAACGGCAATTCGACGTTTTCGTAAGCGGTGAGGACGGGAATCAGGTTGTAGAACTGGAAGATGAATCCCACGTGAGTCGACCGCCACTTGGCGAGCTGGGATTCATTCAAGGATCCAATGTTGGTGCCAGCGACAGAAATCTGCCCCTTGTTCGGTCGGTCGATGCCGGCAATGAGATTCAGCAATGTGGTTTTTCCGGAACCAGAGGGTCCCATCAATGCGAGATACTCCCCGGCTGGGATATCAAACGAAATATTATTGAGCACAGGAATTTCAAAACTGTCACGCCAGTACGATTTAGAGACAGCCTGAACCTGAATAATTGGATCCATAGAACCATCCTTCTTGTGTGTGTCGATTGAAACCAGAACTATTTCACCTTTACCCTCAGGCCGTCCACGATGTGGTCGTTGAGGCCCGCGATGACGCGTTCTCCTGCAGCCAGTCCCCGCGTGATCTCCACCAGGGCGCCAGCATCTTTTCCTGTGGACACAGGAACAGCGACCGCTTGGTCATTGCGAACAACAAAGACGACCTTCTTGCCGTTTCTTGTAGCTACAGAGCTTAACGGGATCGTCAGCATCGAGCGAGCTGCGCTCTGAACAGGCTCTGTGGTTTTTGTGAGGAACAACACCTTGGAACTCATTTCTGGCAG
>Ga0209777_10003214_pt1 | contig 20551 bp, 26 predicted proteins | sample FrelakmetHBP12HB_FD_187147 | JGI IMG/M metagenome (GOLD analysis project Ga0209777, IMG submission 187147) | Freshwater lake sediment microbial communities from the University of Notre Dame, USA, for methane emissions studies -HBP12 HB (SPAdes)... | ecosystem: Environmental > Aquatic >...
GTAAAAATCTTTGACTTTCTCCGGACCCCCTCGAGAAAGTCAAAGATTTTTACCGCGCGCGTTTGGGAGATCAGGTGACCAAGTTCACTGAGAAGTCTCCCGACGGTAAAACCGTTTTCGAGATGAAGTCCAGCCAACTGGAAAAGGTGGTGGCGCTCAAGAGCCATGGAGACGGGACGCGGATCGAGTTGGTTCGAATCGGCCACGGCCACGAGGAGAGCAACTAGCGACTTCTTCCACCGGAACGCAGCGAAACTCCCGCTGTTAGTTCTGCACTCTTGCTAATGAATTGCGCTGAATCTAAAAGGGATAACGGCTTTGTTTCGCAAAACGGGCCCTTTATATTATTTCATGAAGTTATATCTCATCGTATATATTTTGTCATCATCCTTGGCGCGCCAAGCGTTCTCGCCTTATTGCACCGACTTCCGTTGATTCGCCTTGATTAGCTCGCTGGCAGCGTCCATAATCGGCGCTTTCCGGCGCAGCCGCGCGGCACGGCCAAGATGACCAAGCTACGGGTCGAGGGGGGGAACACCATGCGACGTGAACTGATCGTTCTGATGAGTGTCCTGGCAGCAGGACTGCCGGCTGGGGGCCGGGCCTTGGCCGCGCAGTCGTATGAAGTGACCGTCGAGCACGCTGTCTCCGCGAAGATGCGCGACGGCGTGGTACTCCGCGCGGACATCTATCGGCCGAAAGCCGAAGGGAAGTTTCCGGTCCTCCTCCAGCGCACTCCCTACGACAAGCGCGGCGAGGCGGACTTCGGCCTCAAGACCGCGGCCCGCGGCTACGTGGTGATTGTCCAGGACGTGCGCGGCCGCTTCACGTCCGAGGGCGAGTGGTACACGTTCAAACACGAGTCCGACGACGGCTATGACACCGTCGAGTGGGCGGCAAGCCTGCCGTACTCAAACGGGAAGGTTGGGATGTTCGGCGGCTCATACGTCGGCGCCACGCAGATGCTCGCCGCCATGGCCGCGCCGCCACACCTGGCGGGCATCTTCCCGGTGGTCACTGCTTCCAACTATCACGATGGCTGGACCTACCAGGGAGGCGCGTTCGAGCAGTGGTTCAACGAGTCCTGGACGGCGGGGCTGGCGCAAGACACACTCGACCGGCGAGTACGGCGAGAGAGCAACGCCCTCCTGTGGGTTCGCAAGCTGCCCTTGGCGGAATTTCCTCTACTGAGCCTCGGGACAACTGAGGACTTGGCGCCGTATTTTCGTGACTGGCTCGAACACGCTGCTTACGACGACTATTGGAAACAGATATCCATCGAAGACCATCACCCTAAGGTTCAGGTCCCGGCTTATCACGTCGCGGCCTGGTACGACATTTTTCTGGGCGGGTCGCTGCGGAACTATACGGGCATCAAAGGGAATGGCGGAAGTGAGGCCGCGCGGCGGGGGCAAAAGTTGCTGGTCATGATCGGGGGCCACGCGGGTGGGGGGAGGAAGATCGGCGAGGTCGACTTCGGCCCCGCCGCGAACTTCGACTTGGATGACATCATGCTGCGCTGGTACGACCACATCCTGAAGGGCGCCGAAAACGGCGTCGAGAAAGAAAAGCCCGTGAGGCTTTTCGTCATGGGCAAGAACGCGTGGCGTGAAGAGGACGACTGGCCGCTCGCCCGCGCCCGAGCAACGCGCTTCTATCTCCACTCGGCAGGCCAGGCGAACTCCCTGCGAGGCGACGGGACGCTTGACTCCTCCCTCCCGGCGGCGGGATCGGAGAAGGCGGACACTTTTGTCTATGACCCTGAGAATCCGGTACCGACGGTGGGCGGGCCGCTGTGCTGCGACGCCGCCCATCTGCCTCCGGGCCCGCGCGAGCAGCGCCCCGTCGAGGCTCGCGAGGACGTCCTGGTCTACACCACACAGGAGTTCAAAGAGGACTTTGAGGCCACGGGCCCCGTCAGCGTAGAGCTTTACGCCGGCTCTTCAGCGGTGGATACGGATTTCACCGCGAAATTGGTCGACGTGTGGCCAAACGGCTTCGCCCAAAACCTCACGGAGGGAATCGTCCGCGCGCGCTACCGGAATTCCCAGGAAAAGGCGGAGTTCCTGAACCCGGGGCAGATTTACAAATTCAACTTGGACCTTTGGGCGACCTCGAACGTCTTCCTGAAAGGTCACCGGCTGCGGCTGGAAATCTCCAGCAGCAACTTCCCGCGCTTCGACCGTAATTTGAATACCGGCGAGGACGCGGCCCATGCCGCGCGCGCGGTGAAGGCCACGAACACGATTTACCACGACGCCGAACACCCGTCCGCAATCATCTTGTCCGTGGTGCCGCAATGAATGAAAAGTGAAGGGGTAAAGTGTAATGGATAAAGGATGAAGCGGAGGCTGCTGCGATTGAGTCTTTACCCTTAAGTCTTCATACTTCTGCCTTCCTTTTGCGAGGACCTATGACGGGCACGATTCTTGCCATTGCCGCTCATCCTGGCGATGGGCTGTTCACGATGGGCGCCGCTGTGGCGCAGCAGATTCACCAAGGCGGCAGCGGGATCTTCCTGAGCTTGTCGCTCGGCGAGCGAGGGCACCCGAAGATTCCGCCCAAGGAATACGGCGAGCTGCAACGCCAGGCGACGGAAAAAGCTGCGAAGCTTCTCGGCGCGGAGGCAGCCTTTCTCACCTACTCCGACGCTGAAATCCCCTTCAACGACGAGATCAGTCTCGCGGTGTGTGATTTGATCCGCGCGCACAAGCCCGACCTGATCGTGACGCACTGGAGCGGCAGTTGGCACAAAGACCATCAGGCCTGTCATGCCGTGGTCCGCGACGCCAACTTCTACGCGGGACTCTCGGCTCTGGAGCGCAAACTGCCTGCGCATTCTGCGGGCAAGCTCTACTTCGCGGAGAACTGGGAGGACATGACGAACTTCCAGGCGGACACTTACCTCGACATCAGCCCCGTCTTCGAAAAGTGGCTCGAGGCCTGCTCGGTGTTCCCCATGTGGCGGGGCGAAACGGGATTTCGTTACAACGATTACTATCGCAGCCTGGCCGTCATGCGCGGCTGCCTCAGCGGTTTTCAGTATGCTGTCGCGCTGATGTCGCCGGCGGAGCAGCGGGAACAGCGCCTGCGGTCGCTGTAGGGGCGGAAGCGAAAATGCGGGAGCCCCTCAGATCCAGACAGGAATGAGTGCAGATTGAAGCGACCCATCGGTGTGACGATTCTTGCCGTATTGTTGACGATCTCGGGTCTTGTGGAAATACTCGTAGGCCTGGGCGGTTTACGGGGGCTTGTCCTTTCAGGCGTGGAGCATGATGTGCGGTTGCCGCTATGGCTTGCAGCAATACCGGCGGAGGGGAACTGCGTGCTGGGATCTATTTACCTATTGACGGGCATAGGCTTGTGGAGGTTGCGGAAGTGGGCGAGGGGAGTACTTATCTTGTGGCTAGTATTGGGATTTGTGGTGGTGGCGATCACCCTTCTGATAGGCCGAATTCGGCTAAACTCGTGGGTTTTCCCGGCATGGTTTCTCTTGCCTTATTTTGCGGTCGCCTGCCTTTGCGTCTGGTACATGTACACACCTGGTGTCAAGCGCGCATTCAGGATTTAGGGGAACATTGCCCGTGCCCGTGTGGATAGGACAACCTTGCGACTGCGTTGGAGATGCAAATGAAAAAAACTCAACAGTTTCTTGCCAAACTCAAACTACCCGGAGAGGACAATCATGCATTAAAGCCGAGTTCCAAACGCTTCCGGGACGGCGGCGAGTACCGCATCGAGATTCCGAGCTGTGAAGGCCCGCGCGTGTTCCGTGAAGTGCTGGAAGCCGCCAGGGAATACCGCGTGCCCATTCACCGCGTCAGCCAGGGTAGCGGGATCATGCTGCTCACGCGCGAAGAGATTCGCGAGATGGCGCGCCTGGGGCATGACCAGGGCATCGAGGTATGCCTGTTCGTCGGTCCCCGCGCGCCGTTTGAGACCGGAGCGCAAGCTCTCGCGCCCGCCGGCAAAGTCATCGGCTGGCAACACCGCGGCGCCGACCAGTTGGTATACGCCATCGAGGACGTCCGCAGGGCGTGCGACCTCGGCATCCGCAGCGTGCTGCCTGCCGACCTGGGGCTGATCTGGGTGCTCAATGAAATGAAGCTCAAAGGCGAGTTGCCGAGAAACCTGGTTCTCAAGAGCTCCGTCACGCTTCCCGCCGCCAATCCCGCGACCGCCAAGGTCTTCGAGCGCGCCGGGGTCTCAACCCTCAACATTCCCACCGACCTGAGCGCGGCGCAGATCGGCGCCCTCCGCCAGGCCGTGGACATCCCCATCGACATGTACATCGAGGTTCCCGACAACCTCGGCGGCTTCATCCGATACTACGAGATGCCCCAGCTCATCCAGGTGGCTGCGCCGATTTACTTCAAGTTCGGACTTCGTAATGCCCCGGACATTTACCCCTCCGGCCTGCATTTGGAAGCGACGGCCGTCAGCCTGGGACGCGAGCGGGTGCGCCGCGCGCGCATTGCGCTGGACCTGCTCGCGCAATACGCGCCGAAGGCGAAGATGTCTCCCATGGGCAGCAAGGACCTGGGAATCCCAGAGGTCTGACCCTACCCCCCAAGAATTTCTGCATTCGCGGACCCATTTGTTGCGTATTGGATTATTGAGAAGGCTGAGTGACGGAATACGAGACGGCAGCGTGACGGCGGCGACACAGCGCATGGAGGAAGCCCTGTCCCGGACGGCGCAGGGTGATCGTTCAGCCTTCGAGGCAATCGTGCGCGAGCACCAGGCGATGGTATTCGGGATGGCGTACCATTTCTTTCACGATGCCTCCCGAGCAGAAGACGTAAGCCAGGAAGTGTTTCTTCGCCTCTACCAAAATCTCCGCTCCATCCAGTCGCCGGTACACCTGATGCTCTGGCTGCGCAAGGTCACCAGCCGGTGTTGCATTGACGTGGTTCGGAAGGGCCCGCCCGACCGGGAGATTAGCTTGGAGGAGTCGCTCGAGCCCGCGCAAGCGGCCAGGGACGCGGACCCCTTGCTTTCAAGACGACTCCAAAGACTCGTTGCTTCTCTGCCCGAAAACGCCCGGATGGTGATTATCCTGCGGTACCAGGAGGAACTCGAGCTGGCCGAGATCGCCCAGATCCTCGAGATTCCCATCAACACCGTCAAGAGCCGGTTGCAACGCGCGCTCGAGACGTTGCGCGAGAAGCTCGCCGCCGTGCTGGAGATTAATTTCCATGAGACCTCTTGACGAAGAACTCCGGTCGGCCTTGCGGCGCCAGGAACCGCCGGCAGGGTTTGTTGAACGCGTCATGGCCCGACTCGCTGCCCAGGCGGCGCCGCGAGCCGGGTGGGCGCAGGTGGCGCGGGCGTTCCTTGGGTGGCCGAGGCTGCGCTGGGCCGCGGTAGGGGCCGTCGCCTGCCTTGTGATGGCGATTGGAGTTGTTCAGTACCAGAGGGGGCAGCGCGCTCAGGGTGAAATGGCCAAAGCGCAACTGAAGCAGGCCCTGCACATCGCCAGCAGCAAGCTTAACCAGGCGCGGAAGAGAGTGCAGGAGATCGACCGCCGGAGTCCCCAGTCATAAGGGAGTAGGGGTCAACTATGAGAATTTCGCTAACGCGTTCAGCAACGCTGATGATGTTCCTGGTCTTGATTTGGGGGGGGCTTCCCGCCTATGGGCAGGTCGCTCGCCTCCAGCTCAACAACCTCGAGAAGCTTTCGAAGAAGGCTGCCGAAGTTGTCGACGTTACCCTGGATGGCCCGATGCTGAAGCTGGCCTCGAAGTTCCTTAACGAGGATGAGGACTCCGAGGCAGCGGAGGTCAAGGAACTGGTGAAAGGCCTGAAAGGGATTTACGTCAAAAGCTTCGAGTTCGACAAAGAAGGTGAATACTCCGAAGAAGACGTGGAAGCCATCCGCGCCCAGCTCAAGGGGCCCGGCTGGACAAGGATCGTCGGCTTCACCAGCAAGCGCGAGCATGAGAATACCGAGGTTTACATGATGGTCCCTGGATCCGGGGAGAGTATCGAGGGCATGGCCATCATCGACGCGGAGCCGAAAGAGCTGACGGTGGTGAATATCATCGGCCCGATTGACCTGGATAAGCTCAGCGCGCTGGAAGGGCACATGGGTGTGCCCAAGTTGGATCTCGAAAAAGGCAAAGCGGGGCAAAAACCCGCCTCCGGCAAGCCGCCTGCCAAGGAGCAGGAATGACAAAAAGTCGCTGGCTGGCCAAAGCGCTTATCCTTGGTGCGGTTTTCGCACTTACCGCTGATGCGAGCGGCAAGGACCGGGCCTTCGACGAGATCGTGCATCGCATCGAGTCTTACTACCACAAACGGCCGGTGCCTTTGATGGGCCTGGCGAGCTTCGCGGCAAACCGCGCGCGGCCGGAGGGCGTCAGGAATATGAAGCTGGCGGTTTTTGAAGACCTCGAGCAGAACCCACCGGACAGCAATTTCGACTCCTTCCTGCAAGACGCTGCGGGGGCCGAATTCCAGCCCTTCGTGCGAGTCCTCTCCAACCGTGATCGCGAGCGGACCTATGTTTACGCCCGAGAGGCCGGCGACTCCTGGGAGTTGCTGGTCATAGACATTGAGCAAGGCGAAGCCTGCGTGATTCAGATGCAGTTGAAGCCGGAAGCCATGGCCGACTGGTTCGATGAGCCGGCGCGCCAAGCCCGGAGCTCCGCGCATGAAGCGGAGAGCTCACGCTGAATAGCCTCCCTCGATCGTTTCATCCCCTCAGCCTTTTCTCCAGCTATCTCCCTCGGGTGTGACGACTTCCTTGCAAACAGTGGTCACCATTTGTCGCCGAACACCGCGGCCGACTCTGTTAACATTCCGCCTTATCCGGCCGTCTTGATTGGCGGGGGCCTTGAGCCAAGCAGGGGATGATGCAAGCTCTAGCGGGGGGCCGGATGTGGGAGAAACCGCTGATCTCGTGCAAGCCTTAGGGCGATGTGGGCCCGTGATGGTCCAGCCAGCAGACGAAAGCTCGGACGTTTCCCGGCTGGTGGAAGCCGCCCCCGCCGGCGACCGCGCCGCGTTTGGCCGGCTCTACGAGCGTTATGGGCGTATGGTCCACGGCATTCTGCTGTCGCGCGTGCCGCCGGGTGAGGTGGCCGATTTGGTTCAGGACGTCTTCTTGTTGGCGATGCGGCGGCTTCACAGCTTGCGAGAACCCGCCGCCTTCGGGGGGTGGCTGATGGCGATTGCGCGCAACCGTGCCAACGACTTCCATCGCCGCTCCCCGAATCTCGAGGAGCTGGATGAGCATCTTCGGAAGGCCCTGGCAGGCGCGACCGACGGGTCACTGCTGGCCAAAAACCTGGTCCTGCATTACGGTGATTCGGGAACGAAGACGGTCGCTGACCTGCGAGGGAAGCTGGGCGGCAAGTGATGATCGCGGGCAGTGCAGGCTTCAGCGCCAGAGGGATCTGGGGCGGAGGCGTCTAAATAAGGGCTGCTCCGGAATTCAGGATATGCCCTCCAGCACCGAATTCGCCCAAATATAGAACGCCACGTGGGGGCTCCAGTATTCGCAGGTCCGCCAGTCCAAGGTGTATTGCATATCCAGGACGGGCTCATCCTGGGCGTTGCCGGCGATGCCGTTCATGATTCCGCCCGGGATGAGTCCCACAAAGCGCGAGTGAGGGAAAGGGTTGCGCATGCCCTCGCCGGTCATCATGCACGCTGCAAAAGGATTCGCTCCCATAATCCATTCGAGTTGGCGGTAGGCGAGGTCAACATATTTGCGGCCTTTGTCCCCGGCCAGTTTTGCGGTCCAGCCCAGCAGCAGCGCGTTGGAGGCCAGATGGCAGTTTGCGCCTTGCCACCAGAACTGTTTGCGCACCGGGTGGAAGTAGCGATAGGTCAGTCCCCCCGCAAGCGGCCGGTAAGTCTCCGGGGTGGGAGATCCGAGAAACAATCCCAACGGAATAATGCGATAGGCATTGCGCCCCGCCATCGGCATCAGGTACTCGTCGATGTGCAATTCAACAGCATCCTTCCACTTCATGCGTTCGCCGGCGTCGGGAAAAGTCTCATACAGATGAAGCAGGGCGAGCGGCGGCGTAGCCGAATTGACGATGTCCATGTAAGGCTGGTCCCCGCTCATCCAGAAGCCTCGCACCTGGCGTTGGCCGGCCAGATAGGAAGTGTTTTGGCGGCGGAGCAGATCGCGTCCGAGGAGCATCGCGTGCTCCCTGTACTCGGCGTCTTGAGTGGCGCGAAACAGTTCGCAGGCCGCCAGGGTCCACAAGGCAGTGTCCTCAGTTGATTCGGGCGGGCGCTCGAAAGCCTTCCAGGCACGGACCCCGGCGTCGAGGCATTGCCGGGCGTAGGCCGCGTCCGATTTCAAGTAGCATTGCGCCGCCAACCCCTGAAGGGTTGCAAAGACCGCGGCGGTGCCGCTGCGCTTGGCCGTGTTGATGTAGCGGTCGTCGCTGGTGCCGACGAGGTTGTCGGTCCAATGGTTGTCGCTGTTATCGCCGTTGACTCCCCCTGCGGCGTCGGCCCAGATTTTCCCGTCGGTATCCTGCATTTTCAGGAAGTAGCGGTTGCCGAAGCGCACTTCTTCCAGGATTTGCTCGTGGGTGGTGTCAGCCGGACCGGGCGCGGGAATATTCCGCAGCAGATTGAGCAGCGCGATGCCATTCAGCATGGTTACGTCCATCCACTTGCGCAGGTCGCCGGCATCGTGCCAGCCGCCCACCACGTCCACGTGTTCCCCGTTATCCCGGCGGCGCGCGTCGTCGAGATGGCAGACGGGATGAACGCCTGGAACCTCGACGCCACAACGCTGGTAGCGGTAGTACCCGACCGCCTTCGGCAAAGTGCGGCGCCACACGTCCTCGAGGAGGGCGAACTGGACAGAGTGCTCATTCCCCACCGTAATCTGGTACAGCCCCGGGCGATCGAGATCAGCGAAATCCGCTACCAGGCACGGACCAAAATCCGAGTCCACCTTGGCCAGCTTGCGAGTGAAGTGAAATGCCCTCTCGCTGACGTCGCGCAGCGTGAATTGCTTGGGTTCCGGCGTGGCCAGTGCACGAACCACCAGCACCTTCTGGCCGGCGCGGGGTCGAAAACCGAGATGATTCAGGGTGATGGTCGGCCAATGGGGCGCGGTCATCAGCTCGACGGGGTCATGAACGGGCGGCAGGTTCTGGCCGTCGAGTGCGGCGGGAAGTGCCGGAAGCGCTGCGAGCGTGCCTAAGAACTGTCTGCGTTTCATGAGTTTTTCCTCCCTGCCTGCGCGAGGCCTTCGGGGAATGGCAGGCAAATCGGACTGGACAGCGGGGCATCCGTCGGTCGCCAGGCTCGTCCAGCGACGGACTGACGGACTCTTATATCACAGCAGGCGTCTGAGAGCACGCACCGGCTTCCTGCAAATTGCGCGCGCTCCAATTTCCAGGCGTTGCGCCCACTGCGGGGCTACTGTTATGCTGCAAGCTCGATTTGACCCAGGGAAGACAGTGAGTGGAGTTTTCGGCGTGAAGCATAGAGCAAGGGTGAGTGGAACTGGTTCTACTCACTTCAGCCTTTATCCTTCATTCTCCAACCTTCTACCTAGCTATGCCTGAGCAGCGCTGGTTGCGCATCATCCCGGTCGCTTTCATCATGTACACCATCGCGTTTGTGGACCGGACGAACGTGTCGCTGGCGCTTCCCTCCATGAGTCGCGACCTGCACATGGACCCCACGCAGGCCGGCGACGCCGTGGGAGTCTTTTTTTGGGGTTACATGCTCCTGCAGATTCCCGGCGGGCACCTGGCGCAGCGCTGGAGCGCCAAGCGCTTTGTGAGCATTTTGTTGGTCCTCTGGGGGGCCAGTTCGATGGCCTGCGGGCTGGTCCAGACGGGGCGGCAATTCTGGATCATGCGCTTCGTGCTGGGCGTGGCGGAAGGCGGCGTGTGGCCGGCCACGCTGGTGCTGCTTGCGCATTGGTTCCCCCGGGCGGAAAGGGCGCGGGCCAACGCTTACTGGATGTTGTGCCTGCCGTTGTCGCTGGTGGTTTCCTCGCCTTTCTCCGGCTGGATCCTGGGCCGATGGGGTTGGCGCGTGCTCTTAATCTCCGAAGGGGTGCTGCCCTTCCTCTGGCTGGTCATCTGGTGGGCGATGATTGATGACCACCCGGCGCAGGCCCGCTGGATTTCCGCCCAGGAGCGCGACGATTTGGTGAACACGCTGAGCCGGGAATCCGCAGAACTCGAAAGCGTGCGCTCCGTCACGTACCTTCGCGCACTGTTGCGCCCACAAGTGCTGGCGATGGTGGGCATCTATTTCCTCCTCAACTCCGGCAATTATGGATTTCTCTTCTGGCTTCCCAGCGCGCTCGAAGGCGCCATGAAGATGAGTAACCTGATGGTGGGCGAACTGTTCTCGATTCCCTTCCTCGTAACGGCCGTCGGCATGGTGCTCTTTTCCCGGCACTCGGACTGGACGGGAGAGCGGAAGCGTCATGTGGGGTTCGCGCTGGCCTGGGGAGGTTTTTTTCTGCTGGCGAGCGTGCTGGCGAATCGCCCCGCGCCCGCCCTGTCCTTCCTCCTGATCTCGTTGGTGGGAGCGGGCTCCTATGGAGCGCTGGGCCCGTTCTGGGCCATTCCCACGGAAACGCTTCCCCGATCTGTGGCGGGGTCCGCCATGGGACTGATCAACGCCCTGGGAAATCTGGGAGGGTATTTCGGGCCGCTGGTGGTTGGGTATTTGAACCAACGCACGGGTAATTTCCTCTACGCTTTTGGAGTGCTCAGCGTGGGCTTTCTCGTAGCCTCGGGGTTGGCCTTGTTATTACGGCTGCCTGCGGCAAGCCCCACATCCGTCAGGTGATCCGTCGGTCAACAGATCCGCCAGCAGACGGACTGACGGGCGGGGGTTGGCGTGGCTGGGCATGGCTGGGCGTGGCGCTTTAGGCTGAAGAGGTCGCAGCCCGCCGAGTGGTGAAACGATGGGCAAGAAGATCTATCGCATCGTCTCCTGGACCTTTCTAATCCTCACCCTCATCTCGATTGTGCTCATGTTGCGCAAGCCGTCGGCCCCACCTGTGGTGTCGAGCGCGGAAGCTGCCAAGTCCTTTGACGAAAAGATCGGCCAGGTCGAGCAGCCCAGCCCGCAAAGTGCGCCGCAGGAGGTCCACATCACCGAGGCGGAGCTGAATTCCAAACTTCAGGAGAGTATGCAGGGGGCCGGGACCACCCCCGGGCCCGCGGCGCTGGAGGCCGCTTCCATCCATCTGGAGGGTGACCGGATGATCGGAACGTTTACGGTGAAGGTGAGTGGCAAGGACCTTTATCTGACCCTGGGCGGCAAGCTGGGCGCCGTCAATGGACAAGTTCAATTCACGCCCACAGAAGTGAAGCTCGGCAGCCTGCCCGTGCCCGTTTCGGCTGTGGAGTCCACGCTGCGCCAAAAGTTGGATTCTCCCGAAATGCGCGACCACATGAAGCTGCCCGATTCCATTAAAGACATTCGCATCGAAAACGGCGAGTTGGTGCTCGTCCCGAAGTAGCGCCTGCGCTAAATCAGGGCCACGGCGCGGATGGGCGAGCCGGAGCCTCCTCGGATTTTGAGTGGCAAAGCCAGAAACAGGCAGAAGTCAGGAAGCTGCTCGAGGTTCGTGAGATTTTCGATAATGAGCACCTGCTTCTCCAGCACGCGGGGATGGATGGGATTCTTTGCCAGCGCGGCGGGAGGGTCAGGGGAGAGCGTATCCACTCCGAGTGCCGCGACCTCTTTAGCCACCAGGTAATCGGCCGCTTCCATACTCACGCCCGGCCAGTCTTCAACATAGCGCTTGTCGCCCGGCCGCAGTCCCCAGTGCTTTGACCAGCCGAAATCGAACAACACAATGTCGCCGGCGCGGAGCTCGCCGTGTTCCGTTTCCCACCGGGTGATAAAGTCTTTCATGACGTAGTCACCCTCCTTCAGATGACGGCAATCGAGGCGCGCGCCGCGCCCCACCAGGCGCTTCGCGGGCACCTGCTCGATGGTCACGTGAGCGCTCGGGTGCGTGTCGCTGATGAAATGCGCCGGGGCGTCCACGTGAGTGCCGTTATGCTCGTTCATCACCAGTTGGTACGTCAACGAGCGCCCGCCGTGCCAGTACGACCCCCAGAGATTGTGAAAGAATTTCGAGTGGGTGGGGTAGTTCGGTATGTGTTCCTCGAGCGTCTGGCTGAGGTCCACCACCCGAGCGTTGCGAATGCACTCCAGCAGGTTTTCGGCGTCGGCCATGTGATTTCTCCCCAAGACGATTTAGTCGGGCCAGGAAAGAAAGTATAAAGGACGATGGATGAAGCGCGAAACGAATACCTTTGGCCCGGAAGGGGTTCTACGGGCGGTCGGGAAGAGTTCTTGGGAGAAACTGGAGACAGGCTTTGAAGGCTTTCGACAAACGATGCTCTGAGGCAAGCTGCTTCCAGCGCTCGCGCTCTTCGCTGGATTGAAGGATGAGCAACTGGGCCGCGTCGTATAGATCCAAGGTCCCTCCCGCTTCCAACTTCAACAGGAACAAGTGCCCCGCTTGTACGATCGGGAGCCCCAGCCCCTCGAGTTCCACGCGCGAGGCAACCCTTACTGCTTCGCGATGCCAGGCCTTAGACGGGAAGAGCAAGTCGCATCGGACAGTGGCCTCGCCCACCGAAATGTCCATACGGATGACCCCCGGCACCGGATCATGGATGTCCCCACGCCGAGCCTCAGCAGGGAACCCGCTTTCGGTTAGCGTCTGCGCGAGAGACTTCGCGTCGGAGATCGACCAATCGATAAGGAAATCGATGTCCTTGGTGAGACGCGTTCCTCCGTAGGCATCGACCGCAAGCCCGCCGATCAACGCATAAGGAACGCGAAGGCTATCCAGGACGGCTACGGCCTTTTGCAGAGCTTCTTTGAACACGTGTTTCTCGAACCTTGCCGGCCAGTTCGATGGCGAAATCTGCCCACTGCATCGCCAGCTCAAGCCGTTGGGCGGGAGTCAGCTTCGCCATATCAGCGAGCTCCTCCATGTGGAGTGTTTCCCGCAGGGCCGAGTACTTCTTTCTGAGGCGTTGTGGCATATCCCGTATGTCCTACAACCTAGTCCCCGGCGGTGGCGAAGTAACCCACCTTGTTCCGCACCGCGACGCCTTTGCGCAGGGCCACGACGTGGATGGCGCGGTAGGTGCCGTCGAGGGTGTCGTTGTCGGGCCTGTAGCCGATGCTGTACTGTTCGTCGAGTTCGCGGTTGATCGATTCCAGCGCGTCCGCCAGATGGATCAGGCGCTCGGCGGAGTAAATGCCCGTCTCAGCGCCCAGGCCCTTGTTCTGGGAAGTGTCCCCGATCTGGCCATGCGACAGGTAGCCGGTCCCCAGGTCGGCGCCCGGGCTTACCTCCAAAGGGAAGTAGGCGGCGCCCCCGGTTTGCTCGGCAATCCATTGCAGGACTTTATCGCCCGGATTGGAGAAGCCATAGGCGGCGTTGCCGATCGTGTAGATGGTCGTCTCCGCCCGGTGGGCCATGGACAGCGCTTCGTCGACGGAATGCTGGCTCTGCGCATCCAACCCGTCGCTGATGACCACCAGGACCCGGCGCACGCTCTCCGCTTCGCCGGCGTGCATCATTTTATCTTTGCAGGCGGAATAGATGGCGTCGTACAGGGCTTTTCCGCCGCCCGCCTTGAGCCCCCGGATCTTCTCGTTAAGAATATCGGGGTCGGTGGTGAAGTCCTGGAGGATCGAACTGGTCGAGTCAAAGGTTTGAAGGTAAATCTGGTTCTTGCTGCCGCGGTTCTGGAGCATGTTGAAGGCGAACTCGCTGGCGGCATCCTGCTGAAACGATAACTGTCGCCGCGCGCTGTTACTGGTATCGAGGACCAGCCCGATGCGCAGAGGCGGCTGAGGCTCCAGACGGAAGTAGCGGATGGTCTGCGGCTTTCCGTCTTCGTAAACCTTGAAATCCTTTGAGGTGAGGTCAATGACCGGCATCCCACGCTTGTCGAGCACCGAAACGGGAACGTTCACCACTTGCACACGCACGCGAATACGGTGCGTTTCGGCTGAAGTCCCGGCCTGGGCCTCCTTCGGTGTGGCGGCTTGGGCCGGACTGCCCGAGGGGGCTGAGGGCGGGGGGCTGCCCTGCGGCCCCGAGCCTTGCTGGGAGGGCGAGCTGGGCGCAGAGGTCTGCGCGCCTGCCGGCGCACCACCCAGCGCGGCGACCAGGGCGCCCGCCACTAAGAAGGCCCACACCACCAAGGCTCGAACTTCCGGAATTCTTCCGCCGTTCCGCGCGTTCATACCCAAGATTCTTCCCCCTAACGCCCACGGCCTTCTTGCAAGTTGCTCCTAATCATCTTAACCCAAAGCGGGGACGGGGGGTAGCGCCGGGGTGCGCGACGGATTGAAAACTCGTAGCGGCGGCTTTATGCCGCCAGAGTCCCCTTGCGCCGGCGGACTTATGGCGACGTGAAGTCGCCGCTACCTCTGAGAGGATGGGCGACCCAGGCCGAAGGCGCGGCAGGGGAGAGCTGAGAGCAGAATCAGAATCCCCCTTGAATAGATGTACAGACGATGTATATTGTTAAATCATGGGAAACATGGTTCGAACTCAAATCTTCCTTACCGCAGAGCAACGGCGTCATCTGCGAGCGTGGTCCAGGCTGGAGAAGAAAACGGCCAGCGCCTTGATCCGGACCGCGATTCAGGAGCGATACGTCCACCGCCCCACCCCCGCGGACTTTCGCGCCGCGCTGGACGAGGCGTTTGGCTCGTGGAAGGGACGGAAAAAGTCGAGCCTGGCGATCGTTCGCGCGTTGCGCGGCGGAAAACGTCTCAAGAACCTCTCAGGCTGAGAATCTCGTGGCCGCTCATCTCCTGGATACCGACATTCTCATCGACTTCCTGCGCGGTCGCAGGGAGGCTCGCGCCTTCCTGGCCCAATACGAAGCGACTGCCGAGCCACCCGTCATTTCAGTCGTGTCGGTGACCGAATTATGGGCTGGCATGAGGCAGGGTGAGGAGTCAGCTACCGGCGCGCTCTTGTCGGCTCTCAGAAAAATCCCCCTGTCAGAAGAAATTGCCCTCGCCGCTGGAAATATGCTGCGAGCCTATCGGCGAAGTCACGGGACTGAACTGGGCGATGCCTTGATTGCCTCGACCGCCGTCGAACTCGGCGCCACACTCATCACCCGCAACGTCAAGCACTATCCTATGGCCGCGGTCACGGTGCTGCGACCCTATTGACAGCATGATTCTGACCGCTAGGCTGGGCAGGTGTCGAGGCGCCGCGCGGCGATGCTCCTGAACGAGCGCGGCCTCGGATTCGCTCTCGATTGCGCATGGGGGCACCGGCCCGAGAAACCTCAAGCAACTCCGACTGGCACAGAATTGCTGCTAATTCACAGGCAGCAGTCCTTCCGGTGTATCGGTCGCGGAAGGTCAAATTTCTCGCCGGCTCGCTCGTCAATACCCGTAACAATTGCGCCTAAGAAATTCACTGCCGCGAGCAACATCTCCGCGTTCATGGGGATTTCCTTGCCCACCTTCAGTCCCTTGAGTCTCGCCCGGGAGAGGAAAACTGCGTTGACCACAGATCGGTTGTGGACAGCCAAATTTCGCAACTCGACGATTGTTACAGCCCTTTGGAGCTCGCTGGCCTTCGTAAAAAGCTGAAACCCCAATGTTCGGGAAAGCTCTCCGTTAAGGTCGGCCATCCCCTTGTAAGCCAGTTCGTAAACACGGCGTTCCGCAAGCGCGGAGACCAAGTCACTCATGCACTTGTGCCGGAGAACCTCCTCAGTCTTTATCGTCTGGCTCGATCTGAGGGCCTCCGGTTTGGTTCGGTAGATGAGAGTGAGTACCTCGGAAATATATGTTAGAAAATTGTCGACCCCAGCGCAAAAAGCCATTCGGCAGGATGCCCATGCCACGCGGAGGGTACCATATTGCACTATACAAGGGTCCTGCCCATTGGCTAAACTACACGCATGGAAATCACCATTCACATCCCGGATGAGTTGGCGCGCTCACTCGGGCAAGGCGGCGGCGATTTGTCACGCCGGACCCTGGAAGCGCTGGCTATTGATGGCTACCGGCGAGGTTCCCTAACCCAGCTTCAGGTCGGACAGCTTCTCGGCCTCTCGCGCATCGAGACCGAAGACCTCTTAGCGCGACACGTTGCTCTCTATGATTACGACCCAGCCGAGCTAGACCGCGAGGCGCGCGCATTTGAAAGACTCCGCGACCGAACACCATAGCTCCAGCAACTGACGATGACGGTTGTCTCCAACACCTCCCCCCTGCGCTATCTCATTGCAGCCGGTCAAGCCGATCTCCTCAGCAAGCTGTTCGGCACAATTCTCATTCCGACTGCCGTCGAACGAGAGATTCTCGACCCTCACGCGCCACCTTCCGTGCAGCACTGGATGGCACAACGGCCGACTTGGCTTCAGGTTCGCGAGGTTCAAACGGCGCCAGATGCCGAACTAACCGAGCAACTCGACTCCGGTGAGGCGGAAGCCATACAACTGGCTCAGGAGCTTCGAGCTGACGCACTCATCATGGACGAGCGCCGCGGCCGTCAGGTGGCCGCCGGGCGAGGCATAACCGTGATTGGAGTGCTGGGAATGTTACGGGAGTCCTATCGCCGAGGATTGATCGACAACCCCATCGCTCTTGCCGCCCAACTGCGCTCTCTTGGATTTCATACATCTCTTGCGCTCAGACGGCGGTTTGAAGAACAAATCCGTGAAATGGAGACCAGGTAGCGGTCAGGGCTCTCGTGACCGTGGCTACCTCTGGGTCACGCAACCTCAGGCGCCTTTCGGTGCCGACCCATGCGCGGAGTTTACCCTGAGTGAAACGAATGGGCTCAGGGCAGGCTCTCCCGACGAGGTCGGGACAGGTTCGGGTCGGCGCTACGCCTGCTCGATCACCAAGCGCAAGGCGTCGTAGGGGCAGGCCTCGTGCCTGCCCTCCGGAAGGGCACCCACGAGGGGTGCCCCTACCCTTCTTGCTTCGGCGGCAATGTACACGGAGGGGACGGCAAGCCGTCCCCCTACATTTTCCCCACGCGCGGGCGTCCCGCCCGCTCCGCGGGATCGCGGCTGCGGAAAATGCCGCCATGCAAAACTTGGCCGGAGCGTTGTATACTGAGACTGTCGGGCATAACTTTCGTTTAGCCGCCAAATCAAAAGGGAAGATTCCGGTTTAAGCCTTTGGATCGCTCTGCGGGCAAAGCATTCGGTGCTATCATCCGGGAGTGGTCTATGAGTGGGATCCGGTCAAGGCGGTGTCGAACCTGCGCCGCCACGGGGTATCGTTCGCCGAGGCCACCTCAGTCTTCCTCGATCCGGCCGCGTTGACGTTTGACGATCCGGACCACTCGGACGAGGAAGAGCGCGAGATTACGATCGGGGATTCAGCCCGGCAGCGGGTTCTTTTCGTATCGCACTCCGCGCGTGGGGGCCGGATTCGGATCATCAGCGCACGTAAGGCCACCCGCCGGGAGAGGGGCCAGTATGCCGAAAGGATTGCCGGAAGCGACTAAAGACGAACTGCGTCCTGAATACGATCTATCGCAGCTTGGACGCGGGGTGCGCGGAAAATACTACCGCCGGGCTAAGGCAGGGACGAACCTGGTGTTGATCGAGCCTGATCTTGCCAAAGCATTTCCTGACCAAGAGTCCGTCAATCGGGCGCTGCGTTTGCTAGCCGCGACGGCGAGTGCTACCACGCACGCTTCCCGGAGGCCCCGGAATAATAGAACGGCGCCGAACCAGCGGCCCAAGCGGCGGAATTCTGGGAGGTAGTGCGGCCCGGCGAGCCTGCGCCAGCCCCGAAAAGCCGCGCATTTCTTAGGGAGCAAGACTCTGCCGTCCGCGGGCGTAAGGTTTTGGGCTGCGGGTAGGATACGAGGAGCGGGCAGGAGCCGGAATTACGGGTGGAAGGTGTCGGGGGAGGCCTTATGACGATCAGCGTACACGAGGTGAAAAACTTCAAGGTGATTAGATTGGACGGCAAGCTCATGGCGGGCGAGCCTGTGAACGCGTTGCGCGCGCGCGTCCATGAGGAGTTGGCCGGTGACAAGAAGCAGTTGGCCATTGATCTGACGCGGGTCGGATTCCTTGACAGCGCGGGTATAGGCGCCATCGCAGGAATCAGTTTTTCCGCTCGGGACGCTGGCGGGACGTGCAGGTTCTTTGGCGCCTCGGCTGCCATCATGGACACCCTGACCAAGGTGAACCTCCATCGGGCCCTCCAGCTTTTCCCCGACGAGTCTGCGGCCCTGAAGAAGTGATCTATTGCCCGTCCAGCGGACCGCGGGCGGCTATTGTCTCAATTCCTTCAGCAGCCTCTGATAGTCTTCGCGGTACTGGGGGTTGGCGGGATCAAGCGTGTAAGCCTGAAGGAATTCTTGCAGAGCGCCGTGCCGGTCCCCCTTCGTCTCAAGCACAGTCCCCAGAAAGGAATGGGGCGCAGGGCCGTTCGGTTCCAGGCGGGCCCATTCGCGGTAGTGCTCGATGGCCCCGTTTAAATCCTCGTTTAGGCCTAAGGCATTTGCAAGGTTGGCGTGAAGGGCGGGGAGGTTGGCGTCCCGGCGAAGCGCTTCCCGCAATTCGGCCGTAGCCGCTTCGAGGTCGCCCTTCGCGTGGAGGGCAAAGGCGAGCCGGTTGTGGTGGTAAGGCTCGCGAGGATCCAGCCCCACTGATTTGCGGTATGCGGCAATGGCAGAATCCACGTGACCCAGCTTCAGCAGTGCGTCCGCCAGGTTGCTCTGAATGGCTGCGTCACCCGGAAGCTGGGTGAGCGCCCGGAGGTATTCGTCGAGAGCTCCTTGGAAGTCCTGCTTCCGGAATAGATCACACCCCAGCTTGTTGCGGGTGTAGCCGTTGTCCGGTTCGAGGCGGACGGCTTCGCGATGTTCGGCAGTGGCCTGGTCGAGTTCATTCAGACTGGACAGCAGGTCCGCCAAAGTTTCATGAAACTTTGCTTTGTTGGGCTCCAGTCCGATCAGCTGGCGGTAGACCTCGACGGCTTCCTTCAACTCTCCCGCTTCTCGAAGCGCCTCCGCGAAGCGGAACTGCGCGACCGGGTCGTGGGGACTCTTCCGGGCTTCCTCTCGCCGCTTCGCGATCGTCTTGGCCCAGTCAATCTTGGGGGGCGGAGGGGGCTTCTTCTCTTTGCCGACGTGTCGTAATAACTACGCGAGGGCCCAGATCATCGGTCCCCACGGCCAATTGAGCATTTCTCCTGCTCACTCCGGTCCCCGGCCTTCAGCAGATAGGCTACATGTGCCGCCCAGCCGCGCCTGAGAAGTGGTCGGCGGCCACTTAACGGGCTCACTGAAAACGGGTGAATGATTACAAAAAGCTTTCTTTGTAACTCTTTGCGCCCCGCGGTGAATGTCCTCTTCGTGGCAACGAGTATACACCCGTACTCTTGCTCTGCACCGCCAGACTCGTTTCCCCGCGTGAATGAGTTCGAGCACTTCATTTGTACGCAGGGCCCCAATCACGTGCACACACGAGCAGCCGCTAGCGCCGTCCGTCAGCTGACGGATTTGAAGTGCACAAACTCTGGGCTACGCGCTGGGTGCACACAAAGGTAGAATTGAAGGCCGTGTCAGGAAGGAGGGACGACCGTGCAGGCAGGATTTGTTGGACTGGGAAATATGGGCGGGCCGATGGCGAGGAACCTCCTCCAAGCGGGGCATCGGCTGACGGTGTATAACCGCACGCGGAGTCGCGCCGAGGAAGTGGTCAAGATGGTTGCGGAAGTGGTCGGAACGGTGCGGGAGGCGTGTGCCTCGGGCGTGGTGATGACCATGCTCGCCGATGACCGGGCGAATGAGGAATGTGTCTTCAGCCCGGAGGGAATCTTGCACGCCTTACCGGCCAACGGGGTGCACGTCGGGCTGAGCACGATCAGTACAGAGCTCTCCCGGCGGCTTGCGGAGGCGCATCGCTCGAGGGGACAGAGCTTCGTAGCGGCGCCGGTCTTCGGGCGGCCGGAAGCCGCCGAGGCCAAGCGCCTGCTGGTGGTGGCGGCGGGTCCCGCCGACGCCGTGGAGCGGTGTAGGCCACTTCTGGAGGCTATAGGCCGGAAGCTCTTTGTGATCGGCCCGGACGCGCCCGCGGCCCATGCGCTCAAGCTGGCCGGCAACTTCCTGATCGCCTCCATGCTGGAAACCCTGAGTGAGGCCTTCGCCCTGATGCGTAAGTCCGGAGTGGACCCCGCGCAGTTCCTGGAAATCCTCAACGGCTCGCTTTTTCAATCCCCCCTGTACGAGAATTACGGGAAGCTGATTGTGGAGGAGCGATTCGAACCGGCGGGATTCCGTCTGCGCCTGGGGCTGAAGGACGCGGGGTTAGTTTTGCGCGCCGCGGAGGCGGTAGCCGTTCCGATGCCGCTAGCCAGCTTGATTCATGACCAACTGCTCAGCGCGGTGGCGCGCGGGCAGGGCGACCTGGACTGGTCGAGCGTGGCGAAAGTCGCGGCGGAAAACGCCGGCCTCAAGTAGGGCTGCATCGCCGCGGCTCTGTATGACCGCGGTACACGCTGGGGTTCGGAGAGGTGGATCATGCGCATCGCGATCGGGGCGGACCATGCAGGT
>Ga0209777_10003215_pt1 | contig 20548 bp, 16 predicted proteins | sample FrelakmetHBP12HB_FD_187147 | JGI IMG/M metagenome (GOLD analysis project Ga0209777, IMG submission 187147) | Freshwater lake sediment microbial communities from the University of Notre Dame, USA, for methane emissions studies -HBP12 HB (SPAdes)... | ecosystem: Environmental > Aquatic >...
ATTTCACTAACGAGCGCACCGGCGAGTTGATATCGCGGATCACCAACGATGTCTCCATCATCAACGGGGGCATCAGTGCTTTCTTTGTCACCCTTGTCCGCGAGCCGCTTCTGATCATCGTCTTTCTCGGGCTCGCAATCGCCCTCAGCTGGAAACTGACCCTGATTTCAATCCTCGTGTTTCCCTTTTCTCTCTCTATCATCGGGTGGATTGCCGTTCGTTTGCACAAAGAACGCACGGTCTCGCAAGAGCGCCTTGCCGACATCACTTCGGTGTTGCAGGAAACGATTTCCGGAGTGAAAGTCGTGAAAGCGTTCGGAATGGAGGAGTTCGAAAACAAGAAGTTTGTTCGGCAAACCGGCAGATACTTCTCCTCACTCATCAAAATCACAAGAATTCGTGACCTTGCCACGCCTGCGACCGAGCTTCTGAGCATCGCGGCGGGGGCCGTCATCATCTGGTTCGGCGGAAGAGAGATTCTGATTGAGCACACCTTGAGCGCGAGTCAGTTCCTGTATTTCCTGTTCATCATTTTTCAAATCATGCCGCCGATCAAGGAACTCACGAATGTCAATAATCGTGTTCAGGAAGCCAGTGCCGCCGGCAAACGGATATTTGAAATCCTCGACACCAAGCCCTCGATCTCCAGCAAAGCCAATGCACAGAAGCTGGCGCAATTCTCTTCGTCCATCGAGTTCAGAAATGTGTGTTTTTCCTACAATGGACAGGATCAGGTGTTGAACGATATTAAGCTGAAGTTTATTAAAGGGGAGGTGGTCGCCATCGTTGGACCGAGTGGGAGCGGCAAGACAACGCTCGTTGACCTCATCCCGCGTTTCTACGATCCCACATCGGGAGCAATTATGATCGACGGCATCGACCTGCGGGAACTGGAAGTGAAGTCGCTCCGTGAAAAAATTGGAATCGTGACACAAGATACAATACTGTTCAATGATGTGGTGCGAAATAACATCGCGTACGGTCTCGACAACTGTCCGTTGGAAAGAATCGTGGCAGCGGCGAAGGCGGCGAACGCTCACGATTTCATCATGGCAATGCCCCAGCAGTACGACAGCACGATTGGAGAGCGCGGCGTGAAGCTTTCTGGCGGCGAACGCCAGCGGATCTCGCTCGCTCGCGCCATTCTCAAGAATCCCCCGCTGCTAATTCTTGACGAAGCTACATCGGCTCTGGATACCGAATCGGAGATTCTGGTTCAGCAGGCAATCGACCGGCTGATGTCGGGACGGACATCGATCGTCATTGCACATCGTCTCTCCACCGTGCAGCATGCAGACCGCATCATAGTTCTCGACCGGGGGAGCGTTGTGGAAGTCGGCACGCACGCGACGTTGATAAACAACACAAACGGGCTCTACCGTAAGCTCTATGAGCTTCAGTTCCGCATCTGAAGGCGCTTAAGGCACTCGTCCATGCTTCGTAAATGGAGATCGCGCCGGCAGCGGGAATTTTCTGAATTTGTGATACAACGTTCCAAAGTTCGGAAAATCCTCGTGCTACGCAACGGTCTCATCGGTGACGTCGTGTTTATTACGCCGGTGTTGCGACGGTTGCAGCAGGCATTCCCCGATGCCGTCCTGGATGCTATGGTGAGTGAACGCGCCGTTGAAGTTCTCAAGAGTTTTCCCTCTCTCAGGGCGATTCGCTCGCTCGGCGAGAATGCTTCCCTCTTGGATCAAATCAGGATCTTCCGGGATCTGCGAATCGAACAATATGACCTTCTGGTGATCCAGGAAACGAACTCGCATTACAGTGCGATGGCGCTCCTGACAGGTGCCAAATTCTGCGTCGGGTTTCAAAACTCGCTCGACATTCTGTTGGATAAGGCGGTCCCATGGCGCGAGAATGTGCATGCCGTGTCGGCAGAAATGGACTCCGTGGTCGGGTGGACCCCAGCTAATGCCGGGGATCCCGTTTCGCTTCACCTATCGACGACTTCCGAGGAAAAAAAGCAGGCGGAGCTAGTGTTACTGCAGTCTGGCATCGATCCGCAAGAGCTCATTGTCTGCTTCCATCCCGGTTGCAGCGACGTGCGTTCCGTCCGGGAGTGGATTGTGCCTCGCTTCAGTGAAGTAGCGGATCGATGCGTAAAAATGCACAAAGCTCAAATCGTCTTCACCGGGGTTGCCAGGGACAGCGAGATGGTTGAGGCGATCCGGAAGGGTATGAAATCGCCGTCGGCGAACTTCGCAGGGAAAACCTCTCTTCGCTTTTTCATGGCAATTCTCGAGCGTGCCGGGGTTGTCATCGGGTCGGATACCGGCGCCCTCCACATTGCCACGGCTCTCGGGACGCCTGTCGTGATGCTGATGGGGTTTACGGGACCGGATGACACCGGTCCGTTCGATGCGAGTCATAGGTCGCGCGTCGTGAGGATGGAACTGCCGTGCAGTCCATGCATTCATCAAAACCCAAAACCACTGCAATGGGAAACATGCAAGAATATCAGACCGGTGTTGTGCATGGACAGGATTACAAGCGAGGCAGTCTTCGCCGCAGTAAAAGAAGTTCTTGAGACACCGATTCCCGCTGAGATGAGAAAGAATGGTAGTGGACACTGAAAATACTACGTCGCCAACCGAAACCCAACCGCGTTCGGGAAGGTTCGACAACTCGAAGTTGTTCTCGGCATATCACGTCGGCCTGCAGCTACTGCTGGCAAGTCTGGCGGCCTCAATAGTCGCTGCCGAGGTGCTTGCCGGTGGTCTCTTCGTGTTGTGGGTGGTTCTCATGGCGCGGGGTGTGCGATACCGGCGGACAGCGTTGGATATTCCGGTCTTGATTTTCATTTTTGTGCGTTTGCTCTCCATCGTTTTCTCTGAATATCCATCGATGAGCTACATTACCATAACACGCGAACTGGTGTACTATGCAGGTTATTTCTTTACGGTTTACTACCTGCAAAACGTCGGGCGGCAGAGGATCGAGAGTCTCCTGAAAGTCCTGTTTGTCTCTACCGGAGTGATAACAGTCATTGCGATTGCTCAATTCCTGCTCGGGCATACGCTGAGGGTCAACGCGCTCACCGGCGGCGGGATGCTTTCCACCCAGTTGGCTTTCGTGATTCTCGTAGCGCTCGTCGCCAAAGACGTGAAGAGCATTTTTCGATCGCCGATGGTCTTCTGGCTGCTGATATCTGTTTTCGCGATTGGATTAGCCCTCAGCATGACGCGTGGAGATTGGATTGCGACTGCCGCCGGGATTGTTCTGTTCAGCGCTATGTTCAATCGAAAGTTGTTATTCGGAATGATCGCTTTTTCCTTGGTCCTGGTGTTGGTGGTTCCCTCCGTTCGCCATCGGATGACGACGCTGGAGAATCCTCTGCAGAATACCAGTGACCGTATCACGTTGTGGAAGAACGCCGTCGCCCTCATAGGTGTTCATCCCGTCCTTGGATTCGGTCCCGAAACATTTCACGCGGTGTTCAGGGATGTCGACCACCTCGTAGACAAGGAGGTCGGCGCCTGGCATAACGATATTCTCCAGTTGTATATGGAAAGCGGAGGCATCGGCGTTCTTTCCTTCGCTCTGTATATGGGATGTCTGCTTTTCCTTTCTCTGAGATTAATAATGCATTTTCGATATCGCCGGGACGAGCTCAACGTCGGTTGGATGGGATTATTAGTTCTTATCGCGTATCTGATCAGTGGAATGTTTACCATGCCGACGATCTCGATCACGAACGGAATATTGTTCCGCTTCCTGATTGCCATCGTTGCAGTTGAGCACCAGCGCGTTTTCCGACAACCCGGGAAGGTCTGAGGCGATGGAGCCAGGTAAAGTCCCGCTGTCGGTTATCGTTATCACGAAGAATGAGGAGCACAATATCGTCGATTGCTTGCAGAGCGTCGCATGGGCGAACGAGATTGTCGTCGTTGATGCGGAAAGCAAAGACCGGACAGTCGAGCTGGCAAGACAATTAACCCCGAAGGTGTATGTCAGGGAGTGGAGGGGCTATGGACCGGCGAAAAACTTCGCTCTTGATCATGTGACGAATAGGTGGGTACTCTGGTTGGACGCGGATGAGCGCGTGAGCCCCGAGCTTGCGCAGGAGATCCGGACGGCAATCGAGGGTCAATCAACGCCGCACTCTGTTTTTGAGGTCGCTCGCCGGGCCTATTTTCTTGGAAAATGGATTCGGCACTGCGGTTGGTATCCGGGATATGTGGTTCGTCTCTTCAAAAAAGACTCGGCCCGGTTCAATGATTCGAGAGTTCATGAGGGGTTAGAATATACAGGATCGGTAGGAAGGCTGAAAAACGATTTGATTCATTATACTGACGATAACCTGTATCATTACTTTTCAAAGTTCAATCGTTACACGTCGCTGGCCGCCGCCGATGTGATGGATGCAAAAAGGAAATTTTCGCTGTATGACATCCTTGTGCGACCGCCATATCTCTTCTTCAAAATGTATATTTTGCGACGGGGATTCCTGGACGGCATGCAGGGGCTGGTTCTCTCACTTGTTTCAGCGGCATACGTTTTCATGAAATATGCAAAGCTCTGGGAGCGTGAATCCCGCAAACCGACAACCATGAATTGACTCCCCAACGAAGGAATCTTGTGTCTCTCATCGACCGCTATCTGAAGCCGAACGTTTTGCGAATGCTGGAGAGATTGTTTTCGAAAGATACCATCTCTCCGCGAGAGGTACATCATTCGGAAATCCGTCGCATCCTCGTCATCCGTCAGCACGACCAGCTCGGTGATTTCCTTCTCGCCACACCTGTCCTTCGTGCTCTCCGGGAGCGGTATCCGGACGCGAGGATCGGATTGCTCGTGAGGGATTATTTTGCCGATGTGGCTTCGCGGGTACCCGGTATTGACGAGGTACTGGTGTTCAGGGCAAATCTTCTCCACTGGACATTCAAGCGGTTCACGACGCTCTGGGACCAGTTGCGTAAGAGATGGGATATGACGGTGGTTCTCAATACGGTCAGTCATTCTCTCACTTCCGATGTTCTCGCCTATCTGTCCGGTGCTCGGTACACCGTGGGTTCCGAAGCGCACGTATTTCCCGGATGCAGCAGGAATTTTCTTTACAATGTCGTCGCTCCGCTGCATCGCCCGCCCCGGCATCAAACCGATCGAAACCTCGATATCGTGCGCATTCTCGACGCCGACACACAAGACCTGTCCGAGGAGATACGGATATCCGAAAATGAGCAGATGTCGGCGCGGGAACGCTTCTCGAAAGCAAGTTTGCCCGCGCCACTGCTCATAGGAATGCACATCGGAGCCGGCAAGAAACCCAATCGCTGGCCGGTTAAGAATTTTGCCCGGCTTGCTGAAGAAGTCCGTGAAAAGTACGGTGCGGAGGTCATCCTCTTTTGGGGGCTGGCGGAAGGTGATTTGTGCCGGGAGTTTTGCCGCTCGGTGAGTTTCAAACCTATTACCATGGAACCTTCTTCATTAGTACAACTTGCGGCGTGCTTTTCTCAGTGCGACGCGATGGTGTTCAACGACACGGGTGTCATGCACCTCGCCGCGGCCGTCGGAGTACCGCTGGTAGCGATTTTCGGGCCGACAGACCCGGGGGAATGGATGCCTATCGGAAAGAACTGCGCGTCGATTCGCGGGGAGCGTGGGGTCACCGGAAACGTGAGTCCGGAGCAGGTTCTTCGCGAACTTCAGAACCTCCTCGGCGAGAAGCTCAAGCGATCAGCGGAAAACAAATCCATGGTTTGATTTTTACCGGCAGATTGATTACTATCGTTGATGTCATTCATGATCCGGGGTCGAAATGGAGAATAAGCAAAAAGACCAATTACTTTTCACACAACTCATCCTCATGTTCCAAACGGCGGCGATGCAGCATATGGGCAAGCTGAAGAATCCACTGACGGACAAAGTTGAAAGGGACTTATCCCAGGCGCAGATCTCCATCGATATGCTCGAGATGCTCCATGTGAAGACAAAGTCCAATCTCTCACAGGAGGAAGAGAGAATGCTCTCGATGGTTCTCCAGGAACTGAGATTGAACTACGTTGACGAGTACGCCAAGGCGCAGAGTCCGGCGTCTTCGTCGACAGAATCGGCAACTCAATCATGACGTTTGGTATTATCGGCAATACTGCCAAGCCGGCAACGAACGACGTCACGAAACGTCTCATTGCGTATTTGTCGAAGAAGAACCTCTCGTTCGTCTTTCATGAGGATTTCGCGAAGTCATTACAGGCATCGAACGTCTTTCCGCCAAAGCTCAAACCGGCGGTGGCTGCAGAAAGTGAGCTCGCCAAGAAATGTGATTTCATCATCGCCCTTGGAGGCGACGGGACAATGCTCGCTGCCGCGCGTCTTGTCGGCGAGCAGGAAATCCCGATCCTGGGGATTAACTTGGGAAAGCTGGGGTTTCTTGCGGAGGTCTCCGTCGACGAAATGCAGCAATACATCGATGAGATTCTTGACGGCAACTACCTCGTTGAGGAACGCATGGTGCTGCAGGCGACCAGCGGCAAGGACACAAGAAAGTACTTCGGTTTGAACGAAATCGTCGTCGACAAGGGTGCTTCACCCCGTATGATCGATCTGGAAACGTATGTTAACAACGATTACGTTGTCACGTATGCCGCCGACGGAATGATGGCGGCGACGCCGACCGGTTCAACTGGATATTCGCTCGCCAGCGGCGGACCCCTTGTCGCTCCGCAAAGCAGCGTTATCATCATTACACCCATGGCGCCGCACACGCTGACGGCCCGACCCATTATCGTGCCGGACACGTGCATCATAAAAGTGAAGGTCAAGGTCGCCGGGAAACCGGTTCATATTACCGCCGACGGGCAGGTGGAGGGTTTTTACGAGGCGCCGACCGAATTTGAGATCAGCAAGGCCGACTACAAGATCAAGCTCGTTAAGAAAAACAAGCATACATTTTACGACCTTCTTCGAACGAAGCTGATGTGGGGGAGAGACGTGAGACTCGGGCCAAGAAAATAGGGTGGCGAAGGTCCGTTCCAAATACGTTTGCCAGGCGTGCGCCTATGAATCGCCGCGCTGGATAGGGCGTTGTCCGAACTGCGGCGGTTGGAATACGTTCGTCGAAGAACTCTCCCAGAAAGTCATTGCGCGGAAGGCGGTGAAGGACACGAACATCAGAGCGATTCCGCTCAGCGAGGTTGATCTGACGGATGACCATCGGATACCTTCGTCAATGTCCGAGTTCGACCGCGTGCTCGGCGGCGGCGTCGTTCTTGGTTCGGTGATTCTTCTGGGCGGCGACCCCGGCGTCGGTAAGTCGACCCTCATGATGCAGCTTGCCTCCCAGCTTGATAATCAGATTGTCCTGTATGTCTCCGGCGAGGAATCAACGAAACAGATCAAACTGCGGGCTGACCGTCTTGGCCTGAAAACCTCAGACAAATTGCTGCTCCTCACCGAAACGAGTGTAGATGTTGTTGCGGAGGTTGTCGACCGTGCCGCTCCCGATATCATGATCGTCGATTCAATCCAGACAATGTTTCGACCCGAGCTGGAGAGTTCGGCGGGGAGTGTCGGCCAGGTACGCGAATCGACCGCACTATTTACCCGGATCGCAAAAAGTAAATCTATCCCGATATTTCTGATCGGCCACGTGACGAAAGAGGGAGTCATCGCCGGCCCCAAAGTAATCGAGCACATGGTTGATACCGTTCTGCAGTTCGAAGGAGAACGGCAGTACGCATACCGCATCCTGCGGGCCCTCAAGAACCGTTTCGGCTCGACGAACGAAATCGGTGTGTTCGAGATGCGCGACAACGGCCTGCAGGAAGTGAAGAATCCTTCGGAGGTATTTTTGTCGCAGAGGTCTTTTGGGACTTCCGGCTCGACGGTGGTTGCAAGTATCGAGGGCACGCGCCCGATTCTCATCGAGGTTCAGGCGCTCGTCACCCCGACGAGTTACGGAGTTCCCCAACGCAATACGACCGGATTCGATTATCGACGTCTCAGCTTGCTCCTTGCCGTCCTTGAAAAAAGGGCCGGGGTGATGCTGGGCCAGTACGATGTTTTCGCGAATATTGCCGGCGGTGTCCGCATCGATGAACCAGCCGCCGACCTGGGAATCGCGATTTCCATCATTTCCAGCCTCCGCGACAAGGCGGTGGATCCACAGAGCGTCGCTGTCGGAGAAATCGGGCTCAACGGCGAAGTGCGCACCGTAAGTCAGATCGAGAAACGCGTACAGGAAGCCGCGAAGCTCGGTTTCCAGCGAATCATCCTGCCGATGAACAACACCAAAGGAGTCGTGCGCGACAGTGGTATCCAGATTGTCGGCGTCGAGCGAATTGAGGAAGCGATTGAAGCAATGCTGCGATGACCCTTGCGTGCCGTCCCTCGCGCCTGGGTCCGCTCTTCCGCTCCACGCGGGGCGGGGCATTGGAGGAGTCGGAGCTGAAATTCCATGATCAGGATCGTTCTCGCCACTCGCAACAAAGGAAAACTGAAAGAGATTTCCGCTCTCCTGAGCGGGCTTCCGATTGAGATACTTTCCGCATATGATTTCCCAGACATACCGGAAGTTGACGAAAACGGCGAAACTTTTGAAGAGAATGCGCTGAAGAAAGCCCGGGCGCTGTTCAGCGCCACGCATCTGCCCGCCCTTGCTGATGATTCGGGATTAGAAGTCCTTGCCCTTGACATGCGGCCAGGAGTCCTTTCCGCGCGCTATGCCGGTGAAGCCGTCAGCTACGAAGCAAACAACAAGAAGCTGTTGCGGGAACTCAGGAATGTTCCTGCGACCGGCCGGAGCGCACAGTTTCGCTGTGTCGCCGCGTTTGTTGCGAAAGGCGTGGAAAAAACGACAACGGGAATCTGTCCGGGAACAATCATCGATGCACCGCGCGGGGAGGGTGGGTTCGGATACGACCCGTTGTTCGTTCCCGATGACTACGATAAAACATTTGCCGAACTTCCCCTGGAGGTGAAGAACACCATCAGTCACAGGGCGCGGGCCTTCGGGATGATGAAAAAGTTCCTGGCCGGCTATCTGATGGAGGCGGAGCGCTGATTTTCAATCCCCTTGTTGACTCTCCTTGCCGTTCTGCAAATGCGATCTTCGAATGCCCTTGCTGAGGATCGAAGACGGTTTTGTACTACTCGAGCGGGATGCGCTTTCCGTTGTGCCCCGGCCGCGCCAACAACCGCAATGATTTTCTCTTTTGCCGTTTACTACTCCCCAGTAAGTTGAAATAGTGCTATGTATCAAGATAGAGACCGGAAATAGTTCCCCACGTCGGGAGGAGTGTCCGGATTTGGTAATGTCTCGCCCGCTGCGTATCTTGGTCTGATTTTTTTGCTGAACAAATTCGTGAAACTGTTTTCAAATCTTTTTGCCAGAAACCTTGCACCGGAATGGAAGTTTACGACGAAAGGCGTTCTTTGGCGGCTCCTTCCGTCGGAAGATGATTATTTTGTCGGAGAAGACCGGGACCTTGCAGGGAAATCGGTCACCTTCTTCTGCATCAACCCAACTTCGGGGAAAGTCTATTGGCACGATGTGCAGTTTCATGAGAAATGGTGGATCGGCATTGAAACAATCCATAGGGACATTGTTTTTTTTCACGAGTTTGCCTCACCGGATCTGCCCGGCCACAAGAAAATCTATGCGGTAGAGCTCCTGACAGGAAAGCTCTTGTGGTTCAACGAGGAGTTGGAATTCCTGTTCGCGTATGACGAAAAGGTGTACGCTTCCAGGGTTGCAGGTGAACAAGGCTTGTGCTCTGAACTGGACTTGCGCAGCGGTGCCGCTCTCCGTGAACCTGATTTCTTGGCCGTTAATGCAGTCAGGGATACGGTGCTCAATGCGGCAGCAAATGTCCAATTTCCGCAACCCTTCGATGCGAGCGTCAATGTGCCTTTACCTGTAGGGAAAAGCATCGAACAAGCTATCACACTGGCCGGGAATCCTGACTCAATCGAATACCTTGAAGCAAACGGGAAAATCATTGTGGGATACCATGATAACGTCAGCCCAAAGGCGGGGGAGCAGGTTCTTATTCAGAACATTGTCATTGTCGACCCGGACGCCGGCAAAATTATTTACAGGGACCAATTGAATTCAACCGATTCAGCCGTTTCCATTCCTGTCCCCGACATGTTTTTCGGGAGGGGATCTTTTGTCTATTACGTCAAGGAGAAAAAGACTTTAACAGCCATAGATCTGAAACTTCAGAGAGTGTGAAATAATTGACCTCAGACCGCTGACATTCATGACCACACAGTCAATCATTTTTCTCATCGTCCTTGTCGGTTCGTTCGTTTTCTTCGGAACCAATATTCTCCGGCTTGTTTCCTACTTACATATTGGAAGGCCCGAAAACAGATTCGACAGCCCGCGTGAACGTCTCCAGAATGTGCTGACCATTGCGTTTGGCCACAAGAAACTCCTGCGCGAGCCGGTCGCGGGACTAATGCACTTTTTCATCTTTTGGGGGTTTGTCATTCTCCTCCTGGCGATTCTAGAGTCCTTCGGCGAGGGGCTATCAGAAGGGTTTTCATTTGCGTTCCTTGGCCCGCTTTATCCGCCACTGATATTTCTTGAAGACGTCATCGGTGTGCTCGTCGTCGTATCAGTCCTGTATGCATTGTACCGACGTTGGGTTTCAGGGCCAAAACGACTGGAAGGCGACCGCCACGCCAGGATGGACGCAACGGTGATCCTTGTGGCAATCCTGCTGATTATGTGCTCCATGTTCGGTCAGAACGCTGCCCGCATCAGCCTGGGGTCGGGTGGCATTGATGAAGCACGGGTCGTGTCGGGTGCACTATCGGGACTCTTCGCAGGGCTCACATCGCAGCAACACGATACCTGGTTTCATGCGCTCTGGTGGGTTCACATCGGGCTTGTGCTCGGGTTCATGAATTATCTTCCATACTCCAAACACCTTCACATTATCTCCTCCATCCCTAATGTGTATTTCGCCAAGCGGGGGGCGAGGGGAACTCTCAAGCCGTTAAATCTTCAGGATGAGACCGCTGTAAGATTTGGTGCCGCTGATGTTGAGGATCTGACGTGGAAACAGCTGCTGGACGGATACTCGTGCACGGAATGCGGACGTTGCACCGCTTCGTGCCCTGCCAATATCACCGGGAAAACACTTTCTCCGAAGAAAATCATCGTTGATATCCGGCGGAGGCTGATGGAGAAAGCGCCTGTCATAGTCAATGGTCAGTTGTCATTTGTCAATGGACAATGGCAGACGGAGGCAGGAGAACTGTCAACCGATAAACTGCTCTCGAACCAACTTATCGATAACTATATCACCGAAGATGAACTCTGGGCGTGTACGACGTGCATGGCATGCGTTCAGGAATGTCCGGTACAGATCGAACACGTCGATGCGATTGTGGATATGCGGCGGTATCTCGTATTGAACGAATCGCGATTTCCGAAAGAGATGCAGACGACATTTCAGAATCTTGAGCGAAACTATACGCCGTGGGGATTCAGTCATTCGTCCCGGGCCGATTGGGCGGAGGGTTTGAATGTGCCGCGACTATCGGAAAAACGTGACGCGGAAATCCTGTTCTGGGTTGGATGTGCGGGGGCGTACGACGCCCGGTACACAAAGGTCACGCAGGCGTTCACCAAATTGATGCAGATGGCAAAGGTGAATTTCGCAATTCTGGGGACGGAAGAGAAATGCAACGGCGATCCGGCGAGACGAGCAGGAAACGAATACCTGGCTCAAATGTTGATAACGGAAAACGTGTCCATACTGAACAAGTATGCCGTCCGGAAAATCGTGACGACCTGTCCCCATTGCTTCAATATTTTCAAGAATGAGTATCCTCAATTCGGCGGTAACTTTGAGGTGGTTCACCATACCGACTTCATCATGGAACTTATTAATTCCGGCAGGATCAAATTGACGAAGGAGAATCGTGCGAAAATTACCTACCATGATTCGTGCTACCTTGGCAGGTACAATCAGGTATATGACACGCCGCGGGATGCCATCAAGTCCACACCGGGAGTCGAGACAGCGGAGATGAATCGTTCGCGCGATAAGGGTTTCTGCTGCGGCGCGGGCGGCGCGAGGATGTTCATGGAAGAGAATGTCGGCAAACGTGTGAACATGGAACGGACCGAGGAAGCCCTGGCGCTCAAACCCGATGTGATCGGCACGGCTTGCCCATTTTGCATGACGATGATGAGCGATGGCGTGAAGGCAAAGGAAGTTGCCGACCGGGTTCAGGTGATGGACATCGCGGAATTGGTGCTGGAGGCGGCGGGCGGGACAGGTTGAGAGAGCCCTCGCTTCTCCTCGAGACCTTTCCCTAGCTCTCCCCTAAAAGGGGAGAGGAACTTGGCCTTCTTTGGAAATTCAGCGAGTTCATTTCTTTTCCCTTTACAAAGGGAAAATACAAAAGGGATTTACATGGGGAAGGCCTCGATTCCTCTCGAAGACCTCTCTCTAACTCCACCCTAGCAATAATATCCCGCGAGCTTCAGCTCGCGAAGTAGGACATCTCACAATTGAATCCTCTCACAACGGTCGCGAAGTTTCGATGCATCCTGAATCGACTTTGTGAACCTCTTGTTCGGGACGGAAGTCTCATTCCAGCGTTAAACCCCTCTTTTGCGCCAGAGGCGCATCAGCCTCAGGCTGAAATTCTCCCCTGTTAGGGGAGAGGACTTAGTCATTTGCCAATTGGGGAAGGGATATAGTGGCAGATGGCGGCAACTGATGAAAAGATTGACCGACTCTTGGATGAATTCTACATTCTGACAGAAGGTCAAGCCACAACATCCTCTCCTTTTAGGAGAGGATCATAAGTGAGGTCTAAAAGGGAGAGGACGATGTTTGAGTTTGGAAAAGCAGGCGAGTTCATTTCTTTTCCCTTGGGAAAGGGAAAATACAAAAAGGATTTGCTTGGAGAGTGTCTTGCTAGCGGGTGGAGAGGAAACGCTTTAACTCATCAAAATCAGGAAAAGTCTTCGTCACGCACCCCAGCACCCAGCCCGGCAGCTCGTCCAACGGAAAGGAGGTCACAAGATAGACGGGTTTCCCAAAAAATTTTGCCATTGTCAGCTCGCCTTTCGTACCAGCCCCTTTTGCAGCGCCCTCATCCCAGTAGCAAATAACATAGTCGGAGCGTTCGGCAATTTCCTTGCAGTCAAGCTCAACCAATTGGCGGACGATCTCCCGGTACAGCGGCAGATTCTGCGTCTTAAGCTTGCGAAAATCGATCGACGGGTAACTTTTCGAGAAGAACCGGGTGCTTTCGACGTTGGGATTGAAAACGCTCTGGCGGAGAGTGTCTTCCACCCACTGCTGTAATTCGCTGCGCCATTGCACGCCCTCCCCGTCGGCATACTCCATGCCGCCGGAAAGATATACCCGCGCCGGTTTAACCGAAGGCGTAGACATTCAATCCCGGCAGGAAGTAATGGTACATCGTCCACATTGCAAGGCCGACCGTCAAAGGAATTGAGAGGTTATCATCGACTTCGATCGACAGCGACTCGATGACCGTCCCCAAAGCCACACTGAATATGCCGATCAGGTATTCTGCAGAGAGGTAGCCGATCTTAGGTGTCAGGAGAATGACAATGATGCCGCTGGCCAGAAAACCGAGGCTGCCTTCCAAAGTTTTTCCGAAGAATCGATGTTTGCCGAACCGCTTCCCGACGAGTGCGGCGATCAGGTCGCAAATGATGAGAATGGCGATACTCGTGACCGCAATGATTTTTGGGAAAATAACAATGCAGATTGTCGCGGAAATGAGTACATACGAAGCGCCATTCAGGCGTTTCTTCTTATCATCGCTCTCGTGTTCTCGCAAGAGCCAACCGAACCAATTGTAGAACCACTTCTGGACTGGACCATTGTGATAGCGAGCGAGATCGACAATCAAAAATGCCAACGTCAATGGAATGAAGACCATGAGCGCGACACTTCGGGGAACAAAGAAGTATCCGATCGGAATAGAGAGAGAGCAGAAGTGAATTGCTTTACGGATCAGCTCGATCCGATACTTGCTATCAATATGCGATAGCTCGGTGTTCAAAGCGATGGTGCTGCTCCACTGCCCTCTGGTAACGTCTGTGGCGCGGTTACCGTGACGGCGTTTTTGTTCTGGTTCTTCCCGTTGTTCTGGCGCTCAACGGGAGGGAGTTCTTCGCCGCGCAGAAGCTTGTCGATTTCATCCCCGTCGAGAATCTCGCGTTCCAGCAATGCGTTGGCCAGCCGGTGGAGTGTATCCTGGTTCCCGCTCAGGATGGCATCGGCCCGATCCATCCCGACGGTGACGATCCTTTTTATCTCTTCGTCGATCACCATGGCAGTCTCTTCGGAATAATTCTTCGTTCGCGTGATTTCCCGGCCCAGGAAGATCTCCTCTTCTTTTGCGCCGTACGCGAGAGGACCCATGCGCTCGCTCATTCCCCATTCGCAGACCATTTTTCGGGCGAGTCCGGTCGCTCGTTCGATATCGTTCCCGGCGCCGGTGGTCAGCTCGTTGAAGACGAGCTTCTCAGCAGCCCTGCCGCCGAGTGCATAAGCGATCATCGCCTCCAGATACTCCTTGGAATACGTGTGCTTTTCATCAATTGGAAGATACGTGGTGACGCCGAGCGCCCGGCCGCGGGGGATGATCGTGACCTTATGAACGGGGTCGGCTTCAGGGATTTTTCTGGCAACCAGGACGTGTCCCGATTCATGGTAGGCAGTGACTTTCTTTTCGCGCTCGGAGATGATCAGGCTTTTCCGCTCAACGCCCATCATAACCTTGTCCTTGGCGTCCTCGAAATGCTGCATGGTGACATGCTTCTCATTTCGCCGTGCCGCCAGGAGTGCCGCTTCATTCACAAGGTTCGCGATGTCGGCGCCCGCTAATCCGGGGGTTCCCTTCGCGAGCGTCTCCAGGTTGACATCTTCGGACAGGGGGATGTGTTTTGTATGAACTTTCAGAATCCCTTCGCGCCCCTTGACGTCGGGCCGGTCGACAACGACTTGCCGGTCGAATCGCCCGGGCCGCAGGAGGGCCGGGTCGAGGACGTCCGGACGGTTCGTCGCCGCGATGATGATCACGCCGCTGTTTTGTTCGAATCCATCCATCTCGACGAGAAGCTGATTGAGAGTTTGTTCCCGCTCATCGTGACCGCCGCCAATTCCCGCCCCGCGGTGCCTGCCGACGGCATCGATCTCGTCGATGAAAATGATGGCGGGCGCATTTTTCTTTCCGGTTTCAAACAGGTCGCGCACACGGCTGGCTCCGACCCCCACGAACATTTCGACGAACTCAGCACCGGAAATCGAGAAGAACGGTACTCCGGCTTCTCCCGCGACCGCACGCGCGAGCAGTGTCTTCCCGGTTCCCGGTGGACCGAGTAGGAGGACCCCGCGCGGAATTTTACCGCCGAGCCGCTGAAACTTTGTCGGCTCTTTGAGGAACTCGATGATCTCCTGCAGCTCGGCCTTCGCTTCGTCGGCACCTGCGACATCCTGGAATGTGACCTTCAGGGAGGATTCCGTGAGCATTTTCGCCCGGCTCTTTCCAAACGAGAAAATCCCCTTTGTCCCTACGCCTTGCATCCGTCGCATGATGATAAACCAGACAACCGCGATCAGGATCCACGGGGCCACACTCAAGAGGGCGCTCAGCCAGGTGTTATCCTCCTTCGTGATGTTATAACGAATGCCGGCGGAATTCCAGTCCTGTATAACGGTGCCGTCAACATAGGGGAGAGTGACATGAAATTTTTCCACCTTTGCGCGTTTTCCAGTCGCCGTAGCAATATCCATCGGTTCCTTCAGTGTCCCGTGGAAATCAAAATTGTTCAGGTCGGATTTCTTGATGACGGCCTCACGAATCTGCCCGTCATGAAGAACCTTCAAATATTCGGGATAGTCGACTTCGTATTCTGTGCCTTCCGTTGCTTTGAACAGCGTCATCACAATGAACACTCCGAGGATGATCGCAGACCAGCTGAGAACAACTCTCAACAGTCGTCCCCAGTTGAAATCGTCATCGTTGCGAAATTGGTTCCGCGGCGGCCGGTTGCGCTTGGGTCGTACAACCTTCCGCTGTCGCGATCCATCGCTCGGGCGCTTGTTATCTCGCTGATTATCATCCATGGTGTATCGCATTCCTGTAAGAATAAGTTACGCTTCTACCGTACGATAAATTCCCCTGAGATTTCTGGCTTTTTGAGAGTAATCCAGTCCGTACCCGATCACAAAATAATTTGGGATCGCAAATCCAATATAATCAATTCTCGTGTCAATTTTCACGGCCCCCTTTTTGTATAACAGTGATACGGTTTTCAGCGAGTTTGGTTTCTGATTCAATATCAATCGTTTGATGAAGTCCATCGAAAGACCGGAATCGACAATGTCCTCGACGATGATGATATCGCGCCCGGTGACCTGGCAGTTCAAATCCTTCAACATCTTGATATCACCCGAGCTGATTTTTGCGTCGCCGTAACTTGAGAGTTTGAGAAAATCTATCTCACAGTCGACGGTGATATGGCGGATGAGGTCGGACATGAACACAAACGCTCCGTTTAATACGCCGATGAAAATCGGCACCCTACCGCGGTAGTCCCTGCTGATTTTCCGCGCAAGCTGCTTCACTCGCGCATGCAGCTTTTTTTCGCTGATGTAAAGTCCGAAGTGTTCGTTATTGAGTTTCAAGGATTTGGCCATTCATCGTCCGCGAATGTTTGGTTCATACTGTAATTTGAGAATTTGCTTTGTCGTCGATGTCACTTTCCACCGGTCGTCAAGTCTCTTGCCGCAGATCCAGACGATACTTCCCTCAGACTCCAGAATGGGGATCGTGTGTTTTTCGTAGACCGGGACTTTCTGTTCGATGAACAGGTCACTCACCTTTTTCTTCTGACGCATACCCAGCGGCACGAGCCAGTCTCCATTGTTCCATGTCCGGAGAACAAGGTTTCCTCCTAACCGGCTTGCATCAACATATTCAATGTTCGGATTGTCCGTGAAGATCGCCTTGTCGACATAGCACGAAGTGAAGTGAAAACCGGAAAATTCGTAAGCCTGGTTTGGCTTCACCACATAACGATACAGGGGTTCGTTTGCCTGGCGCCGGAGTACGAGATGGTCACGGTCGCGGCAAAAAACGACGTCCTTCGCGACGGAGCATGATGACCCTGTTTCCGCCTCCGTAACTTTCAGCATCTCCCGCACCGTCGCAAATTCAATTTCTCCATGGGCAAAGTCCTTTGCCGTCTGATGGAGGACGTGTTCCTGCAGGAACAGAGGTTCCGAACGCAAGGTTGCCAGGTCGAGGATAATCTCGCTTTCGGTATTCTCAACCATCACTCGCGAAAGAAAATTCGACGCCTCCACGTGCAGGTAATCCTCGAGCTGATGAGACAACTCTGCACACCGTCTCAGCGTTCCCATCAAATTGGGGTTGATCCGTTCCCGGAGTTGCGGGATGATTTGATGGCGAAGGAAATTTCGCGAGTAGTCGGTGTTCTTGTTTGAGGAATCCTCACGGTGCTCCAGATGTCGCTCACCGGCGTAGCGTTGGATCTCCTCACGGGTCGCAAACAAGAGAGGGCGAACGAGTGCCATGTCCTTTCTCGTGACGGGGATTCCGGTCAACCCGTGCACTCCCGAGCCGCGCAGCATGTTGAACAAAACTGTTTCCGCGTTATCATCGCCGTTGTGTCCGGCCGCGACCTTCTGGAATCCCAGTGATGTCCGCAGTCTCCTAAAGAAGTCATATCGCAAATCCCTCGCGGCTTCCTGAATCGAGAGCTTCATTGATTCGGCGTATGCGTGCGTATCGGCGCGATCGGCGTGAAACTGAATCCCGAGCCTGTCTGCGGCCTCGTGCACGAATGCCTCGTCACCGTCGGATTCTTTCCCGCGCAGTTGATGGTTGAAGTGGGCCACGGCCAGCTCAAGGTTCCATTCCTGCCGCAGCCGGCCAAGGACATCCAGCAACACGATTGAATCGATGCCGCCGCTCACTGCGGCGATAATCTTGTCATCACGCTCTACGAGGTTGTGCTGGCGGATGAACTCTCTCAGCGCACGGATGAATGATGCATCGGACATGGTTTCAATCGTTATGTGGATCAAAAGAACTGTAGCGGAGGAGGGAATCGAACCCCCGACACACGGATTATGATTCCGTTGCTCTAACCAACTGAGCTACTCCGCCATTCGAATAGTGAAGCTGACGTATCATCACGTAATCGGTGAATTCAGTCAAGTCGGACTGAGCTACTCCGCTGTAACTTCGCGGTTGATTGAGGCAAATCTACCGTAAATCCTTTCAAAATATAAGGATTTTTGACATCATCTGCAAAAGTGGTCTCTTCTTCGTGTGCTTCCATTCTACACTTTTTCTACACCTTTGCCTATGGAATGAACTGTATGATTGTTGTTCATTGACTGTAGGATGAATATAGATAGCCCAACGGAGTGGCGCATGAGCTAGTGAGAAAATAACATCATTCGTATAATGGGCATCGGAGATATATGCATAAGCAAGTCAGCAACTGACTAACGATTAGATGCTTTTCCGCAAACCCGAAATGGCTTAGGGTGCATAGGTGCGTGGTGAACAACTATGGTATTCAGAACAACTGAACTTCTAAAAACAAAATACCGTTTCCATGTATTTCCAAGACTAAACTTAGTGAACCAATCGTCAATCTTCTTGAAAACTTTTGGGGAAGAATATTCTGTTTCTGGTTCTGTGGCAAGACCCTCAGGGGCGCGCTTGTGTTTAGGATAGGAAAACCTCAACAGCAACACCTGCCGGAGTAGCAGTACGAGTTAGATCCTCCGGGATCGCCCCCAATTCACAAAATAATCCTAGCGGAAGGTAAAAGCACATGGAATCACACCTAATCAGACGAATAAGGGTGGAATTGGCGACATTCGGAATACGAGTTGCAAATCGTGTAGCATTTTCAGTGACACAAAAATAGTCAAACGGATGAGATCAAATTCGACTGCAATCGACACTCACTTCCGAACATTCGAAAAAATAACTTGACTTTCTGAAATGTGTTTGGTACGTTTAAGTAAGAGTAGGAAGAACTGCTTGATCTCTTGGGCCATACTGTTTTGATTGGTACCAGATGGGTCGGAACTAGAATTGCATGATCGGAGGATGTTGCTTATGAAGAAATCACCCACACTCTTGACGCTGTACTTACTTCTCCTCAGTGCGACTCATTGCCTTGCTCAGGATTTCTGGATAAAGAGCGGCCTTGATAGCAGCGATGTCCAATTCCTTACTGTTGGTCCGGATAGTTCACTGTTTGCAGGTGTTGATATACCCGGAGTGCCAGAACGATATACGATTTATAGATCAACGAACGCCGGAATTTCATGGTTTCAAGCAAATGATGGTTTGCCACAAAGTTATCTTATCTCATCAGTCCTCTTTACAGATCGTGTGAGGTATACATATTTGGCGTTGGATTCAGGAGTCTTCCGGATTCAAAGTTATGATACGGTTTGGACTAAGATCCCTTCGTTAGGCAGCGGAGGATTGAGTGCATATGCAATATCTAACTCTGCAGGGCTTATGTTCTTCGGTACCTATGGCGGATCCATCGTCAGATCAAGTGACCAGGGCGAATCATGGCAGCTATCTTACTTTGCCTTTGACACCTCAATGAGAGAGATTGGAGAGGTCCGCTCTCTTGCCATTTGTCAATCTGGAGATATTGTGGCTTCAATAAAAACGTTCCCCGGTGCTATATGGATCGAACGATCCACTGACGGTGGAATCAGTTGGCAGACGATATCGCGCACCGGCTACTACTACGATAAGCTTGCTGTAAGTCCGAGCGGCTCCCTTCTGGGCATAATTAACTTTGGCCCTTACCTCTTTCGCTCCACCGATGAAGGCGAAACATGGGCGGTCAGGGACAGTTCCCTCGCAGGTAATAGCTTTGCCTCAATCGCATTTGACGCTTCTGGAAAACTCTATGCTTGTGGAGCGGGGGTTTTTGTCTCCTCCAATGAAGGCGCAGACTGGTTGAACATTACTCATAACCTGCCGGGAGGGTTTCACACGCTTGCACTTGGGCTTGATGGTCATATGTATGTAGGCGCTCTTGACAATGGTGTATGGAAAAGTGCTCAAAGAGTAACATCTGTGGCAAACGAACGTTTATCGAATTACCCCAAACAATTTGAGTTGTTTCAAAACTATCCCAATCCCTTCAACCCCACGACTCTTATCCGTTTCGATCTGCCAACAAGCACGCTCGTTCGCCTGACGGTATATGATGTGCTCGGAAGAGAGATATCTACCCCAGTCAATCAATTTCAGCAGGCAGGCAGTAAATCCGTGACGTTTGATGCAAGCAGGTTATCGAGCGGTATCTACTTCTACCGTCTTCAAGCTGGCAATCCTTCGGCAAGCTCAGGACATGGATTCACTGACATCAAGAAAATGCTGCTGCTGAAATAGTATCAAATGATACTATGTGTCGTGATTTAGATCAAACATAACATACATTCTTTTAGGAGTCAAGCGGAATCAGATCAAGGTACTGCTTGACTACCCCGGGAGTTAGACGAACGATGCGAGA
>Ga0209777_10003216_pt1 | contig 20547 bp, 18 predicted proteins | sample FrelakmetHBP12HB_FD_187147 | JGI IMG/M metagenome (GOLD analysis project Ga0209777, IMG submission 187147) | Freshwater lake sediment microbial communities from the University of Notre Dame, USA, for methane emissions studies -HBP12 HB (SPAdes)... | ecosystem: Environmental > Aquatic >...
AGGCAGGGGGCATAGATTTAAAGCCGGTGGCAGTTGAAATCACCTACGGCATCGAGCGCATTGCCATGTACCTGCAGGGGATTGACAATGTATATGACCTGGAGTGGACCAGGGGCATCAAATACGGTGACGTTCACCACCGAGGCGAGGTTGAATTCTCTAAATATAATTTCGAAGAGTCAGATCCGGACATGCTCTTTAAACTGTTTGCAATGTACGAGCGGGAATCAAGCCGGGTGATTGCCAAGGGGTTGATCCTGCCGGCATATGATTACTGCCTGAAATGCTCCCACACGTTCAACCTCCTGCAGGCTCGCGGTGCGATCAGCATCACCGAGCGAACCGGCTATATCGGCCGGGTAAGGAATCTGGCCAAAGCGGTCGCCGAGGCATACCTGCAGCAGCGGGAGACCATGGGCTTTCCCCTGTTAAACATAACGTTATGAGTTAGAGAGTTTGGGAGTGGAGGAGTTGAAAATATTTTTTTCATTTCTGAACTCCTGAATTCTTAAACTCCATAACTTCTCAACTCAGGGATTTTTTGATGAACGAGAAGGACCTTCTACTTGAAGTCGGCACCGAGGAGATACCCGCCGCGTTTCTGACTGACGCTCTCAAAGCGCTCAGGGAAAAAGTAATAAAAGAACTCCAGGCCCGGCGCATTGCGTTTAAAGATATCAAAACCATGGGCACCCCCCGCCGCCTGGCGCTTATCGCAAGCGGCGTTGCGGTTGCACAGGAAGAACTGATCGCGACTAAGCTGGGGCCGGCAAAATCTATCGCCTTTGATAAGGACGGCAGTCCCACCAAAGCAGCCATCGGCTTTGCCAAAGGACAGGGCATAGATATTGCGGACATTAAAACAGTCAAGACCGACAAGGGCGAATATATCTGCGCTGAGAAAAAAGAGCAGAGCGAACTGACCATAAAGCTGCTCCCGCAGATCCTGCCTGACATCATCCTCGCCCTTCCCTTCCGCAAATCAATGCGCTGGGGCGATCTTGAGGTGCGCTTTGCCCGGCCCATCCACTGGATTGTTGCGCTGTTTGGTAATACCATCGTACCCTTCCGGCTTGGAAACATTGATTCCGGAGATACCTCATACGGCCACCGGTTCATGGCACCCGGTCCGTTGAGAATTACCGGCGCCGATTCCTACGCTGCTCAGCTCGCGCAGGCTTTTGTCTTTGTCGATCCGCAGGTCAGGCGCGATACACTTATCCGGGAAATACGCAGCATCGCTGCCTCGGTAAACGGGGTACCGGATGAAGACAGCGCGCTCATTGAGGAAGTTACCAACCTGATAGAAAACTGCTCTCCGGTGCTCTGCCACTTTGAAAATGAATTTCTGCAGCTGCCCCGCGAAGTCCTCATCACCACCATGAAAAAGCACCAGAAATATTTCCCGATATTCGATACGCAGGGCAGCCCCCTGCCCTGCTTCATAGCAGTCAACAACACCCGGGCCAGGGAGCCGGCAGTGTCAGCCCGGGGGCATGAGCGGGTACTTCGTGCCCGGCTCTCGGACGCACGCTTCTTCTACACCGCGGACCAGAAAAAATCGCTCGACGCCATGACTGAGCGGCTGCAGGGCGTCATCTTCCAGGCACAGCTGGGTACTTCCTTTGAGAAGGTCAGACGCTTTCAGGAGCTTGCGCTGTTTTTAACCGACAGTTTTTTTAGTCAGTCAATCAGGGCCAGGGTTGAGCGCGCGGCATATCTGTGCAAGGCAGACCTGGTGTCGGAAATGGTGGGCGAGTTTCCTGAGCTGCAGGGCGTTATGGGCCGGGAGTATGCGCGCATTGCCGGTGAAGACGCAGACGTTGCTGAAGCAATCTTTGAACACTACCTTCCGCGGTTTGCCGAAGACGACATACCCTCCTCTGACATCGGCGCCATTGTCGGCATGGCCGACAAGCTCGATACCATTGCTGGCTGCTTTGGCGTTGGCCTCATCCCCACCGGCACTGCCGACCCCTATGCGCTCCGGCGCCAGTGCCTGGGAATCATAAACATCATAGTAGGCAGACAGTATAAAATATCGCTCACTGAGACAATACACAAAGCAATTGCCCTGCTCAAAGAGAAACTCACCCGGCCGGTTGCTGAAGTGTCAAATGATGTCCTCAATTTTTTTTCCGTGCGGTTTTCCAACCTGCTCACGTCTCAGGGGTATCCTGCTGATGCGGTCGATGCCGTCGTATCATGCGGCATAGATGATGTGCTGGATATGCAGAGGCGTATCGAAGCCCTGCAGCAGGTAAAACAGGTACCTGATTTTGAGGCGCTGGCAATCGCCTTCAAAAGAGTGGTGAACATTCTCGCCGGAGCGGTCTCGGGAGCAGTCAGCCCCGGGCTGTTTGAGGAGCAGGCAGAACGAGACCTCCATCAGAAATATCTGTCGCTGTGCGGCCAGGTGCAGTCCCTTATGCATAAAAAGGAGTACCTGCCGGCACTGAAACTGATTGCAACACTTCGCACCGAGGTGGATAACTTTTTTGATAAAGTAATGGTGATGGTTGAGCAGGAAGCGATACGCACCAATCGTCTGGCGCTTTTGCAGGAGGTCAGCTCCCTGTTTGTGAACTTTGCTGATTTTACAAAACTGTCTTCAGTTTAAACACAGAGAACGCAGGCTTCTGTGCTGTGTTCTATGAAAAATAGCTGAAAGCTGATGGCTGACAGCTGAGAGCTTTCTATATTTAATACATAAGAAGGAGGAACAGTCTATGGCATCAAAGCATGTCTATTTTTTTGGAGGAAAAAAAACCGAAGGCAAGGCAACGATGAAAGAACTTCTGGGCGGCAAGGGCGCAAATCTTGCCGAGATGAGCAATCTCGGCATGCCGGTACCGGCCGGATTTACCATCACCACCAAAGCGTGCCAGCTTTACTACGATAAAAACAAGAAATGGCCCCAGGGGTTAAAGGAGCAGATACTTGCCAACCTTAAGCGGCTGGAAAAGGTGATGAATGCGCAGTTCGGCAACCCCAAAAAGCCCCTGCTCGTTTCCGTCCGCTCCGGGGCTGCTGCCTCCATGCCCGGCATGATGGACACCATCCTCAACCTGGGGCTCAATGAAACAGTGATTGCCGGTCTCACCGCCAAAACCGGCAACGCGCGTTTTGCCTGGGATGGATACCGCCGCTTTATCCAGATGTTCGGCGACGTGGTTATGGGCGTGCCGCATGAAGCTTTCGAGCATATCCTGGATGAGAAAAAGAAAGCGGTGAACGCAAAGCTTGACACCGACCTTTCCACTGAGGACCTGAAAGACATCGTGGCCCGCTACAAGGCGGCCTATAAAAAACATACCGGCGAAAATTTCCCCGACGATGCCTGGCAGCAGCTGATGAAATCAATTAACGCGGTTTTCGAATCATGGAACAATGACCGCGCCATTACCTACCGGAGGCTGAACGATATCAAGGGGCTGCTCGGCACCGCGGTAAATATCCAGGCAATGGTCTTTGGCAACATGGGGGAGACCTCCGGCACCGGCGTGTGCTTCAGCAGGAATCCCTCCACCGGAGAGAACAAATTTTACGGCGAGTACCTCATGAACGCCCAGGGCGAAGACGTGGTCGCCGGCATCAGGACTCCTGAGTCCATTGAAACACTCGCTAAAAAGAACAAAAGAGCCTACAGCAAGCTGGTGGGATTGAAGAACAAGCTGGAAAAACATTACCGGGATATGCAGGACATGGAATTCACCATCCAGGACGGCGAGCTCTACATGCTGCAGACCCGCTCCGGCAAACGTACAGCCGCCGCGGCCGTGAAGGTCGCGGTCGACATGGTAAAGGAGCGGCTTATTTCAAAGGAAGAAGCGCTCATGCGTCTTGAGCCCGAGCAGCTCAACCAGCTGCTCCACCCGAATTTTGATCCCCAGGCGGAAAAGGGTGCAACGGTGCTTGCCAAGGGCCTTCCCGCCTCCCCCGGCGCTGCAACCGGCAGGGTTGTGTTCAGCGCTGAAGATGCTGAAGCATGGGCTAAGCGGGGTGAAAAGGTTCTGCTCACCCGCATCGAGACCTCCCCGGAAGATATCGGCGGCATGAGCGTGGCGGAAGGCGTCCTCACCGCCCGCGGCGGCATGACCTCACACGCAGCAGTTGTAGCCCGGGGCATGGGAAAATGCTGCGTTGCCGGAGTAGGAGCACTGTCCATAGATTACCGGGAGAAAAAGTGCACGGTCGGCAGCGCCGTCATTAAAGAGGGTGACTACATCTCCCTCAACGGCTCAAGCGGCACAGTATACGCAGGCAAAATTAAAACAGTTGAGTCTGAGCTTTCGGGAAGCTTTGCAACCCTTATGAAGTGGGCTGATGAAATCCGCACGCTCGGCGTCAGAACCAATGCAGACATCCCCCGCGACGCTGAAATGGCGGTCAAGTTCGGCGCCGAGGGCATCGGGCTGTGCCGCACCGAGCACATGTTCTTTGAGGGCGACCGCATCATATCGGTGCGCAAAATGATTCTGGCCGACAACAAGGCCGGCAGGGAAGCAGCGCTCAAAGAGCTGCTTCCCATTCAGCGCAAGGATTTCGAGGGGTTGTACCGGGCGATGAAAGGCCGGCCGGTTACCATCCGCCTCATTGACCCGCCCCTGCATGAGTTCCTGCCTGCTGATGATGAATCGCAGATGGAAATGGCGGACGTCCTGAACATTACCCTGCAGCGGGTGAAAGAGAAAGTCTCCGAGCTTCACGAATTCAATCCCATGCTCGGCCATCGCGGATGCCGGCTCGGCATAACCTATCCTGAAATAATCGAGATGCAGACCCGGGCCATCATGGAAGCGGCTATCAACGTCAAGCGCCAGGGGATTAAAATCCACCCGGAAATCATGGTGCCGCTGGTGGGCGAGACCGGGGAGATAAAACTGTGCAAGCAGGTAATTGAAGAAACCATTGCCAAAGTCTTCAAGGAACAGAAAATAAAGATCCCCTACATGATCGGAACCATGATAGAAGTGCCGCGCGCAGCTCTCATCGCGGACAAGATCGCAGAAGATGCCGAGTTCTTTTCCTTCGGCACCAATGACCTGACGCAGATGACCTGCGGATTCAGCCGCGATGACGCGGGCCGGTTCCTGAAAGAATATATTGAAAAGGGCATCTTTGAAAAAGACCCGTTCCAGGTGCTTGACCAGGAAGGCGTGGGAGAGCTCGTCATAATGGGCATTAAGAAGGGCCGCTCCGCGCGGAAAAACCTGAAGGTGGGCATCTGCGGCGAGCACGGCGGTGAGCCCCGGTCTATTGAATTCTGCCACCGCGTGGGCATGAACTACGTGAGCTGCTCTCCCTACCGCGTCCCCATCGCGCGTCTTGCCGCGGCACAGGCGGTCATCAGGGCCAAAGGCAAAGTAAAGTTCACACTGGATAAGTAACCCTTAGTTTTGTGACCGGTTTCATGCCTCGCAAGCCCCGCTTTGTAAGCGGGGTCAAGAGGCATGTATCTGAAAAGAATAATTAAACTCCGGGAAGCCCCGCCTAGTAGGCGGGGAGCTTCACTATGTCAACGCCCCACTGTTATTATAGTAGCAGCGGGGCGTTTGTTTATGTCCGCAATGCCCCGAAAAAGGCTGTGACTTTTGCTGTCTTATAATGGTATAATAAAAATATACCGTTTGTAAAACAACGATAAAATACCAGCATGGTAACCTAATGAATACCCCGAGTAAAGGTCATGTGCATGAATGGGTAGCAGCATGGAAAAAGGCCGGCCGCGATCTGCAGCGAATCAGGCTTGAAGAAATCCGCACTGCGGATACCCGTGCTGTTATTGAAAGCCTTGATGCGGCGTTTCGGTCAGCTCTCCTTCATTACCCCCCGGTGCCTGATTCCGGCCTAGTCGAACAGCAGAAAATTTTCCAGCGATTAAAACAATGATTGACCTTTTTCACCTGTCCGCACAGTTGCAGGACATGTTCATCAGCAGCCAGTGGAAGTTCTGCTTCATCGGCGGCATAGCATTGCAGCGCTGGGGCGAACCACGCCTTACCCGTGACATTGATGTCTGCCTGCTGACCGGATTTGGTGGAGAGGAGCCTTTCATAGACCGGCTGCTTGAACAGTACCAGAGCCGAGTACCGGATGCAAAAGCATTCGCGCTCACCAGAAGGGTGCTGCTGCTGCAGTCGGCAAGCGGCATCGGTATTGATATCGCACTGGGGGGGCTGCCGTTTGAGGAGACTGTTATAAAACGTGCCTCCCAATTTGAATTTCTGCCCGGACTTTCTCTGCTGACCTGTTCTGCCGAAGACCTGGTAATCTTTAAGTCATTTGCCGACCGTGGCCGGGACTGGGCGGATGTGGAGACGATTATCATCCGTCAGCAGGGCAACCTCGACTGGCCGTATATCGTTCGGCAGCTTACCCCACTCTGCGAGATAAAAGAAGCGCCTGAGATTGTTCAGCATCTTGAAAAAATGCGTGATGATTTTGAGCGTTAGTGAAATGATATGTGATGTATGTGCGAAACGCGGAGCAAGCGTGCGCAGAGTTGCAAGGACTTACGGAACAGGAGAGAATATTCTTGTTATAGATAATATTCCCGTTATTGTCTGCCCTCACTGTGGAGAAAGCTATCTTTCGGCCGATACGCTGCATGGTTTTTCGCTACACGTTTATTAACTGCCAGGGCAAGGTGGAACTTGATTTTGAGCTTGGCTGCACTCCGTAAACGGAGAAGATCAAAAGAAGTAGTGGCTGTCTCGAATAAATCCAAAAGAAGGTCTACGGCGTCTTGGATGAACGACTTAGAAAGATCACGAGAGCCTTCATGGCAGAATACTGTGGAGACATATGACCGAATATAGGATAAAGGGGTTCAAACTCAACAGTAAACAGAGATTCATTTGTTGATAGTTGAGGTGACCCCAATCAAGTGATCAGGGCCAAAGGCAAAGTAAAGTTCACCCTGGATAAGTAGTCCTGAATTTTGTGACTATATAAAAGCCCCGCTGTTATAACGGCAGCGGGGCTTTTTATAATTTATAAAATAATTTTTCTTGACAATGCATTTTATAGTAATATGATTTCAACTAAATAGATTTATAAAATAACCATCTATACCCAGGTAGAAATCTCGGGGGAGTAGCAAAATGATTTCTGTTGTTGGGGTTAAAGAAGAACAATGAAACCGCCTTCAGGTTGAACAATAGACCTGCAGGCGGTTTTTTGTTTTCAGAAAAAACTTCATATATGAACCAAATAATTTCATATTTTTTTAGGATATGACTATGTCAGCACCTATTTTTAAAATCTTATTGTCGTGTATTTGTATTTTTTCATTGTTGTTTTCCCCCTCACTAATTTTTTCTGATGAAAAAAAGTTAGCTGAGATTATTACGAGTGAAAATGAAAAATTAATTTCGGCGTTAGAATATAAAACGACTGATTGTAAAACTCGCTTCTTAGTATTTGAAACTGGTTGGGACTCAAACTGTCTTATGAAAATGTTGCGATATGAATTCAATATTTCTAAATCTGATATTGAAGATGAAATATTATTGCAATATATTGATAAAAATAAAAATGACATAGTCTGCCTTCTTGAACAGATCGACTTTGGTAATAATATTAATTCTTTTGTGAACCGTCAAACTAATAAATTGACTGGATACCAAGATTTAATTTCTTTATTAGCAAAAGATAATTGTCATTATTGTGATCTATTAAAAACATTGAGTGAAATCCTTGAAATATTGGATGGGGGAATTGTTTGGAGTTATTTTAAAGAGGCTTTTAGTGCAATTGATACCATATCTCAGGGAATTGCCGTATATAATTTTGCTAGAAAAGTATTAATTCTCGATGAGCAACGTTGTGTGCTAACAGTTTATTTTGAGGAGCGGCAAAATAACAAATCTCCTGCTAATGCCTATACATATTTAACAAACTCATACTGTCAAAATGCCCTTGAGTTAATAACAAATCTAGAAATACCAAAAGATCGTTTGCCTAGTTGGTTGGAATTTTCATATATATGCTATCGATTGGTGGGTTATACGGATTCAGAATATATAAGAAATACCATAGGGAATGCTATTGTAAAACTTATATCAGATAAAATAATAACAAATAATCCGCCAACTGTATCAGATTTTGACGTGACTCCCCGTTCAATTACTTTAGGTGATACTTTCACAATTTCTTATAGAGCTGATGATTTTGATGCTGATCTAAAGCAAGTAGAGCTTTGGCGCAAAAAGACTTATTTATTTGGTTTGATTGAAGATCCTTGGGAACTTATAGACCTAAAATCTTGTTCTGGAAATGAACAAGTCTATATCTCTGGAGAGTTTAGTGATACACCATCCACCACAGGTAATTACACTTATGGTATACATGCTGTAGATTCTAAATCGAATGTAGCTCTAGAGCCTTCACCGATTAGCGTTATAGTTAGACCAAACATTGTTTTATCATCTACAACCTCTATGGGGAGTACATCTACTATTGCTATAAACTCAACTACAAGTAGCAGTTCCAATACTACGACTGCAATTTTCACTACCACAGTAACCGAGCCGCTCTCCATTACTAACATCAGCCCCAGCTCTGCCACCAAGGGCACCACCGTCACCTTTACCTTAACCGGCACCGGGTTCCAGAGCGGCTTCACCGCGCAGATCATAAACGAGCTCGGCATCGCCTATGATATTTCCTCGCGCGAGTTCGTCAGCTCCACACAGGTACGGGTAACGGTCTATCTCGGCTCCGGCCCTACTTCCACCCAGTACATTAAGATCATCAACCCTGATGGCCAGAACGCACAGATCGGTTTCACGGCACTGGGCAATGTAACCACCAGCACCAGTTCCACTACTACGTCTTCCATTGTCACCACCACGACTTCATCCTCTTCAACCTCGACAACCGTAAAGCAGCAACCGGTGATCAGCTCCATTTCCCCATCATCACGGGCCTACCCCGCAGGCACCTTTGATCTGACCATTTACGGGAGTAATTTTGATTATGCGGTCGACATGATCTATACCCCGTCGGGACCATATATGGGCTCCGGGGTGATCAAGAGCCGCTCTGCCACGCAGCTGGTGGTGACGGAAGCCATGGCAGACACGGGACCCGGAACCTACTCCGTGCGCGTTAAGAATTCAGACGGCCAGCTCTCCAACAGTGTCAGCCTGGTAATCAAGTGATATCAACCGCCGCTTCATCTTCATCCATCACCACGGCAGTCGTGCTATTCAGCACCACCGTCACCTTTACTTTAACCGGCACTGGCTTCCAGAGCGGCTTCACCGCACAGATCATCAATGAACTCGCACTGAAAAGGAGATACTATGAAAAAGCTAACGTTGCTTACAATATTTTGTGTTATGTTTTTATGTGCAGGATGTATTGGAGATATAATCGCTGAGTTCAGAGGTATTTCGATAAGTAGCTTTAGTTCACTTCAGGAAGCTCAGCCTTTAAAAATTGGAAAGCACGAGGTCCAAAACATAAGGACTATTTGCGTTTCTCCTGTGATAGATGAACCCACAAAGCCATTTTTAACTGACAATAGATTTTATGATGAAATTCCAAAATTTATTGTATCGGAACTTAGTAAATCAAGAAGGTGGAAAATAATAACACCCTTTCAATATATCAACAAGGTTGGGGAGCCCCCGGGAGGTGGACTAACGGAACTAGATAAAGCAGGGTATTATAAAAAAATTTGTAGCGAATTAAAAACAGATGCCATCCTTGTATCAGAAATTGGCAGCAAAGAAGCTAAGTGGGGAAGTGCTTTTGAAGGTGTGCTTATCAGCGGGAAAATACTCATTTCTGTTGATGTATTGCTGATATTAAGATCTTTCACAGGTGAGGCAATTTGGTATCAGAAATATTCAATACTTTATTCATGTGGTAAAGGGAGTAGTAAAGTAATGACTGATCCTGAAATAGTCAAATTAGCAGATGATACAATCAAGGCACTAATTGTAAATTTTATTAATACATTCCTGTAATACATCATCATCGATGACCAAAAAGCTTTCTAAGTGTAATTGGCTTGATTTTAATAGAGTATAAGTAATCAGACCAAAATTCAATTCATAGGCATATAGACCTTTAATCTCAAATCGTTCGAAAGCCGCACTGTTCTGCTGTGAGGCTTTTTTACAGTGCGCAAGCTTGTCTATCTGATGAAAACGAAATATAGTTATCTCAGCAGATATTGGCTGTCAGCTTTATTTTAAGGTGTAAATCCAAATGAACAGCAGCAACAACATTCCAGACCGCAGTACCTGCATCGAGCTCATGGAGCGCTACCAGATGCTTTCCAATATCCGTGAGCACTACCAAACTGTTTCAAGGGCCCGGATGGCTGAGAATATTACCAGCCTTCCAACTCACCGCTTTGTTTTATGGCTCTTGTAAAAGCTTAAAAATTCTTGTGGCGATAGTGCTTTTACCCCGCAGCATAATTTAGAGGGAAAGTGAGAGCGGTTTCCGGTGACAAGACACGCTGCCTGTCCTGCAATGGCAGCCTGCAGAAACGGTTCATCATCCTGGTGCGGCAGTGAATGAGGCAGCGGTGAAGAAGCAACGACCGTGCCGCTGTGCCTGATATAGTCAAGCAGGGCTATAATGCTATCTTTCTTAAATCTGAATTTGGGCCGCAGCAGAATTTCATGATATTCAGAAAGTATGCGCGCATCAAAGCTCAGCGTCAGTTCCCCGGATGAAACCATTATGACCATCTCCCCGCAGGATCCGGAAGGTGTCAGCAACCCTGCAGCCAGCACATTGGTATCCAGAACGATATTCATCGCGCACGCTTTCTGCGGACTGTTTTTATTTCAGTGTTAATTTCTTCCAGAGACATGTTACTGGTGCCCCGTGCAACAGACTGCTGCTGCAAGCCGGCTACTGCCTCAACCGCCCGGGCTCGCCGGAATGCCGACAACGACTCCTCAAGGGTCGATTCATTGATCGCGGCAAGAATCGCGATTGGTCTTCCATTGTTGGTGATAACCATTTCCCGTTCCGCCGGCAATTCCTTCCAGACCTGTGCCGCCCTGGTTCTCAAATCTCGCACACTTACTATTTTCATACTCTATGTCCTCCAATTGTGTATTTAATTATGTACACAATTAGTTCTCATTGTCAAGGCATATATCGCTTGACACCCTGAGCTATCCGTCCCGCCTTATTGCTTGCTGCTTGACTTTGGGATACAATATATTAATTACTCTAAGAGCAAACAGCTTGCAGCTCTATTGTTAATTATGGAAACTCAAATGAACAGCAGCAACAACATTCCCGACCGCACTGCCTGCTTCCAGCTCATGGAGCGCTACCAGATGCTTCCCCATATCCGGGAGCACTGCCATATCGTTTCCCGGGTGGCGCTGGCGCTGGCAAATGAATTGAATAAAAACGGCGAGCAGCTTAATCTCCACGAGATCGAGGCGGCCGCACTGCTGCATGACATCACAAAAACAAAAAGCATCCACTCCCGTGAAAACCACGCCGAGACCGGCGCGCACCTGCTGCGCTCCCTCGGCTATGAGCGCATTGCGCAGATAGTTAATGCCCATATCTCGGTCCCGGTCATGGATGCCAGCGGCAGGGTGACCGAAGAAGAAGTGGTAAATTATGCGGATAAACGGGTGCGGCACTCGACCGTTGTCAGTCTGGACCAGCGCTTTGAAGACCTCATGCAGAGGTACGGCAGGCGCCGGGAGTCGCAGCACTATATCATACTGCAGAAAATAAAAACCAGAACTCTCGAAGATAAGATCTTCTCTCGTATACATGGATCCCCCGCTCACCTCCCTGAACTCATAGCCCCCGGTTAGAAAATACCCTTATTATACTTGACAATGGTCGCAGATCGACTACACTGCAAATTAGACACATATCTACAGCAGCACTCCAGCACATTCACAACGTACACAACGCAGCAGGCACAACTAACCCTGGAATGGGAGGGGACTATGGACATGAAAGAACTGATAAGAGAAATTGCTACAGCGCTGGTGGATAATCCTGAACAGGTGCACATCACCGAAATAGTAGGGGAAAAAACAGCGGTCATCGAACTGCGGGTTGCCCAAACCGACTTTGGCAAAGTCATCGGGAAAAAAGGAAGAACGGCACAATCAATACGGACCATTCTGAGTGCTGCTTCTGCCAAACAGGAGAGACGCTGTATCCTGGAAATTCTTGAATAGTTTGTGTATGCAGAGAAGGAGAGCCCGCCCATAGGGGCTCTCCTTTTTTAATTAATGCCTGTTATTTTCTTCTCACCAGCACGTTACATTCATTCAACCCGAATTATACAGAGCGTATTGCTATGAATGCAGTGCCTATTGACGGACGGACAACTATCTGTGCGGTGATCGGCAATCCTATCGAGCATTCGCTGTCACCTGCCATTCACAACGCTGCCTTTGCCGCACGCGGCATCAACGGGGCCTATGTTGCTTTTAACGTTACGCATCTCAAAAAAGCAATCGAGGGCATCAGGGGGCTGGGTATCAGAGGAGTCAGCGTAACCATCCCGCACAAAATTGCGGTCATGCCGCTGCTTGACACCATTGATGAAACTGCCCGCACTATCGGCAGCATCAATACGATTGTCAATACCGGCGGGCATCTTGCCGGCTATAACAGCGATGGTACCGGAGCTCTCCAGGCATTGCGCGATGCCGGCTGCAACCCAACAGGAAAACGGGTAACCATTCTGGGCTCCGGGGGTGCCGCACGGGCCATTGCCGTCACCATGGCATTACAGGCTCCTCCTGCAGCACTCACGCTTCTGGGCATTATACCGGAAGAGCTTGCGCTGCTGGCATCGGACATTGCAGCAAAAAGCAGCCTCAAGCCGGTGACTGCAGAGTTCTCTCCCGATGGATTAAGCGCTGCGCTGCAGGAATGCGACCTGCTGATCAACACGACCCCGGTGGGCATGTATCCGAAGAGTGATGCGTCGCCGGTGCCCCGTGAGCTGCTGGGAAAGCAGCCGGCTGTTTTTGATATAGTGTATAATCCGCGTAAAACTAAATTGCTCGGCGACGCGCTGCAGGCAGGATGCACTGTTGTCTCAGGGATAGAGATGTTTCTCAACCAGGCTGCTGTTCAGTTCACCCTCTGGACCGGGCAGCCGGCTCCGGTTGAGGTAATGCGGGCAGTGCTGGATAATCATTTTACATGACATAGGACGCTGATGTACGCAGATGAACGCAGATATTTTTCATACTTTCAGGATCTCATCTGCGCTACTCCAAAACAGGCAATCGCCTTCTTAATGAAAATTTCTTTGCCTCCTGATAATCGACGTAAATCTGCGTCCCGTAAAGCAACCGTATGAACATCGTGCTCATCGGCTACCGCGGAACCGGTAAGACAGCTGTTGGCAAAAAGCTTTCCCATAAGCTGCGCTGGCCTCTTTTTCAATTGGATGCAATAATTGTGGAACATGAGGGCTGTTCAATTCCTGCTATTGTTGAGCAGCACGGCTGGAATTATTTCCGCGACCGGGAAGCAAAACTATTGCAGGGAGTTGCTGCAAAGGATACCTGCATTATTGATACCGGCGGCGGCGTTGTCCTCAGGCAGGAAAATATTGACCGGCTGAAAAAAAATGGCATCCTGTTCTGGCTGACCGCTGACCCGGAGACCATCACGGGCCGTATACAGGATAACACCAATCGCCCTTCGCTTACATCGGGGAAGTCGTTCACTGAAGAAGTGGCAGAGGTGTTGCAGCAGCGGCTGCCCCTGTATATGAAAGCGCAGGATTTCACGGTTGATACCGCGGGCAGAACCATTGACAGTATTGCTGGCGAGATTATAAAATTATTTAAAAAAGGGTTCAAGGGGTCGAGAATTAGAGGGTCCCAGGGTAAAAAATAATAAACGAACCATAGCATCCCGAAAGCCTTCGGGAAATAATTCGTGATTTGTCCGCATCATGTCTGCAGAGAAGATAAAAACAGTCCTATGGATGTAAAACTCTCAGAGAAAGAACTTGAGCGCTATAACCGCCAGATGCTCATCCGCAACTGGGGAGAAGAAGGGCAGCACAAACTCCGCTCCTCCACCGTCTTCATTGCCGGCGCTGGCGGTCTGGGGTCACCGGTTGCCATCTACCTGGCAGTGGCCGGAGTCGGCAGAATACGTATCTGTGACAACGGCGAGCCCGAGCTTTCAAACCTGAACCGGCAGATCCTCCACGCGGAAAAGGATATTGGAAAAAACAAAACCTTTTCAGCACGAGAAACGCTTCATGAGCTGAATCCTCATGTGGAGGTGGAAGCGCTGCCGGAAAAGATCACGCCGGAGAGTGTTGACCGTCTGGCGGGCGGCAGCGATATCATTATCGACTGTCTGGATAACTTTCCCACGCGCCACATTCTAAACCGCTACGCGGTTGATAAGCAATTACCGTTTATTCATGCCGGCATCTATGGTCTGTCAGGACAGCTCACCTTTATTCACACCCCTGTTACCCCGTGCCTGTACTGCATATTCCCCGGCTCTCCGCCGCCTGCGGTGTTCCCCGTGGCTGGAGTAACCCCGGGCGTTATCGGCGTGCTGGAAGCGCTGGAGGCCATTAAATGGATTACCGGCATTGGGAAAAATCTGAAAGGGAGGCTTCTTATCTGGGATGGAGAAACAATGGAGTTCCAGACGGTGGCAGTAAATAAAGACCCGCACTGCCCGGTGTGCAAGTCCTGAAACTAAACTGTTCAAAATTCCTGCACGGGAAGTATCCTGCGGTTTACCAGCGTACCAATAAAAAAGGCCTGCTACATAAACAGGCCCTGGCGTATTCGTGGTTACAGCGGTGCTCTATTTTTTGTGCGACACTTCCTTATAGCGCTCGGCAAAGTTAAACGGCTTGAAGGTGGGACTTTTTTCGTTATGACATTTCTTGCACAGATTTTCGTCCGGCTTGATGATAAGACCTGCAGCTAAAGCCAGCTGCTCCTGTTTTTTAGGATCTTCTTTCCACAGCTTTTTATTCATTACCCTGATACTGGTATACCCCTTGCCCGCCCCGTGGCACACTTCACACTGAACCCCGGGGAACTGCGCGTTGTTGCCGGTGGTGTGGCATTCAAGGCACTTGGCATCAGCGGTATAATCTTTCTGCGGGTCAAGACCGGCCTTCTTTTTTTCTTCAGCTTTATTGCCAGGGCTCAGCACATCAAAGGCAGTACCATGCTTGGTCTGCTGCCATGATTTATATATTTTAATGTGGCACAGCTTGCATTTCGTTGCCCCCGCGTACTCTTCTGCAGTATAGGCTATAAACGGCAGGCCAAACAGAAGAAGAGCAAGAATTAAATATATAACCCACTTTTTCATGGTTTTCATCCCTGTATAAAATTTTATATAAATTTGTGATTTAGTAACAAATAAACCGTACAGTTGTCAACAAGTTTTTAAGTTTTATTGAATTTTTTCTCAAAGTAATACTAACCCCTTGCGCAAACCGGCTAAGTTCTGTTATTAATTTATTTATAAATCTCTACGGCAGAACATATCCCCCCCAAAAAAAGAGAAGGAGTCGGCTTTAATGACAGCAAAAAAGAAGAAGAGTATGGTACAGAGGATAAGGGATTTTTTTGTTTCCATAAAGCTCACCATAGTTTTGCTTATTATTCTGTCGAGCGTGTGCGTCATTGGCACACTCATCCCCCAGAATGAATCACCCCAGCACTACCTGCAGCTCTACAGCCCGTCAACGTACCGGCTCTTTTCCATGCTGGGTTTCCCGAACCTGTTTGCCTCGTGGTGGTTTATCTGCCTGATGACCCTCTTTACCATAAACCTCGCAGCCTGTTCTCTTAACCGGCTGCCGCGGGTCTGGCGTGCGATATTTCATGGGGACACGGTGCTTGATGACAAGCTGCTGCAGGGACTGACAAATGTCAGAAAATTCACTCTGAAAAAATTTTCCGCTGAACAGGAAAAGCAGTATGAGACAGTCATCGCGCAGTATCTTAACAAACCTGCTCTCATACAAAAGCAGGGAGGGCGGCATCTGTTTTCTGAAAGCGGCCGCTACACCCGTTTCGGGTTTTATCTGACGCACCTGGGACTCATTATCATTATTTTCGGCTCCATGTCAGGATCGCTGGGCTATCAGGGCTACATGCAGATTCCCGAAGGGCAGACTGCGCATGTGATGCAGCTGAAAAACTCGAATGAGATCAGGAAGCTCGACTTTGCCATACGCTGTGACAAATTTGAAGTCACTTTTTATGCTGGCTCCCAGAGGCCCAAGGCCTATAAAAGCACCCTCACCGTACTCGAAAACAACCGGGAGGTTTTAACCAAGACCATTGCGGTGAACGATCCGCTGGTTTACCGCGGTATCTATTTTTACCAGTCAAGCTACGGTGCTGCTCCGGATAGCGGGGGCAAGATTCACATCAATGTTAAACAAAAAGACTCGGGCAAACAGCAGGACCTGACCCTGGATGTAGGCAGCAGCGCAGCAATTGCCGCAACAGGCTATACGGTGCGAGCGGATGAATTCCTCGCAGACTTTTCGATGGACAATAACGGTAAGCCATTTTCAAAGTCTCAGGAATTCAATAATCCTGCCGTTCATGTGACGGTCCTCAACGGCGGCAAAGAAGCATTCAGCAAATGGATATTTGCAAAATTTCCTGATTTCCACGGCAAGGGCGACCAGCCGCTTGACCTACAGCTGGTAAACTTCCAACCCCGGTATTATACGGGCCTGCAGGTCACCCATGACCCCGGGGTATTGGTCGTGTGGCTCGGCTGCATCCTGCTCATTGGCGGCATCTATGTCGCATTTTTCACCTCCCACCGCCGCATCTGGCTGAGAGTGGAGGAAAAGGACGGCGAGTTCAAAGCCGTGCTTGCCGGCTCAACCAATAAAAACCATATCGCATTCAGCAGGGAATTTGAAACGCTGTTTAAATCATTGCGAGCATAAAGGGGATAAGCATGATCAGTTCAAAGCTGTTAGGCATTGTTACCATTACCTATCTCATCTGCATGGTGTCCTATTTCACCTACCTGTTCTTCAGAAACAGGAAATTTGGCCAGGTAATTACCGGTATCGCCATTTTTGGCCTTGTCGTCCACACCGTCGCCCTGGGCATGCGCTGGTATGAATCATATCAGCTGGGACACGGCCACATTCCGCTTTCAAATCTGTATGAATCACTTATGTCCCTTTCCTGGACAACGGTTATTATTTACCTCATCGTGGAATATCGCTATAAGAGCAAGGCGCTCGGGGTGTTCATCTTTCCCCTGATCTCAATTGCCATGGCCTACGCCTCACTCTCCCCCAACATTCAGGATGAAATCGAGCCGCTGGTGCCGGCGCTGCAAAGCAACTGGCTCACCTACCATGTGATGACCTGTTTTCTTTCCTACTCTGCATTTGCCATCTCTTTTGGCTCAAGCATCACCTATCTCTTCAAGTATAAAAAGGCTAAAGAAAAAGTCCCCGCAGGTGCGGATATGTCAGAGCTCTTTCCATCCATGGAAGCTCTTGATGACATTATCTATAAAACAATAGCCATCGGCTTTCTGCTGCTGACCATCGGCATCATCACCGGCGCGGTGTGGGCAAACTATGCCTGGGGAAGCTACTGGAGCTGGGACCCGAAGGAAACCTGGTCGCTCATCACCTGGTTCATGTATGCAGCATTTCTCCACGCCCGCCTGACCCGCGGCTGGCACGGGAGGAAGACGGCGATACTCTCAATCATCGGGTTTGCTGCCGTGCTGTTCACCTTCCTCGGCGTGAATTTTCTCCTCTCGGGGCTGCACAGCTATGGCTCGTCATAATAATACTTTTAAACACAGCGCTCGTCGCGCGGGGAGCTGGGTATGAAGCTTTTAAAATCCATAATAGCACTTATCTCTCTTCTGGGTGTTTCCGTAACCTGTTTAAACGCACAGGGAAATCCCCTGTGGCATGACCTCGGCCTCTATGGCGGCCAGATCTACCGCATAGCAATCGATCCCTTTGACAGCACGTACCTGTATGCCGGGAGCTGGAACGGAGACGGATTCTTTGCCTCCGAAGACGGCGGCGAAAGCTGGCTGATCGGGGCGGAGAATGCAGGGTGGTTCAGAAATCTTGAAGTATATGACATTGACATAGATCCCAATGACCCGCAGAAAATCTGGGTCGCCAACAATCATTATGTAGATGTGAGTTATGATTACGGGTTCACCTGGAAAACGTTTTATTTCGCCGACGAAGAAGGAAGGTTCTGCTACACGGTGAAGGTAGATCCCCATGACGAGACCGGCGATACCGTGTACGTGGGAACGGGCGGGCCGAACGGGACTGACGAACTGGGAGTCCTCTATAAAACAACCGATGGCGGCGACACCTGGTTTAAAATGGAGAACACTTTTCCGCCGCAGTATCAGCCGTTCAATATCTGGGATATCGATGTCAATCCCGCCGTGCCGGATGAAATATGGGCGACATCACGCAAGGCCGGCCTCTCTCCGGAAGGCAGAATCTTCATGACCATGGATGGAGGAAACCAGTGGTGGTCATGGAATAAGGGTCAGTGGTCTGACGGCAAGGTATATCCTTTTTCATTCCTTGATGAAATTCTCGTGCACCCCTCGGAACCCAATCTTGTTTTTTCTGCTGACGGGTACGGCGTGCTGCGCAAGCAGGACGGCACCAACACAGCCACCGGATGGTCCTGGGTGACTGACACAACGGGCTGTCGCGCTCTGTGTATAGCTCCGGGCTATCCATACCCCATTTATGCAGGGCTGGTGAACAGCGTGGCAAAAAGCACCGACAGCGGTGATTCCTGGAATTATTATGACCGTCCGGGAGAGTTCCTCTGCCTTGCTGCTCCCGCTGACCATCCTGATATTCTGTTTGGCGGAGATTTAAACCAGGGGGTATTTAAAAGCGCAGACGGAGCCCAAACCTGGGAGCCCAAGAATGAAGGAATCAGAGCAAACCAGGTATTCGCCATTGATGTTTCTCCGTTGAGCGCCAGTACCCTTGTTGCAGGAACGCTGTCCGGTGTTTACCGGCAAACAGGCGGCACGCAATGGACCCGGGTCAATGAGTCGATTGCCTATGCAGTCAGTTTTCACCCGTTACACGACAATATCATCTTTGCCGGATTTGGCTGGGAGTTGGGGAAAAGTACGGACAATGGCGCTGCCTGGACCTATACCGATGTCTCAGATAAAAGTGACGGGCATAAAGTCAGCTCCATAGCAATTTCAAAGTCTGATCCGGATATAATCTGTGCGGGTGTTGCCTTCTCTTCAGGTAAAAGAGGTGAAATCATAAAAAGCACTGACGGCGGCTCAACGTATAGCATGCTCTGGGAAACCACGGTGCCCGTCAATGCGGTTAAGATCCATCCGGCAAACCCGCAGATTGTTATTGCGGGTACCGGCAGTTTTTATGCCCCTGTTGCGCCCGGAGCCATTTATAAAAGCATAGATGGCGGTAAAACTTTTGTCCTTGCCTCATCTCAACAGCTCATTGTTAACAGTATTGCCATCTCCTCAACCAATCCTGACCTCCTCTATATCGGGTGCGGCGGCAGCAATAACAGCTATACGGGAATCTATAAAAGTACTGACGCTGGTATAACCTGGGAGGAGAAAACCAGGGGTTTGCCGAGAGGAAAAGATGGGAAGCCGGCATTTGCCGTTACCGGAGTAAAAATCGACGCCACAAATCAGGATATCGTTTATGCAGCGTTATACCGGAATGGAATTTATGTAAGCCTGGACGGCGGTAATTACTGGACCTGTGCCGGGCTATCAGACTATATAATATTTGATGTAAACAGCGGGCCTGCTGCCGCGCGCGCTGCCGACAGCTTTAAGCAAAAAAGTCTCATACAGAACCTCCCCTCTTCCACTATTCTTGCGGGAACTGCCAGCGGGATGTTCAAGTGCTCATCGTCCGGCACTGGTTTGCTCTCCGGTACTATTACTGCTCAAGACACCGGGAGCACGGTCGATAATGCCGCAGTGTCTTCCTCCACCAGCGGAAGCTCCTGCGCCAGCAGCGAGGGCTTTTATTCTTTAATGATGCCTGCCGGTGTGCATGATATCGAGGTTGCAGCCGACGGCTACGACAACGCTTCGCTCTCCGGGATTACGGTCAATGCCGGTGAAATGGTTACCCGGGATATAGTTCTTTCTACGGGTACCGGTGATGACGGCGGCTGCGCTGCGACAGAACTTCTTAAAAACAGCGCCGGCAGGAAACACCTCCCAACGCTGCGGGCCTTCAGAGACGCGGTTTTGAAAAAAACACCGCTGGGTAACCAGCTGACTGCTCTTTACTACGCAGCGGAAGGCGACGTACGGAAGGTGCTGAAGAGAAACCCGCAGCTGCGGGCGCGCGCTGTACGGCTCCTGCAAAATGCTATGCCCGTTGTGCTCTCGTCCCTGGCCACGAAATCAGTATCAATACCCTCGTCCCTTCTCAATGAAGCAAGCTGTTTTCTCTTTGACCTTGAGCAGGCATCCCCTGCCCGTCTGAAAGCGCGGATCAATAAATTGAGGAGGGAAATGAAGGAT
>Ga0209777_10003217_pt1 | contig 20543 bp, 19 predicted proteins | sample FrelakmetHBP12HB_FD_187147 | JGI IMG/M metagenome (GOLD analysis project Ga0209777, IMG submission 187147) | Freshwater lake sediment microbial communities from the University of Notre Dame, USA, for methane emissions studies -HBP12 HB (SPAdes)... | ecosystem: Environmental > Aquatic >...
CCGCCGCTGGGTCTTGGCCTCGTGGGTCCTCCTGGGCATGGGAATCCTCCTGGGCGCGTGGTGGGCCTACGTGGAACTGGGCTGGGGCGGGTATTGGGCCTGGGACCCCGTCGAGAACGCCTCGCTGCTTCCGTGGTTTACCGGAACGGCGCTGCTGCATACGATGGTGGTGCAGCGAAGCCGGGGCCTCTTCAAGGGCCTCAACGCGGGTCTGATCGCACTGACGTTCCTGCTTTGCGTCTTCGGAACGTACCTGACTCGCAGCGGCGTGATCCAGTCGGTCCACACGTTCGGCAAGTCCGGCATCGGGACGGTCCTGCTGGCCTTCCTGGTCGCCATGACCGCGGGAACCGTGGCTCTGCTGGTCTGGCGCCGCAAGGCGCTGGCGCCCGAGGCCGCGGATGCGACCTGGGCCTGGCGTGAGTGGGTGTTCTTCACCGTCGCCTCGGTGCTCGTGACCATGATGTTCCTCACGGTCGCGGGCACGCTCCGCCCGCTCTTCAGCGAAGCGGTTTCGGGCGCGCGAATGGCGGTGCTCCAGGAGTTCTACAACCATTACGTGCTCGAAGTGTTCGGCGTGCCGCTCCTGGCGATGCTGGCCTTCGGCCCGCTCGTGGCCTACGCCAGGACGAAGTCGGCGCCCGCGGGGCGGGCTGTGGCGATCGGCCTGGCAGCGGCCGCGGCCGCCGTCGCCGTGGCCGCCGCCCTGGGCATCCGGAACGGTTTTGCCCTGGCGGCCGGCGCCATCGCGGCGGGCGCGATCGCGGTCATTGTCGCCGAATGCGTTCAGTCGGTCGCGGCCCGCGCACGGGCGACGGGCGAAGGCCTCCCGGCAGCCGTCGGTCGCCTGGTCCGTCTCAACCGCGCGCGCTACGGGGCCCAGGCGGCCCACCTCGGCGTGGTCATGGTCATGCTCGGTGTCGTGGGGTCGAGCCAGTATGACGTCGAGCAGATCGTATCGCTCACCGAGGGCCAGTCGGCCCAGGTCGGGCGCTACACGCTGACGCTCAAGGGGCTCCAGGATAGGCGCGGGGTCAACTACGAGGCGTCCGCGGCCCAGGTCGAGGTGGCTTATCCCGGCGGCCGGGTCACGATGCTTCGTCCTGAGCGGCGCCTCTATGACAAGTCGGAGTCCGGCATGGTCGCCAGCGAGATCGCCCTGGCCAGTTCGTTGCGGGAGGACCTCTACCTGGCGCTCGCCGGCGGCGACGAGAAGACCGGCTCGGTGCTCATCAAGGTCCTCGTGAAGCCGCTGCTGGCCTGGCTCTGGATCGGCGGCCTCTTTCTGACGGTGGGCGGCCTCGTGCCGAGGCTGCTCCCCGCGTGGCGGCCGGCCTCGGCCGAGGCCCCCGTCGGGGTCGCGGCACGGAGGCCCGCCAAACTCGAATCGGTCAATTCAGGGAGAAATAGATGAATCGTATCGCGTTCTTAAGGCTGGCGGCGGCGGTGGCGGCGGTCCTTTTCGCCGGCGGGCTCTTCGCCGCGTTGGCGGGGGCTGCCGAGACGGCGCCCGAGCCGACGAAGCCCTTGCCCGCAGGTCATCCTCCGCTGCCCCAGGGCCATCCACAACTGCCGCAGGGCCATCCGGCCATGCCGGGCGGCATGACGGGCGGCACGCCCGGCGGCATGGCGGCAAGCATTCCGCCCGACGCCAAGGGCACGCTCGTGATCCAGGCGGTCCAGGGCACGCGCGGCGGCCCGACGGTCGCGGGAGACCCCGTCGTGGTCGACCTGGTGCACGACGGCGAGGTGGTCAAGAAGATCGAGGCCAAGCTCGATGACAAAGGGCAAGTCGTCCTGGAAGACCTGCCCGCGGGCAAGGTGGTCCAGCCCATGGTGACCGTCACCCACGCGGGGGCCGAGTACCGGATGGGAAGCGACCTGCTGCGCGCCAGCCCGCCCGACCAGCGGATCACGATCGTGGTCTACGAGTCCACCGAGAAGGCCCCGCCCTGGGTCGTCCGGGCCCGGCACGTGTTCGTGCGGCGGACAGAGGAAGGGCTCTATGTCAAAGACATGATGGTGGTCGAGAGCCCGACGGACCGCACCTGGCTGGGCAAGGCGGACGCCAAAGGGCGGCGCGCCACGGTCGACGTCTCGCTTCCGAAGGACACCGGGCGCGTCGACTTGTATGCCGGCTTTCCGCAGGACGTCACGGACTTCACCGACGGCCACCTGATCAACCGCACGGTGCTCCTGCCGGGCACGACGCAATTCTCCTTCGGCTATGCCGTCCCGATCGTGAAGGGCAAGGCCAGCGTGGAAGTCGTCTGCCCGTCCGACACCGACCAGGTGGTACTCCTGGTGCCGGTGGAGGACGGTTCCAAGGCGGCCGCCAGCGGGCTGGAAGCCGGCGACGTGATGGACATGGGGCCGCAGAAGATGCGGGTGTACAAGGCCGAGAAGGTGAAGGCGGGCCAGAAGCTGGCGGTCAGCCTCAGCGGCCTGGCGGAGACGCCGGCGCCCGAGCCGGCAGCCCCGGCAGCGCCGCATCCGAAGAGCGGAGTGAGCTCGCTCCCGCAGACGATGGCGGCGGTGGGCGGCGGGGTGATCCTGGCCGGCGGCGCGACCATCCTCTACCTGAAAAGGCTCAGGCCTTCGCCCAAGACGGGTGAGGCCGCCGATCGTGGCAGGTGTTGACGTTCGTAGGGGCGGCCCCATGTGGCCGCCCGGCCGTTGTTTTGGTTTTCCTGGTGTCGGTGCCCGGCCCAACGGCCACGTCAAAGGCCGGGCGGCCACATGGGGCCGCCCCTACGGGGCCAAGACGGCCATACCCGGCAAGACGGAAACGGATAGGTGCTTAAGTGATCCAGGCGGACGTCAAGATGCCTCCGGCGACGCATCCGGAGATCGTCGTCCAGGCCCTCGACCTCAGCAAGCAGATCGACGGCCGCGCGGTCCTCCAGGAGGTGAGCCTGGAGGTCCTCGCCGGCCGCTTCGTCGTCGTCATCGGCGCCAACGGGGCCGGAAAGAGCACGCTCCTGAAGATCCTGGCGACGCTCATGCGGCCGAACTCGGGAGAGCTGCGCCTCTTCGGCCGGCCCGTCCGGGGCGACGGATCGCCCCTGCGGGCCCGCATCGGCCTGATCAGTCACCAGAGCATGTTGTACCGCGAGCTCTCGGCCTGCGAGAACCTCGTCTTCTTCGGGCGCCTGTACGGCGTCCGCAACCCGCGCGAGCGGGCCCTGGAACTGTTGGAGATGGTGGGCCTGGCCGACCGCGCCGACGATGCCGTCAAGACCTTCAGCCGCGGCATGACGCAGCGGGCGGCCATCGCCCGGGCCCTCGTCCATGAGCCCGACCTCCTGCTGGCCGACGAGCCGTTCGCCGGCCTCGACGTGCCGAGCGTCGACCGGCTCCAGGTGATCCTGGCCCGGTTGCAGGCGTCCGGCAAGACCATCATCCTCTCGCACCACGACGTCGACCAGAGCCTGAGGATGGGCCAGCAGGCGATTGTCCTTCGGCAGGGGCGGGTGGTGGTCGACCGTTGCACGCGGAAGCTCGACTCCGCGACGGTCCTTCGCGAAATGGTGACCGCGTGAGCCGCGTCATCCGACAAATCGCGATCCTGACCCTCAAGGACCTGCGCATCGAGGCGCGGGGGCGGCAGACCCTGGGCCTGGTGGCCGTCCTGGGCGTCCTCATCATTGCCGTCCTCGGCCTGGGCCTGAACCGCCAGGTCGGCGGCGTCGACGCGACCGCGATCCTCTGGGTGGCGTACCTGTTCGCGGGCGTCCTCAGCTTCGAGAAGACCATGGCCGTCGAGCGCGAGGACGCCGCCCTGGCGGGCCTCCTGATGGCCCCGGTCGACCGCGGCGTCCTGTACGTGGCGAAGCTCCTGAGCAACCTGGCGCTGATGGCGGCGCTGGCGGCCGTCATCACGCCCGTGGCGATCCTCTTCTTCGGCTTCGACCTCTCGGCGGCGCCGTTGGGCTTCGCGGCCGTCATGGCGATCAGCATGGTCGGCTTCGCCGCCGTCGGGACCCTCTTTGCCGCCGCCACCGCCTCGACGCGGCTCCAGGGCGGCCTCCTGGCCATGCTGGTGTTCCCGATCAGCCTGCCCCTGGTGATCGCCTCGACGCAGCTTCTCGTCTCGATGTTCCGCGACGGCGAGCCCTTGGGCGGCCTGGCACTCGGCGTCCTCGTGGCCTTCGATGCGGTCTTCCTGGTCGTCAGTTGGCTGGTGTTCGAGTGCGTGCTGGAACCGTAAGGAGTTCTGCCGTGCCCAAGCCGGGCAACCTGGCAACCGTGGCGTACTGGCTGGTGGCCCTTGCCGCGCTGGGCGCGGCGGCGGCGATGCTCGCGTTCTACACGCCGACCGAACAGACCATGGGGCCGATCCAGAAGATCTTCTATCTCCACATGCCCGCGGCCGTCAACACGCTCCTCTGCGGCGCGGTCGTCTTCGTTGCCAGCCTCGGGTTCCTCTGGCGGCGGAACCTGTGGTGGGACGACCTCGCGTCGGCGGCGGCCACGGTCGCCGTCCTGCTGGGCCTCATCGTGCTCGCGACCGGCATGATCTGGGCGCACCAGGCCTGGGGCGTCTGGTGGACCTGGAGCCCGCGGCTCACGTTCACACTGATCCTGTGGCTCCTCTACGTGGTGTACGTCCTCGTAAGGCCGGCCATCGAGTCGCGAGACCGCAGGGCCCTCGTCTGTGCCGTCTACGGCCTCGTGGCGTTCCTGGACGTGCCGCTGGTGTACCTGTCGGCCCGGCTGATTCCGCAGGACATCCACCCCGCCTCGATCGGGCTGGACGGGTCGATGAAGCTGACCCTGGCGGTCTGGTTCGTCCCCGTCACCCTCATAGCCTGCGGCCTGGTGGCGGCGCGCTACCGGCGGAATCGGCGCGAGCGAATCGACGAAGCGTCGCGGGCGGGGCAGGGGGGCGCCGGGATGGGGGGGTAACCCCTCAGTCTTGGGCGCTCTGGCGCGGGTGCCACGGCTGCGCCGTTCGCAGCCGTGCCGATGTACGCACGGCCACGGCTGCAAACAGCGCAGCCGTGGCACCCACCCGGGTCATCTCCGCACCTGTAACTGGGGCATTACTCGGATGGCGTTCAGGCGGTGAACCGATGGGGATGGCACGAATCGACGTCGCGCCGACGGCCGTTTACGAGCTGCCCCTGGTGCGCGCAGCCGCTTCGGCGCCAGGCCTTCCCGCGGTCGGGCCGTCGCTGCCGGCGTCGCTGCTCCTGAAGAATGCCCTCTGGTTCTGCCGGCTGCGCTGGATCGTGGTGGCCATCCTCGGCACGCTCGGCGTCCTGGGCCTCGTGCCGGGCGCATGTTCCCGTCTCGGGCTGCTTCCGGTCTACGACTGGCCGCTTGTTGCGGCCGGGGTGCTGGCGCTGGGGAACCTGGGCTTCAGCGCGGCGACGCACCTGCTGAAGGGATCGACGGCCCGCCGCGCGCGGCTGAACCTGTGGGCGCAGGTGGCCTTCGACCTGGCGGTGCTGACGGGCGTCGTCCATTTCGCGGGGAGCCTGGAGACGAACGTCGCGTTCGCGTACCTGTTTCATATCGTTCTGGCATGCATCTTCCTATCTCGCGGCGAGAGCCTGGCCGTGACCCTGATCGCCTGTGTCCTCTATACCCTGTGCGTCGCGGCCGAGGGCGCCGGCCTCCTCGCGCCGCAGACGATCTACGCCGGCGCGCCGGTGCGGGAGGGCCTGGGCCCGGCGCCGTGGGCGTTCGTCTGGAACCTGGCGCTGGCCCTGGGGATCTGGCTGGCCGTCTGGTACCTGACGACCCACCTGACGGACACGGTGCGCCGGCGCGACCGCGAGCTGGCCGAGACGAACCGGCGCCTGGAGGCCGCCCTGGACGAGCGGTCGAAGCACATGCTCCGCACGACGCACGAGTTGAAGGCCCCGTTCGCCGCCATCCACGCGACGACGCAGGTGCTGCTCAGCGGGCAATGCGGCCCGTTGCCGGACGAGGCGGCGGCCTTCATCGGGCGGATCTCGACGCGGTGCCGACGGCTGGCCAGCGAGATCCAGGACATGGTCCAACTGGCGAACCTCCGGTCCGAGAGCCAGGGATCGCTCCCGCGGGCCGACCTCGACGTGGCCGAGATCGTCCGGTGGTGCATCGCCCAGATTCAGCCCCTCGCCGAGGAACGGCGGGTGGTCTTCGCCAACGACATCCGGGACGCCTGGACGACCGGCGTCGAGGACCACGTGAAGATGCTGTTCGCGAACGTGATCGGCAACGCCGTGACCTATTCGCGCGCCGGCGGGACCGTCCGCGTGCAAAGCGAGCCGTCGGGGCCGTCGGGGGCGGTCGTCGTGGTCGAGGACGAGGGCATCGGCATTCCGGCGGCCAAGTTGCCCCACATCTTCGAAGAGTATTATCGCACGGACGAAGCCGTCCGCCACAACACGCAATCGTCGGGCCTCGGCCTGGCGATCGTTCGTCACGTGGCCCAGGCGCACGGCATTCGCGTTCGCGTGGAGAGCCGTCTCGGCGTCGGGACGCGCTTCCAGATAGGACTGCCGCCGCGGGGAGGCCCCGGCGTCAGCAGCGCCCGGAACAAGGAGACCGACGATGGCTTACCTGTTGATTGTTGACGATGACGAGGATTTCGCGGCGGCGGCGGCGAAGGCCTTGAGCCACGCGGGCCACGAAGTCGGGATCCGCCTGGAGACCGGCTCGGCGGTCAGCAGCATGGAGCGGCGACGGCCGGACCTGCTCATTCTGGACGTCATGTTCCCCGAAGACGCCTCGGCGGGTTTTGAGCTGGCGCGGAGGATCCGGCACGACTGCGAGCACCTGAAGGGCCTGCCCATCCTGATGCTGACCGCGGTCAACGTGAAGTTCCCGCTGGGCTTCGGCCTGGACACCATCGACGACACGTGGATGCCGGTGGACGACTTCGTCGAGAAACCCGTGGACCTGGATGTGCTGAACAGCCGGGTATCAGCCCTGTTGTCGGCGAAGGTCTGAGGGAGGTGCCTGAGAGCCGCTTGGGTCATGTGGCACCGCCGCCCTCGGCGGTGTAGTTACGATACCCGTTGCCCGCACAGGGCGCTCCGCCGAGGGCGGCGGAGCCACATGGTTCGCATACAGGCTCTCAGGCGCTCGGGTCGCCGACTGGCGCGGGCGCATCGGAGGCGCGGCCCAGGGGCTCGTTCATCGAGCCGCTGCGGAACCCGGTCAGGTCCAGTGTTATGTAGCTAAATCCCATCTTTCGCAGGGCGCCGGCGATCTCCAGCCGGCGCTCGGCCGCGCGGGGAATCTCGTCCACGGGCACCTCGATGCGGGCGATGCCCCCGTGGTCGCGCACGCGGCACTGGGCGAAGCCCAGGTCCTGGAGGAACTCCTCGGCCCGTTCCACGCGGGCCAGGTTCTGCTCGGTCACGGCCTGGCCGTAGGGGATGCGGCTCGAGAGGCACGCGCGCGACGGCTTGTCCCAGGTGGGCAGGCCCAGGTCGCGAGAGACTCGGCGGATGTCCTCCTTCGTGAGCCCCGCCTCCAGGAGCGGATTCCGCACGCCGAGTTCGGCGCCTGCCCTGAGGCCGGGCCGGTGGTCGCCGCGGTCGTCGGTGTTGGCGCCGCTGACGACGGCCGCAGGCCCGCGGGGCTTGGCCAGGTCGAAGAGCCGCCGGAAGAGGTCGCTCTTGCAGAAGTAGCAGCGGTCGGGCGAATTGGCCGTGTAGGAAGCATCCGCCATCTCGCCGGTCTCGATCTCCACAAGCGAAGCCCCGATCCGGGCGGCCAGTTCGTGCGCCGCCTGCCTCTCGCGGCGCGGCAAGCTCGGCGACACGCCGATGGCCGCCAGCACATTGGCCGGGCCGAGCGTTTCCACGGCCAGCGCGAGGAGCAGCGTGCTGTCCACGCCGGCCGAAAAGGCCACGACGACGCGGCCGAGGTCCTTCAGGATCCGCCGGCACGCCTCGCGTTTTGCCGCCAGGGGCTCAGTACCAGCACTATTGGGATGCGTCATCTCGGTTTCATCTCCCTCAGGCCTGCGACGCCTTCAGCGCCTGGTCCAGGTCGGCGAGGATATCCTCAATGTCCTCGATGCCGATCGAGAGGCGGACATACTCGGGCGTCACACCCGTGGCCGCCTGCTCCTCGACGGTGAGCTGCGAGTGCGTCGTCGAGGCCGGATGGATGACGAGCGTCTTGGCGTCGCCGATGTTCGCCAGGTGGCTGGCGAGCTTCACGTGGTTGATGAACTTGATACCGGCCGCCTGGCCGCCGCGGATGCCGAAGCCGACGATCGCGCCGAAGCCGTTCTTCAGATACTTCCTGGCGGCGGCATGGCTCGGGTGGCTGGGCAGGCCCGGATAGTTCACCCACTGGACGGCCGGATGCTTCGAGAGCCACTCCGACACCTTCTGGGCATTCTGTGAATGCCGCGCCATCCTGAGGTGCAGCGTCTCGATGCCGAGCAGGAAGAGGAACGCCGCGAACGGGCTCATGCAGCCGCCCGTGTCCCGCAGCCAGTGCGTCCGGATGTGGATGATGTAGGCAATGTTGCCGATGGCTTTGAGCGCCTCGGTGAAAATCACTCCGTGGTAGGCGTCGTCCGGGGCGGTGAACTCGGGCCACTTCTTCGGGTTGGCGGCCCAGTCGAACTTGCCGCTGTCGACGATCGCGCCGCCGATGTGGACCCCGTGGCCGCCCAGGAACTTCGTCGTCGAGTACACGACGACGTCGACGCCGTGCTCGATCGGCCGGAAGAGCATGGGCGTCAGGACCGTGTTGTCGGCGATCACCGGCAGGCCGTAGCTGTGGGCGATGGCGGTGAGCTTCTGGAAGTCCGGCACGTCGTTTTTCGGGTTGCCGACCGTCTCCAGGTAGACGGCCCGCGTGTTCTCGTCCGCGAGGTCCTGGATCTTCTCGGGCCGCTCGGGGTCGAAGAACCGGACCTCGACACCGAGCTTCTTGAACGTCTGCGAGAAGAGCGTCCACGTGCCGCCGTAGAGGTTCTTCGACGAGATGAAGTTCTGGCCGCTGTGGACGATCGTGAGCAAGGCCGCCGTGATGGCCGCCTGCCCGCTCGCGAAGGCGAGGCCCCCCACGCCGCCGTCCAGGGCCGCGAGGCGCTTCTCCAGGACGTCGTTCGTCGGGTTCATCAGGCGCGAATAGATGTTCCCGAACTCCTTGAGCGCGAACAGGTTCGCCGCGTGGTCCGTGCTCGTGAAGTTGTAGGACGACGTGGCGTAGATCGGCACGGCCCGCGCGTGCGTCGTCGGATCGTCCACCTGCCCGGCGTGGAGCGCCAGGGTCCCCAGGCGATGAGTGGTCTCGGACATCATGTTCCCTTTCCTTCAGAAGGCACTCCTGCGTTTGACGACGCCTTTCGCTCGGCGCCCACGCGCCAGCGTTCGGCCCAGGAGCGGCTCATCGGCGTCGCCGAAACCGTGCGCTCGGCTGCCGCGTCCGCCCCGTGGACCTTGATTCGCAGCTCAATCGGCCCGGGCGACTTCGTAAACGTCGCCACGAGCGTGGCGGCCGTCTCCACGTCCCCGTCCGAAGGTTTCCCAAGGCAAAGCGCGGTCGGCCCGGGCACTCGAACGGGGGCCAGGACCACGTCGCCTTCTCGCGCGGCCGCCTCAATCGGGCCGTTCTCCGCCTCGTCGCGCCCGACGACGACCTTCGTGCCGCTCTCCAGCCGGAAATGCCGGCCCCACTTCAGGAGCCGCGCGTCGGCCAGGCCGAAGTCGGGCTGCCACTCCAGCAGGTCCTTGAACCGCTCCGCAAACTGAGGATCGTTCAAGAGGCACCCGCCCGCCGGGCACGGGTAGTCCCGAACGCCCCGCGCCTCCGCCAGTTCCATCTGCGGACGCCGCGACCGCCCCTGGATGGCCAGCAGCTTGCTGCGGTCGATCCATCCCTTCTGCTCCGGCACCGACGGCGGCAGGAGCCGGGCGCACAGCGGCCGCACGACCAGGCCCGCCATGCCGCTCTCCCGCTCGATCAGGTCCATTGTATCGCGCCGCTGCGACATCGGCCGCTGGCCGAGCACTTCGCCGGTGGCCACGAAGTCGGCCCCGAGCCGCGCCATGAGCTCGCGCGTGCGTGACAACATGAAGATGCGGCAATCGATGCACGCGTTCATCCGGCTCCCGCGGCCGAAGCGCGGCCGCTTGACGACCTCCAGGTAATCCTCGCGGCCCGCGACCACGTGCACGGCGACGCCGCTGGCCTCCGCCGCGCGGTGCGCGGCCGAGCAGCCCCACGAGTCGGGCGTGCAGCGGCAGAAGGGCGACGTGAAGTGGACCGCCTCCACCGCCAGGCCCAGGTCCACGAGCAGCCGCACCACCAGCGTGCTGTCCAGGCCGCCCGATAGCATGACCAATGCCCGCGCCACGTCCCGCTCCCGTCCCTGACCGCCAACGATGTCGAGTCAGTCTTCCACTATATCGTGAGAGGGCCAGGAGCCCAATGGCTAAAGGCCCCTGACCCCTTCGGCGGGTGTGTCAGCCCTTCCTGGCTGATGTTGACTTTCGTAGGGGCGGCCCCATGTGGCCGCCCGGCTTTTGACGTACCTGTGGAGTCGTGCGCTGCCGCTCAAGACGCAGACAACGGCCGGGCGGCCACATGGGGCCGCCCCTACGGGGCACCGTCAATCCGCGATATGGGCGAAGAGCGCCGACGACAGATACCGCTCGCCGAAGTCCGGCGCAATGGCCACGATGATCTTGCCGGCGTTCTCGGGCCGCGCGGCCACCAGGGCTGCCGCGCAAAACGCCGCACCCGAAGAGATGCCGACGAAGAGGCCCTCCTCCTTGGCAGCGCGGCGGGCGTACTCGATCGCCTCGTCCTGGTCGACCGCGACGACCTCGTCGACGACCTTCAGGTTCAGGACCTGCGGCACGAACCCTGCGCCGATCCCCTGGATCTTGTGGGATCCGGGCTGGAGGGGCTTCCCCGCCAGGGTCTGGGTGAGGACGGGGCTCTGGGCCGGCTCGACCGCAATGGCCTTGAACGACGGCCTGCGGGCCTTGATGACCTCGCTCGTGCCCGTGATCGTCCCGCCCGTGCCGACGCCGCAGACCAGGAAATCCACGTTCCCTCCGGTGTCGGCCCAGATCTCCTCGGCGGTCGTCCGCCGATGGATCTCCGGGTTGGCCGGGTTCTCGAACTGCTGCGGGACGAAGGAATGCGGCGTGCCCTGGGCGATCTCGTCGGCCTTCTTGATCGCCCCCTTCATCCCCTCGGCCGCGGGCGTCAGGACCAGTTCCGCCCCGAGGGCCTTGAGGACCTTGCGCCGCTCAAGGCTCATCGATTCCGGCATCGTCAGAAGGAGTCGCAGGCCTTGGGCCGCCGCGACGAACGCCAGGGCGATCCCCGTGTTGCCGCTGGTCGGCTCGACGATCAGCGTCTTCTCGTCGATCTTGCCGGCCCGGATCGCCGCCTCGATCATCGCCACGCCGATCCGGTCCTTGACCGAGGCCAATGGATTGCGGCTTTCGAGCTTCGCCAGGACCGTGGCGCCGCCCTTCGGCGTCAGCCGCTGCAACCGCACCAAGGGCGTGCCACCCATCGCCTTCGTCACACTGTCGTAGATAGCGCCCATCCTTCGCACCCCTTCCCGAACCTACCCTAGCACGGCAGGCACAACCTATGACTCCGACCGAGATACTGTACTATCAGTCCTGCGCTTGTCAAGCCCTTTTGGAGATTTTTGTTAGTTGCTGGAAGGGGTCAGGAGCCTAAAGGATAGGGCTCCTGACCCCTTGCGCTACGGTTCGAGGAACTCGTAGTCGTGCAGCCCGCAGCACGGGCAGTCGGGCCGGGCCTGCGCGGCAACCCGCTGGACGGAGTTGGCCCAGAAGTCCATCTTGAGGAGGTAGGGGCACACCTGGCCGGTTCCGCCGGATAAGACCTTGATTGCCTCGATGGCCTGGATGGCCGCGATGGCGGGCACCGCCGGCCCCAGGATCCCGGAGGTCCTGCAATTGGGGTCCTCGCAGGGGGGTGGCGGCGTTTCGAGGAGACACCGCAGGCACGCCGACTGGCCGGGCAAGATGGTCATGACCTGGGCCTCGGCCCGGATGACCCCCGCGAAGATCCACGGGATCCCCATCTTGATCGAGTAGTCATTGATCGCGTACCGGGTGGCGAAGTTGTCGGTGCCGTCGACCACGAGGTCGATCCCTTCGGCCAGGGCCGCCATGTTCGACGGGCCAAGCCTCGTCACGACGGCATCGACCACCGCCTGTCGGTTGATCCGGGCCAGCCTCTCCTTGGCCGCCAGCGCCTTGGGCGCTCCCGCCTCGGCGTCTGACTCGAGGTACAACGCCTGGCGGTGCAGGTTGACCAGCTCCACCCGGTCATCGTCGACGAGTCGCAGGAAGCCGACGCCTGCCCTCGCAAGGAACTCGGCCACCCACGAGCCCAGGCCACCCACACCGACGACGAGGACGCGCCCGGCCAGGAGACGCCGCTGCCCCTCAATCCCGAGTTCGGGAAACACTACCTGCCTCGCGTAGCGGGCCGACAACTCGGAATCAAAACCAGCCATACCTTCTCCTTGCGAAGTACCCGCTTGACAGCCGGCATCATTATGGTAGGATCCCGAGTGGAATGCTAGAGGATAGGGGCACCTAGACTATGAGCCTTTCGCAGAAATGCCAGTACGCCTTCCGGGCCATCTTCGAGCTTTCGCGTCGCCAGCCGTCCGGGCAGCCCGTCTCGGTCTCCGAGATCGCGGAGGCCCAGGCGATTCCGCCGCGGTTCCTCGAACAGATCCTGGCGGAGCTCAAGCAGGGCGGGTTCGTGGCCTCACGGCGCGGGGCCCAGGGCGGTTACACGCTCACCGTCTCGCCCGCCGAACTGAAGGTCGGCGACATCATCCGGTTCGTCGAAGGGCCGATCACTCCTGTCAAGTGCATCGTCGGCGACGACCCGGATTGTGCCCTCCAAGGCAAGTGTGCATTCACGAGCTTCTGGGGGCGGGCCAAGGCAGCCCTCGAGTCCGTGTACGACGGCACGACGTTCCAGGACCTCGTCCAGGAGGCCGAGAACCGCCGCGCGGCGACGGCGGCCAACTACTCCATCTGACCCTGGTCGGCCCCATGGCCCAACCTTTTTGCGAGGTCCGAGCATGGGCGTGAGCCCGCCAATCTACCTCGACCATAACGCGACCACCCCCGTGGACCCGCGCGTGCTGGCGGCCATGCTTCCCTGGTTCACCACGCACTTCGGGAACGCCTCAAGCCGCTCACATTCCTTCGGTGCCGCGGCAGCCGAAGCGGTGGCCCAGGCCCGGGCCCAGGTGGCAAGGCTTATCGGTGCGGCAGAACGCGAGATCGTCTTCACTTCCGGCGCCACCGAGAGCGACAACCTGGCCATCCGCGGCGCGGTCGAGGCCCTCCGCGACAAGGGCAACCACGTGGTCACCTGCCTGACCGAGCACAAGGCCGTGCTCGATACGTGCAGACGCCTGGAGCGCGGCGGCGCCGCGGTTACATATCTCCAGCCGGATGTGTTCGGGCGCGTGTCGCCGGTGCAAGTGGCCGAGGCCATCACGGACCGGACGGTCCTCGTCACCCTGATGGCCGCCAACAACGAGACGGGCACGCTGCACTCGATCCGCGAGATCGCCAAGGCCGTCAAGGCGCGCGGCGTGCTGTTCCATACCGACGCGGCGCAGGCCGTCGGGAGGATCCCGATCGACGTTGACGCCCTCGGCGTGGACCTCGTGAGCCTGTCGGCCCACAAGCTCTACGGCCCCAAGGGCGTCGGGGCCCTGTACGTCCGCCGCCGCCCGGGCCGCGTCCGCCTCGTACCGCTGATGGACGGGGGCGGGCACGAGCAGGGCCTCCGCAGCGGCACGCTCAACGTGCCGGGGATCGTCGGCCTGGGCATGGCCTGCGAGGTCGCCTTGCACGAAATGGAGACGGAAGGCCCGCGCGTGGCGGCGCTCCGCGACCGGCTGCATCGAGGGCTCGCGGCCCGCCTGGATGGCGTGACGCTCAACGGACACCCGTCGGAGCGTCTCCCGAATACGGTCAATCTCGCCTTCGCCTACGCCGACAGCGAGGGGGTCCTTGCGCGTCTCCACGACCACGTGGCCGCATCCTCCGGGGCGGCCTGCACGTCGGCGGTGCTCGAACCGAGCCACGTGCTCCGGGCGATGGGCATGCGGGACGACGAGGCGCTCTCGTCGGTCCGGTTCAGCGTCGGCCGATTCAACACGGAAGAAGCGATCGACCGCGCCATCGAGCAAGTCGTGGCGGCGGTGACGGCCCTGCGTGAATCGAACCCGCTCTACGCGCTCGCCGCGGGAAGGCCGCTGCGAGGCAACGCCTCCGATCCCGCAGGGCAGGGCGACTGCTGTTGCGGCCCCGAGGGGTGCCCGGGAGAAGGGTAACCCCGGGCGCGCCTGGCCGCAAGGGTCCTCGCGTGGCCAAACAACGGCCTTTAGCCGGAATTCCCACCCCACTTCTTACACGCTAATCTATTGCCTCGCAACACGTTACGAATACAAGGCGAAAATGCCCGTCAGAATTACGGTTATTCATCTTGACGGAAGCGGCTGAATATAGTACAGTGCCCCGGTAGAGTTACTGGCCTATTGGGTGGCCGGCGGATAAGCTTACTGACAACTAACCGCCTCGGCCCGCAGAAGGGGAAGTCATTATGCGACGCAGGGCCTTCGGAGGATATCTCGTCTGGGCGACCATCGCGGCCATCCTGGTCGTCGGGCTGCTGGCGTACGCCTCGGCCGCGATGGCGGCAGAGACGACGCTCCTGAATGTATCGTATGACCCGACGCGCGAGCTCTACAAGGACGTGAACGAGGCGTTCATCAAGTCCTGGAAGCAAACGTCCGGCGAGGACCTGAAGATCGACCAGTCGCACGGCGGCTCGGGCAAGCAGGCCCGCGCCGTGATCGACGGCCTGGAGGCCGACGTCGTGACGCTTGCGCTGGCGGGCGACATCGACGCCGTCGCCAAGGCGGGCCTGCTGCCCGCCGACTGGCAGAAGCGGCTGCCCGAGAACAGCGCCCCGTACACGTCGACCATCGTCTTCCTGGTCCGCAAGGGCAATCCCAAGGGCATCAAGGACTGGGACGACCTCGCGAAGCCGGGCATCTCGGTGATCACGCCGAATCCGAAGACGTCGGGCGGCGCCCGCTGGAACTACCTGGCGGCGTGGGGCTTCGCCTTGAAGAAGGAACTCGGCGACCTGGCGAAGGTCAAGGATGCCAAGGCCGCCGAGGACGTGGCCAAGGCCCAGAAGAAGGCCCAGATGTTCGTGGCCGCCCTCTACAAGAACGTGCCTGTGCTGGACTCGGGCGCCCGCGGCTCGACCACGACGTTCGTGCAGCGCGGCCTCGGGGACGTGCTCCTGGCGTGGGAGAACGAGGCGTTCCTGGCGCTCAGGGAGTTCGGCAAGGACAAGCTCGAAATCGTCGTGCCGTCGGTGAGCATCCTGGCCGAGCCGCCCGTGACCGTCGTGGACAAGGTCGCGGACAGGCGAGGCACCCGCAAGGTCGCCGAGGCGTATCTCCAGTTCCTCTATACGCCGCAGGGCCAGGAGATTGCCGCGCGGAACTTCTATCGCCCGCGGCTCGAGGCGGTGGCCGCGAAGCACCAGGAGCAGTTCCCGAAGATCGCCCTGTTCACGATCGACGACGCCTTCGGCGGCTGGAAGAAGGCCCAGGAGACGCATTTCGCCGACAAGGGCGTGTTCGATCAGATCTACAAGCCTTCGAGGTGACAGGCGGACGAGCAAGGCCATGAGCATCCAGTTCAAACAGCGGAGCATCCTGCCGGGGTTCGGCCTCACGCTCGGGTACACGCTCCTCTTCCTGAGCCTGATCGTGCTCATCCCCCTCTCGGCGCTCTTCTTCAAGACAGCGTCGCTGGGGTGGGGCGACTTCTGGGGCCTCGTCACAGACGAGCGGGCGGTGGCCTCGTACCGGCTGACGTTCGGGGCCTCGCTCGTCGCCGCGGCGACGAACGCCCTCTTCGGCTTCATCATCGCCTGGACGCTCGTGCGGTACGACTTTCCCGGCAAGCGCGTCGTGGACGCCCTCGTGGACCTGCCGTTCGCGCTGCCGACGGCCGTCTCGGGGATCGCATTGACGGCGGTCTATGCGAAGAACGGCTGGATCGGTCACTACCTGGAGCCGCTGGGCATCCAGGCGGCGTTTTCGCCGCTGGGGGTGACGATCGCCCTCACGTTCATCGGCCTGCCGTTCGTCGTGCGGACGCTCCAGCCGGCCCTGGCGGACCTGGACGCCGAGAGTGAGGAGGCGGCGGCCAGCCTGGGGGCGAGCGGTTTCCAGACGCTGCGGCGGGTCATCCTGCCGACGGTGTTCCCGGCCCTCCTGACGGGCTTCGCCCTGGCCTTTGCCCGCGCGGTGGGCGAGTACGGCTCGGTCGTTTTCATCTCCGGCAACATGCCGATGAAGACGGAGATCACGTCGCTCCTCATCATCACGAAGCTGGAGCAGTTCGACTATCCCGGCGCCACGGCGATCGCGGTCGTGATGCTGGCGGCGTCGTTCGCCATTCTCCTGGCCATCAACCTCCTGCAATGGCTGGTCGCCCGACGGAAGGGAGCGTAAGCGATGGCAGGGACGGTTGCACTACGTGCCATGACGGCGCCTCAACGACGGGGCCGCGCGCTGGCGGGCAGTTCGCCTTGGACGAAGGGCCTCCTGGTGGCGCTCACGCTCGGCTTCCTGGGCCTCGTGCTCCTCGTGCCGCTGGCCGCCATCTTCACCGAGGCGCTGCGCAAGGGCGTCGGCGCCTGCATGGAGGCGATAGCCGACCCGGCGGCCCTGGCGGCCGTCAAGCTCACGCTCCTCGTGGCGGCCATCGCGGTGCCGGCGAACCTGGTGTTCGGCCTGGCGGCGTCGTGGGCCGTCGCCAAGTTCAACTTCGTCGGCAAGAGCGTCCTCACGACGCTGATCGACCTGCCGTTTGCGGTCTCGCCCGTGATCTCGGGCCTCATCTACGTGCTCGTCTTCGGCCTCCAAGGCTGGCTGGGGCCGTGGCTCCAGGCGCATGATCTGAGGGTCATCTTCGCCGTGCCGGGGATCGTGCTGGCGACGGTCTTCGTCACGTTTCCGTTCGTCGCGCGCGAACTCATTCCGCTCATGCAGGAACAGGGCCAGGAAGAGGAGCAGGCCGCGCTCTCGCTCGGCGCTTCCGGCTGGCGGACGTTCTGGCACGTGACGCTGCCGAACGTGCGGTGGGCGCTCCTCTACGGCGTTATCCTCTGCAACGCCCGCGCGATGGGCGAGTTCGGTGCCGTCTCGGTCGTCTCCGGGCACATCCGCGGCAGGACCAACACGGTCCCTCTCCACGTGGAGATCCTCTACAACGAGTACAACTTCGTGGCTGCGTTCTCGGTGGCGTCGCTCCTGGTGCTGCTGGCCCTGGTGACGCTGGTCGCCAAGAGCCTGGTGGAGTGGCAGGCGCGCCGCAGCGCCTCGTTAGCCGCCCCGCTTGCGGGGCGCGTGTTGTCAGCGTGAGGCGACAAGGGTACTGACCATGAGCATCGAGGTCCGGAACATCACGAAGACGTTCGGCCGGTTCACGGCCCTGCGCGACGTAAGCCTCACGGTGCCGTCGGGCGACCTGGTGGCCCTTCTGGGGCCGTCGGGCTCGGGCAAGACGACGCTCCTGCGGATCATCGCGGGGCTGGATTCGCCGGACCCGCAGCCGCCGAGCGCCATCCTGTTCCACGACCAGGACGTGGTCGGCCACGACGTCGGCCGGCGCGGCGTGGGCTTCGTCTTTCAGCACTACGCCCTGTTCCGGCACATGACGGTCGCCGAGAACATCGCGTTCGGGCTTCGCGTGCGGCCGCGCGCGCTCAGGCCGGGCCGCGCGGCCATCCGCGACAAGGTCCGCGAACTGCTGCGGCTCATCCAACTGGAAGGGCTGGAGAATCGGCTGCCGTCGGAACTCTCGGGCGGCCAGCGGCAGCGCGTGGCCCTCGCGCGGGCCCTGGCGATCGAGCCGCGCGTGCTCCTCCTGGACGAGCCGTTCGGCGCCCTGGACGCCCGCGTGCGGCAAGAGCTGCGGCGGTGGCTGCGGCGGCTGCACGACGAGATTCACGTCACGAGCGTCTTCGTCACGCACGACCAGGAAGAGGCCCTGGAGGTGGCCGACCGCGTGGTCGTCCTCAACGCGGGCCGGATCGAGCAGGAAGGCACGCCCGACGAGGTGTTCCACCGCCCGCGGACGGCGTTTGTCATGGAGTTCCTCGGCCGCGTCAACGTGTTTCATGGACGTGTGGATATGGGCAAGGCATTTGTCGAGGGCGTCGAACTCAAGGGGCGCGTCGGCGACCCCGTGGCGGGCAACGGGCACGCCCGGATCTTCGTGCGGCCGCACCAGTTCGCCCTGTCGACGCGGGCACAGGACGGCGCGGCGTTCCGCGGCACGGTCCGATACCTGAACACGGCCGGGCCGCTCGTGCGGCTGGAGGTGCAGACGGACGTGGCGGGCCTCCTGGCCGTGGAAATCTCGCAGGAAGAGCATGGCCGCCTGGGCCTCTCGCAGGGGAGCGTTGTCTACGTTACGCCGCGCGAAGCCCAGGCGTTTCCGTCGGACTTTTCAATCTGAGGAGGGCAGGGCATGGGACGCGATGCAGAGACGGCGGCGGACGTGGCGGCAGCGACGGCAAAGCTGGACGCCGAGGGGCTGCTGGCCTACGTCGCGAAAAGGTTTGCCGCGCGAGTGGCCCTGGCGTCCAGTTTCGGCGCGGAGGACCAGGTCGTCACCGACCTTCTGCGGAAGGTCGCGCCCGCGGTGCCGATCTTCACGCTCGACACGGGCCGGCTCCCACAGGAGACGTACGACGTGATCGAGGCGACGCGCCAGAACTACGGCGTCGCGATCGAGATGCTCTGCCCCGATGCTGCCGCGCTCGAAAAAATGATCAGGCTCCACGGGCCCAACCTCTTTCGCCAAAGCGTTGAGTTGCGGCGCGAGTGCTGCCGCGTGAGGAAGGTCGAGCCCTTGCGGCGGCGGCTCGCCGAGCTGCATGCCTGGATCTGCGGCCTGCGGCGCGGGCAGGCGGCCACGCGGACGGAGGTCCAGCGCATCGAGTGGGACGAGGGCAACGGCCTCGTGAAGATCAACCCGCTGGCCGACTGGTCAACGGACCAGGTCTGGGATTACATCCGCGCCCGCGGCGTGCCGTACAACCGCCTGCACGACGCGGGGTACCCGAGCATCGGCTGCGCCCCGTGCACGCGGGCGGTGGCGCCCGGCGAAGACATCCGGGCCGGCCGCTGGTGGTGGGAGAAGCCGGAGCACAAGGAGTGCGGGCTTCATACACATAATCAACACATTTAGCCGCCCAGCTTGCTGGGCGCTCGCCTTCGCACGCCAAGGTCACGGGTTGGCAAGCAACCCGTGGCACACTTTCGCACGCCAAGGTCACGGGTTGGCAAGCAACCCGTGGCACACGGAAGGAGTACGACGCATGGACCGTCTCGACGAACTGGAGTCGCAAAGCATCTTCATCCTGCGCGAGGCGTACCGCGAGTTCAAGCAGATCGTGATGCTGTGGTCGATCGGCAAGGACAGCACCGTGCTCCTCTGGCTCGCGCGGAAGGCGTTCTTCGGCCACGTGCCGATCCCGCTGATGCACATCGACACGCACCACAAGATCCCGGAGATGATCGAGTACCGCGACCGGTTCGCCCTCCAGTGGAAGCTCAACATGATCGTCGGGCGGAACGAGGCGGCCCTGGCGTCGAAGCAGACGTTCCCCGACGGCGCGGCCACGCGGATCCAATGCTGCGCGGCCCTGAAGTCCGAGGCCCTGAAGCGGACGCTCTCCGGCGAGTGGCCGCGCTGGGTCCTCGACCACGCGACGGGCCGGTACGCGAAGACGACCGGCGGCGAGCCGTTCACGGGCGTCATCGTCGGCGCGCGGGCCGACGAGGAAGGCAGCCGCTCCAAGGAGCGCTACTTCTCGGCCCGCGACCACGAGAGCGAGTGGGACATCGCCGACCAGCCGCCCGAGCTGTGGAACCAGTTCAAGACCGACTTCGCCCCGGGCACGCACGTGCGGATCCACCCGCTCCTCGACTGGACGGAGTTGAACGTCTGGGAATACATCGGGCGCGAGCAGATCCCCGTCGTGAGCCTCTACTTCGACCCGGGCACGGGCCGGCGCTACCGCTCGCTCGGCTGCGGGCCGTGCACGAAGCCGGTCGAGTCGACCGCGAAGGGCGTGCCGGAGATCATCGAGGAGCTGAGGAGCGGCAAGTTCTCCAACATCGCCGAGCGGAGCGGACGGGACCAGGACAAGGAGGACGGCGGGGGCCTGGAGACGCTGAGGAGAGATGGGTACATGTAAAGGCAGTTCCAAGTTTCAAGTTTCAAGTTCCAAGTTTCAGGTTTCAAGTTTCAGGTGTCAAGTTCAGCACAATGCCTGCGTCGGCAAAATCGGTTCTGCAAAAGGGAGGACCTTGCAGTCGTTGGTCACTTGAAACCTGGAACTCGGGGTCCCCCCACGGAAAGAGGCAGGAGTCACTGGAATGACAACCGAAGTTACAGTACCCGCCACCGACGCCCGGCAGCGGATGGACATCGTCGTGATCGGCCACG
>Ga0209777_10003218_pt1 | contig 20538 bp, 12 predicted proteins | sample FrelakmetHBP12HB_FD_187147 | JGI IMG/M metagenome (GOLD analysis project Ga0209777, IMG submission 187147) | Freshwater lake sediment microbial communities from the University of Notre Dame, USA, for methane emissions studies -HBP12 HB (SPAdes)... | ecosystem: Environmental > Aquatic >...
GACTTCTTCGGTGGCTGAGCGGGGCTTGTTGTTCAGTATGCTCATTTCCCCGAAGAAGTCGCCTGCCCCCAGGGTGGCCAGCACCTTCTCCTGGTCTTGAATCTTCTTGGAGATTTGAATTTTGCCCGCCTGTAATACATACATCTCCCTGCCGGTTTCCCCCTCCCTGCAAATTATCGTGCCGGGGGGTAAAACCTTGCCGATGCGCTGAAACAGGACTTCATCATTGCTCATCGAATCGCCCTCCTCTTCGGAGTTCTTAAAAAGATATTAGGCACGGATAAACGCGATCGAACCGGCTCACAAATTCCCTCCAAATTGCAGTTAAGTATATCCGAACCCTACCGAATTGTCAAACATTACCAAAAACATCCTCCCATTTCGCGGGGGCAATTCATGAATTGCCCTTGCGCCGGGCGGATAATCGCCAACCGTTATAAAAGGCTTCCCAATTCCAGGTCTTCCTCGCCGAGATCGAGTATTGAGACTTTGTTTACAGTAGCCTCGGTCCGCTGCGCTATCACTTCTTTCAACTTTTCCAGAATATCGGGGTGCTGCTCGATTATTTCCTCCAGGTCCTTCTTCATGAGCTGCATCAACTCGACCACAGGCGAATTGGCCGTGACGGTAGCGGTGCGTAGCTTGCCCTGGATCAGGGCCACTTCGCCGAAGAAATCCCCCGCGGTTAAATCGGCAAGGGGGACCTTCTCGCCCATCGGGTTAACAGTGTGCACCAATACATCGCCCGCTCGAATAAGATACATCGAATCGCCCTCGGCGCCCTCCACAACAATGTCCTCTCCCTCCCGAGTCTCGACAAGGTTGAAACGATTTACAATATTCCTTCGATCCTCAAAGGGAAGCTCGCGAAACAGGGTCGAGGCGGCCAGGATGTTCTCCATGACGCGCTCTTTGTAAAACCGCTCGAGCACATCCTCGACCCCTGGAAACTCCGCAATGACCGCGTCCATGTCCTCCCGGCTCATCTCGAGCACGTCGCTATCTTCCATAACCATTACCGACGCCTGCCGTTTGCTCCCTGCAAAATAGCCGAACTCGCCAAAGAAATCACCCTCCCTCAGCGCGCCCAGCTCTATCTTTTTCCCACCGTCCGCTGTTTTGAAAATCGCCACCTGACCGCTTGCAACGATAAAAATCGAGTCTCCATCTTCACCCTCCTCAATTATGGTCTCCCCCTTGTTAAATGAACGCGATTGCAGCCTCCTGACAACGCTCTGAAATTCATCTTTACCAAGGTCCTTGAATAGCGGGATGTCGGGGAACAGCCCTAGGCCTTCGATTTCGGTGTCACTCAGAAGCTCTTCCCCGGCGGGCGGGGCCAGGCCTTCTTCTCCCTCGTCTTCCCACTCTTCATCGAGCGCCAGCGCGGCTTTGGAGGGTTTCTTCACAACAGGCGCTTCATGGGGCGCAATCTCCGGCTCGGCGGCGATTTCCGGGGCGCCCTCTTCTTCAGGAATTTCCTCTTCCGGTTCCGCCTTGGCCTCGGCCTTGACCGCCGGCTTTGGCTCCGGCTCCTCTCCCTCACCCATGACATCTATATCAACACCCGCCTCTTCCTCTTTTTCCATTTCAGCCGAGAGATCATATACCCCTGGCTTTTTCGGCTCCGGTTTTGGGGGAGGCTTGGGTTTCTCCTGCTTGACGGGTTCCATCGGCGGCAGCGCTTCATCTATAGGAATTTCCACTTCGGCGGGAGGTTTGAAGTCGGTATCGAGGGGCGGCAGGTCGCCCAGCCCGGGAGGCGCTCCGGTATCAAGGGGCGGGAGGTCAAGGGGGGGCAAATCGGGCAGGCCCGCATCCTTGGGCGCGGGCTGAGAGATCGGTTCCATTGTGTCGGGTATTCCCGTTGGGAGCGTTTCGCGGGAGGGAGCGCCGATTTTCTTTTCGGGCGCTATGTCGGGCGCCGTCTCTTCGTCAAGTGAATCCGGCAAGGCATAAGTTTTAGGTTTTGGAGGCGCTTTTGGTTTTGCGGGTGAAGGCGCAGCCACTTCAGGGGCGGCTTCCTCGTCCGATTCCAACGGTATTTCCCATGACTTGGGGGCCGAGGGTTTCCCTTTAGCGGGTGGCGCCTTGGCTTCTTCCTGCTGAGCCTTGGCTGGCTCAGGCGCCGGGGCGGGCGCCTCGGGTTTCGGTTGAGGAGGAGGCTGCGCAGGCTTTTGGGGAGGCTTTGCTCCCACGACTGGAGGCGGTTTGGCGCCAGCGGGAGCTTCCGCCGGTTTTTGGCTTATCCTTCCGGGCGTAGCGGAACCCCTCATCGCCTGCCCGGTCGCAGAACCGGCCGCGGGACCCGGCGCCGTCCCCACACCTCGCTTGGAATATAATTCCGCAAGCCGAGTCTCGATCTCCTTCTGTGAAGGGTCTAACTGAATCACCATTTTGCACATGGCAATGGCCTGGATCAGGAACCCATTGCCCATATATACATCGCAAGCCTTCTTGTACGACTCGACCGCGTCCTTGGGGCGACCGATTTTCAACTGGAGATCGGCCACCTTCTGATAGTTCTTCGGGTCCTTCGGATCCAACTTGGTAAGCGCGGAGTATGCTTGCAGCGCTTTCTCCCACTTCCCATCACCGAAGTACTTCTGAGCGTCCTCTTTTACTTTGTTCAGCTTAGCCATTATTTCATTTTAGATTTTCGATTTTAAATTTTTAATTGAATCCCGATAAATCGGGATTCAATCGAGAATCTAAAATTCCTGCCCTCATTCATCTCATTTACTCTTCAGTGTATAGACGCCGTCCCATTCGGGGCCTGGCGGTTCGAGTTTGAAATCCTCGCACCGGGACCGGTAAGCCTTTGATGGCCCGTCGTAGGGATCGAGTTGAAGGGCCTTTGAGAATTTTTCGATGCTAATATCCCATTCCCTGGCTCTATATGCGACAAGTCCCTCGTTGTAAATTGACACAAGCTGTTGTTTTTGCGGCTCTAATTGGCCTTTGCGGGCAAGCAGTTCATAGACTCTCACCGGCTCCGTTTTCCCGACGACGCGGAGAGAATCCAGCTCTCGAACCTCGATGTGATCCTTGGCAGCCGCATAGGTGTATTCACTGATCATTATGAAAGTGCCGTAAGGTTTGTTTGCCCCTTCGAGGCGGGATGCGAGGTTCACAGCATCACCCATGATAGTGTAATTCATCCGGCCCGCGCTTCCCATGTTTCCCACCACCATCTCGCCGGTGTTCAGCCCCATGCGCACCCTCGCGTTGTGGACTATTTCCGGCCATCCGCCCTCTTTCTTCCATTTTTCGCGCAATTCCGCGAGCTTAACTTGCTGCTCGAGACAGGCGAAACATGCCTTGACGGCGTGATCGGGGAAGTGCACTGGCGCGCCCCAGAACGCGATGATCGCGTCGCCCTCGTATTTGTCTACGGTGCCCTCGTAGCTCTCGATCACGTGGGCCATCACCGAGAGGTAATCGTTTAGCAGCTCGACGAGCAATTGGGCGCTGCCGAGCTTTTCGCTTATGGTCGAGAAGCCCTGGATGTCGCTGAAGAAGGCGGTCATCTGCAAAGATTCGCCGCCAAGCTTCACCATCTCGGGGTTTTTCGTAAGCTCCTCGACGACAGACGGCGCAAGGTATCTCCCGAAGGTGTCCTTGATCCAGCGCTTCTCGCGTTCCTCCGTCGCATACCGGTAGATGGTCACCGCAAAATAAACGGCCCCCATCTGGATGGACTGACAAATCAGTGGCATCCACCAGCCCTTGTTCGTGAAGAAGTAGAAGAAGTCCAGCGATATGAGTCCAATGGCCAGCGCAATAATCAGAATCGCTCCTCTCACCGCCGAGATCAGAGGAATGACTATTCCCAGCACAATGGCGAAGCCGATGATCATCGCCAATCCGTAAATCCCATAGAAGGTGGGGCGCTGGATAAAGTTGCTGTTCAGGATCGAATCAATGACCTGGGCGTGAATCTCGACTCCGGGGTAGTTTTCGGAGAAGGGAGTAACCCTCATATCGTATATGCCGGTTGCCGTGGCCCCCACTAGCACCACCTTGTTCTCAAAAGCCTGTTTCGGCGTAATCCCATATTTGTTAAAAAACATATTTTCGGATTCCCACTTGACGATCTTCCTGGCTATAGGCTCGTTGTCAATCATCTCCGAATATATCATTCCATCAATCTCGCCCTCTTTGGGTTCCCTGCCGTTCAGCTCCTGGAAATATTCCTCGGGGGTTTTCTTCAAAACCTCCTTGAAATATAAAGGGATGCTTTCAGCAAACGGGAAGTTGGTAAGCTCGGGGTTGGAGCGGATAATATAAAAGATATCGTACTCGGGGTATGTTCTGGCGCCGTGATAGTTTATCAGGAGCCTTCCTTCCTCGTCGAGTGGAATATCCTGGTTGCCGATTTTCATAACCGGAGGTATGCCGTAGGGCATCAGGATAACCGAAAGCGGCGCGTTTTTAAAAAGGGCCGCCACCTCAACGCTCAATGAAGGAAATAGATAGTTACCATAAGTAATGCCTATCAGGTTATAACGAATCACGCCGTCGGGATCAGGCTCGACGGTGACATGCCCGAAGTGTTTCGTGTTCTGGGTGAAATCGGGGATATTGGCCTTCAGTGTCGAAGCCCTGAGGAAAGGATCAACGCTGCCGGATGTCTTGTCTACATGAACAGCCGCCTTTTCCATTCCGGCCACATCTCCCGCTATAGCCTTCCGAGCTTCTTCGTCCGGATTTTCATTTTGTTTGACCAGTTGACTCCTGATCTGAATCAGTATCTGCTGTTCAACGTTATTGTAGAATCTTTCGAGAGCCGCAATCTTTTTCTTGCTCAGTTTGCCACTCTGCGCCATCACTTGCTTCTCGGAATTTTCAAAATTGGAGATGTAGCTTATGACCTCCTTCAGCCGCTGTGAGTATGGGACACTGGCCTCCTGGTCTTTATCAAGCTGTTCGAGCAAATCCCTTACCCCCTTGTAAACTTGCTTGACCTCCGGCGGCAGTGATGGCCCGGAGCCTTTAAAGCCGTTAACGACGGCTTTATATGAGACCTCAAGGCTGCTGAACAGCTTGTCGGAGGAAATGGGGGTCATGAAATAATAACCCAGAATAACATTATCATGCTTTGTGAGCACCTTGGAAAATTTTTTATCCGGATCAATATGTTCCACGACCTCGTCCACTTTCTTTTCGGCTGTCTGCGATTCCCCCACGAACTCGGCGCCAAGTATCTTCTGATAGAACTCGCGGAGATTATTATTGAATTTAGCCTGGTCGCTCTGGGCCATATCGGGCTTGTCCAGCCCCATCGAGACGAATATTCCGCGCATGAACTGCCGTAATCCGGAAAGCGGCACATTTTCATCCGGCTCGGGGAAGAAAACGTCGTATCCGATGACCTTTGCGCCATACTCGCTCAACGCGTCCACGAGATACCCCTGATACGCTCGCGGCCACGGCCACATCCCCAATTCGTCCTTGCCCAGGCTCTCCTCGCTTATAACCGCGATGGCCACCTGATCGCTCAGCGGCAACTGGCCGCGGGCGCGCAGCCGGTAATCGAAAAGCCGCCTCTCGACACCCTCGAAAACATCATACTTGAAAGCGATAAGTATGGCCCCGCTGAACACCACGCTGATCAGAAGCGATGGCAAAATATGTTTTATGCTCCTTCCCACGGCAAACCTCCTTTTGGGTTGTAGGCATTTGACGATAGATCAACAATAGCCTCTGAAATCACTTTGTAGCGCTACAAACAAGGGGTTTAAACCCCTTGTCCGATTTTCAACGCTAAGATCGTCCACGCAATGTGCTTTTCAGCCAATATAAATAAACAGACTTGCTCTTCTTATTAGCGCCTACAGCCTATAGCCTACGGCTTACAGCCTCTAAAGATATTATTTAATTATCACTTATTATTCAAGTGTTGCATTCTACCACTTGACCGCCTTTTTCAATTATGCTATAAAGATTATCAATTCTAGTATTTAAAGACCATGACAAGCTGAAAAATGAGGTTTGCTGTTGTTGAGGATGGACAAGAATGAAGACAGACAGAAATGTCCTGGCGGACCTGCCCGCCATCCCGATGAAATCGGGATGAGGACAAGGTGATACCGGAGAATGTCATTCAAGGCGCATTCGATAGCCCACATTGTCCTTGCTTTGCTCCGGTCAAGGCGGGGTACCCCGCGTCTCTTCCGATGCGATAAGTACCAAACAGAGTGATACACTATGCTGGGGAATGACTTAACGACCAATAGTTATCTCCCCGTTGACGTTGACGGGCTATCGAGCGATGTGTTGGCTGTTTCAGCGGGACAGTATCATGCTTGCGCTCTCACAACGGAGGGCGGGGCTAAATGCTGGGGATACAATGGCTATGGCCAGCTCGGGGACAACACGACAAGCGGAAGATCTACCAGCGTCAATGTGCTTACCCAGTACTAGCGCGGCACTTACATTCATTGTTTCCATAATTCAACTTGTGGCGCCGTTCGTAAGGACGGCGCCATACATGGCGGTTTTATTACGGGCACACACCCGGGTATGTCTCTACGTTATATGTCTCCATGATCCAAATTGGCCAGCGGTAGGGGCGTTTAGCCGCCTGCCTCAACTTTAAGTTGCATCCCTGATTCATCCAACCATCGTTGTAATTTAAGCCATTTAGTGTAAAAATATGTAAATGGACGAAGTTTCATACTGGTTTGATAAAGTAACGATCATTATCAACCAGATTTTCGATATTCTGCCTCCCCCGTGGAACACTCTATTCCGTTACACCGTCATCATCATTATCGTTGTCAGTGTCTTGACGTTTCTTATGCGTCTCTGGCAGCGAATTAAGCCGAAGCATCAAATCGGGGAAATAAACAAGGTAAGCGGCAAACACGCCCGAAACATCAGGCGGGAGGCCCAATTGGCGGAAAAGGCCGGTAATTATAGGGCCGCGGGTGACGCATGGAGGACGCTTGGCAAGACAAAACGGGCAATGGAGCTTTTCAAGAAGGGGGGCGCTTTTGACCGCGCCGGAGACCTCCTGATAGGCGAGGGCAAATCATCCAACGCTATCACCATGTGGGAAAATTCCGGCAACTACATTCTCGCGGCAAAACAGCTTGCCAAAGACGGCCAATATGAGCGCTCGGCCCTGAATTACGCGAAGGCGGACAATTCCTCCCAGGCCGCAGAGCTATACGAAAAAGCGGGAATTCACGATAAGGCGGGCGAATTCTACGCAAAGGCCGGCTTTTACGCCAAGGCGGCTTCCAATTTCCAGAAGGCCGGGTCAACACTGCCCGCCGCTAAAGCCTTCGACAAATACTTCCTCGAGCAAGCTGTCATCCTCGGGGGAAACATTGACCAGCAGCGCGCCCAAAACATCAAGGACATAGCAAAAAGAGGCGCAATTCTCTACCAGAAGGCCGGTAAAAACGAGGAGGCAGCCCAATTATTCGTCAGGGGCGGTTTCATGAAGGAGGCCGCTCAAATCTACGAGGCCATGGGCCTCACGGACCGCGCCGCCAAGCTCTACGAGGATGCCGGAAGCTCCGACCACGCCGCCAGGCTATTCGCCGGGTCGGATGATGACCGCGCAAAGACTCTCAAGGCCGAATCCCTGAGATCACAGGGAAAAATCAAAGAGGCCGCCGCGGCGTTCGCGGAGGCCCAGGATTATGCGCAGGCCGGCGAGCTTTACGCTCAGGCCGAGATGCCGCGGGAGGCCGCTCAGATGTTCATGCAGGCGGGGAGTTACCTTGATGCGGCAGGCCTGTTCTTGCAGACACAGGACATCGCCCAGGCCGCTCAGGCCTATGAGGCGGCGCGGGATTATGACACCGCCATCAAGCTGCGCGATCAGATCGGCGACGCCGAGGGCGCAATCCGCGCCCTGATAAAAGGGGGCAACAAAATAGACGCGGCGCAGCGGCTGCTCAAGCTCGGCCGCACCAACGACGCCTACGCAACCCTCCAGGAAATAGCCCCTGACGACTCAGCCTTTCGTGACGCATGTCTCATCATGGCTAAGGTTCACGCCGGGGCGGGAAGAACCGAAAACGCCATTCAGCTTGTCCAGCGGGGCATAAAAGGAGACATCGTCGGGCCGGAAACCCTCGAGCTTTATTATGTCCTTGCCCGGCTGTTCGAGCAGCGCCGCGATTATCCCCTTGCGGTCGAAATCTACTCGAAAATTTTCACCGAAAACATCGCCTATAAGGACGTCTCCGCTCGCCGGCAGAACCTCATGGGCCATCTCGCTCAAACCGCGGTCCCCACGCCGGGCGCGGCGCCGGAACAAACAATGGTTTATGAAAAACAAAGCGGCGCCAAGCAAAACCCCCGATATAAAATCCTTCAGGAACTCGGGCGGGGAGGCATGGGAGTGGTTTACAAAGCGATGGACACCATCCTGGACCGACTCGTCGCTTACAAAGTCCTGCCACCGGACATGAAAAATCACCCGAAAATCGTTGAAAGCTTCAACAGGGAAGCGAAAGCCCTTGCTCAACTGCATCACCCCAATATCGTTACGGTTTTCGATGCCGGCGGCATTGGCGGAGAATACTTCTTTGCAATGGAATTTGTCGAGGGGAAAAATCTGAGGGAAAAGCTTCAGTCAGCGCGCCAGCTTCCGATTGAAGGGGTACTTTTTGTGGCTAAAGAGATAGCCGAGGCGTTGAACTATGCCCACAACCGGAAAATAGTGCACCGCGATATAAAGACCTCCAACGTCATGATAAGCACTGAGGGCCTGGTAAAACTTATGGATTTCGGCCTCGCCAAGGTGCTCGGGGAAGCAGCCGCCGGCCGCACCACCGTCAGCGGCACCCCTTACTACATGAGCCCCGAACAAACTCTCGGCGAAGGCATTGACCACCGCACCGATATTTATTCGCTCGGCGTTATGCTCTATGAGCTTTCAACCGGCAAGGTTCCCTTCAGGGAAGGCGATATCGGATACCACCACATACACACAGAACCAGCCTCTCCACGCTCTTTCCGCCCGGAAATCCCCCAAGCCCTCGAAGACATTATATTGAAATGCATGAGGAAAAAGAAGGAAGAGCGATACCAAACCGCCGCGGAACTCCTCGAAGACCTTAAACAAGTGGGAAAAACTCAATAAAAACACTACATTATAAAGTCTAAGGCAGAGATGATTACCAAGATAAAATTAGAAAATTATCGCAGCTATAGAGAAGCCGAATTTCCACTTAAGCCGCTTACCGCTTTAATCGGGCCGGTGGGTGGAGGGAAGTCAAATTTCTTTAAAGCGCTGGTTTTATTAAAAAACATTGTTTCCCGAGATTGGAACGAAATTTTTCCTTCTCAAGGTTTTCGTTGGACACGAAATAGGTTGGCAAAAGAAACAGACCCAATTGGTTTTGAGGTTGAGATTGATGAACTTGTGGACTATCCCGAAGAAAAAGCCAGATATCTTATCCAAATTGCAGAAGGGCCTAATGGCATTTATGTGGTGAGGGAAGAACTTATTCGTATCTCACCGGGAATACCCGAAACCTGGATATTTCGAAGGGACAAGCATGGCGGCAAGGCTTACAGATTGGGTGATTTTGAGCCTTTTGATGCCTCAATACTCACGAGAAGTAAAAATATTTTCATTGATCCCGACACAAGAGAGCTTCAAGTAAGATACGGCTATGTTACACCAGGACAGAAAACAAATGATGAAGTTGAGTTAAAATTTATTAAAAACGTTGCCGACTCACTGGATTCATTATGGTATTACCATTTGGAGGCTAGCAAATTAAAAGAGCCTGGCGAGGGCCAAGAAAACCATATTGTCAGGTCTTTTGGCGACAAATTGCCGGATTTTTGGGCATGGCTGAGAAATAATGATTCAAATGGTTCTGCGATTAGCAGTATTGAAAATGACTTAAAAGAAATATTGCCAGATTTTCAAAAGGTGTTTTTAAGCCGTATAAATCCGGATAGCCAAAGTATTTTTATGTCGTTTGAGCATAATAAACGACCGTATGACATCTCAGCAAATGACCTTAGCGATGGAACAATGTTTGTCCTCGGTCTTTTATGCATTGTTCGCCATCCACTTAAAAGAAGAATGATTTGCATCGAGGAACCAGAGACCGGTCTGCATCCCAGGTTGATGAGATGGTTGTTGGACAAGTTTGTTGGTTTGAGCTACCCGGACGAAAAAGACAAAAGGGTTCAAGTGATCCTGTCTACCCACTCGCCTTACTTCCTCGATTTGTTCGCGGAGATGCAGGATTCAGTTCTGGTAATCGAACAAAAAGAAGGTGAAAGCAAGGCGACGCCGTTGGTTGAGATTCAGAGGATGCTCCGAATTACAGGCGACACAGGTGTCCCCCTGGGATACGAATGGGCTTCCGGTCTTTTTGAGGGGCTTCGTTAAAAAAATGTTGGTTGGAATACACGCAGAAGGGCGGGATTATCTTATCTTCAAAGCATTGCTGGCAAAAATGTTGCTTTTGGATGAGCGTGATTTGGAACTGGATCCGGCGGGCATCCCTCGAAAGGTGGCGGGTAAGGGATGGAACTATGTGTTAAATAACATTCCTAATGTTCTGAAAAAATTTTATCATAATTGCGCCAGCATAGCCGTCATAGGCATAGATAATGATGGAGATTGCGGCGTTCAAATGACCGGCAGAGAAGATCCCAACAAACGTCGCCATTGGAATCACCCCGGCTCTAACGACAACAATTGCCGGTGGTGCCAAATAAATGAAAGAATCGGTTCGTTGTTGCCCCAACTAAATTGGCTGCCAGGAAAATCAAGCGATAAATGGCCCTTGATTGTTGCCGTGCCAGTCGAACAAATCGAATCATGGTTACTCAGTATTGAAGCGATTTTGCACCCCGGTCGTGGCAGGCTTTTTTCCGAAAACGAATCAAGGAGCGGTCAAAAATCGCAGTTTTATGGGAGACAAACGGCGGTTGTGACCGAAGAGCTAATCAAAGAAAAAGCTCTACCCTTAATCCGAAATTTAGATCAAAACCAGATTGCAACGCTGAAAGAATATTCAAAAAGCTTTTCCAATTTTGCCGATCAAATAGAAAACGCAAAATCGGTCATTTTCCGGGGTGAACAATCCAATGAAAACCCAAATTGATAACGGCCTGTTGAAAATTTACACAATAGGCCATTCCAATGTCGAGCTGGAGAAATTCATTGGCCTTCTCGAATTTCATGGCGTCAAAATCCTCGCCGATGTGCGCAGTGAGCCTTATACCAAGTACGCCGTCTGGTTCAATAAAGCGCCTCTCGAAAAAGCCGTCCTCCGCGAGGACATAAGGTACGTCTTCCTCGGGGGGGAACTTGGCGGTCGCCCGGAAGACCCCTCTATTTATAGCGCTGATGGCGAAATAAACTATGAAATCCTGAAAAATACGGCCTTTTTTCGTAAAGGACTCGATAATCTGATAAAAATAGCCTCTGGACAACGCACCGCCATTATGTGCGCGGAAGAGGACCCGACCAATTGTCATAGGAGCTTATTGATCGCCCCAGCCCTGGAAGCGCGGGGGATCGAAGTTCTGCACATCCGGCACGATGGGAATCTCGTCTCGGAAATTGAGCTGAGACCTCAACAAAAGTTACTCCTCTTTTAAAATTCCTTTACATAATGGTAAAGTAATTTTCATCAACCAAAAATTCCCGACTTGTTTTTAAACGTGCTGAAAATCCTTAAAACCCCGATGAAATATGGTTGAAAGAAACTTTATCTTTTTCAAAAATCTTCTGGCATAAGCTATGCATTGCATTATAATTAAACAAACTGCTTTTGCTCGTGATGGGACCCGACCTCGAGGCGCCCAATGAAAAAGAAAGGAAGAGGGGCTACTATCGAGATGTCACACACGGCAAAAGCGGTTTTTTTTATGCCCACTGTCCGGGCGAGGATGTCGCGGCCGGCGTGGCAATATAAATTAAAAATGATTTTCGCTTTGGCTCAAACTAATACACATATTATAAAAGTTGAAAATAATCGAAATGATGCTCCCGATGAAAAAAACAAGGCTTTTTCGACGGCCCCGACGTACCCTATCTTCTTATATGTTGAAGCGAAAGTTCATGATGTCGCCGTCTTGGACGATGTAATCCTTGCCCTCGAGGCGCATTTTGCCCTGTGACTTTGCGCGGTCGAATCCACCCGTGCTTATGAAGTCGTCGTATCCGATGACCTCCGCGCGGATGAATCCTCTTTGAAGGTCCGAATGAATTTTTCCCGCCGCCTCGAATGCCGTGGCGCTCCTTCGGATTGTCCATGCGCGGCTTTCGTCAACCGAGCCGGAGCCTGCGCCGGTGGTGAAGAAGCAGCTCAGCGAGCATGCGTCGTAGCTTGCCCGGATGAACCTGTTCAGCGCTGATTCCTGTATGCGCATGGCTTTTAGAAACTCCGCCTTATCCGCCTCATCTATCTGCGCTATCTCCATCTCGACCTTCGCAGAGACCGATAGCAGCTTAGCGCCGTGATTCGACGCGTAACCATTAAGCTCAATTGACTCGGCGCCCATCGCGTCCTCGCCTACGTTCCTTATAAATAGCGCCGGTTTTCTGCTCAGGAACTGGTAGCCGGATATTGCCTTGCTTTCGGAGTGATTAAGCTCGATTAGCCTGAGCGGCCTGTCGTCTTCCAGCCATGATTTGCACTTTTCGATTATTAGCCTCTCGTTGTCGGCCGCCTTCTCCTTCTTCATCCTCTCGAGCCTGCTTTCCAGGATTACCAGGTCTGCGAGAATGAGGTCGCTTTCGATTTCTGCGGCATCGTGGAGGGGGTTGAATTTGGCGCCTCTTTGTGCGCGATAGCCGGGAAATTCTCCGATAACGATCGCAAACGCGTCGAGCGGCTTCATCATGTTGGCAAGCTCGGGGGGAAGTCCGTTCTCACGGGAGGGTTTTGCGAACTCCCCCGCCACGTCCGAGAACAAAATTTCCGCGTGCACGCGTCTCTTCCGACCCGTCAGCTTCTGAAGCGTTACCAGCCTTTCATCGGGAACCTTCACTGCGCCGAGGTTATTCTTCCTGGAAGCTCCCCCCGTCTGCGCGCGTTTGCCCGTCAAAGCGTTGAACAGCGTTGTTTTCCCGCACCCAGCTGCGCCTATTATTCCGATTTTCATGGAGATAAAATAAAACTGCTATGATAACAGGATAATCGCAATTAAGCAATCATCACCTAAATATAAATATGGGGCATGCGTAATAAAAGTGGGTATTGTTTATTTTTTTTGCGCTATTATATTATTGATTATAATCAATAACTTAGGGCGAAGGCTAAAGTTAAAGCCTCTGCCGGTTGATAGGTCTAAGAAGAAAAGGGAAAATTATGAGGCGTCCCAAAATAGGTAAACGTCTCCCCCCCATTTCCCCTCCTATTTTCCCTACCCTATTTTCCTCTTGTAAATAGGTATGCGTCCCGAATGGCGCTAACTTAAGACGTTTTTCCCCGCGCGGGCGTAGCGCCCGCATGGGGTACCCCACCTTGACCGCAATCCCGACAATGTCGGGATGAGGACAAGGTGGGACAAGCACGCGGGAAACACACCTTGTCCTCGCTTCGCTGCGGTCAAGGTGTGCTACCCACTTAAGCTAGCGCCATTCGTATGCGTCCCCCTACTTCCCACCCCACAGCCTACGGCCTACAGCCTACAGCCTTCTATGGATTGACAAAGCATATGAAATCCGGTAGTTTATAGCTGGCGGAGGGGATGAAAGGGGCATTCCGCTTAATATGGCTGACTTGCCCGGTTTCGACCTAGGTGTTAGGCATCAGGCTTTAGAATAGGAATTTGTTTTTCTTAAACCTAAGGCCTAAAGCCTTTTTTTCAAATCTATTTAGAGTCGGAGGAGTAATTATGAACATCCCAGTAACGGAATTAATTCAACGAATCCTGATCTTCCTGATGTTGGGTGGAGCTACGCTATACTTCTTTTATTCCCTTTGGGTCAGGGAATTGAGGCTGGTGTTACAGGGGCAGCCCGAAAATCGCTTCGATAAGATCGGTGAACGAATCTGGGCGGAAATAGTGATGGTTTTTGCCCAGAAAAAGCTGCTGGACTACCCGCTATCGGGCTGGCTGCACTTCATAGTGTTTTGGGGCTTTTGCATCATTGGCCTCCAGACCCTGAATTTCCTCATATTGGGCATAACCGGATTTGACTTGGTGGCTCACACGATCCCGCAGATTAACGGGTTGTTCGACGTGATGACACTGGGCGTCATAGTGTCATGCGTGATTTTCATGTATCGGAGGCTCGTCACCAAACCGCTCCGTCTCGAGCTAAGCCCCGACGCCATGTTCATCCTGGCCTTCATCACCGGGCTAATGGTCACGGACATCCTTCAGGATGGCGCGCTTTACACGATGAAGCCCGCGGGCGAATGGCAAAATGACTGGGCATTTTTCGGCGGGGCAGTGGGAGCGGTTCTATCCGCCCTGCCTGAAGGATTCAACAAGGTCTTCGCCAGCATCAATAAATGGACGCACCTGTCCATCTTCCTGAGCTTTCTGATATACCTGCCCTTCTCAAAACACGGCCACCTGATGTTCGCGCCCTTTAACGCGTTCTTCATGGACCTTTCCCGCAAGGGCGCCCTGAAGCCCATCGAAAACATGGAGGAAAAGGAAACCTATGGCAAGCAGCGCATCGAGGACTTCACATGGAAACAGCTCCTCGACCTGTATAGCTGCTCCGAATGCGGCCGCTGCTCCGACAACTGCCCCGCGCACCTGACGGGCAAGACGCTCAGCCCGAAATACCTCATGATAGACATGAAACACCACATGCAGGAGGTGGGCTACACCGGCGGAATCAACCCGACCGCCATTGATCGCCTCACGGGGCTGCTCATCAAGCCGAAACCCGCAGAGCCGAAAGAGGGCGCGGAACAACCGAAAGAAGAAGCTGCGCCAAAAGAAGAAAAGCCCAGAAAGGCGCTAGTTGATGAGGTGATCGTTCCGGACGTTTACTGGTCATGCACCACCTGCCGGGCATGCCAGGAATTCTGCCCCGTCCTCAACGAGCACATTGACAAGATCATTGACATCCGCCGCTACAAGGTGCTCATGGAAGGCGATTTCCCGCCAGAGGCGCAGACGGCGCTGCGCAACATGGAAACCAACTCGAATCCCTGGGGTGTGGGACTCAGCGAACGGGCAAACTGGGCCGAAGGACTCGATATACCCGTATTGAGTGAAATGGAAAACCCAAAGGAAATCGAATACTTATACTACGCAGGCTGCGCCGCCAGCTTCGACGACGCCAACAAGAAGGTGGCCCGAAATTTCGTCAAGCTGCTCAAAGAAGCGGGCGTTAAATTCGGATACCTCGGCGTCGAGGAGCAATGCTGCTTCGAAACCGCCCGCCGTGTCGGCAACGAATACCTATTCCAGGAGATGGCCAAGGCCAACATTGAGGCGCTCAAAAATTACGGCGTCAAGAAGATACTCACCGCCTGCCCCCATTGCTTCAACACCCTCAAAAACGAGTATCCTCAATTCGGCGCCGATTTCGAGGTCATCCACCATACCGAATTTCTGGCGAAACTCATCGAGGAAGGCAAGCTCAAGCCGAAGGAAGCCATCAATGAAACCTACGCCGTCCACGATTCATGCTACCTGGGCCGCCATAACGACATCTACGATGCGCCGCGAAGCATCCTGAAAGCCATACCGGGCATCAAGATCGCCGAGATGGATCGTAACCATAAGTGGGCCATGTGCTGCGGCGCGGGCGGAGGACGAATGTGGATGGAAGAGCATCAGGGTGTCCGCGTCAACAACGTCCGCACCGAGGCAGCCCTGAAAACCGGCGCCAACGGCGTCGCAACCGCCTGCCCATATTGCCAGACCATGTTCGACGAGGGCATCAAGAACTTCGAGAAAGAAGAGAACTTCAAGCTCGCCGATGTCGCTACCCTGCTCGCCAAAAGCGTCGGCGTGGCGGAAGGAAAGTAAGGCCTTGATTTGTAGGGGCGACCGGCAGGTCGCCCCTACATGCGGACGGCCTGTCCTTACGGATTGCCCATACTATATACTTGACTATTAAGTATACTCTATAATGTAAAAAATTATTCTCTTAAGTATTTCAATAGCTTACAATCTGACCCCAGTTCATCCGTATATGCTTTTCTCAATTATATCAATATGTTATAGGAAAACCCAGGTTCATTTGTTTGAAGGGGGTATTGACAAACGAGCGGTTGTTGATTATATATCTTTAACTCGTTGTCTATATTGTTAATTTTGGCGAATAAAAAGATAATACCAAGTTTTTAACAAAGGAGGAATACGATGGCTTATGAAAGAATAAAGTTTAAAAAGGATGTCATCTCGCGAATAACATTGAACGACCCGAAGCGGAGGAACGCGTTGAGCCACAAGCTCTGCTCCGAAGTTTTGGACGCTCTGCAAGTTGTCGAGAATGACCCCGAATGCCGGGTTATAATTCTCGATGCCGAAGGGCCAATCTTCAGCGCCGGGCATGACATATCGGAGGAGATTCCCGTAGGTTCCCCGGAGCCGACTCAGGAATCTTGGCGAAAATTCCTCACGTGGCTGCGCCACGGCTGGTACCTGAAACTGTGGGAGTACCCCAAGCCGATTATATGCAAAGTTGACGGAGTGGCAATCGCGGGAGGCATCGAGCTTTCATGTTTCGCGGACGCATGCTTATGTTCCGATGAATCGTTCTTCACGTACTTTCCCATAGCGCAAATGTCCGTGGCCATGTCTCCTTCCCAGATCATAGTTTGGAGAATAGGCATGTGGAAGACAAAGGAAATTCTGATGGGGAAAGGCTTCACGGGGAAGGAAGCCGCCGCATGTGGACTGGTTAACAAGAGTGTCCCGCGAGATCAGCTCGAGGATTTAGTGATAGAGAATGCCACATACGCGGCAAAAGCCATCCCGGATACGCTTAGATTGGGCAAGTTCGTTTGCCGATTTATATACGATCGCCTGGGTGTGCATGACTCCATAGTTTTTGGCAGCGAAATGGACATTATGGCTCATTGCCATGCGGCCGATAAGCCCTTTGTTGACGTCATGCGCAAGGAAGGCGTCAAGGGCATGGTGAGGTTGGCCCAAGAGAAAATGGCCAAGTAACTTTAGAATTTTGGATTTTAGATTTTGGATTTTAGATTGAAGAATCCCAACAAATCGGGATTGTGGCGTATTCGTCAAATCGAAAATCTTCAATCGAAAATCTAAAATTAAATAACCGCTTTCCGCTTTTCAGGAGGTGAAAAAAATGTCTTACAAAAAGTTGTTTGAGCCGGTGAAGATTGGCGACCTTGAGATCAAGAACCGACTTGCTATGTCCCCGATGAACTTCATTATTTCGGACCCTGAGGGGTTTGCCGAGGAGGAATCATTTGCCTGGTATGCCGCGAGGGCGAAAGGCGGTTTCGGCCTGATTATCACCGAGGCCACGCTGCCCATCGCGGACACCTATCATGGGGCGTCAATGACCGTCAACGCCAAGATAAGCGACGCCCGTTATGGCAGGCTTTTCAACGAAATGGCGCGGCTCATTCATGACTATGACTGCAAGGTTATCGTGCAACTGTTGACCGGCTTCGGGTTTCAGGGCAAGCATGATTGCGCGACAGGGGACCTCGCGGGGTCTCCATCCGCAATCCCTCATAGGATAGACATGAGATTGGGCGTCAGGTCTTTTTATAAGGCGTTTAAAAAGCGTTTTCCCGAAGAGTTCAAAACGTTCAATATCGAGATAGAAACCCTGGAAAAGCTGACCGATGAGCAATATGCGGGGTTTGAGAAGATGATCATGGGGATCATAAAGAAAAAGAATCCCAACATGGGAAGTCTTCTGTTAGGCGAAACCCCCAGGGCGCTCACCCGCAGTGAGATCGTGCACATCGAGGACAAGTTCGCCGAGGCGGCGCTTATGGTGAAGCTCATGGAAGGCGACGGAGTCGAGGTGCACAGCGCTCACGGGTACCTTACCGCTTCATTCCTCTCTCCCAAGTCCAACCAGAGAACGGATGAATATGGCGGCTCCCTGGAGAACAGGGCGCGGTTCACACTCAACCAATGCAGGAAAGCGCGGGAGGCATGCGGAGAGGATTTTGTCATCGGGCTGCGCGTTTCGGGCGACGAGTTGGTTCCGAATGGTATACACCATGACGAGATGGTTGAAGTGGTTAAAATGTGCGCTCCTTACCTCAATTACATCAATGTGTCAGGCGGCTGCTACGACGCCGTAAATGGCATGTTCCCTTATGAAGAGAACTTCTTCAACAAGTGGGCCGCAAGCTTCAAGAAAGCCACAGGTCTCCCGGTTATGTGTCCGGGGATACATGATCCCGATAACGTCAATAAGGCCCTTGAAGAAGGGCAGGTTGATATTGTGTCGTTTGGCCGCCAGGCCATAGCTGATCCCGATTGGCCGAACAAGGTCAAGGCCGACAGAATCAAGGATATTGTCAGATGCCAGCGCTGCAATGAGTGCGTCATCAGCATTTTCGACGCAAAAAAGGTGTACTGCCAGCACAATCCAACCGCCGGATATGAAAAATATCTGCCGGAGCTATGGCGCATAAACTCGCCCGCAATGCAGAAAAAGGTGAAAAAGTTTATGAAGAAGAGAGAGGAACTGTACGATTGATGCGGGCAAAAGGAGGGCATTATGATGACCCTTGGTGACACCCCCAAAAGGTACGCGAGGTTACTCCCCAACAAGGAGGCCCTGGTCTTTGAAGACAGGCGGCTGACATGGAGGGCATTTAACGACAGGATAAACCGCCTTGCCAACTGGCTTCTTGAGATGGGCTGCAAAAAAGGCGACACCGTTTCCGCATTGGCGCAAAATTGTAATCAATACTATGAATTATACTACGCGGCGTTCAAGACAGGAATGGTGAACGCGCCTATCAATTACCGGCTCGGCCCGCCGGAGATGCTCTACCTGATAAATTTTTCAGAATCAAGGATATTGTTCGTGGGAGCGGAATATTTTGAATATGTGGAGAAAAACAGGGATAAATTTGAGCATGTAAAAACGCTGGTATCGTTCGATGGGCCACAGCTGGGCATGGAGGAATACGAAGCCATCCTTGAAAAATCCTCGTCAAAAGAACCCGGAATTGATATTGATGAAGATGATGTGGCGGTTATCTCATACACGGGCGGCACCACCGGCCTCCCGAAAGGGCCTCTGCTCACTCACAGGAACTTCCTCACCGTAATGCGCACTATTCTCATTTATGGCGACATGAGCGAGAACGACATTACACTTCAGGTTCTCCCGCCGTTTCATCTGACCATCTGGCAGACATTGATCGCGCATTACATTGGCGCAAAATCGGTGCTCAACAAGAAGCTCGACCTCAATCACGTTATGGGGCTTTTCAGCAAGGAAAAAATCACTCATATCAATCTTGTTCCCGTCCTGCTTAATTGGATAGTGAACGATCCCAACTTCGACAAGTTCGATTTTTCTTCTCTCCGATATATAACATACGGCGGCTCGCCCATTCCGACGGCGGTGCTGGAAAAGTGCCTTGAAAAATTGACCCCCCGCTTCTCCCAGGGTTTCGGTCTTACAGAAAGCACATTGTTGGCAACGGTTCTGGGGTATGAATACCACACCATTTCGGACGATCCACTAGCCAAAAAGCGCCTGAAATCGGTTGGGAGGGAGGTGGTTCACAACGAGGTGAGGGTGGTTGATGACGATGGGAAGGAACTGCCGCCGGGGGAGATAGGAGAAATAATTATTCGAGGGCCTAATGTCATGAAAGGCTATTGGAAGGATCCGGCGCAGACCGCGGATCGCATCAGAAACGGGTGGCTTTACTCCAACGATATGGGCTATTTCGATGAGGATCGGTTTCTATACATCGTGGACAGGAAACAGTTCATGATAATTACGGGCGGGGAAAATGTTTACCCGAAAGAGGTCGAAGATATCCTGTACCAGCACCCGGCGGTTGGCGAAGCGGCGGTTGTCAGCGCCCCGGACGATAAATGGGGAGAGACGGTTGTGGCTGTTATCGTTCCCAAGTCGGGCGCCAAAATCGGGGAGGAAGAGGTTATCGGTTTCTGTAAGGAGAGATTGGCCGGATACAAGTGCCCCCGAATCGTCAAGTTCGTTGAATCGCTTCCTAAAACGCCGATCATGAAAATAGACGCAAAAAAAGTAAGAGATGAATTTTGGAAGGGATATGATCGTAGAGTGACCTAGGAAGGCGTTAGGCGTTCGGCTGTAGGGGCGACCGGCCGGTCGCCCCTACAAATGCTAAAATGGAGTTGACATGGCGGACGAATTTAAGAAAGATAACTATTTCAAGATTGACCCGGAATGCCACCTCATTGGTGATATGGAACCCATAAACCATTTCCCCGGGGTGCAAATGTGGTGGAAAGCGATACATAATGCCACAAGAGCGTTGATGACGGGCACTCCGCCATCGGCCATGGTGGGGCTTGAGCGTTGGGAGGCGATAAAGGACGTGTCCCCTGAGAACATGCTCAAGGCCATGGACAAATATGGCGTGGATATCGCGTGCGTTCTGCCGGAGTCCATGA
>Ga0209777_10003219_pt1 | contig 20532 bp, 21 predicted proteins | sample FrelakmetHBP12HB_FD_187147 | JGI IMG/M metagenome (GOLD analysis project Ga0209777, IMG submission 187147) | Freshwater lake sediment microbial communities from the University of Notre Dame, USA, for methane emissions studies -HBP12 HB (SPAdes)... | ecosystem: Environmental > Aquatic >...
TTTCAATCCAGAATTTCGCAAACAACACGGATCCGAAGATCATGAGTGATAAATAAATAAGAACCTTAACTGCGAATTGCCAGGCCATATGACCACCGGACCCACCGGCGAGAATTGGCATTAGCCAACTGTTTACACCATTGAGGTTTGACAGATACCACGCTCCTCCAGCGATTGGACTAGTAGATCCAGCTGACGTATCATATGTTCCAATCCACCATTGATGTCCTATTCCTGGTAAACCCTGCAATCCTGGGTGTGTATAGAACAACAACGCAAACATGTTAATATTTGCTAATAACGCAGACATCAAGATGACAGGAATGTTCGAAGCATAGATCAATCGTATCGGATATCGGCCTCGTGCGCCTCGTACCTTCGCATGTGCTAACGGCAGTTCAATCCTCGATGATTCTGTGTAGGTAACAATCAGGAAGATTGCAATGGTTCCGATCAATGGTACAATTGCATTCATATGTGAACTATGACCAATGAACAGAATCTGGAATCCACCATCAACCAAGTCACTAAGACTCATATGAGATGCAAGGTAGTACGTCCCTGCGATGGTCCCTGCAGGGGGATTCGAGATACTTAATGGTTGGGTTGATGATGTAGGTAACCAGTTGAACAACCCAGTGAAAATAGATTGTGACACACCAGCAGCAATAAACATGGAGATACCAGAACCAATACCCCATTTGGAGATCAGCTCATCCATCAGGAAAACAAGGTACGCTCCAATGAACAACTGTAAAATGATAATAAGATCGGCTACTCCTTGTCCACCAACCATCGCAGTCAGACCAGCACTAGGACTGAGATATCCATACACCTGAGGAATTGCTTCAATGAAGATCATGGCAAGAACTAGGACTTTCTGGCTCCCTTGATAAATCGCTTTATCCTCTTTTTTCGTTAAATCGAGTTTAACGATTTTGGCACCCACGAAGAGCTGAAGAATAATCGATGCTGTCACAATCGGACCAATACCAAGATGCATGATTGAACCTGATGCCCCGGCCATAATTGCACGATAACTCGCAAACATATCCAGGACTTTTCCAGTGACACCATAAATCATAACGTTTGTTAAAATGTAATAGAGGGTCAAACAGAGAACTGTCCAGAAAATCTTTGATCGAAAATTCACATGAATCTCTGGCTTTTGCACCGCAGGCCAGCGTTCAATAATTGGTTGTAAGACATATAAACGGCTTTTCTTCTCTTCTGCCATATGAAAAACCCTTATTTTTCTATTTTTACTTCCCCGCCATGTTCTACAATCTTGTCGATTGCCTTTTGCGACGCAGATTTAACCGTAATGTTATATCCGTGTCCAACGATTCCTGCACCCAACAGCTTATCAAAACCTTCTTTTGAAAGATAAATTTCCTTCTTCCCGTGGAACTTTTCGTCCAACTGACCAACGTTAATGATTCGGTCATCTTTGACAAGACTGGGGTCGCGTTTGAACCCATGAACACCAAAATGATCAGGCATGTATTTCAGCATGTGCATGAATTTGTGTTTATGGAGACCAGCGTTTCCTCTGCCACCTCGTAACCCTGAGCCTCGACCGCCTTTTTTTCCTTTCCCATGTGTCATGGATCCTCTGAATTTCTTGGTCTTTGTTCGTGCCACATCAATCACGTTCCAATTTCTTCTTTGTATTTTTTTTAAATCGAAAGCAGATAAAGTACTATATTATTATCTTTTCGGATACTTTATAAAAGATAAACTAGACGGCTAAATCACTGTTCTTTCTCATTTATTCGAACGTCTGGAGTCTACCTTTATCCGCCGTGTTATCTTATTTGATTTAATGGGATACCGCATTGTGAATTTCCGTTAGGGTCAATAGTTGGAGAGTTTTTAAAACATTCTAGTTTTTCTTTTTCCGCGTAAGTAAGTATTTGTTGTTTTTGTCAAGATCAATGAACAGATCTGCGACTTCGAGGAGTTTATGGGAAGTTGTTCTTCCAAACGCAATGACCTCTGTTCTGCATCCCAGGCTTTTCGCGTGATCCAGGAGGTCCGAGAAATCACCGTCACCGCTAATGAGTACGATGGTATCAAGCTTAGGTGCAAGTCGCATGACATCCATAGCTATCCCAACGTCCCAGTCACCTTTCTTTACGCCCCCATAAAAAACCTGCAGATCCTTTGATCGTACTTCAAATCCGATTTCTTCGAGCACACTATAAAAAGTTTGTTCGTCTTTAACCTCTGCTTTGATCACATACGAAATCGCTCGTACAAGTCGTCGTTCTGCTATTGCTTCTTTTAATAGTATTTTAAAATTCACTTTCTTGTTGTATAAGTTTTTTGCAGAATAGTACATATTTTGAACGTCAACGAACACGCCAACACGTTGATCTTTATTTCTTCCTTGCGACATAGCAATTTCCTTTATTATTTTGTAATCCTATGAAAGAAACATCTCTTATTATGATTTTGGTTTCCGGAGTTCTATCAAAAAATCTCATGAATGTGTGGTGATCCGTAGCAGGGTGACATCGTATTTAACGACTTCTTTCTCATGGAACTCAAACATCCATTTAATCGGGAAGACGTACTCTTTTTGATAGGTGATTTCTCCATTTAAAGCATTGATCATTTTTTCCAAAAAAAAGATTGTTTTTTTGAGATGAAGTGAATAAATAACGCTCGAGATTTCGAATGCTTTTTCGATGAATTTTCTATCTGCTTTCTGGTTACTTTTCTGTGCTCCAAATGGTGGGTTCATTAGGACGGTGTCGCAGGAAATATCCACCGCGGAAACGTTTTTTATTGTATATGCTATTGGAAAAGCATTGGTTTTTGCGTACTTTTTTGCTGCTGCGATGATGTTTTTGTCGATATCAAAACCGAGAACCTTTTTTGCACCCATATAGATTGCGCCAACAGAAAAAATCCCAGTACCGCATCCAAGGTCGACTACTATTTTTTTTTCGATATCTCCCCATTGGTATGCGGTAAAAATGATATCTGCGGCGATGCGTGCTGGTGTCATATATTGTTCAAGCTGAGGAACTGGTGTAGCTGGTTTGGGGACTTTCTGAAGGAGGATTTCGAGTTGTCGCTGTTTCATCTTATTATCATGAAGGACTGTTTGTTTACTAATAGTTTTTTATCCAAAAATTTTATTTGCTGGTGGTGGTTCTAGGGTTTCCTCTGGGCTCGTAGATCAGCGGAAGATCGCCCCCTTGGCATGGGGGAGGCCTCGGGTTCAAATCCCGACGAGTCCACTATTCCACTATTTTTTTCAAAGATATACAAAAAGATATATTTTAGAATAAATTTCTAAGATATAAACGGGGAGATTTTCGACTTTAAAGTACCATTGAATCTGGTATTTTATCTTGATGAGCCGTGGTTCTTGAAAAATTTTAATGCAAACTTTTTAATAAATTTAAACAAATACAAAAACTTTAAATATGGGGGTAACTGTTAGAGGGTTACTAATATTTAAATAGGTTATAGTCAAATGATACGAACAAAAGTAATCAATGATTCAACTGATTTGGTCTCCATCATTAGAGCATTTGATTCGCCTATCAAAAAAGAAGTCTTTATGGAGATATCAAAAGATTGGATTCCTACCAGCCTTATACTTGATAAATTCGGTGAAGATGGTCATGCCGCCCTCGAATTCTTCGACAAAATGAAACTTGCAGAAACCAAGTGGACCACACCGGAGGATGGCATGGATGGAAAACCACAAAAGATGTATCGCTCATTTTACTCACTATTCAACATTAACATCTCCTGCCCGGTCAATGAAATCAGCGAAATTTTTAATGTCTCATCTCTAAATGATAATCAATTCAAGAAACTTGAAGAAGACATCTACGAGTTCATCAGTGACGGTGGAACCTTCGCTAATAAGGTTTCAGAGAACTTCGGCATCTCCAACACCGCGTTGAAAGCCTTAGTGAAACGATCCAGTAAATTCCAATACACCGGATTAAAAATTACTAGAACCCAGCCCGCACCTGAGAGCAATTAAATTTTTTTTCACAATAGTTTTAAGCTCTCGAACTATTCAAGCTACAATGGATTATAAGGTCATTGTACAAGCGTTCTGGATTGTCATCCCTATCTATGTTGCGAACGCAAGCGCTGTTATCGTTGGCGGAGGGAGACCCATCGATTTTGGGAAAACCTGGAAGGATGGACGTCGAATATTAGGGGATGGGAAAACCTGGCGAGGGCTGTTTGCTGGTACGTTTCTTGGTATGACTACAGGGTTTGGTTTGGTGGTCACCGCCAAATACATCAATACAAGTAAATATGTTGATCTTCGTCTCACCGATTTTGAAGGATTTCCTATGATGATCCTGATTCTTTTCTCCCTTTGTTTTGGCGCGTTAATTGGAGATATCATCGAGAGTTTCTTCAAACGACGTATAGGCAAAGATCGTGGTCAGGACTGGATACCGTTTGACCAACTTGATTTCCTGGTAGGTGCCCTTGTCTTTAGTTTCCTGATGAGTGAACTTCTCTATCTACTAAGATCGACGTGCCATCACTGGTTTTTCTATAACATCACAATCTGGCATATCCTAATACTCCTGGTTGTCACCCCTTTCATCCATATCACAGCGAACATTCTTTTCCGAAAAACAAGAAAAAAGAATACAAAAAATTAAAGAGTTCAATAAGATTCCTTTCTAGTTGATAGTTCTGGCGGGAGTATGAACAAACAGAAAACAACACAAAAAAAACAACTAATAAAAAATACTACGATTACGATGAATGAGGATTTGAAGCAATGGGTTTCTGCAGAAGAACAAGCAGATATCTCAAAAACGATAGCCGCGAGATTAAAGGATAAGAAACCAAAGGGGAAATGCGACATTTGTCGAGTCCATCCGGCAAAATCCGTCTGTATTAAATGCGGGAACTCGGTGTGCAGTTCCTGTTATTTTACCATGGTTGGTTTGTGTCAAGACTGTCTTTCAAAAGAAACTATTGAGAAATGGAAAAATAAAAAAACGGATTGGAAGAAAATCCTTGATGTTGATTGGGTTGATTAATTCCCTTGCTCTCGCTTCACCCGTTCTCCTTCGAGCGATAGCGCAAGCATCGCTCGTGCTGCTCTCCATGATGATGGGTAAATGGGTACTCCGACTACCTTCAGATCAAGGATTAAGTCTTCAAATTCTTTCCCACCCACCCAGCAGCCGAGTATTGGTTTCTTGTACTCATGGTGTAGCTTCTGCTGATGTATCATTTTCAGGATAGCACCCGCGTACTCTCGTGGTCGTGCATACCCCGCGTGGACCGATGCGACGATGATGCCGTCGATATTTTTATCTTCCAGAAGCGCAAGGGTGGATGCCCAATAGCGATAAAAACCCGCGTCTGCGACAAGGTCAATCGGATTATTTGGTTTTACCAGTCCTGGAATGATTTTCTCGATTTTTTTAAAGGTCTTCATAGATAATTTTGGGACGATCAGACCGTTTGCTTCACAAGCGTCGGTAAGGAGAATTCCAAGCCCACCACCGTTGGTGATGATACCGATCCGATTGCCTTTGGCTGGAGGCTGCCCGGCGAGTGCACGCGCCATGTCGAACAATTCCACGACATCTCGACAACGAATTCCACCTGCTTGTTTAATCGCAGCAGTATATATCTCGTCACTTCCTGCCATCGAGCCCGTGTGAGACGCAGTTGCTCGAGCACCTGCAGCACTTCTTCCAGCTTTTACTATAAGAACAGGTTTGTTACAAGCCTTGATACTATTCATAAAGTCTCGTCCGTGTCGGATCCCTTCGATATACAATCCTATCACTTTGGTGTCTGGGTCTTTACTGAAGTAATCCACAAGATCATCATCATCGATGTCAAGTTTATTTCCCACACCGATGATCTTAGAGAGTCCGACGAACTCGTTGTTCGCCAGGTAAATCATACCCATTCCGAGTGCACCGCTCTGACTGATAAGAGCAAGATTTCCTTTTCGTGGCATCCCGAAAACAAAAGACACATCCAGATTAGCGGAGGCATTCTTGTACCCCATGGTGTTCGGTCCTAAAACCCTGATGCCGGTTCCTTCCACAAGTTTTTTTATGGTTTCTTCTCCTTTGTAGTTCCCAATTTCGCTAAACCCTGAGGTGATAATAATAATCCATTTCACCTTTTTTTTCACACAATCTTTAATGATTTGTTCAACGATGGGCTCAGGTACCGAGACCATGACGAGATCAATCGTACCAGAAATATCAGTTAGTTTCTTGTAGCATTTCATTCCAAGGATTTCTTCTTCATTTGGATTCACCGGGTATAATCGACAGGGATAATCAGAGATCAGAATGTTTTTTAACGATGCATGTCCGATTTTTGTCGGGTTTTTTGATGCACCAACGACCGCGATGCTTTTCGGATTGAAAAACGTCTCTAATGATTGTTTCATTCCATCTTCCTCTCTTTCTTTTTTTTCAGACATTCCCTTTCGTTACTTAAATATACTGAAATATATGATATATTTCTTTAGGGTTCTGTCGCATCTGCGGGAGGTATTATCTTATTGTCGTATTCGGGTGGTTATATATTTGTTTTTGTTATAAGAGTTTGCAAACTCAAAATATACAATAAAAAATTAGAAAAAAATAGCTTTAATCACTTACATCGGACAAGCATTAACACGGTTTTAACTTCATGTTTTGTGCTAATCCTTTTTATCTCTAAAACGTCTAATTAATTCCGCGTCAGTTAGTTTATCGAAATCAATGACTATCTCACCGTTGGTTGGTAATGCAAATCGATAGTAATTGTAAGCAGTGAAATATACATCGTTAGACGCTTTGTAAGCAGTTACAAGATTATCAATGGCAATATGGAATAACCACTCAACTACGGCTTTATCGCCCCATCTACTTTCAATAAACAATCTGTGCGCCTCACTATATGCATGTCTTTCTAGTCTATGGTTAACACCAAGAGATTCTTTTGGTTCATCCATCCATTTATGTAATTCTCTAAAATCATCTTTACCCTTAGTTCGTTCCAAACTGATTTTACAATGTTCTTCTAATGAAGGCATTTTACGTCACGCATCCCACATATTAGAAACAATTTCTTCCTTATTCTCCGATAAAACTATATTACCATCTATATTAATAATTTTCTATATTTTATGTTACACTTGTAACATTAGAATGGGTAATATTTATCTACTAGCTCATGATATATTTTTATGGGGGTTTGGACTTTCTGAATAAAGAAAGATACGATTTATATCCTTCCCCCTAGGGAGTTTATTTAAAAAAACCAGATCCCTCTTTTCCTCAAAATGAATCGTTATTTATTACTCTAAGGTATCAACTCTGATTTCCCAACGCTAAATTCTCAACTCCCCTTTACACAGAACCCTATACCGAACCAGCTTTGCACTTAAATTGACTCAGACGGGTGATTTAATACGATGTTTTACGTGACTGATCTCATATCAAAAATAAACAAACCTGAAAGTAAACCTTGAATCTGAGAAATATTCTTTAAAATATGTTTATTGTCCGTAGTAATAAAACCCATATCAGTTTTAACTATTTCTTCTTTTATATAATAGGAATCAACCAGTACTAATGAATCTGGAACCATTTCTACAATTTTATTTATTTGTTTAAAAACAGTTGAATATTTGGGGCACCCAACAATGTAATTTGGTAAACATGCGTGGGGAATTATTCGCGGTTCATCCATACAATTAATCATATATATAAGATTATTTTGTGCAGTATCAATCGCACTTATAACACAACTATTAAGATTAGTAATAGATGACAAATTATTTTCTAATAAATGTGTTTTTATTTCTGATAAATATCTTAGATAAAAACTATTCAGCATCTTATTATTTTTTTCTCTATCAAATGGGTTATACCTATTTAAAAAAGAAATAATTTTTCCATCTGTTGACAATCCTTCAAAAGATTGTGTTTTTATCCAATCTAAAAAACTTATAATCTCTCGTCTAATTTCATTTAATCGATTCGTAATCTCATCAATAACTCGATCACTAGTGTGCTTGTTATGGTTTTTTTTAAAATATTTTTCTGCATGCGTATATTGGGTATCAAAGTCTAATAATTTTCCAATTATCGCACAAGAATCTAAAAAATGGTGTTGGTATTTCTCCATATTGCACTCTATGGCAATACAGTACGAAGGAATTGTTTTTCTTCTGTTGTATATATTCGTCTTAAATTGTTAAAGCCAATAATAGAAATAAAATGATTATCATATGTTTTTAAGTTTTTACTGAGAGATTCTAAATGACTCAAATAAAACTTTTCCCATTTTGGTATAGATTTTTCGTATGGTAAAAACTTATCATGAGATAAGATTCTCTCTCCTTCTCCAAAGGTTTCCCATACCTCATCTGATAATTTAACCAAATCTTTTAAATGATCTAATAATTCTGTATTAAATTTCTTTTTTTGTTCAATAAATCTTCTAATTATAGCAACGTAATACGAAAATAAATTAAGATAATTTTTAAATAATTCGTCTTTTGGTAAAGTAGCCTCAGAACGATATAACCATTCAAAAATATGTTTTTTTCCCATATCAAAAATCGCATCTTGATTTATTTTTGCTCTGTTTAAAAAATCATTTTGGAAATTCAAAAGCTGTATAGTTTTATAAAAATTGTACCTGAAGATTCTTGGAGCATCATTCTTATAAATAAATTCAGTTAATTTTTCGATCTCGAAAGGATTAATTTTTAGCTCAGATATGACACTAATAATTTGATTTAAATTTTTTATTTTTGGTTCCTTATAATTGCTCAAATCCTTAAGAATTAAAAGTTTGAATTTATCTTCAATTATTTTTTCTTCGATTATATCTTCTTCCATAGCTAAAGATATTGCTTGTTCGATAACATTTGAGAATGGTCCAAAATAATACCAATAAAATGGTAATTGATTATTCACATCTATTGTTTCACCAAGATTCTTTTTTACAACATAACATGTTTTATGAATACCCTTGCGAGATAATCCATTTTCTCCCCCTATTTTTGCAATTAAAAACACTATATAATCTCTTACTTCAGTATAATTAATATCATCTTCAGTAAGAATTTTTTCGCTCATATCTTCACAATTATAATATATATTATATTTCCTATACTATATAATAGCATCGGAAATATTGTCACTATCTTTTAAGTATATTAGAATATAAAAAAAAGATATAAAGTTAACTGATTAATGTTTTTATTTTCTTATTTTGTATTGCTGTACGCATCAACGTAAGCCACTTGTTTTCTCCCTCTACTATAATACCTGCTTTTTCTGATGGCGTTTTACCAATAAGTGCTTGATGTGGTCTGATGAAATTATAATACGTCCGATAGTTCTGTAACATCTGTGTTGTTGTTTCTGTATTCTCTAATCCTCTCATAACCTTATTTCGTTCTTTCCAACTTCCATGATACCGTTCAACTCTATTATTACTACCATCTTTAAGTGATATGTTTTTTTTATGTTCGACTACATTAAACTCGTTTCTGATAACCTGTGGATATGAACGCCAACCATCTGTACAAATAGTCTCAGGTTTTTGTTTTGTATTGCGTTTAATCTCTCTAAAGATAGCATGTGTATTTGAAAGGTCTTTTTCCTTGGTAATAGTATTAGCTATCAAGTATCTTGTACCATAATCGAGTGTATTCCAAGACCAAACCCAACCTTCCCTTTTTGATTTAACCTTCTGTTCATCAATAAGCCATCTCCCTGAAAGTCGTGGTTCCAATGTCGCAACATATTTGTTAATCGCTTTCATGAAGGTATTAATCCAACGCCTAATTGTTTCATGATGAACTTCTAGATCGTAGAACTGAAACAATGTATCTGCTATCTTTCTATATGATAATCCCTTAAAATACAAGTCCATTGAAAGCGTAATGAGTTTCGCTGTTGCTTTATATCCTTTTATCGGCTCGGCAACAAACTTCCTGTTACAAGATTTACACTGGTATCGTTGTCGTTCACCGCATTGTGTTTTTCGTTTTCCCATTTTGATAACATCAGGAGAACCGCAATAAATACATTCAATGAGGTCGTCACAAGCTTTATTACTTTCATCTTCTATTGTTCCCAACGGGGCTGTGATACTCATACTATCATTGCTCCAGACCAAGGGAAGGTCGCACTTCTCTTGGTCAATTTTCAACCCAAAATCTTCTAGGGTTGTACTACTGATTTTATATAGATGACAACCCTTATATCTTCTCCTGTTGGGTGACTGAAAGTATTGCCTTTTTTCAGGAGAACCTTTATAAAACTGTTGTGTATATGTTGATATGGTCATGTTTTTAGGCCCCTGAGTGGATTTGAACCACTATTTCCCGTTTCGCCTACGGAGTTCTGTCCATTAGACTACAGGGGCATTTCCAATTCACCTTATTGATTCTTTACTATTTGTAGATTGCAGAAATTAAAATTTGAATAAAATTTTATGAAAATTTAATCAATATTTAAAAAATCAAAAAACGTTTAATTAACGTTCATTTATAGTTTAATGAAAGTTTAATCAAAGTTTAATGAAAGTTCATTTACCTCATATACTCCATGATATTTTCTATAAATTATATCATGTTCTATTAACAAATTAAAATGTTTATGCATTGTGGCATCTGAAGGTTTTTTACCCCGTTTCGTCTTACAATATTCACGAGCGTCTTCAAGTCCAAATTGTTTTTTACTATTTTCAAAAATGAATGGTACAATAATTTTGATTAGAGAGTATGAATAATATTTCTTATCAAGTTTTTCTCTGAAATATTGTAATAATGATTCTGGGGACTGAAATTTATTTGGCATACCTTTATCAGAAGGTTTTTTTATTTCTTTTTTTGTTTTGATATCAATTTCAATCTGTGTTCTATTGCATAAATATTCATAGAGTGTCATCGGCATATCATAATCTTTAAATACAACATTATTAGGCCAAGGATATTGGTCATCATAATAATATTTGAATTTACACATGTAAAATTTTTCATCAGTATAATGTAAGTCATTGGCTTTTTTTTCATTAAAATTTTTAGGAAAACCATATTGCTCTACTTTTTTTGTAAATGGATTCAAACCTACAGCAACATTATCACCTTTGATTTCCCAACCAGAACTGCTTTTACCTAATAATTCTTTCAAACCAATATTCTCGGCTTTTAATTTCTCAATATTTTCTCGTTTTTTTTCAAGTTCTTCAATCTTTTTCTTAAGTTCTGCATTTTCTTCTTCGAGTTCCTTTATTCTTTCTTCCAATTTTTTTATTCTTTGTTCTGTTTCTTCTATTCCTGGAAATCCATCAACAATCTTAATATTTCGTGGCAAAGGAAAATTTTCTCTATCTTCTGAAGACATATTGACCAGATATGGTATCTTCATGATGAGATATAATTGTTTTCTGTCTCTATGGGAACAAACAGAGATAAAAAAAGCAATAGTCAATATGCCTTCTATTCGTGTTATCTCTCCTTGTTCATTCCATGACGAAATCTCATAATCCTTTTGAAGATAGCTTAAGAGCATACCATTTTTAATACTCAAAAAACATCACCCCATAGGAGAAAGAAACTCCCGAGTGCGACACCCGAAAGTGACACCCGAGTATATTGACAGAACCTTCTTTAGATATCCAACTATATATATTGTTGCATGAGGCGAACTACCTCAGCACTATCACGTGCCTGTCGATAATCCTCTAACGGCTCTCTATTTAACTCAAGAAAATGAGGACCCCATGTATAAATCCTTACGATTAGCTTTGCGTGCTCGACCTCCCCAAGAATATATAATGCAGCAGCAAACGCCTCAAGAGTGCTTAACTGGAACGGCTTCCCATAATTCACCGGATTTGCCGCCAATAAAAAAGGTAACGCACGAGGGAGAGTTGTTGCCTCAAGAAATTCAAATGTTTGTTCTGCAGTCTTCCATGAACAATCCAACGCTACAAGCCCATGATCCTTCGCATTCTGTAAATCTTCTTTGGAAAGACTCTTCTCCACAAACGGATTCAACAGGACCGCATGATACGGCAATCGCCGTCTATTCTTTTCAAGCTCAGCATATCCAAACCGATGTAACTTCTTTGCCGTACATTTCTTCGGATCATCTTCATTTACATGATACACCACAAGCCTCGTAAGTTTCTTCATTCTCCAATCCTCACATCAAGTACTACATGATCCACACCTGGAGCATACGATTTAATCTCATTTACCTTCAGGAGTTCAACAGATCGATGATAGTTCTTTGCTGCGGTTTCAATATGTTTGAGTGGTAGCTCTGGAATCGACTCAATTGGTGTTACCTCATGATAATGAAGAACCCCGCTCTGTTTTCTCAAACACTTCAGACCTACAGGTAAAAACACCTGTGGTTCCTTCAGATACCCCAGAATCACTCGATCCGCGCAATCATTTGGAGCGATCTTCCGGTTATCGCCTAAAAGCGGCTCTACAATATCAGTCACATGATTCAACACCACATTTGTACACAGATATCGGAACGCAATGGGATTTATCTCACATGCAAACACCTTCTTCGGCTTGCTATATACCGCCATGGGAAGCGCGAAATAACCGATCCCTGCAAACAAATCAACAATCGTTTCATGATGATTAGAGATCGTCGCCATCCGCTGCCGCTCCCTCATATTCCCTGACGAAAACATAATCTTCTGCGGATCTATCTTAAAACGAATTCTATTCTCAGTATGGATTGTTTCAGTCATTGAAGAACCAGAAATCACCTCAACAACTGGCTCACGATACGTTCCTGAAATACCACCAACGTCATTCAACACAGTTGTACAATCAAGTACCTCTGCATACGCTTTCCCGATAGTCCCTTGATACCGTCTCAGTTCCTCAGGTAATCTGATCGTAACCACGGTACCAATCTTTTCCCATTTGTCGGGAAGATGTCTCATCTCACTGGAAGGAAGCATTAAAGACAACGTTTTTTTAATACGATCGAAAGGTGTCTGTCGCATTCTCTTTAATTATATAACAGAACCCTATAAAACATCATCCCTTCTGCTCCAACAACTCTATGTAGTGCAAACTCTATTCACCGGTTAGATGGCGGAGTTATTTCCCTATTCACTACGAAAAAACCAGAAAGAAATCATGCAGGAAATCACCGATACACTCACACAGCGGAGGCAATTTGCCTTTGAGTCGGGAACAGGTTCAGGTAAAACCATCTGCGTTCTTGCTGCAGCACTCGCTTTCGCATTAGAAAACAATAAAAAAATCATTTACACAACACGGACGAACGCACAACAACAGCAAGTCATCTTTGAGCTCCGCGCAATAAAAAAGAAAGCCAAAGATAAACGAATCTATGGCGTTGGGATGCAAGGTCGTGGGAACATGTGCCTGCTCGCACGAGAAGATCCTGAAATCCAGAACGGGAACTCAGAGGAACTCTCAAAATTCTGTTCCCATCAAAAGAAACTCGCGGTCTCAGGAAAAAACAAAGGATGCAACTACTATCGAAGTTATCTTGGTGATAAAGATCGCGTTGAAACAATCATGGCATGGACGCAGAAACACCTACCTACTGCAGAAGAATTCATCGACGCTTGTGAAAAACAAAAAATCTGTCCATATGAGATCAATAAACTCATCGTCCATGACGCGCTCGTCGTCGTGGTCCCCTACGTCTACGTATTTGACAAAGCGATCCGGATCAAACTGTTTGACTGGCTTTCCATCTCTGAAGAGGATGTGATTCTTGTTGTTGACGAGGCACATAACCTCCCTGATTATCTCCGAGAGTTGTTCTCTGCGGAGTTGAGCACCTGGATGCTGAACAGCTGCCTGCTGGAAGCAGACCATTTTGGGGACCCTTCACTTTCGGACGGGAGAGTTACTGTTGCTGCGTTCTGTAAGGAACTCATGGATGTCGTCAACGACCTGCGAGACACCTACGTGTACGGGATTTTAGAGGGCGGTATACAAAGGATTAACCATGAAAAAAACGATGCGTTCATCCCTTCCCATGAGCTTGAGATTGAACTTCTCTCACGCTTGAAGATCACCAGTAAAACACTCAAGGATATCATCAGTGATCTTCTCGCGTACGGAGAAAAAATCCAGGAGTACAAACAGAAAGATGGGAAACTCCCTCGTTCCTATTTACACAAGCTTGGGCTCTTTCTTGGTTTTTGGATTACTATTGAGATGGACCAGTATATCAAACTCATCTTGGATAATGGTGAAGGAAAAAACCCACGGGTGGAAGCATATTGTCTTGACCCATCAATCGGCACGGACATTCTCAAGCAGGTTCATTGTAGCATCCATATGTCTGGAACGCTCGAACCATTGGATGAATATCGTGACTCCCTCGGTCTTCCCCTGGAAACCAAACTCGCAGTGTATTTATCACCGTTTCCCCCGGAGAATCGGAAAATCTTTTTTGTTCGTGATGTCACAACACGATATGATGAGTTAATGAAAGATAAAACCATCATGCCTCAGATGTGGCGACATGTCAGCGGTATCTGCAACACATTCCAGAAGAATATCATGGTGTTCTTCCCTAGTTTTAACACGCTGTCGATGTTTCGAAAGAACGGGCATTTCGCGGAGATTCAACGATGTCTCTATATAGAGGAACAACGCATGTCACAGTCAGAGCTCATGGAGTTGGTCACTGATTTTAAATCCTGCGGGGACGGGAATGGGGATGGTGCCGCACTTTTCTCCGTGATGGGTGGGCGGATCAGCGAGGGCATGGATTTCCCTGCAGAGCAACTCGAAATAGCAGTCATTATCGGCATCCCGTATCCGAAACCAACTGCACGCCAGCGTGGTCTGCAGAACTATTATGATCAGAAGTTTGGGAAAGGTTGGGAATACACGGTACAGGGGCCGGCTGCACGCAAAATGCTTCAAGCGATCGGTCGATTGATTCGTAATGAGAATGATCGCGGTGTTGCTGTGATCCTTGATAAAAGGGCACCGCGGTTTCATCAGTACATAAAAGATATGCAGGAATCAAGAGACCTTCTGAGCGACATCAGATCTTTCATGAAGCAATAAAGATTTTTTTAGAAAAAGCAGGAATGAACCCACGAAGGAATCATGTTTATCGTGGGAGGAGGTCAGGAATCCCATCTATGATAGGATATGTACATTGGCAGTGTGAGCAGGTAAACATTCCAGCGATGATTTCTCCTTTTTCCTCTTTTTTTACGTCAAGGATAAGTTCTCCTTTGCAGGTAGGACAGCAGAGTATTTTTACGATTTCTTTTTTCATACTTGTATCCCTTATTTAGTATTCCCCTAAATAGATTGTTCGTCTTTTTCCCGCATCTACGTCGTAGATAAACGTCCAATCTTCATCGGTGAGTTTCTTTGCATCCTCGATCATCTGCAGGTAATTTTTCACCTGGGAATCCATGAGATCTGCTTGGTGAAGAATGCATGCTTCCACGAGTTTTGGCATCTTTGGAGAACCCCACTCGTATTTACCATGGTGACTGAGTATAAGATGGATGAGTTGGTTCTCCAGCTCTTTTGGGAATTCTTTTCCGCTTGTTTTGAGCTCTTGGATTTTCTCTCTAATCCATTGCTCCCCAATCACGATATGGCCAATGAAGTTCCCTTCATCGCTGATATCGATGGCTGCGCCATATGTATATTCCTTTAGTTTCCCGACATCATGAAGTAGTGCACCACAGAAGAGAAGATCCTTATTGATATTCGGATACATCTCAAAAATATTCTGACAAAGGCGAATCACGCCAACGGTGTGCTCCATGTTTCCTCCGACGTAATTATGGTGATGCGAGATCGCAGAAGGCGAATGCGTATACAACATGACAAACTCCTGGTCGTTAAAGAAAGATGCAAGCAAGTGTTTCAACGGTTCATTCTGAACGGTTTTTATTTCTTTTTTAATGATTTCATAGAGTTCTTCGATCCGCTCTTCTGTTAAAGCCGGTAAGAAATCCGTGACATCGTACTCATTTGGAGCACATTTTCGCACCCCGCCCGTGTTCTCATTAACCGAGATTTGCAGTCTATCCTCATAATTTTCAACCATCCCGGTTCGAACTTGGACGACGTCACCTGTATTGAAACTTTCATAGAGTCGTTTCACCCGATCTTTGTTGTCCCCACCCCAGTACTTGACGCTGACTTCCCCGGTTTTATCTGTGGCAAGGAACTCGAAAAACACGCCTCGTTTATAGGGCCGCTGTGCTTTTTTTATTTTCACGGCAAAAAAATCATTGACCGCGTCGCCCTCCCGCAGGTTTTCAATATATTGTTCTTTCTTCCGTTTTCCTGTATCGGTTTGAATAATAGTTTGCTCATCTTTTTTCTTATCGTATTGGTAGATATCCACCATTATGGTAATCTCCCATGATCTGTTGTTTGATATCGTTTAGAGTTTATAGGTTTTTCCTTCTTTAACTATAGTTGTTTTAATGGGAAGTTTCTTGAATAATTCTGGATGCTCAGTATGAATCGGATAGAGCTTCTTTGGATGCACTGTGGTGATGAGTCCTTTGAGGTCGTCGCCGTTGATATGCCCAGAGCAGTGGGATTGAAAGAATTCGACGTCGAAATGTCGTAGCCAGTTCTTCATCCGGTCGTAGGATATTTCCATTTCTTCGTTGAATGGTTCGGAGAGTGAGTGGATGTATAATCCGTTTTTTGGTTTGAGGTCAATGAGGTCTGAGAAATACCAGAAGTTTAGGACCATCATGTATTTAGAGGGGTTTTTCGTGATGTCGGCTGCGGTGACAATGTTTGTGTAGTGTAACCGTTTTTTGATATAGGTGTCAGTGTAGTCTTCGTCGATGTAGGTTCCGGTGAGCCGTTTGGGTTTTAAAATGGCGAGGTTCGGGTCGTTAATTGAAGGGACCTTAAGTTTTTTGTCATGGCAGTATTGTTCTAAAAAGCAGGCGTGTTTGAAGTTAATCACTAAGATTTTTCCGAGGTCTTTTGCTATCGTGTAGAAGGTGGTGAACCGGTCAACGTCTTTGAAATTGAAATCGACGATGGAAAGGGTGCTGCGTTGTTGTATTTTCTGTTTGGAGTCACGATAGATTTTCTGTTCTGATTCATTGGTTTTCTTTTTATCGATTCTGGTTCCTTCGGTGATCATCGCTATTGGTTTTGTTTGTTGTGCTGCTGCTGCGAAGTCGTCGGTCATGTCTGCGTGTAATCCATGCATCCGCAGATCACCGGTGTAAATGAGAGGTCCTTTGGAGGTGTAGATGATAAATGCGTAAGCACCTGGTACAGAATGATCGACATGGATTGGTTCGACTTCAATGGAATCAATCTTAAATTTTTTTCCGCTAGAAAATGTATGAAATTTTCGTATCACAGGTGATATTTTATATCTAGAACGGTAGAGTGGTCTGATGCGGAAATCAATCACTTCGTTTTCGAGGTCTCGAGTGGTTTGCTCTGCGACCGCATCTATGATTCTCTTGCAGGTTTCCCCGCAGTAGATCGGGATATCTTTATGCAGGAATGAAATGTAGTTCGCATGGTCTGCATGGGCATGAGACAATACAATCCCAGAAACGACCGGTTCTTCCGGTTTTTTTCCATAGTGTTCGAGAAGATCGGTTCGGTAAATGCCTGGAATGTCTGGGAGCAACCCCATCTCCAGGAAATCTCCGATACCGTTTGCTGTTCTCGGATTTAGGAACTCTTCAAAATACTTTCCTCTTCGAGAAAAACTCATGCCGAAATCAAGGAAGATTTTAGTGCCATGATCATCGAGCAAGATTTTGTTCCCCCCGATTTCTTCGACACCCCCGTAGAAAGTTAGGCTAACCATTCATGCTCCCCGTTTTCATTCTCACACATAGAGCGTACCGTACATAAAGATTTGTACACGAAAACGAAAAGAAGAAAAAAAGAGGGTTGTTTATTTGATGCTGACCTTGAACCCGTCGTTGTCCTTTTTCTTTTCCTTTTTGTCAAGAACGATGTCAAGGATCCCGTTCTTGTAGGTCGCCTTTGTTGATTTGGTTTTGACATTACAGGGAAGCTCGATGAGTTTGTGATATTTACGCTTCGGTGCGTCCACCTTGATTTCCAGGGTGCCCTCGGTTGCGACCAGATCGATGTCGTCTTTCTCAACACCAGGAATTTCAACGGTGATCGCAACGTCGTTTTCCCCTTCGATAATGTCGGTGAGCGGCTCGATTGCCTCAGAGATTGTTGATACACCTCCGGGGGATTTTATCGATCGGTTCCCGAAATCCTCAATCTGAGGTTTCCCATCGGGGCCAAAGTCGATTTTATAGCCGTGCACAACGGGTTTCCCTGGTTGGGCGTTCGTAAACATTTTCATCATTTCTTCTGCCATTTTCTTGATATCATCCATCACTTTATCATCATTAAAAACATCTCGTATCCTGTCATCATTGAAGATATCTCTGAAGATATCATCGTCTCCTCGGAATGGGTCAATCGGGTTTCGTTTTTTTCTTTCGTGATCTTCATCATCAAAAGGATTCATATATTACTACCCCCTTTTTGGTTCTTTTCGATATACTACTTAGTAGAACCCCTATTTATAGGTTTCGTCTGTGTATTCAAGTTCTCTTTGAAGCTCTTCCAGGAGGAGTCTCGCTCTTTTGTTGAGTCTCTTTGGCGTTTTTACTTGGACAAGGACATAGAGGTCCCCCGATCCAGAGCTGTGGATTTTCGGCATACCGCTGCCTTTGAGCTTAAATAGGGTTCCGTTTTCTGTCCCTTCTGGGATTTTTAGCTTTTCTCTACCTTCGAGAGTCTCCACGATTAGGGTTGCTCCTAGGGCTGCTTGAGGAAATGAGACGTTGAATTTTCGGTAAAGGTCTACTCCTCGTCGTTCAAAAACCGGGTGCTCCTTCATATGGACTACAACGTACAAATCACCACTCTGGGTAGCGCCCTTCGGGTGTTCTCCTTGTCCTGCGAGCCGGAGTTGCGCCCCGTCATCGATTCCTTTAGGGATTTTCACCTCAATCTTCCTGGTTTTTTGTACGCTTCCTCGTCCTCGACATGAAGGGCATAGGTCTTCTATGACGGTTCCCTGGCCATGACATTTGGAACAGTCAGTAATCTGAGTGAACATACCAAACGCAGTCCGACGGGATGCCTGGAGTTGACCTGTGCCTCCACAGGTTGAACACCGTTTCGGGCGGGTCCCAGGTCTTGCTCCGCTTCCCCTGCAAGTATCGCAGAGTTCCGTTCGGGGCACCTCCAGTTCAGTTTCCATTCCCCGGTACGCATCTTCTAAGCGGATCTCAATGTCGTACCTGATATCACTTCCACGTTCGGCGCGTGGACGTTGAGTAAATCCATTCCTGCGGCTAAAGAATTGCTCGAAAATATCGTTAAAATCAAAACCCGTTCCTCGGAAGATGTCGCTAAAGTCTGCACCTCGAAAGATATCCTCCGAGGTGTACTGTTGATCAATTCCTGCATGACCGTGCTGATCGTACATTTTTCGTTTTTCGTCATCATACAAAACGGCGTACGCTTCTGAGATTTCTTTGAATTTTTCTTCTGCGCCTTTGTCTTTGTTCTTATCTGGATGGTATTGTAACGCGAGTTTCCGGTATACTTTCTTAATTTCTTCTTTACTTGCGGAATGATCTATTCCAAGGATTTCGTAATAATCTTTCTTTGCCATAGAACTAGGGCCTGTACATTCAAAAGGGGTATTTCTTTTTTATCATCACCTGGAATGGTCTAGAGCAGCACTCGAACTATCTGAAAGAGGATGTCTCCGAGGATGAATGCGGCGAGGAACCCGGCAAGTAGCGGGATCATAAACGGTATTTTTGGGGTGACCCAGATTTCTTTTATCCCGAGTTTTTCGAATTCCGCGAGTTCTTCATCAACATCGAAATTCTTTGGCATGTACACCAGTTTTCGTTTCCCGTCTTTTATTTTTTCCATAGGCCACACAAATGTTTGTTTTGCTTTTTCTACGGAGATCACATAGCCGAGCAAACAGTGAGGAAACCGTAGGTTTCTTTTTCCGATGTTAATAATCAACAGGCTTATAGGGATGAATAGGAAGAGGACTATTGCGTTCGCAAAGATAGTCCAGGATCCTGGGAGGAACGATGACCAGAGCGGAAAATCCCCTATGTGTGGTTGGATTGGGACGAGTATTGCTAGTGCCATAAGTGCTTTTGCGTCCGCACCCCCAAAAAGGAGGCGCATTTGGAAAAACGCATACATCAGAACAATCATAATCGGGATGAATACGAGGTACCAGATATTCGAGAACCCTCCATCAAGGTATTGAATCACCAGCAGAATTGCCCCAACGATCCCCATGATTACCCAGAGGATGTCTGCTGCCCGACGAGTTTTAATATCGGTATAGGAGGCGTACGCGAGAAGTACCGTTCCTGTCATCAGTCGAATTCCATTCAAAATTGTTGCATCAACCATCATAGAGGATAATAACAGAAAAGACCATATTAAGGTAATTGATTCATCATGCAAGGCTTTCAGAGGTTAATGTA
>Ga0209777_10003220_pt1 | contig 20521 bp, 12 predicted proteins | sample FrelakmetHBP12HB_FD_187147 | JGI IMG/M metagenome (GOLD analysis project Ga0209777, IMG submission 187147) | Freshwater lake sediment microbial communities from the University of Notre Dame, USA, for methane emissions studies -HBP12 HB (SPAdes)... | ecosystem: Environmental > Aquatic >...
GCGCGCGACCCCATACCCTATGGCTTTGTATGAAAAATCCGTTTGCGCTACTGGGCATTGCTCCGGAAATATGCAGCAGGTTAAGCGATGAGGACCTGTTTGTGCTGGTCAGATCAGCCTACCGGGCTTTGCAGACCATTTATCATCCTGATCGCGGCGGCTCGCATAAAAAAGCCATTGAAGTAAACCTTGCCTTTGAGATGCTGGATTACCGGAAGGACCAGGAACAATTTGCCGCGCATAAAGAGCGCTATGTTCAGCGGCTCTACCGAACTACCCGGGGCCGGGCACGCGAACTTGCCGCACAGCTGGAACAGCAGCAGAGAGCATATCACCAGACAGCGGTGAAGTACTATGAGTACATTCTTAGCGGGCTGGGCTGCAATGATCTCCACCAGTCAATAGCCTCGTTAACATCCGTAACGATCGGCCTTTATGATCTCGCCCTGCAAAAAAATCTGCCCCGCGCTCTTCCCGGATATGGCACCAATTACAAAAAAATCAGAATTGACCAGCATGGCCGCAGCTTTGTGAAAGAGGTGGGGAGCGCGCGATTTTATGAACGGAAATCCACCAAATTTCTGGGAACCATTGCCAAAGATGCGCTTGATATTCTCCCCCATTTACATGGGTATGAAACAACCCCCCATGTACCGTTCAACCTGCGCAGTGAGCAAAAACTGCTCGGATACCAGAAGCCGGTTTTTAAAAACAGTATCCTCCGGGAAAATTTTATTGCTTATTGCCTGCCACATCTTGTACCATTTATTCAGGAGCATAGTTATCTTGTTTCCATAAATACCAGGAACAGGGATCTGCTTCTTGACGGCGTTATTATAAAAATTACCCACGATGATGATACCAGCCGGTAATGCGTAAGCATACAAACGGCATGACCGCAGAGAAAGAATAGGATAGAGCAGTGGAGCACGAGCGCAGGGAGGTTTTTTACGCCACAACAATATTATTAGTGGCTTACGTCGCGACCCCGGCGGCGTGCGTATCATGCACAGGGCAGGCAGCTTCCAGAGGCTTCGACACAGGGGAATGCAATGGGATCTGGCAGGAGAGAATTCGCAAGGCACCTGCCGTTCCACGAAGAGCAAGCGGTTGTGTTGTGGCTAAAAACCCCCCCTGCGCTCTAGTAAATGACAGCACTGTAAATTTTGGGGAAAGTATTGAAATAAAATAGACGGAAGGGAGGGCTATACGGGGCATGCGTGAGTCAATAAAACAAAACAAGCGTGAGCGTATTTTGAAAGCAGCAATAGAGCTTTTCACAAAAAAAGGCTTTGAAATGACCAATGTGGAAAGCATTGCCCGCAAAGCAAAAATTGCGAAGGGGACGTTCTATAATTTTTTTGAAAAGAAGGAGGACGTGCTGCTCTACTTTCTTGATAAAGAAATTTCAAAAAGCGGCGACGAGATTGAGCGCAACTTAAGCTCAGCAAAAACTATTGCTGAGCAGCTGGAACTGGTGATTCCCTCCTATATTAAACATATATTCCCCAATAAGGAATTTACCAAAGTTCTCATGAAAGAGCGTGTAGTAAAAATAGGCACGGGGAAGAATAAGAATGAGCTCGTTCTGATGCAACTGGTGACAGAATTAATTGATCGGGCAAAACAAAGGAATGAAATTCGACAGGACATCGATTCACGGCGTTTAGCAGAAATGATATTTGGCTTCTATACCATGTATGTAATATACTGGGCTAATGGATTTATAAAAACTAAAAAGCAATGTATTGAACGGATTAACGAAGTCATAAGCCTGGTTATCCATGGTGCCGGTAAAAAATAACGGCAGCACCCTCACTTTCAAGACCTCATCGTAAATCCTCAGCCCCCTGTTTCTAACCGCTTGCCCTGCAATTTTATCCTGCGCTCGTGTCCCACTTCTCTACCCTATCCTTTCACTGCGGTCATGTTGTTTGTTGGTTTTATATTCCTTAATTTTGGGAAAAGATTTAATAAAAAATAACTTGACATGAACTGAGCGGCGCTATAATATGACCACGGTCATAAAAATATGACCGTGGTCATATTAAAAAATCCGCTACTACAGATCCGGGGAGGATATTATGGCTTTAAAGGACGATTTGATAGGCATTGCAGGTAAGGAATCTGTTTTTGATGATGAGGAAACCCTTATTTCCTATTCGCGTGATCAGAGTTTTGTGAATCCCCGCCGGCCCGACCTGGTTGTGTTCGCGGAGACGGTAGAGCAGGTGCAGAGCGTGGTGCGGTATGCGAACAAGACGCGCACTCCGGTAATCCCCTATAGCTCGGGGCTGAACCTGCATGGAGGTACGATTCCCCGGCAAGGAGGTATCGTTCTTAATCTTTCCCGGATGAATAAGATATTACAGGTGGATGCCGAGAACTGGTCTTGTGTGATTGAGCCGGGGGTAACGGTAAGTCAGCTGCAGGATGAACTGGGGAAGCATCAGCTGCGGGCAATGCTCCCGTTTGGGGTACCTCCGCGGCGCTCGGCGCTGACAAGCTATCTGGAACGTGATCCGGCAGTCGCAGCAGCGAGTTTTGAATACGGCAATGAGCTGATCATGGATACTGAGCTGGTGCTTCCCACCGGGGAGCTGTTCCGCACCGGGCTGTGGGCTTCAGGGAATACGCCGGGGTCACCGATGGGACCAGTACGGGCTATGGTTAACCGGCTGTGGACCGGAGCGCAGGGGACGCTGGGTATCATGACGAAGATGAATATCAAAGTGGAGTATCTGCCGGTAAAAAGAAAGGTTTTGCTTTACCAGTTTGATTCCTTCCCGGAGGCAATAGAACCTCTCAGATTGATACAGAGAAAAGAGATAGGGCATGAATGTTTTCTGATCAACAACTTTAACCTTGCAGCTTTGCTTTGCAAAGATTGGACAGTACCTGAAAAATTTCCAGCACCGATGATTAAATCAGGGGAATTTGATACTCTTCGACAGAAACTTCCTGATTGGCTGATGGTCCTCTGTTTAAATGGCGGCCCCCGGATGCCGGAGGGTAAAATAGCGTATGAAGAAGAGGCGCTCAAAACCATCGCTTCGTCGGCACATTTGCAGAGTTATAACGGCGGGCAGTTCGAGAGTATGCTGCTGGGTGAAATGCTGCGTCCCTGGGGAATATTGAAAAAGTTCTGTTACCGTGGCTCTGTCCACGATGTTTCATTTAAGACCCCGCTTAATAAGGTTCCGGTGTTTCAAAAAATCCTTATGGAATTTATAAACGAATATAACTATCCCTTGCAGGACATTGGCATATACGTCCTGCCGATTGAACGCGGGCGTGCGTGCCATTGTGAAGCTGATTTCCATTGTGATCCGAATAACCAAAACGATGTGGAACGGGTAAAGAACCTCTGGCAGGAAGTGAGTAAAAGATTTATTGATGAGGGCGGCGCCTTTTTTGACAGGCCTTATGGGATATGGGCAGATCTGGTGTACAGCCGTGCCGGAACCTACACGCAAAAGCTTAAAGAGATAAAACGGGAGATTGATCCGAATCATATCTGCAATCCGGGACAGCTTTGTTTTTAAGACAACAGACAGGGAGGAATAAACCCATGACCTATTATGAAAAAAAACCTGAAAAGAAATTTTTTGAGAAGACGCTGGAAGACTACCGGGATTCGATCTGGGGGTGCGCCCGGTGCAACCACTGCCAGAACCAGTGGGGATGGAACATAAAAAGTGCCGAGTTTTCGGAAATCTGTCCTGCCTTCCATGAATACCGGATTTTCCCCTACTCTGGTATGGGAAAAATGCACATAGCGCGGGCTTTGCTTGAGGGCGATTTTGATTATGAGGACGCTCCGGAAGTGGCAAAATTTTTATATACCTGCACTACCTGCGGCGCATGCGAAATGAACTGCCAGCGAATGCAGGATAAGGAACCGCTGCAGGTGAATGAGGTGCTGCGGGCGCTCTTTGTTCAGGATGGGATTGGCCCCATGCCGGAGCACAAGAACCTTATCAAGAGCGTGAAGAACTATGACAATCCGTGGATGCAGCCGCGCACGCAGCGTGACCGGTGGGCACGCAAGCTCGGCATTAAAGATGTGAGCAAGGAGAAGGCAGAGACGCTGTTTTTTGTGGGGTGCACTTCTGCTTTAGACAACACGCAGTGGCACGTCGCGCAGAATACCGCCAGGATACTGCTCAAGGGTGGTGTTGACCTTGGCATGCTGGGCAAAGATGAGATCTGCTGCGGCAGCCCGGTAGCGCGGATTGGTGATCGGGAAACGTTTATGGATCTGGCGTGGCGCAATATTGAGATGTTAAACAAGAGCGGGGTGAAGGAAATCGTGGCATTTTGTCCGGGATGTTTCCGGGCCATTACGCATGATTATAAGGAAATCCCCAAGGCAGAAAAGCTTAAAGCAAAAGTCTATCACTCGTCCCAGTACATTGACAAGCTGATTCAAGACGGCAAGCTGAAGATAAATGGTGAGCTGAAAATGCGCGTTACCTGGCACGATCCCTGTCACCTGGGGAGACACCTGGGGATTTATGATGAGCCGCGCAGGATTTTAAACGCTATTCCCGGGGTAGAACTGGTAGAGATGGAACGCATCAAGGACCAGTCGTGGTGCTGCGGCGGCGGCGGCGGAGTGCGGACCGCATTTATGGATTTTGCCCAAAAGACCGCAACGAAACGGCTTCAGGAGGCGAAAAAGACCGGGGCCCAGTCAATTATAACCGCATGCCCATTCTGTGAACAGAACCTGGGGGATGCCGCGAGTAAAATGGATGATGGTTTGGAAGTTAAAGATCTTACTGACCTCTTAATAAATGTTCTTGACATAGAATAAAGATAGTGGGGGTACAAACGATGAATACCATGAAGCAAAAAGTAATTCAAAAAAAGCTGCCCCGCGATGCTTACAATGCCTTGAAGAGTGTGGTCGGGGAACAGTGGATTTATGAGCAGCGCTCAGTGGTGGAGACCTACAGTAAGCTTTCCATTGAGGGTTTTAGTTATATTAAAAAGCATGAAAAAGATCCTCATGTACTGCCGGCGTGCGTTGTGCTTCCCGCTTCAACGGAAGAGATTCAGACGATCGTGCGGATTTGCAACCGCTACCACATTCCGTTTATTCCCTTTACCAACGGGCAGGTATTCTGTAATCCCACGACGCCGGACCCCACGCTGATTATCCATCTGTCGCGCATGAACAAAATTATTCATATTGATGTGGAAAATATGAATGCCACGCTGGAGGCGTATGTTGATTATGGTCAGTTGCAGGCTGAGGCGATGAAGCGGGGGCTGTGGAATGGCGGAAGCCCGCTGGCAACGGCTCTTTGCAAACTCGCTTCACAGTTTGCCTTTGCCGGGCTGTGGCAGACAGACTTAAAGTACGGGCTGCTCAGCCGCAACATAGTGAGCGTCAAAATGGTGCTTCCTGATGGGGAAATTCTTACCACCGGATCACGCTGCATGCCAAAAGCCGGTGATTTCTGGGAATATGGTCCGGGGCCGGACTTGCTCGGGCTGCAGCGATCGGGGATTGGCACCAACGGCATTGTAACAGAAATTACGGTCAAACTTCATTCGTGGGTCGGAGACAAGGCATTCCCGGAGATCCCTGCGGGGAGGCCCAGTTTAGCTGATGTGCATGAGCCGAAATATGACAATCCGCCTGCGCCCTTGAAAAACCATAAACTCTACTGGGTGGAGTACAAGGATTTTAAATCGCAGATTAAGGCAATGCGGGAGATTGCCCATGCCGGCATAGCCATTGGACTGAATGCTACCGGAGTGTATTCAGCATATTACTGTTCACAAACCCAGGACATGACGGTCGAGCGCTGCAAAAATAAATTTTTCCCTGAATGGAACACCTATATAATCCTTGCGAACACGAGTTCGGATAAGCAGATCGAATATGAGGAAAAGGTTCTCCAGCAGATTATCAAGGAAAATGGCGGCACATTCCTTTCAGAATCCTATAAGCCTGAAGTGTTTGAAGCACTAAAGCCCTGGAATTATGACTGCATACGGCATTCCACGGGATACCGGATGAATCGCAAGGCATATCTTAATGCCTGGCTGCCGCAAGGGCCGTTAAGCAATGCTGTTGTGACCTCGAGGGAATGGAAAAAAGCCATACAAACATTTGGCGAGCTTGACATAACCGACCTGGGGGGCATAGATGACACCCCGTTTATCTATATGCTTCAGCGCGGCCATTTCTGCCTGTTTGAGACTGATAATTATCCGGACCCGACACTTCCCGATGAAATAAAAAAGGCCGCTGCTTATGGCATATATGGCGCTGCTACATTTATAAAATATGACCTGGGGCCACAGCTTATGGCGTTTTTAAATGTAGAGCCGTTTACCACCATGTTCCCGGAAGCCGGTCCCAATGGACATCTGTTCATGAGAAAGATCAGGAAAGTTTTTGACCCCAACAGTGTTGCCTCGCCGGGGCGCCAGGTTTTTACCGAGGAGGAATGGCAGCAGTTCCCGAAGGAATTCAAGGGTTTGTTCAACCAGATGCGCGCAATGCAGGGACTGGGAGCAGTGGAATAACGGGAGAACAGACTAACTCTGCAATGAGTGCGGGAACGGAGGGGAGGAAAACTGCATGAATCCGGTAGACACCTCAAAACAAGGCGGGGATTTTCCCTGAATATTGTTAATAAAAATTCTTGACTTCATAACCAAAGGATAATAAGTGTTGCTCAATAATTCCCTGTTCCAGTGATAACTGCACAACCTGCGGGATTAACTGAATCCAGTACTATCAAAAGGAGCCTACTGTTGAACCAAAATATGACCAGTAAATCGTAAGAACGACTTGAGCGGAGCAACGTAAAGCACATAACCATATATCAGCACGCATTATCCTTAGCACCACAAAGGCAGAAATTATGAATAGTTCTGCGTCGGAATGTGCATTAGGAAGCAATGTACCGCCTTCAGGGCATAGACACTATATCCCTGTCGGCGGTTTTTTTATTGCGCCGCCAGTCTCATATCACACTGTGTTACCAGCCCTGCTGAGGCGGCACCTGCAGCGTCTGGATACGAAACGGCCCACTGCGCTGAAGGCATGTTTTAAGCGAGTAATGCGTAACGGTCTTAATTGATATAATAAACATAGAAAGGAGGGCTATTCATATCATTGTGAAGCTTTAAGCCAGTAAAATTTATCAGAAATCTAATTTGAAAAGAAGGGAGAGAAATGATGAAAACGAAAAGAGGTTTTATATTTTCTATTATAGCCTTGAGCATCATGCTCAGTTTTTCTTTATCGACCCAGACTCTGGCGGAGGAGGTCACGGGGATAACGCTTGAAAAATATTTAGAGCAATATAAGGGCGTAGCAATTAAAGACCCGGCTTATATTGCGCAACTTGAGAAAGAGCGCAAGGAATATGGAATTTCCGCCAGAGACATTCAGGTAATGAACTTGTATTACATGAAGTTCATGCAGTTTAAAACCTGGGATGTTGCCTTTGGCAGGCTGCCGCTGCTCAGAGAGGACGGGCAGGTACGGGAACGAGTGGTTACAAGACAGCAGATGACCATGCCGCCGGAATCAGGAATAGAAGTTAAAGGTAACTTCGCCTTTTTATCACCGAATGAAGTGAGGGGCATGAAAGCCCTGATGATAACCTACTATAGCCCAACCAAAGAGAGTGATTACTGGATGTATGTGCCATCTCTGCGAAAGATTAGACGTATATCTGCTGCGGACCGGGATGACTCCTTCTTCGGCTCTGACTGTACCTGGGCAGATGCTGCTGATATAAAGGTGGATGAAGAAAAGCACCGTATCCTGCGGGAGGCGCCGTACCCCACACAATGGGACGCAAAGATATATGATGAGCCTGACACGGCAGCATGGGAACATGTTTTTGACCCAAGCTGTGCCGGAAAGGTGGGCGAAGAACGTGATAAATGCCAGGGTATCAAGAACAATTATCCCTTCAAATTCCCCCTGGATCCAGGAAGAAAACCGGTGACGGATAACCTGGGGCCGATGTGCTACGTGGTGGAAAGCATCCCGCAATGGCCTACCTATTATGCCAAGAAGATAACCTGGTATCATAAGGATTATAAATTTTCTCTGTGCCAGGACTACTATGATGAACGGGGGAGGCATATAAAATATTTCAAGAGGACGTACATAAAAATTGGCGAACAGCCGGGTGTGCCCGGGACCACGTGGTCACAAAACTGGTGGTTCGTTAAGACTCTTACGACTGGTCATGCAACTTTTCACGATGTCATAAGCCAGGTGGCCAACACGCCCATAAAAGAATATCAATTTACCCAGTCATCCATGGTCGGCACGGGCAGATGAGGTGTAACCATCGGGCATATTTAAATTGTCTGCCCTGGAACCATCAGTTTGCCCCAGGGCAGACAGGAAGGGGAGGAACAATGTCAGCAAAGAGAAAAAACATTTTAAGCTTAAAAATTTTAATTTTACTCGTGATGGTATTCTCGGTCATGGCTTTTATGTGCCAGTGCGCTTTCGCGTTAGAGACAGGGTCCCCCAGGCTGGAAGTTTGGGGCTATGTGCAAAACGAGTCGGCATGGCATTATACATCGAATCCCGGACTTAAAAATATCTTCAAATACAAGACCGTTGCCCCTGGTTTGGGAAATTTTGGCCACCCGGCGGCTTTTTTAGTAAACCGCCTCTCGCAGCAGAATATTGTGAAGAACCGTGACTCGCTCATGATGTTTGAAAACAGCTTTAACATGAAGATGTTGTATAAAATCCTTGATTGTCAAAATCAAAAACTGTCAGTTTTCGGCCGTATCTACACGCTGGTCGATTCCGTGAATGACTTGACCAACGATATCGGCTGGCGCGCAGGCGGTCTTCCCGGCGCAAGGCGTGGAGAAGGCAACGCCGGGCATTATTACCGGAATGATATGCACTGGCGAACTACGGAAAGAATACCCCGTGAATTTTATGTGGATTATAACATTCCACAGATGGACCTGCGCATCGGGAAGCAGATGATTGTGTGGGGAGAAATCGATGGTTTCAGACTGTTAGACCTGGTAAATCCCTTTGATCTGCGGGAATTTATTCTTGATGATTACGAGGATAGCCGGATACCGCAGTGGAGCGTGGACCTTAAATGGAGGTTTTTGGAGAATAAACCTGATCAATACCTTGAGTTTGTGTTTATCCCTGATTTTGAAGCAAATCAGATAATGAAGGAAGGGAGCCAGTGGGCAGTAGATGAGCTTAAGGTATACTATGCCGGGGACAGAGCATTTTCATATGTAGATAAATACAACCTGTTTAGCCGGCGGTATCACTATGAAAACAAGTATTCAGAGCCTGCGGAAACTATCGAGAACTCCAACTACGGGGTACGCTACGGCGGCGTCAAGCAGATGAAAGGCGGAGCACTCTCATACACGTTCAGCTACTTATACACATGGGATTACAGCTGGGCGCCCTTTGTTAAGGGCTGGTATATGCCGGGAGTAGGCAACGTCAATTCCCATCATTCGATTCCGGGGATTACTGATTTGTTTCTTCTCGCACCGACAACTATTGAGCGCAAGTATAACCGCATCCACGTTTTTGGAGCTACCTTTAATAAGGTTATCGGCAAATGGGCGTTCAGGGGTGAGGGAGCTCTTTCCCTGCATAAATATTTGGCGGTTGATCCGCTGTTAAGCGGCAAAAATGGGCAGTCCATGGAAAGGAAGGGAAACACGTTAGACTACTGCCTTGGATTTGACCGGACAGTATTTACCGACTGGTTCTTAAGCGGCCAGATTATCCAGAATATTGTCCTTGATGCTCCCGGGCATATGGTCAAGGGCCTGTCATTGAAAGAGAGAAAAGCCCTCGACACTCATTTTACCTTTGTTGTGTCAAAGCCGTTTAAACGGTTTAACGATCAGGTGGGTATATCAGCTCTTATTGCCTATGGAACAGTTGGTGAATGGTGGATGGCACCTAAAATATGGTGGGAGGTGACGCAGAACATCAAGGCAAGCCTGGGGGCTCAAATCTTTTTAGGCCAGCATTATGATACCCTGGGCCAGTTTAACCGCAATAGCAATATTTACACGATGCTGAAATACAGCTTTTAGTGAGAGACCGCAGAAGCTGGCGACGGAGCATAGAAAGGAATTGGGAACATGACAAAGAAAACGTATAGCCGGATCGTAGCCGAGTTTATTATTAAATTCAGGGTTATTCTGCTTATCATTGTTGGCGGGCTTTCGATCTTCTTTATGACCAGGTTTGCCGGTATAGCGGTCATCACCAATCTGGATGATTTTGCACCGTTTGGACATCCCTATGTCAAGGTCCAGAAGCTGATGGAAAAATGGTTTAAGGGCGGCAATATGATCCAGGTTGAGGTGGAGGTAAAAAAAGGCGATATCTTAAATCAGGATACCCTAAAAAAAATCCTGCGCATCAACCGAGACATCATGTTTCTGGATGGGGTAATTGTCGCCCGGCTGCATTCCATTGCTGACACGAAAGTGAAAATGACCAAGGGATATCCCGACGGGTGGATCAGCAAGCGCCTGCTCGTGATGATACCGGAAACGCCGGAACAAACGCAGGAATTAAAAGAGGCCATTTTAAGCGATGAGCTTATTTACGGCCAGTTTGTTTCCACTGATTTTAAAGCGGCAATGATCAGGGCGGATTTTAAAGAAGACATCGACTATAAAAAACTGTTTAACGATTTGTACGACATTCAGCAACGCGAGACCGATGCAAATACCATTATCAACATATCCGGCAGGCCGATTATGCTGGGCTGGATCGATCGTTACCAGCATAAACTTATACCCTTGTTCGGTGTCTCCCTGCTGGTAATGGGAACCCTGCTGTATCTATGCTTCAGAACCATCGCGGGTGTTGTGCTACCCATGGTGACAGCCCTGATCAGCGTGTCCTGGGGTCTGGGGCTGCTGGCGATACTCGGGTATTCAATGGACCCCATGGCTGCAGTTATACCCTTTCTGATCCTGGCCATCGGGATAAGCCATTCAGTCCAGGTGGTGAAACGGTATTACGAAGAATGCGGCAAGGGCTGCACGTCAAAGGATGCTGCTGTGGAATCGGTAGCGGCACTGATGGCTCCTGCTTTGGTTTCGGTGATAACGGACGCCTTCGGCTTTTTCACCATGATAACGGTTAAAATCCGCATGCTGAGACTGCTGGCCATTATCGGCACCCTTTCCCTGGCCAGTATCACGTTCATGGTGCTCATATTTCTGCCGGTCTGCTTTTCCTTTCTGCCGACGCCAAAACAGAGCACGGTGCGGCGCGAGGAAATGGCAGGCGGTTTTCTGAACAAGGCGCTGCTATGGATATCGAACCGTTCCACTGAAAAGAAGGGTGCCTGGGGATTTATGGCGCTGCTGGCAGTATTGGTAGTGATAGGGCTCATAGGAACCAGCCAAATGCAGATCGGCGGCCAGGCTCCGGGTGCAGGGGCGTTTTATATGAGTTCCCCGTACGCGCAAGAGACGGCAAATATCGCCAAGAAATTCCCCGGCGCCATATCTTACTCGCTTATCATAAAGGGCTCTGCAGAGAATGACATTCAGCGGCAGGATGTTCTTAAAAACATTGAGCATCTTCAGGATTATCTCAACCTGGACCCGAAGGTCGGCGGCAGCCTGTCTGTTATTGATTTTCTAAAACGGATGAATGTCGTTATCCACGAGGGTGATGAACGCTATTACCACATTCCCCGCATTGGAGACCCGGACATCGGCTATTATGAGGATACGGAGATGGTGCAGAAGGCGGTGGGAGAGTACCTCTTCATGTACAGCCTGGGCACAGCCGGTGAATTTGATTTTCTGGTGGACTACGAATATAAAAACACCAACATCAACGTATTTCTGAAGGACATGGAGGCCCAGACCATACGGGATATCATAGCAAAAACAAAAGATTATGTAGCCAAAAACTGGACCGTTAAAGGGGTGACCGTGGAGATAGCCGGGGGATTGGCCGGGGTGGTTGGCGCAATCAATGAAGAGCTCGGCACCGGACTGGTCGAAAACATGCTGCAGATTACCGCCATTGTTTTCTTTTTCTGCGCTGTGCTGCTGCGCTCGATAGTAGGCGCAACGCTTATCATGATCTCCCTGTATACCAGGGTTCTGGTGTGCTATGGCGTCATGGGCTTTGTCGGTATACCCTTAAGCCTCTACACCATGCCGGTAGCCTCCCTGGGCATTGGCATTGGCGTGGATTATGTAATTTATGTCATCGTGCGCATGCAGGAGGAATTGGTCGACTCAACTGGTGATTATGTAAAAGCCAGTGAGAGAGCCCTGACCACCACGGGAAGAGCGGTTTTCTTTACCATGATGGCTGTTGTGCTTGGATGCGTAATTTTCATTTTCTCTCCGTTGAAATTCCACATGGAACTGGGACTCATGGTGGGTACCATTATCTTCCTGAACGGATTGGGGTCCATCATCTTTGTTCCTAACCTTTGTTATTTAGTAAAGCCCAAGTTCATGCATCGATTTGTTAAAAAGTAGAATACGGAGGTATGGTGATGGATAAACAATCTCGTGCAGGAGTTTTTACGGCGAACATACTGGTTTTAACGATAGCGATATGTTTAGTTTTTGGATTGACGCCGGTCAGTGTAAAGGGTGAATCCTCTGTAGCTGATGCGTCAGTGTCCCAGGCAGAGTCTTCATCTGTGGTTATGAACTCAAGCCTGTTTGGCCTCTGTTTCAGCGGCCAGAATAATGGCTGGCTGGTGGGGAAATTAGGCGCCATCGTATGCACCAGGGACGGTGGGAAAACCTGGTCATTGCAAAAAAGCGGTGAGAAGCTCCATTTATATGATGTGAGCTTTTGTGATGACACTAATGGCTGGGCAGTGGGTGAAAGCGGCTTTATTCTCCATACCACGAACGGCGGAACTACCTGGTCACCGCAGCAGAGCGGGGTCACCGGCAACCTGCGGGGCATTCAGTGTCTTGATGCCAGCACTGCCTGGGCTGCAGGACAGGAAGGTGCCCTGTTAAAAACAGTGGACGGGGGGAAAACGTGGATACTGCAGCAAAAGGCGCAGGATATGCTCAAGCAGTTAAACAGGAAATTCCTCCCCTCGTTCTTCTGCGTCAGGTTTAGTGATGCGCGCAATGGCTACGCGGTAGGGCATCCCGGCATTATCCTGCACACTGCGGATGGAGGTGAGACCTGGCAGCAGCAGTCAAGCGGAACAAGCGTGGTATTATACAAGGTAGCAATCCTGGACCATAACACTGCCTGGATATCCGGCGGCGGAGGAGTTATTCTGCACACGACAAATGGTGGTGCAGCATGGGTGATGCAAAAAAGCGGGGTGAACTTTATGCTTAACAGCATTGCCTTTGCCGGCGCGATTAAAGGGTTTGCTGTCGGTCATAAATGTATTCTTCACACCGAGGATGGAGGGGGTACGTGGTCAAAATTTGATATTCCTTTATCACGGTGGCTTTGCGCTATAAAATTCATTGACGCACAAAATGGCTGGACGGTAGGAGATTCCGGTACCATTTATCATACTGAGGACGGGGGTAAGAGCTGGAAGCTGATAAGTGCCCAACTAAAGTAACATTACCACCATGCCGGCGCACTACACCCTATAGCCGGTGCATGCCTTATTCCAGAAGATAAAACAGTACAGGATAATTTATTGCTGCGGTAACACCATAAAAGTGAACTGACTGGTCAGTGCACAAGGTGCTGACAGCAAGAATCAGAACCGGCTTTTGTCCCTGGGAAAACTATTTTTACTAACATTATGACGAGGATGCGGTAATGACTTTGCCACGGGGCGCATATCAGGCTCTGGCCGACGCACTTGGTCCGGAACATGTTTGTGATGATCCTGCTGTGACCGGGGCCTACAGCTATATGTGGCTTATCTATGCTACCCATGCACAATCAGGACGCTATTTGCCTGCGGCGGTGGTGCTTCCCGGCACAACTGAGGATATACAGACAATAATCAAACTTGCCAACCGCTACCAGTTTAACTACATTCCCGTCGGTACTAATTTCATCCCCCCCACGGTACCCACCCGTTCCGATACGATCATCATTGACCCGAAACGCATGAACCGGGTTCTTGCAATTGATGAACAGAACATGTACGCGGTGGTCCAGCCCTATGTAACCTACGCCCAGCTCCAGGCAGAGACCATGAAAGCAGGGCTGACGTTGAATACCCCTGAGGCTGGTTCACAAGTCTCAGTAGTCGCCAATAACCTGTCTTTCGGGCTGGGCGGAACAAGCCATAAGTTCGGCTTCAACCGGGGCGTGCTCGGGTGTGACTGGGTGCTGCCCAATGGAGAACTGCTGCGCATTGGCTCCAGGGGTAGTGCCCAGGCTGACTGGTTCTGGGGGGATTGCGCGGGATTGAACCTGAAAGGGCTGCTGAGAGCTGACTCGGGTCATATGGGAGGCCTGGGAATGGTGACGGCAATGGCGGTGAAGCTTTTTCCCTATCCGGGCCCCCGGACATTTCCGGTAAAAGGCACTAACCCGAACTATTCCGCTGAATTTCCCGATGACCGCTTCCGGCTGAATCTTATCAAGTTCCCCGCGAAAGAAATTATTGCTGATGTGATGTATGCAATAGGACATGCAGAAATAGCAACCGGCGTGCATGGAGAGCAGGCCATCATGGTGTTATGCGGCGCATCTCCGTCAGTTGAATACTTCTGGGAAAAGTACCCGCGTTTTCAGGAGGAATTCAGGAATGTTCTTTCTGTTACCCTGGTGGGCTATTCTTCGCCCCGGCAGCTTGCGTATGAGCAAAAAGTCCTTGATGCCATCGTAGCGGAGTTTGGTGGAGCATATATCGGACAGGAGTCTCCGCTGTGGGAGATCGGGGAAAACCTGTTGGGGGAATATACCCGGTGCGGCCTCTCTAATCGGCTGTTCAGGGTTTCCGGGGACTTTTTTACCATGGGCGGTTTTACCTATGACTCCATCAACCATAGTTTTAAAATGAGCATTGATTATTCATGGCCGTTAATTGAACAGGCCATAGCACAGGGACACCTCGTTCCGGATGACACCCGTAATGACTGGGTGAGCTCTGCGCAAATGGGGCATTTTTCTGAAACCGAACCGCTCATATATTTTGAGCATGATTTTAACGCGGGAGCCGCGTCTATGGGAGGCTACGTTCAGACAATTGCAGAAGCGATAAAACAGAAGATGATGCCCTCCTGGCCCATGGGGGCCATGAATTATATAACCGGACCCCAGATGTGCAACTATCATGAGCTTGTTCTAAAAATAAAAAAGGCCCTTGATCCAAAACTGACTTCAAATCCCGGATATCCAATACCACGAGAGCCACCGGGATAATTTTGAGCAGGTGATTGTCTGCGGCCCGCTGACAGGGCTGATATCCCAGTGAATAGTGAGAGCCGGGAATCGGATAGGGCTGTCATGCTATATAAACTTACATTAAAAGCACAGTTATAAGGAGGTATACATGAGTTTACCCAAAGGAGCATATGAGGCATTAGCCGATGTGCTGGGCCCGGAGCATGTATGCGATGACCCTGCGGTGACGAGCGGCTACAGTTACATGTGGCTGATATACAGCACCCATGCTCAGTCCGGCAGATACCGGCCTGCAGCTGTTGCGCTGCCGGGAAGTACCGATGATGTCCAGAGGATAATCAAAATTGCCAACCGCTACAAATTTAATTATATTCCCGTCGGCACCAACCTTCTGCCTCCCACCATTCCCACGCGCGCAGATACGGTGGTAATCGATCCGAAGCGGATGAACAGAATTCTTGAGATTGATCAGGAGAACATGTATGCGGTCGTGGAACCCTATGTCACCTATGCGCAACTGCAGGCAGAAACACAGAAGCGGGGTCTTACCATAACGGTGGCAGAGGCAGGCGCCCAGGTATCGGTGGTAGCCAACAACATGTTTCAGGGGATGGGCGGGACCGGGCACAAATTCGGTTACAACCGAGGGATACTGGGCTGTGACTGGGTATTGCCCAATGGTGAACTGCTGCATATCGGCTCACGGGGCAATACCGGCGGCGACTGGTTCTGGGGGGACTGCGCAGGACTGAATCTCAAGGGACTGCTGCGCGCCGACTCCGGCCACTGCGGCGGGCTGGGGATGGTCACGGCAATGGCGGTAAAGCTGTTCCCGTATCCGGGACCGCGGCAGTTTCCGGTAAAAGGGGCAAACCCCAATTTTTCCGCAGAGTTTCCCCAAGACCGTTTCAAGGTGAATCTCATAAAGTTCCCCAGCCGGGAGAAGCTGGTTGACGCGATGTATGAGATCGGGCACGCGGAAATCGCGGCAGCAGTGCATGAGGAGCCGGCGAGCATGATTTTATCGTACGAATCGCCCTCGGTTGAATATTTCTGGGAGCACTGGCCGCAGTTCCAGAAAGAGTGGCGGAATGTTTTATCGGTAACGCTCATAGGATTTTCATCTCCCCGGCAGATTGCCTATGAGAGCACCGTGCTTGATGCGATTGTTAAGGAGCTTGGAGGCGAATACATACAAGAAAACTCTGATTTATGGAAGATAGCAGCCATGGGCAATCTGGGGGAACAGATAAGAACCGGCATGTCCAACAGGCTGTTCCGGATTGCAGGAGATTTTTTTGTGGTTGGCGGCTTTGCCTTTGACTCTCTTGATCAGAGCCTGAAGATGAGTAAAGAGTATATGTGGCCGATCATTAATGAAGGGATTGCAAAAGGGCACTTTGCGCCGGATGACACGGAGAATGACTGGCTGAACTCCTACCAGATGGGTCATTTTTCCGAGACCGAGCCGCTCATCTACTTTGAGCACGATCTCGGCGCGGGAGCCACGTTTCTGAACGGCTACGTGCAGACCATTGTAGAAGCGGTGAAGCGGAAGATGTGCCCGACCTGGCCGCTGGGTCCCATGACCTACATTACCGGGCCGCAGATGTGCAACTACCATGAGCTGCTGTTGAACATAAAGAAGGCCATTGACCCGCGCCTGACGTCAAATCCCGGGTATCCGGTACCGCCGGCGCCACCGGCACCACCCGAGAAATAGAAAAAATTTCTTAGAAAAACGCATGTTGGAGGAACCCCATGTCAGCAAAAGTTCTTGCTAAAGTAGATTACATCAAGCCCCTGGAGGATATTCCCTATCGTGAAGTAGTTGCGCAGAAGGACAGTTATCATAAAGAAGTGAGGGATAGCCTTGCTGCAATTGTTGGTGATGAACACGTAAAGGATGACCCGGAAACCGTCAATCAATATTCCCGGGACATGAGTCTGGAGCCGTCAGGCAGGCCATCTTTTGTCGTATTCCCCAATAATACCGAAGAGGTTTGCAGGATTGTGAAGCTTGCCAATGAGTTTCTTTTGCCTGTTGTGCCGGCGAGCTCCGGCACTCACACCTGCGGGTGTGCTATACCGCGGATGGGCGGGGTGGTGGTTGATCTTTCGGAATGGAAAAAAATTTACAAAATTGATTATCGCAATCGTGCTGCCCGGATAGATCCCGGGGTGACCTTCGGACAGCTTCAGGGAGCCCTTGAGCAAGAGGGCTTGAGGTCTGTAATGCCGCTTCTTCCGCGCCGGGACCAGTCAGTACTTACCTCGCGGTTTGAGGCTCAGCCGGTAACGATTCCTGAATTTAATTACAGCGAGCCCATATACACGGCAGAGATTGTTATGCCCGGAGGGGAGATATTCCGCACCGGAACCGCATCCCTTGGTCCACCGGAGGTAAACCAGACAGACCTGGTCGGGCCCTGGGGGCCGGGGTTTGACTGGAACCGTTTGTACACGCGGGCGCAGGGCACGCTGGGGATTGTGACCTGGGTAAATATCATGGCAGAGGAGCTGCCGCTGAAACAGAAGATATACTTTACCGCCTTTGAAGGCATCGAGGGCCTTGCCTCATTCACCTACCGGATTTTAAGAAAATGGATTGGCTATGAGTGCTTTGCGCTGAATCGCACTGCGCTTGCCTGGATTCTGGCGGAGAAGATGCCGGCGGATTATGCAGCGCTGCAACGGAGACTGCCGGAGTATGTGCAGGTATTTTGCATCGGCGGGCTGAAGCTGTTTCCGGAGGAGCGGATCGCCTATCAGGAAGCGGATTTCTTGGAGACCGCCCAGGAATGCGGGGTGAACCCGCAGGTCTCAATGCCTGAAGCGCCGCAGGCAGCCTCATTTTTTATGAAGAATTTACGAAGGTGCTGGGATACAGACCCGTACTGGAAAGATGCCTGCCGGGGAGCAAGCGCTGATATATTTTTTATAACCACCATGAACAGGGTAAAACTATTTATTACTGCCATGCAGGAGGAATGCATGCGGGCCGGCTACAACTATCAGGATATCGGCATGTACCTGCAGCCCGTAGAGAACGGCCGGGCTGCCCATCTTGAATTCAGCATCCCCTACAATCCCCAGGACGCGGAAGAGTGTGCGCAGGTCAGAAGACTGCACGCCGCAGCAAGTCTCACCATGTACACGCTCGGGGCATTGTTCACCCGGGCCTACGGGATGTGGGCCGAGCTGGTACAGGGGAGAAATGCGGTCCAGTACCAGACGGCAAAGATGATCAAAGAGGTGCTTGATCCTAACAACATAATGAACCCGGGGAAACTCGGATTTTAAGGAGAGGGGAGGGAGCAGGGTATGAGTCTTGAAAAATACCGGTGGGATCTGGTTAACTGTGAGCGCTGTTCCATGTGTAAATGGGTTCATCCGTGGAGTGTGAAAAGCGCTGACCGGGCACGGATCTGCCCGTCGATGCAGAAATACTTCTTTGATGCGTATTCGGCGCAGGGTCGATTTGATCTCGCACGGGCGCTCCTTGAACATGAAATAGAGATTACCGACAAGGTGCTCGAGGTGATTTATGCCTGCACGCTCTGTGGCGCGTGTGATGTCACCTGCAAATTTACCCGGGACATGGAGCCGCTGGAGATTCTGCACGAGCTGCGGAAATATGTGGTGGAGCAGGGAAAGGGGCCGCTGCCCGGGCACATGCCGGCTGTGGACAGTATCAAAAAGCACAGTAATCCGTGGCTGCAGCCAAAGACCAGGCGCGCGCAGTGGGCGAAAAAGCTTAAGGTGAAGGATCTCAATAAAGAAAAAGCCGAGATGCTGTACTTTGCCGGCTGCACCTATTCATATAATGCCAACCTGCAGAAGGTTGCCCAGGCCACGCTGCGCATCATTCAGGAGGCAGGCGCTGACGTGGGAATTCTGGGCAATAACGAGGCCTGCTGCGCGAGCCCGGTCCTGAAGGTCGGCATGGAGGACATGTTTCAGGAAATAGCACGGAATAATACTAAAACCTTTAATGAGCTGGGAGTAAAGAAGGTCATTACCTCCTGCGCGGGATGCTATGGTGCATTTCAGGGGCACTATCCGGGTGTGGGTGACCGGAATTATGAAGTGGTCCACAGCGTGGAACTCCTGGCGCAGCTCATTCAGGAAGGGAAGCTGAAATTTACCCGGAGTGTTCCGCTGAAGGTCACCTGGCACGACCCGTGCCATCTGGGGAGAGGCGGCGAGCGGCAGGATCTGTGGGAAGGGGCGCGTATCAGGTGGGGATTGTCTGATCCGCCACGGGAACGGAACTTCGGCGCCAATGGTATATATGACGCTCCCCGCACAATCCTCAAGGCAATACCGGGGATAGAGTTTGCGGAAATGGAACGGATACGCGAATTTTCCTGGTGCTGCGGGGCCGGAGGCGGGGTGCGGTCGGCATTTCCTGAATTTGCCTTGTTTGCGGCACGCGAAAGGATTGCAGAGGCCCAGGCAACGGGAGCTGAGGCCCTTGTTACCAGCTGCCCATGGTGTGAATCAAACCTCGGGGATGCGGTGAGTGCCAATGAGGGCACTTTCAAAGTAGTTAGCCTTGTTGAGCTGATTGAGAAGGCGCTGTAATTAATCTGTTTTGTTTTAACTTTTAAAGGAGGTTTTTATGGGTGTGCCAGGGAAGCTGGCATCAGCAAGCTGGGCAATCCAGCCTGAATAAAGGTTAACCACCAGTTCAGTACGGAACTCCGCATGCAGGACGGTAACGGACTGCATGAAGCCGGAGGGAAGGAGGAAGTCAGCCACAACGCAAGTGAAGGTATTGAGCCCCGAAATACTCCATGTTGCACGAAGGCCAGGGGTTTCATATCTCTGAAGCCGGAAATGATAGGCGCGATAGGGTGAGCGCAAGGAAACGTGCCGGGGTCTAAGTCCGTGGCGGGCGACCGAACTGTTGATGCCGGAACCTGGGAGAGCCAATCCATTTCAAGGAAGCCCCCGACAAGCCGACCAGAGGCGAGGGAGGGGTAGGCCGGATTGGCAGTCGGACTGATTCATAGTAGAGGAGTAACACTGGTAATGCGGTGTGAGCGCACGGGGCGCACTCGAAGGGGTCAGCGGTGGAACGTAGAGGGAAGAGGAGACACATGCCACACCCTGAGGTGGGAAGAGATGTGGAAACGAAATTAGACCTCATATCTTTACGGGCGAAGAAGGGACCTG
>Ga0209777_10003221_pt1 | contig 20519 bp, 14 predicted proteins | sample FrelakmetHBP12HB_FD_187147 | JGI IMG/M metagenome (GOLD analysis project Ga0209777, IMG submission 187147) | Freshwater lake sediment microbial communities from the University of Notre Dame, USA, for methane emissions studies -HBP12 HB (SPAdes)... | ecosystem: Environmental > Aquatic >...
TCCATCCTCGTCGTCCGCTTCACCGGCATCCGCGAACACCCCGATCCCACCACCCAGGGCTAACCCATACTCCATCTACATGTCATTCCCGCGAAAGACTGTGGCCACCCAGAGCGAACCGGTTGACCAGTGCGAGCCGCAATTGCCCGAAATTGTCATCGGCAAGTGCCCTCCGCGCGATGACCTGTTCTGACATTTTTGTTTGCTATCTCCAGACAAATAGAGGATACTTTCCTGCCATTGAATTTGACATGATGATTGATGATCCCGATTTCTTGTTCACCAAGTGGTATCTGGATTGTGTTACCGAAAACGGCGACACATTTTTGGGGTATTCCAGTTCATTGCGCTGGGGCAAGATTCACTTGCACTTTGCGTCGACTTTGCTGTTTCAGGCAGAGCGCGCAACGCAGCGAATCAGGATGACCCGGCGCGAGACAGCACCAGCTGACAGCCCGGAAGGATTGGTCTGGGATTGCAGACCGTTGGGTGTGAAAGGAGTCTGGCGCTGCCGATCTATTCCGATCGCGCAGATTCTGCTAAGCTCGGATGCCGGCGAGATTCACTGGGTCTGCGTGCAGCCAGGCTCCAACGTTGAGCTTCACGTCGCAAACAAATTACATTTCTCTGGTCTCGGCTATGTCGAACGACTGGAAATGACAATCAAGCCATGGCAACTGCCGATAGCGCAATTGCGCTGGGGACGATACATTTCGGACAAAGACGAGATAGTCTGGATTGAATGGCAGGGGAAAAAGCCCAGAGTGAATGTCTTTCACAATAGCGTTGCCGCGTCGGACGTTCATGTGTCAGATGACGAAATCGTCTTCGGAGACGGACTGAGACTGGAACTGACCTGCAAACAGATTCTTCGAGAGGGCAGGGTAGGTCCAACTCTCCTTTCCGGCCTTCCGCTGCTGGCGAAGACGTTACCCCTTAAGATGTTGCGAACATACGAATGCAAGTGGCGAAGCCGTGGCGTTTTTCGTTCCGGGTCGAACATTCTCAATCAGGGCTGGGTAATCCATGAGGTCGTGCGGTTTGACGAAAATCCGGTTTCTGAAAAGGCGTGATGAGTGAATCATCGAACGACATCAACATTGGGGAAGATCGGATACGGTTCTCTGTTCACAATCGTCCTGCCGGTTCTCTTGGCTGTCTGGGCGGTTAAAACTGAGTCGATAGTTAATCTGCCGGTCGTCAAATCGACGCCGGTTGGACTAGTTGTGCTTCTGATCGGAATCGCATCGATGCTCGCTGGAATTGCCGCGCTGTATGTCTATGCCCAGGCATTACCGATGAACGCCTTTCCACCGACGCTTTTCGTTGCGAAAGGAATCTACCACTATCTTTCTCACCCGATTTATCTCGGATTCGGCCTTCTTTGCGTTGGTATTTCTATCATTGCCGGTTCCTCAAGCGGCTTGTGGTTCGTCACGCCGATGGTCGTTCTTGGTTGCGTTGCTTTGGTTCTGGGACATGAGCAGCATGACTTGAAGAGTCGTTTCGGTCCTCGCAAAACGCCTCCGCTGCTCGCTGTACCGCCGGCGGACGCGGACACTCCATCTGCTTGGAACAGATTCTCAGTTTACGTGCTCCTCTTTGCGCCATGGGTGATGTTATATGAAGCGGTCGTCAAGATCGGTGCTGCCCCAGACGCCTTCACGGTCTTCCTGCCTTTTGAGCGCAACCTACCTGTCTTCGAATGGACGGAGGCAATATACGTCAGCGTCTATTTGTTCGTTCTTGCCGCGCCGCTGGTAGCAAGGACGCAACAGCAGCTCCGTGAATTTATGATCTCCGGACTTATCGCTTCCGGAGCGGCTATTTCTTTGTATTGCTTGATCCCCGTTGTTGCCTCTCCGCGCGAATTTGAGCCCGCAGGTTTGTTGGGAAGACTATTGATGCTGGAACGCCAATATGACGCCCCGGTCGCCGCGTTTCCCTCTTTCCATGTCATGTGGGCATTTCTCGCAGCCCGTCTCTATGTTAGAGCATTGCCAAAGGGACGTCTGATTTGGTACGGTCTCGCACTGGCGATTTCGATCAGCAGCATCACCACCGGTATGCACGCCATACTCGATGCGGTTGCCGGAGTCGTCTGCTTCTTGGTGATCGCTGCGAGACATCGCGTTTGGCAGGTTGTGCTCAGGACGACGGAACGTTTGGCAAACAGTTGGCGTGAGTGGCGCTTTGGTCCGATCAGGATCATTAATCATGCTATCTTCCCCGGGTTGGCGGCCTTTGTCGGTCTTTTGATTGTTGGAATTCTCAGCCCGGCAATAGACATGTGGGGACTGCTGCTCGTGACATTGTCGTTACTTCTGGGTGGCGCCATCTGGGCGCAATTGGTTGAAGGGTCGTCAAGCTTGCTTCGTCCCTTCGGGTATTACGGTGCCTTGATCGGCGTGGCGGTCGGGATTCTCCTTGCTTCTTTGCGGCAGGGACTAAGTCCGTGGGGAGTCCTAAGCGCGTTTGCCGTTGCTGCGCCGTTTGTGCAGTTGCTCGGGCGATTGAGGTGCATCGTGCAGGGCTGCTGTCACGGTAGGAAATCCTCGTCCGATGTCTCTGGAATCCGACACTGGAATCCGCATTCGCGAGTAACCCGGATTGCCGGCCTTAACGACATACCGATCTATCCGACACCGCTGTATTCGATTGTGTGGAACATCGTCATCGGCGCGATCCTGCTTCGGTTCTATTTCCTCTCCGTGCCGTCAAGCTTTGTCGTCGGAAACTACTTCCTGCTGGCGGGAATTGGACGATTTGTCGAAGAATCCTATCGGGGAGAGCCTCAGACCAGGATCGTCGCCGGGTTGCGTCTTTATCAATGGCTTTCGGTTTGCAGCGTCTTGATCGGAGGAGTTGTATCCTGTTGCAGCAGTCCCGCTACCGACCCATTGATTTGTCTGCTTTCTCCCTTTGCGATCAACCTGAGACTGCTGGCGGTTGCGTTAGTCGGTGCGCTCCTGTCAGCATTTGCCATGAGCATTGACTTCCCGAATTCCACCAAACGCTTCTCTCGCTTGACATCATAGCGACGAACGGCTCAGGGAAGATCCTCTAGTAAGTTTCGTAGGCCAATACCGCTTCGGTTTTGATTCCTGAATTCATTGCGACGGATGTGTTTCTTTCCTGCCGAGAATCCGAATCGCAATTGCATTGCCCTTCCGTTGGGTTCCGGTACCGAAAATGGCACCAGCAACCTTTGCGCCCGCACCTGGTTCATTGATCTGAGGGAGAAGAACACCATTGCAGCCTAAGCTGCCGGCCTTCTTGCGTATTGCAGAGTACATTCCTGTCTGCGAAGTGTACTCGCCTGATCCCGTTGCCTCAATCATGGCTACACGCACGTACTCCAGCGTGTCGAGCTCAGAATCGTGTGTGAAAATGACTACCGAATCGGGCGCTACAGCATTGTACCGAGGTCCGCTTGGATTTAGATATACTGAGTTGGTGCTGACACACCCCGCGACTATAACACAGAGGAGCAATAAGCCAATGGCTGCCGATGATGATTTACGCTCACATGGCATGCATTGCCTCCACTATTGCAAAGAAAACTCGTCCAATACAAGACGCATATGTCTCATATCTCTCACTCAACATAGTCTTGAAGCAATAGTAGGGCAAGCACTATTTTGACGCGCCTGCCACTTTTGTACCCTGCGTGTAAGCTACATCAAACCGACTTCGTGCGCGCCAGTCATCTTCGCCTGACGCGGCTTCCCGCCAAACGAGGACGGTTGGCGATCACAAGACAGATTGCCCAAAAGCACGCTGCATGAAAGAAATATTTACAAAACTATTGACAAGAACTCGAAATGTGATTTAGTAGCTGAACGACGCCACACAGATTGGGGTCTGTCGTCTCAAGGGAGGTGCGAATGGTAGGAAACTAGAACTGGAAATCTTCTCATATCTATCTTAGCGGCTGAGGGCTTGCACGCCGGGTCTATGCACTGGCAATCTGATTCAGTATTCAAGCCGCTCACAATTTGATTCACGAGAGGAGAAAGCTCATTATGAAAGAGAGGAATCGATGAGACCAAGGAACTTGATTTGCATGAGTCTGCTTTTTGTTGTCGCTCTGTCAGGAATCGCCCACGCGTGGGACAAAGAAAGAAAGGGATTCGTACTTGGTCTGGGTGTCGGGATTGGCAGTGCCAGCTTCAAACAGACAGTGAGTGATGCATATCTCAACAAAATTGAGGCCCCCCGCGAAAGCAAGACGGCTTTCTTCACAAATTTCGAAATCGGCTATGCCCCTTCAAATCAGTTCGTCATAACCTATTCCAACGTTGTGCCGTGGTTCAAGTTTACGAATATCTACCATAATGAAATCACGATGATAAGCAGTGTTGGAGGCCCAGTGTTTACCTATTATTTTCGGCCTAATCCTCCTTCCTTTCTGATAGGTGGCGGATTCGGATTCGCTACTTGGGCCGCTCCGTTTGAATCGGATATCGATTCATGGTCAAGTATTGGATTCTCCGGAAGGGTAGGCTACGAATTTGGCCACAATTTCAACTTGACGCTCCATTTGTTGGGTGGCAATCCAAGCAAGACCGTATATGGAGTGAAAGGGGAAACCAGCACCTTGAGCGTTGGACTCACCGTGAATTGGTTGGGCTACTGAGGTAGTTTCTCCGTTCCGACAGGTCCTGCGTCCGGCGTTCTTTAACCGCGATCAATCTTGCACTTCCCTCAGCCTTATCTTCCCTCTCCCCGTGGGAGAGGGACCGAGGGTGAGGGATTTCTTTGTAGTGCATCACTCCAAAACTCACCCCCACCCCAGTTAGTAGAACGCTGGTTGCGGCACCGAAGGTCACCCCGGAGTGCTCTGTGGGTCGGGTGATTAGCGGCAGAGCAAAATCGTGTTGGGTTTTGTGTTCTACCTCCTACTCGATCAGGAATCGCCTGCGGTCTAACGGCAACGACTAAGCTAATGGAATGCCGAACAATAACCGTTACGACCCAGGACATGTTCGTACTTCGCCGTGGTGAGTGAGTCTGTCGCTTTATACCTAGTGGCTCGCGCTGTTAGATACATGCCGTCCGGCTGACACGCTTTGATGTGTGATGCGGATTGTTCAGGGTGGAAGGTCGCGACTAAAGTCGCTCCTACACCTTGACAGGAAACGCGCTACCTGTGCTTTGTAGGAGCGACTTTAGTCGCGACTGCTCGGCACTTGGAATTCGACTTCGGTAGGATAGGCATTCCTGCCTGTCCCCGAGCTCGTGTCATTGCGAGGAGTGCGGGTTGTGTGTGGTGCGGTAGGGAAGCATGACGAAGCAATCTCAATGCTTGTGCGCGGCGTTCGTCCTGAGCCTGTCGAAGGATGCGCCGCGGATATCGCCACATCAAAGCAACGGTGCCCCATCAACTCTTGATGGGTCTCGTAAGTCTTCCGTTGCGATCGTCTTCGATTTGGGTCAAACCTGTCATGACGAAAGCTTCGCAAGAACAGTTTACACCGTCGACCGGAACCCAGTAATAGAGCGTATCGTGACAGGTTGTCGTTGGTGGCCGATTCTCCGTTGGCCCTGGGGACTATTCATCGCTTGCGCCCGTTGCGACGCCCGAGATGTCTCCCCCTTTGCAACGTGGGTTTGGAGGTTCTACTCCTCCCGCCACAGCAACAACTCGCGAGTCCGATCGACGTCGCTACAATAGCGGACGTTTGCGATGTCGATGACTCAATGGAGGAGCGTCCCCTTTTCCCCGCAATCCGTTTGGCGTTTCCGACTCTTGGCAGTGTCGGATAATCTGAGCCCTGTTACGCAGGCCTTCCTCCCATCCCGTTCAGGTCGCATGGTCGACTTCGGCGGGCGGCACAATGCTGTACCACAGGACAGGAAGCGGACCCAGGATCAGACAGACCAATCATCCGTTATGGGAAGCGCCGGTCGAGGTCCGCTCGTTCTTTGACATCGCGAATAGCATTATTCGCGCCATATCATGAGATTCGCATTCTCCTGTGGCCTAACCTCTTGATGGTGCCGGCTGTGCGGGCGAGCGTGCGTCTTCCCTTGCTATGTGCCGCCCACCGCGTATATTGGGGGCGTATGATATACCGATACGGCACAGAAGAGATCGTTATCCGTGAATCGCTGCCGGTATTGCCGGTGCGCGACACGATCATTTTTCCCTACATGGTTTCGCCGATGATTGTCGGCAGGCAGTTTTCGATTGAAGCTTTGCAGGAGTCGATGGTGCGCGACAAGCAGATATTGCTGTTGGCGCAGAAAGACAAGACGGTCGAAAACCCCAGCAATACTGATCTCTATGGCTTCGGCACGGTTGCGCGCATTCTGCAGGTGATGAAACTCAACAACGGCACGATGAAGGTGCTGGTGGAAGGATTATGCCGCGCCAAGGCCAAACGTCTGAGCAAGACCGAAGGCTACCTCGGGGCTACGCTGCAACTTCTGGCGGATGATCTCGGTGACAATCCCACGCGCTTGGAAGCACTGGCGCGGTCGGCGCTTCGCCGTTTTGGCGACTACGTGGCGCTTAATCGGCGCATTCCCGATGAGGTGATCGCCAATACGCAGGATGTTCCCAGCGCCAGCCAGCTTGCCGACGTGATCGCGGCACACCTGCAATTGTCGATCGAAAAACGGCAGACCGTTCTGGAAGCAGTGTTTGTGCCAAAGCGGTTGGAGATGTTGGCGGATTTGTTGTCGGCAGAAATCGAGATTCTGGAACTGGAACAGAAGATTGATTCCACCGTGCGTGATTCGATGACTCAGAATCAGCGCGAATATTACCTCCAGAATCAATTGAAGGCAATCAAGACGGAGCTCGGGCAGGCCGACGATGAGGCTGATGTCGAGAGTTATCGCACGAAGATCAAGGAGTCCTCGCTGCCGGCGGAAGTTGCCAAAAAAGCGACCGAGGAAGTTGACCGTCTCGGCAAGATGCATTCTTACTCTGCAGAAGCGAATGTGATCCGCACCTATATCGACTGGCTGTTGTCGTTACCGTGGAACACTTATTCCGAGGATCGCACTTCGTTCAAGGAAGTGGAGGATATCCTCAACGCCGAGCATTACGGTCTTGAAAAAGCCAAGGCGCGAATTCTGGAGCATCTGGCGGTAATCAAGCTGGCGAAGAATGTCAAAGGCCCGATTTTGTGCTTGGTCGGTCCTCCCGGTGTGGGGAAAACGTCGCTTGGCAAATCGGTCGCCAACAGTCTCAATCGCAAGTTCGCGCGGATGTCGCTGGGGGGCATGCGTGATGAAGCCGAGATTCGAGGCCATCGGCGGACCTATATCGGCGCGCTGCCGGGGCGAATCATTCAGATGTTGAAGAAGGCAAAGACTGCCAACCCGGTCATGCTTCTGGATGAGGTTGACAAGATCGGCTCTGATTTCCATGGCGACCCGGCATCGGCGCTGTTGGAAGTGCTCGACCCGGAGCAGAATTCGACGTTTCAAGATCATTATCTCGAATGTGAATTTGATCTTTCCAAAATCGTGTTCATCACGACCGCAAATACGACCGCCGGTATTCCAATGCCGCTTCTGGATCGGATGGAGATGATCGAACTCCCCGGCTATCTCGAATTCGAGAAGGTCAAGATCGCCGAGGAGTTTCTCTTACCGAAGCAGAAGATGGAATGCGGGTTGGTCGAATATCGCATTGATCTGCCGGCATCGGTGTTGCAGACGATCATCCGCGACTACACGCGGGAAGCGGGGGTGCGTGAACTGGAACGCAAGATCGGGTCGATCTTCCGGCAAATTGCGCAGCGGATTGCCCGTGGCGACAAGAAGAAACGATTTGCAGTTACAAAGCCCGACCTGAAGAAATATCTCGGCGCCCGCAAGTATCATGAATTGGAAACAGGAGCGCCGGCGCCAGGTCGCGCGATTGGCTTGGCTTGGACCCGTGCCGGCGGTGAGATTCTGCCGGTGGAAGTATCCCTCACGGATGGAAGCGGCAAGGTGATGCTGACCGGTAAGCTCGGCGAAGTTATGCAGGAATCAGCGCGCGCGGCGCTGACCTATCTCAAGTCCAATGCGGAACGACTCAAGATCAGCAAAGACAAATTCAAGAATCTCGACGTGCATCTGCATCTGCCGGAAGGAGCAGTACCAAAAGACGGTCCATCGGCGGGAATCACGATTCTGGTGGCTTTGACGTCGGCGTTTCTGCAAAAGGCGCCCGCCAAAGATCTCAGCTACACCGGCGAGATCACCCTCTCCGGTGAAGTGCTTCCGGTCGGGGGACTTAGCGCCAAGTTGATCGCAGCGGTACGTTCCGGAATCAAGACAGTTATTGCGCCACAGGCGAACAAGTCGGATATCGAGGATTTGCCAAAAGAGCTGACCTCGAAGCTGAAAATCATTCTTGTCAAACGGGCGGCGGACGTTTTAAGACTTGCCTTTCCCAAGTAACACTCTACCTTCAGTCACCGGTGAAATTCTAAGAGGATTTTGTGAACCTAAAAGAGGTCAAACTGGTAACGACTGCCTACCTGCCGGATCAACTGATCCTGACAGGGCCGGTGCAGGTTGCATTTGCGGGGAGATCAAATGTCGGCAAATCGTCGCTGTTAAATCGGCTGTTCAACCGCCGAGGGCTGGCAAAGGTTTCGAACTCACCGGGCAAAACGCAGTCGGTGAACTATTTTCTCGTCAACGACCAAATCTACTTCGTCGACCTTCCCGGCTACGGTTATGCCAAAACGAGCGCGCAAGAGCGTCTTCGTTGGCAGAAACTGCTGGAGCACTATTTCCAGAATTCGAAAGTGTTGGCCGGACTCGCGCATTTGATCGACATTCGCCACGAACCGAGCGAGCATGACCTGTTGCTTCATGAGTGGACGCAACCGTTGGTGAAGCGTCATCTTTATGTTCTGACCAAGTCGGACAAGGTATCGAGGACTCGGCAGGTGCAGGCGGCGGCGGCGCTGGCAAAGCAATTCCAGATTGACAAGGAAAGCATCGTCACGTTTTCCGCCGAGACGGGCGATAACAAACACCTGATTCTGCAATGGGTGACGTCGCTCTTGGAATCGAAATCATAACTGGAGTTGAAATATCATGACTAATCGCGTGGTTCTGGGTCTGCAATGGGGTGACGAGGGTAAGGGCAAGATTGTTGATCTGTTGTCACGAGAAGCCGACATCATCGCTCGCTGTCAAGGGGGCGCGAATGCCGGGCACACGGTGAAAATCAATAGTCAGCAGTTCATCCTGCATCTGATTCCCTCGGGGATATTGCATCCCGGCAAGATTTGCTTGATCGGCAATGGTGTAGTGATGGACCTCTTCCAACTGTTCCACGAAATTCGCGAGCTGCAGGACAAAGGTATCGACACGACCGGTCGCCTCTTTGTGTCGGGGAGAGCGCATCTGGTTATGCCATACCATAAGGTCGTCGAAGCGGCGCAGGAATCGGCGCGCGGCAAGGAAGCGCTGGATACATCCAAGCGCGGTATCGGCCCGGCATACCATGACAAAGTGGCTCGTTACGGGATTCAATTCGCCGAAATCTTTGATGACAACCTGCTGCGTGAGAAGATCAAGGTTAGTCTTCAGGAAAAGCAGAGCGTGTTTGCGTCCTTGCCGGACGATCAACGCCCAACGGTGGATATCACATTCGAAGCGATCAGAGCCAAACGCGACGAGGCGCGGCCGTTGCTTTGCGATGTATCGAAGTATCTCGATGGCGCTGTCGCGCAGAACAAGCGCATCCTATTTGAAGGCGCACAGGGAACGTTGCTCGACGTTGATTTCGGCACCTATCCATTTGTGACATCATCCAACACCACGATCGGCGGTGTGCTGACCGGTTTGGGGATTGGCCCCAAGCATCTTGGCAGAATCACCGGCGTTGTGAAGGCATACCAGACTCGTGTGGGCAATGGCCCGTTCCCGACCGAGTTGCCCGATCAACTTGGCAAAGATATCCGCGAGTGGGGGCATGAATATGGCGCCACCACCGGCAGACCCCGACGCACCGGCTGGATTGATCTGGTGTTATTGAAGTACGCCGTGCGGCTGAATGGTGTGGATGACATCGCTCTCATGAAAATGGACGTGATGGATCGGCTGAAAGAGATCAAGGTCTGCATCGGTTACAAGCTAAACGGTCAGACGCTTGATACGCCGCCGCAGTTGGGTTCGGAATTTGCCAGAGTTGAGCCGATCTATCAGACCCTGCCGGGCTGGACCAAGCCGGTGCATGAGGCAAAATCGTACGACGATCTCTGCCCCCATGCCAAGGCATATCTGAAGTTTATTGAGGACTTCGTCGGCGCGAAGATCAGTATTCTCTCGACCGGCGCCGAGCGTGATGAAACGATTGTGATATCGCATTAACGATCTCGGCATTCGAAAAGCGAGGTTTCAAAATCACTTACGGTGACCACTCGACGGTAGAAGTTGAGAAGGAGATTGGGTAGGGGGGATGATACGCGGGGTCCCCAATGGGCTGTCTATTCACCGGTCGAAAGGGCACTATACAGTAATGCTCCGAAAAGCTCGCCCAGAACTGCCTCAGTAAGTGCCTTCATTTCAGAATTATAGATATGCATGGCCCCTATGCTTGCGAATTCGAGTTCCCGCTCGTATTCATTAGGCATAAACGGAAAAGGCTCGGGCGTGCGCCTATCGCGAGACAATCCAGCGTTGCGGTTGATCAGTGCGATCCATGATCCGTAAATGTCGTCTTCCTGTTCAAGCAGCAGCAAATTGAAACCAGCCCCGCTGTCGCCAGTCATGCTTCCCCAGGCCATTATCCTCTTACCCTTAAACTCCGGAACCTTCCTGACGATAAACTTCCTCTCGTAGACATCGTCGTATTTTTCCCGTTTCCAGACGAAGTCAAATAGAGCATCGAGCTGTATGGACACTGTACACCTCCCTGGAAGTGAGAACCGCGCACCGAACCTCCCATCGACGTCATCAAGATTCGCGTAGTTCATCTGAAGAATTCCGTGAAGTGACTTGTTGTTGAATGCCTCGATCAAGGTTCGAAGGGGAGTGAGTATTTCCCTGTCGATCTGGGAAGCCACCAGCTTGAAGAACTGCTGCTTCTTGTTTTCGTATTCTTGGCGCTTCGCCTCTGCCTCCTGCTCAGCTGAGACCTTTTTCGAAAGCTGAGACAGGACGAAGTCCACTACGTGCGGCGTACTGGATTTCGATACAGATGCCTTGTTCAGCAATGACTCGACTTCATCCCAGTTCTTGCACCTTTTGGTAGTACTCTTTTCCATCATCTTCGCAATCAAATCAGACATGCCCGTCGGAACAGCCTTGTTCAGTTTGTTTGCGGGGCTTGCTACTTGAAAGAGATGGGCGTCCGCCCAAGCTGCAATACGGTCTCGGTTTGCGTCTATGCGATAGGGATGCTGCAATGTCGCTAGTTGGTAAAACACAATCCCCATTGAGTACACATCCATCTGAATCATGTTTGCTTCAAAATTCCACGCTTCCGGAGCCATGTAAGCAAGAGTCCCGAAACCCTTGAATGTCTTGGATCTCGTAGCAGCTTGAGCGACCTTAGCGAGACCGAAATCTGAAATCTTCAGGACTGGCCCGTCAATGAGAATATTCTCAGGCTTGATGTCACGGTGAACCACCAGTCTATTGATTTCTCGCATTCCGAGGATCAACTGGCGAAATATCTCCGACAGTTCTTCAATCGAGAAGAACACTTCTTCCGCAATCTTTCTTGCCAGCAGTTGAGCCAAGTCGCCGTTTTTCGCGAATTCCATAATGATGTAAGGTGGCAGGTCTTTGAAGAGACTCCCGTCGTGAAAGAACTGATAGGCAATCACATTGGGATGTCGAATCTTAACTGCTTGTTGACCCTCGTTCAGGAATGATCTCATCGCGGATTCATCCCCGAAAGACGGGGTTATAGTCTTGAGCGCCCAGTCGGTCTTATCGGATGTCCGCTTCAGTTGGTAGACAAGGCCGAATCCGCCCTGTCCCAGTGGCTCGCCCACCACGTATTCATTCTTATCGCCGTCGAATACCTTAGTGTTTGGAACAACAAGCACTCTGCTTCCGCTTTCTTGTCAGGCCTCAGACCTGCTTCTCCGTTACGCATAATTTAGACAATCACGCCTACTTCTGTCAATCACTATTGTTTGTCGGGCGCCGAAATCACGCCGGTTGACAAAATCTACCTTTCCCGTATATTATCCCGCGACGATATGACTGACACGATCAATACCAACGGCAAGGGGCAGACGGTCTATCTTGAGACCTACGGCTGCCAGATGAACGAATACGATACCGAGATCGTTCGGGCGATTCTGGCGCGAAATCAATTCGATTTCGCCGAGACGCCGGAAGCTGCCGGAATCATTCTGATCAACACCTGCTCGGTGCGGGAGAATGCACATCAACGCGTGTTTGCCCGCATTTCTACGCTTAAGCAACTCAAGAAAAAGCGGGCCGATTTGATTATCGGCGTGCTGGGGTGTATGGCGCAAAATCTGAAGAAGACGCTACTCGAAGACAAATCGGGAATTGATTTGATAGTCGGGCCCGACAACTACAAGGCGCTGCCGGTGATTATCAATCGGGTGCGTGAAACAGGCGAGAAGGAATTTGCCTTGTCGCTGTCAGAGTACGAGGATTATGCCGACGTGTTTCCAACCAGTCGGCATGGCGTCAACGCTTGGCTGGCGGTGATGCGCGGGTGCGACAACTACTGCACCTTCTGTGTAGTGCCCTATGTGCGCGGACGGGAAAGAAGTCGCGATCCACAGAACGTGATCGAGGAAACAAGACAGCTTGCCGCGCAAGGCTTCAAGCAGGTGACGCTGCTGGGGCAGAATGTTAATTCATATTCGTTCAACGGTCTCGATTTTGCCAGCCTGATTGCCACGGTGAGTGAAGTCGATGGGATTGAGAGAATCAGGTTTACTTCACCACATCCGAAGGATTTTCCCGAAGCGCTGATTGAAGTCGTTCGCGACAATCCGAAAGCCTGCAATCATATTCATCTGCCATTACAGGCAGGCAGCAGTCGCATTTTGGAACTAATGAAGCGGACCTACACGCGCGAGGAATATGTCGCGCTCGCGCGGCGGTTGCGCGAGACGATTCCGGGGCTGGCGTTGACGACCGATATCATCGTCGGGTTTCCGACCGAGACGGAAAGTGAGTATCAGGAAACGCTCGAAGTTATGCGCGAGGTGGAGTTCGACGCGGCGTTTATGTTCGCCTATTCTGAGCGAAAGGGAACGCCGGCGGCCAAGCACTATACCGATGATATCAGTGATGAGACCAAATCGAATCGGATGGTGCGACTGGTTGAAATGCAACGGCAAATATCACTCCAGCGGAATCAGGCGCATTTGGGGCAGGTGTTCGAGGTGATGGTTGAAGGTCCCGCCAAGAAGCGGGGACAGTTGATGGGGCGCAATGACGGCAACAAGATTGTCGTGTTTTCGGACAATGTCGCGCAACCGGGGGATCTGGTCAATGTCAGAATCAATGAGGTCACGCCGAATACGCTGATCGGTGAGTTGGCGTAGCCGTAGGTCGAAACCCCCTGTTGTAAACTCTTTGATTTCTGTGCAGCCCTCAAACGGGGTTTCGACAATCGTGGCATGTCGAATGGATAAGAAGGATGTCGAAACCCCGGCAAGAGCAGTGGCCGATCACGCATTTGTCCATACGGGGTTTCGATCTACAAAACTGGGGCAGGTGTTCGAAGTGATGCTTGAAGGTCCCGCCAAGAAGCGGGGACAATTGATGGGGCGCAATGACGGCAACAAGATTGTCGTGTTTTCGGACAATGTCGCGCAACCGGGGGAACTGGTCAATGTCAGAATCAATGAGGTCACGCCGAATACGCTGATCGGTGAGTTGGCGTAGCCGTAGGTCGAAACCCCCTGTTGTAAACTCTTTGATTTCTGTGCAGCCCTCAAACGGGGTTTCGACAATCGTGCGCATGTCGAATGGATAAGAAGGATGTCGAAACCCCGGCAAGAGCAGTGGCCGATCACGCATTTGTCCATACGGGGTTTCGACCTACAAAACTCATTCTCTCAGTGTTTGTTGTTGCAGTCGTCTTGATGTCGCTATTACATTCAGGTATAGTCATCTTTCCAAGAGAGGCAGGCGACAGGAGAATATGCAGAACGAGATTATTCCCAAATCGCATCTGAAGGAATTTGCGCGGCGGCTGCAGGCGACCAGGAAGAGAGTTGTTTTCACCAACGGCGTCTTTGACATTCTGCACGCCGGACATGTCGATTATCTCACCAGGGCGAGGAAGCTCGGTGACGTGCTTGTCGTCGGACTGAATACCGATGCTTCAGCGAAGCAGAACAAAGGAGACTTACGGCCGATAATCCCGTACAAATATCGCGCCCAAACGCTGATAGCGTTGAGGGCGGTGGATTATGTCATGCCTTTGGATGAAAAGACGCCGGCCAAATTGATCGAGATGATCGCGCCCGATGTGCTGGTGAAGGGTGCCGATTACAAACTGACTGAAATTGTCGGCGCTGATTTTGTCTTAGCTCATGGCGGCACGGTCGTGAGGATGAAACTGCTGAAGGGATTATCGACAAGTTGGATATTGGAGCGAATACGTAAGGCAGTGAAATAGCGGATACCCACATGTCGCTGCGCTTTGTGTGGGCTACCGGGCTGACTCACCTGCTGTCAGCAAGGTAGGTCAGGAGCCTTCAGCAACTCGCATGGCTATTAACGGGCGTGCCAGCATCGGAGCTCGGTCAAGCCCGTACCGATTCTAGGTAACAGGCTCCCGACCTACACCTTGGTAATTCAACTTCATTTGGCGCCGTTGGCCTGCGCTGATTTGACATAAGCACAGGCTTGGTCGACTTCCTTGGTGAACTGATTATAGTCCAACTGCAGACCGTTGATATAGGTGCTCCAGCCCGCGGCGGATTTGGCGTAATGCAGCGCATCCTCGATCTCGGCATCGGTCGCGCCGTTGAGCTTGGCAACCGCCGTGTGGTAGTAGGCGCAGTAGCGGCACTTCATCGAACCGGCGACGGCGACACCGATCAACTCACGGTACTTGTTCGGAACAGCTCCGGGTGCAAACTGAGTCTGCTTGAATAAATCCCATTCCAGCGGCAGCGATTCGTCAGGGAGGGTTTTGAACATCATCGGAACAACACCCATCATGGATTGGATTTCTTGATAGACTTCTTCGCGAGTGCGCACGTGGCCCGTCATAACCTTAGTGTAGGCTGCCTGCCACATTTTGACAGCGTTGGCGGGATCGGCCGCGGCCATAACATGGCATTCATGGGAACAGCAGGCGTACTGCTTGCCGCCGTAAGACAAATACTCGGTTTTGTCGTCGGGAACGAACACTTTGCCGCAACCACAGACCGCCAGCGTGTTTGCAGCCTTCTGCTGGGCTAAGGCCACGGGCGCGGACAGTACAACTGCCATTAGCAGGAGAACTGTCGCCAAAATGACTGCTTTTTGAAGCATACATCCTCCAATCGGGTGTAAATGAATAATCCGAGATCAGCGCCTTGTCGAAACGCCAATCGGTTCATAACTAATCGCACAGTAAACTGAATGCCTACTTGATCGATCAATCTAATCGATGATACTACGAACGTGAACAGCGATATTGTTTGAAAGATTTATTGGGGGCTTTTTTGCTGTCGTTGTTCACGGGCCTAATTGATCAGCCCGCTGTCAGGAGCCGTTATTTGATGAGGGCTCCTGACACAAGAAAGTACTATTTCGAACCACATACTGCCGAGACTGGTCAGTTTGGGAAGCCATCGCACGGCGCCGGTCCACCTGTAAAGACGTAGTTGATGAGATAGACCACGTCCGCAAGATTCGTGCGCCCATCGCAGTTGGGGTCACCGGTCATCAGAGGTTGTGGCGCGTCACCTCCGACGAAGATGTAGTTTATCAAGAACACAATATCAGCGACAGTCACAATTGCATCATCGTCGGCATCACCGAGCGTCATCGTCCGGAAAGTAAACACCTGTGGCGACCAAATCTCGCCGCCATTCCCGTCGCTCGCCTTGACATTCCACCAGTATTGTCGGCCCCATTGCAGGTCGGTGGTCAATGTATGACTGGTGGCGGTCAGGTTCATGACCTGTTGCACAAAGCTGAAATTCGAGTCGGCGGCGACGATGAGATCATAGGTTACTATGTCGCCTGTATCCGGGTCGACTGACGGGTTCCACGAGAAAAGAGGACGCAGGGTCGAGACTCCGACAGAAGTCGCATTTGCGGGAGTCAGGAGGGCGAAGGATAATGGAACGTGGTTGGTACCCGGGCAAGCCCCTATGTCGTTTCGAGACCCGTCGTGATCGTTGTATATCGGGTTTGGATCACCCGCGTTAATGCAAGGGGAACCGGACAGCAGCCGGTAGTCGTGCGCGGAAGTATCCCTAAACATTGCGTCTTGGTATATGTTTCCCACGCCAGGGGTGAAATTGTAGTTGATAGCATTGCCGAAAGTGCAATTGTACTCCGCGAGAATTGCTCCCCCATTAGATCGCATCCCATATTCAGGGCCGCCGAACACGATATTGTTGCGAACGTTGGTGCTTCCCCCCTGTGCGTAAATGCCACAATAGGTGACCACCGAAATCGTGTTGTTATTCACCTCGAGTCCGGCAACGTTTCCTAGAGTCCTTATGTCACCGATTCCGACATTGCCGTAAATGATGTTATAGGCAATCGTATCTTGAGTACTGCTGGCATGGTCGTCCCCCACATGTATCGCTCCCGCATACGTTGGTGAAGTGTTGTGATGAATCACGTTGCCTTTGATAACGGATCCAGTCGTGTTGTAAAGTGTGATACCACCGCCGTAGTTCCCCCAGGGACAAGTGTTTCCCGTGATAATGTTGTTTACTATTGTCGGGGAGGACGCTCTACACAGAATTCCGGACGCGTTCGAACTACCCCTTACGGTGAAGCCCGAAATCGTTGCTCCCACTTGTTCGCCGTTTACGAAGGACACGACAGGAGTGTCTGTTTGAGATGCCACGATCTCGGTATTTGTTGGTCCAAAGGAACTCAGCACCATGATTCTCTTGCCCTTGAATGAAATGCACTCTGAATACACTCCCGGCGCCACCAACACCGTATCCCCATCCACAGCCGCATTGATTCCCGCTTGAATCGTCGGCTGCTGGCTGGGGACATGAATGCATTTCGGGATGTGCGTATTGAAAGAAGATATCTTCCAACTGCCCCAAGCAATACCGTTATGCAATCTAATTCTTAAGTAATATTCCTGTTGGTCGCTCAGTGGCAGACCCCCGTAAGTGACGCTCGTATCCGACAGCATAACCGAGCCGCTGCTCCACATCTCTGCGACCGCCCAATTTGCGTCAGTGCCAACTTCTATCTCGAATCCAGTCTGTGACGTCGCGGCCGTGTCGAAAAAAGACCAGTAGAACATGGGCGTCAACGTGAACACGATGGGCCCTGAGGCAGAAGGACCGTAATTGATTGCAGTGGCATAGGGAACGCCCTCAGACAAAGATGGGAAGGCACCCATATCATTGCGAGACCCGTCGGGATCGTTGTATTGGGGAGTTGGATCACCAGCGTTAATGCAAGGGGAACCGGACAGCAGCCTATAGTCATGCGCGGAAGCGTTTTGAAACATAGCGTTTTGGTAGATGTTTCCCACTCCGGGGGTGAAGTCGCTGTAGTTGATGGCATTGTCGAAAGTGCAGTTGTACTCCGCGAGAATTGTTCCCCCAGCGGATCGTATCCCAGAGTGTGTTCCGGCAAACACAATATTGTTACGAACGGTGGCGTATCCGCCATATTCTACTGATATGCCGCAATAGGTGACCACCGAAATCGTGTTGTTATTCACTTCGAGTCCGGCAACGGTCCCCAAAACCCTTATGTCAGCGATACCGACATTTCCGTAGATGACGTTATAGGCAATGGTATCTTGAGTACTACTTACGCCGTCGTCCCCCACATGTATTGCCGCACCATAGGTCCCTGCATGGTTGTCGAATATCCGGTTTGCCTTCACAAGAGAACCTTGTGTGTTTCTTAGGTTAATGCCCCCTCCCATGTTAGTGCCCACGCCTTTGTTATCTCTGATTGTATTCTCCAAAATTGTAGGTGAAGAATGTAGACAAAAGATCCCGGAGCTGTCTGTGCCACCGGTAACGGTGAAACCCTGCAGTACCGCACCTTTAGGTTCATTCGCGGTAAACGAAACAGCGGGTCGGGTACCTGAAGCTGCTGTGATAGTAGTTGAGTCGGTTCCGCCGCGTCCCTTGACAATCACGCGTTTGCCTTGGAAGTACACATTTTCCGCATACGTTCCCGGCGCCACCAACACCGTATCCCCATTCACAGCGGCGTTGATCCCTGCCTGTATCGTCGGCTGGTCGGCTGGTATATGAATTGTAGCTGCCACCGCCATTACCGGCAGCAGGATGAATCCCGTGATCAAAGTCGTTAGCCTTTTCATCATTCTACCTCCGCTATGTGTAATCGTGTCATTCTCTCGCGTCTTCCCTCACTCCCGAATCAGGTCACATCCGCCATCAAGATACATCACTCCCCTGACAGAACCTGTTAGGGACAAATCATCCAAGTCGCAGCAGTGTGACTCTTCTATCAATGTACACAAACGTCAACGTTTGTCAAGCGGGAATTTGCGGTTTCTGCGGATCGACCGAGCAGGTCGGTGTTCCGAACGATGATTTGGCCCTGCCGCGAGTCCGATTTTGCCGAGAGATTCGCGTCAAGACCACAGACCAAATTGGCACAAAGTGAGAAACCCGACATCGTGTCTTCACGAAACCAAACCATTGTCGGGTTTCTCGCCCCGTGGTGTCGTCAATTCTATTCGTCAACATGAGCACTCTGCCATCATCAGCCGCTGCGAACTGTCAAAATTGGGCTCGGAACCCGACCTACTATGATGAGAGCCAGTAGTTTCTTGAAGAGACTTACTTATCCGGCTCCTTTGCTTGTTGGGTATCGCGTCGGACAAAAGTCTACGAAACCCCGTAGGCAGAGGAGCGCCTCCTTGTCCAAAGGCCACGGGTCGCTTTTTTCGCTTGACCTACTGTAGCAGGTTTAGGTATCGTCCCCCGTGGTTGGTGGGGTGGAGGCGCAGAAATCGAAACATCATGACAATGGAAGATAGAACATGTTACTGCGAATTAAGAAACTACAGACAATCCTGAAGGCCAACAACCTCGATTGTCTCCTGCTACACGAACTTGAGCAATCGAAGTCTGCTCAAGTAAGATACTTGTGCGGCTATTCAGGTGACAATGGATTGCTGTTGGTCCTCCCGAATGACGCGATACTCGTTACCGATTTTCGGTATAAATCGCAGATCGCCAAGGAAGTCAAAGGCGCCAAGAAGGTTATTGCTCAGCAGAGTCTGTTCACGGAGCTGGGCAAGTTCAAGCAATTGACCGTCAAGAATCTGCGGATTGGCTATCTGGAGGAGTACCTTCCAGCTAAAATGCTCGGTCTCATCAAGAAGCAACTCCCGGATGCCCTTTTGGTGCCAACCAATGGACTGGTCGAATCTATGGCGATTGTGAAGGACGCCGAAGAAATTACATGCATTGAGAGAGCGGTAGAAATCGCGGATGTCGCCTTTGATCGTATTCTCCAGATCATCCGCCCGGGAATATCCGAACTTGATGTAGCTGCGGAACTTGAATATCAAATGAAGATGCTCGGTTCGGAGAATCCCTCATTTGAGACGATTATCGCTTCCGGCTATCGCTCGGCATTGCCACACGGGAGAGCGTCGGCTAAGAAAATCAAGGCTAGCGAATTCGTAACTCTTGACTTCGGAGCGATTTATGAGGGCTACCATTCGGACATCACCCGCACCGTAGTGGTCGGTAAAGCTGATGCAAAACAGAAAAAGATCTACAATCTGGTGCTCAAGGCGCAGACTGCCGGTTGCAGGAAGGCGCGTGCTGGACTGAGAGGCCCCGATGTTGACAAACACGTCCGCGACATCATCAGTAAGGCAGGGTATGGCAAGCAGTTCGGGCATGGTCTGGGACATGGAATTGGTCTGTTGATTCACGAGGGACCACGGTTGTCGCCCTTGTCGAATGACTTGCTGCAACCGAATATGGTTGTGACAATTGAACCGGGCATTTACCTTGAGGGCTGGGGTGGTGTGCGCATCGAGGACGATGTCGTGATCACCAAAACCGGTTGCCGCATAATGAACAAGGCGGAAAAGCGTCTAATCGAGTTGTAAGTTTTTGAGGAAATAATTCGATAATTGGAGTAGGGTCAAAATGACCCGTGAAGTAAGCCAATGAGAGAAAAAACTATCCGGAAACTGGTGAAACTGGTAGAGGAAGCTGATATCGAATCTCTCACCATACGCAACTGGTGGACGAAGGTTCAGATTATCAAGAAAGGCGGCGGGGGAAGCAATGGCAGTTCGCACGAATCGACGATTACGATTCCGCGCGCGGCTGTGAAGCCAAGTTTGCCGCCGATGGACGTGGCGCCTCCCGTTCAGGTAGCGCCGCAGCCACAGCATCAACCGG